>CENJ01127693.1_pt1 | contig 64075 bp, 67 predicted proteins | sample 356161 | NCBI WGS metagenome assembly CENJ01 (sample SAMEA2619531, study PRJEB7988) | marine metagenome | biome: marine biome (ENVO:00000447); feature: surface water layer (ENVO:00002042); material: "saline water (ENVO:00002010), including plankton (ENVO:xxxxxxxx)" | depth 5 m
GGATCGATAATGGTGAAACGGCCCGACATGCCCAAATGCATGACAAGCCGCTCATCGCGGTCGGTATCCGCGACAAGGAACTTCGCCCGCCGCGCAAGACTGACAACCCGGGCGCCGGTCAGGCGTTCTTCCATGCGCTCAGGAAACGGGAAACGCAGATCAGGCCGATTAAGACGTACAGAGGTCAGGCGCGCGCCTTCCAGATGAGGCTGCAGGCCGCGTCGTACGGTTTCGACTTCAGGTAATTCAGGCATGTCCGCCAGTTAGCCAGAAAAGCGACGCTTGAACAGCACCGCTTTGCAGACCTTAAAACTGGAAATACACGAAAGGCGCTGATTTCAGCGGATAGAGCGCCAGCATAAGTGCGGCGAGGCACCCCATGCCCGCCCAGTAAAGCGAAGGCGAACGGAAGATCGGTGTACGCGAAATACGTTTCAGAACATCTGTCTGGCTGAACACGCTATCGATGATAATGAGCAGCGGCACCCAGAAGGCGACCCATGGCAGGCTTGCCTCACCGCCTGCGCGCAGGCCGACAAACCCGGCCCATACAGACAGCGTGTCCGCCATGCTTTCAGCGCGGAACGGCACCCATGCGGCAAACACCATGAATACGGTCAGAACCAGTCCGAACATGCCTCCCAGTGCCGGGATCAACTCCTTACCGGCGACATGCCCCATGATGAAGCGGTGCACACTCAGCGCTGCGCCATGAAGCGCGCCCCAGAGCACAAAGCTCCAGGCTGCACCGTGCCAAAGGCCACCCAGCACCATGGTGATCATCAGATTGCGATAGGTCTTCACCGGGCCAAGGCGATTACCCCCCAACGGAATATAGAGATAATCGCGCAGCCAGAATGACAGCGACATATGCCAGCGACGCCAGAAAACCGCGATCGAGGTCGAGCTATACGGGTCGTCAAAGTTCTTCGGAATGTAGAATCCGAACCATCGCGCTACGCCAATCGCCATCAGGGAATAGCCCGCAAAGTCGAAATAGATCTGCGTGCCGAAAGCGAAGGTCGCGCCGATAACCGACGGGGTATTGTAAGCGGAAATATCGGCAAAGACCGGGTCCACAAAGGGCGCGATATTATCTGCCAGCCCCGCCTTATAGACAAAGCCCAGAATAAAGGCCCGCGCTCCGGCCGCCACCAACCCGCCGCTAAAGGTCTTCTTGCGATCAATCTGCGGAAAGAAGCTTGCCGCCCGCACAATCGGGCCCGCCACGAGCTGCGGGAAGAAGGCGATGTAAAAGGCGACGCGCGCAAACTGCGTCTCGACCGGCAATTGCCTGCGATAAATGTCCACCAGATAGGAAATGGCCTGAAAGATATAAAAGCTGATACCGACCGGCAGGATGATGTTCAGCGTGGGCCATGACGCATCCATGCCGATGGTCGAAAGCGCCACGCGCGCGCTTTCAGAGAAGAAGCCGAAATATTTGAATGTCGCCAGCATGACGAGCTGAAATGCGATAGCGGGCCAGAGCACCCAGAGCTGTGCGCGCTGGGACTCCTCGCGCTTCTTCATCATCAGACCTGCAAACCAGGCCACGAAAACGACAGCGCCGATAAGCGCAAGAAAGCGCACATCCCACCAGCCATAAAAGACGATGCTGGCAAGCAGCAGCCAGTCATTGCGCCAGCTGCCGCGCATAATGCCCCAATAGACACCCAGCACGATCATCAGGAAGAGCGGGAAAATCGCTTCAGTGAAAATCATTGCAGCGCCCCCCGCGACTGAATTTCGGCGGCGAGCCAGGCTGTGTAGAGCTCTGCGCCCTCACGCAGCAAATGTTCATGGTCGAACCAGACATCGCCTTCCAGCTGGCTGAGAAGCATTTCATCCACGGGCGCAATGCACGGAAATTCAGAGAGTTCACCCGCACAAAGATCAGCGACATAGGCGCGATCGAGCGGTTCAAGCACGGGCGGGTAATAATATGCGATCTGGCGCACGCCCGCTTCCTGAAGACGGCGGCGTTGATCATGCCGGAAAAGACGCGCCCAGGCCGGCCCCTCTTCAGCCTGGATCACCAAAGGCTCGGTGAGCGCAGCACTGATCTCTTCAGACTGCCAGGTAAAGGTATCCCGAGGCTGGTCCTGTGGGTCAAAAGCTGGAGACGGCGCAATCTCGTCAACGGTTTCACCGGTCGAAAGAATGCCAATATTGACGAAGTTCAACAGAATATGGGCCTTCATCAGAACCCAGTCTTTCACACAGTCAGCCGTGCCATGGCACTGGCCCTGTGCGAGGCCCTTCAGCGTCCAATAGGTTGAGTTCGGGTCGAACTGCTCAATGGCGCGATCTGAGAACTTTCCAACTTCAAACACATAGGCCGGATTGTGATCGTAAAGATCAGATACTTCCAGGAATACGGCATCCGGCGCCATGCCGGTCATATGCATAAACTGCCAAAGATGGGCATCACGCTCCTGAAGGCTCGCGCCTTCCAGCGAAAGGTTGATCACGCGATGCGGATAGCCTTCCGCTCGCAGGCGCCGCGTCAGCGCCTCGTCATCAATGCCGTTGCGCGTATAGCTCGCGCCGACAAAGACAGCGAAAGGCGTGTCTGGCTCCTCGCGCACTTGCTGGGCGGCATAGGCAACGAAGCGATCATAATCTGTGGGGCGGGTAATGTCGGCGCTCTGCGTCGCAATGCGTATCGCGAAGGTGCACACCAGAAGGGACGCGGTGAACCATAAGAGACCGGGAAAAAAGCGCGATTTCGCCGGAGCACGGAACAGGCGCGCCAGCACAAGTGCCAGAATGGCTGCGAGCAACGCAATCCAGTGCATAGTTCCGAAAACACCCCACTACCGAAATCTTCAGCGCGCAAACTGTCGGAAAAAAACTGAATTCACGTGTCCCTTGAGGTTCAAACTCATTCGAGCCTGTTAACTTTCGGGTAGCAAAGGCCTTGCCACACCTGAAAACGGGCAGAATTCACGCCTTCAGCCCGCTGCATTCAAAATTTGATAGGAATCTGGTGGTATTTGGTATTTGAAATCTGCTCGGGATTGGGTATATGCCCGTTTCCTCTGGTGTGCCGCTTTAGCTCAGCTGGTAGAGCATCGCATTCGTAATGCGGGGGTCAGGTGTTCAAGTCACCTAAGCGGCACCATTCATCTCCATTTTGCTTCGCAAAAATTTTTGATCCAGTGGATCAAAAATAGAGATGAATTATGTTTGCTTTGCCTCACGCCGCACAGCGGCTCCGACAGGCGGGCGAAGCCCGACGGCAGGTCTCCCGCTGTATGGATTTGAGCACAATTAAATGATCGCCCGCACTGGCTGCGCCAGCGCGATGGATCGCGCTCAAGGCTGGGGTCTCATGCCTCAGGCAGGGTATATTTTCTGGAGCGGTTTTCTATATACCATTTGGGCGATCTGGCCTCGGCGAAGGCATTGAGCGCTTCAAGGTGAGTTTGTAGATTTACGTGCCGGTTGCCGGCCGGAAAATGAATGCAGAAACACCCTTCGGCGACATGGTCTATAGGATATCGCGCGCCATCAAGCTCTACATATCCACCGCGCCCTTCATGAACGACAGTAATGACCTGCGCGGCTTTCTGCCGCTCGAGCGACCACCAATAGATAACATCACGAAAGTCAGTTCTGGCCGCCTCAACAAGGCGGATCAGCTCTTCAGCATCGCCCTGACTTAAGTTCAGTATCGCGTCGATTGCATTGTCGAGATTGGATTGTGAGTCCATGGCGTGCGCGGGGGTGAGGTTATCCAATGCTGCGATCACGTTCGGCAGATCAGCCTCGGCGAAATCCGCGCGAAGCCTGTTCAAATGCGTAAGGGCAAGGCTCATAGGAAAACCTCAGAGATAATCATAACCTATACCCCTTGTCGGGTGAGCAAGCTGACAGCCCAAGACTTTTGACCCGACAACGCGCGTTCTGTTCACGGCTTCGGCCTCAAGCGCTCGCAAAAACGCTACTGAACGCAATAAAGAGCGCAGTCACCATGTTGGTCGTCATGCCTTTCGGGCGGCTGACTTTCCAGTGCCCGACACTTGCCGACAGCGTATCGCGAAAAGCCATGACACGATAAGCTATCGCCTTTTCGACATGCGTTTTGCCTTCGTAATAGTCCGACATCACCTCCAGCGCAGACAGGAAGCGCTGCAGGCGTTCTGTCTCCACATCGTCACTCATGCGAAAACGAAATAACAGGCCATCATCGGCATCATATTCATGATTGAACAGCGCAAGGGCATCTTCAGCGGTCATGGTCTGCAACTTATTAAAGAAATCATTGGTCCGCTCGCGATATCATGTGCATTACTCAGCCGCATGAAACCCAGAATTGTCAAATGCTTACGTAGGTCTCTGCGGTTATGACGACGATTTACGATCTTGCTACGGCACTGAAGTCGGACCCGCAGCAGATAGCCGATACACAGGCGCTCACGCTAGATACGTTACCAGCGATCAAATGAGTAAGACACTGACCATTCAGATCACACGTGACAGTGTCAGCGCAGGCGATGATATTCATGCGCCGCACACCATGACTTTACGCGCAAGGCCTGACGATACGCTTGCCGTAGTCGTATCGCGTCTTTACGACCGCTATATTCCGAGGGTCGCTGGATCAGGACACTTCTGGGTCGCTAAAACCGCAGGGCAGACAATTGCCCACTCTGAAGGTAACGCCAACACGCCGCACTTCACAGGGTTTGCGGAGCGTCGGCTTGAGGACCTGAAAAAGGAAGCCACTCTGGCTATCCACCTGACCTACCACCCAGCATCCTGGTGAAATGGAGATTGAGGCTCGATATCCGAGCAACGTCATCCTGTCACATTGAAACCAGGCGATGCCGGGCACAGATAGAGGGCTGATCAGGAGACCTCATCGTGACGGAAAAACGCCAGCGCTCAGCCGAAGAGCGTATCGCTGACAAGCAAGCCGAAGCCGCAGCTATGGGCGTCGATGAGGCATATGTCTCACATTTGGTGGATGAGTTTTACAACCGCGTCCGCGCGAACGAACAGCTTGGCCCCATCTTCGAAGGCGCAATTGGCGACCATTGGGCGCCGCATCTTTCTACCATGAAGGACTTCTGGTCCAGCATGGTGCTGAGCACCGGGCGTTATGATGGCCGCCCTCTGCCCAAACATATGAAACTGGAAGGCCTGACGCCCCAGCATTTCGAAACTTGGCTGGAGCTGTTCTATCAGACTTTAAAAGACACCGCCCCCAGCCAGGAGGCTGAGGACTGGTTTATTGATCGCGCCGTGCGCATCGCCAAAAGCTTTCAGCTATCGCTATTCTACCGTCCGGAACTGCGCGGCGGCGTGGTAGATGTCGGCTAGAGGAACAGCTTCACCAGCATCCAGATGGCCATCGCCATCATCATGATATTCTCAGTCAGCGAAACAAAGCCGAGCGGCACATTGCTATTGCCGCCAACGCACGCGCATTTGAGCTCGCGCTTATCGACATAGACCGCCTTATAGACAGAGACAGCACCAATCGTGCCGATCACCAGCGCAACCGGCGCAGCAATGATGGTCGCAAAACCGGCGAGCATTAAAACGCCGGCCCAACCTTCTGCGAATGGATAAATATAGGCATAGGGCACCCATTTTCGCGCCAGCAGATCATAGCCCAGAAACTGGCCAGAAAAGCTCGCCAGATCCTGCAGTTTCTGGATCGCCAGCACACACATGGAAATGGCGATGAAATGCTCAATCAGACGCACACCGATCACAGGCCCCGGCAATAACCAACCGAGCGCAACCGCCATCAGAAAGGTCATTGAGAAGATCGCGATAATCGGCCGATATGTTGTTTCACCGGGTTTCTGACGATGCAGGCCGAACTGGTCACGCAGATCATCATACCCACCAATGCGCACATCATTGATGAAGGTCTGCGGCGTTGTCTTCACGCCGTGCTTTTCCTTAAACGCGTCCGTTTCTTCCCGCGTCGTCAGATGATGGTCCTCGACCTCATACCCCTGACGCTCGAGCAGGTCTTTTGACTTCAGGCCAAAAGGGCAAATGTGCCCTGGCATCACCATACGATACAGAACAGCTTTCTTCTTAGCTGACATTTTACTCTATGCTCCCCCAATCAGTTTAATTGGATTCAAGTGAAAAATCAGGAACGGCTCGCGCCTCTGCTTCTGCCTGGTCTGTCGCGACACCGTTTTCTTCAATGTCGTTGATCAGCCATTCCATCTCTGCAATTTCCCGGACCTGCGCATCAATGATCCCGTCTGCCAGCTCGCGAACCCGCACGTCTTCAATGCCCGCGCGCTCACTCGTGAGAATGGCAATGGAGTGATGTGGAATCATGCCCCTCATATAGGCCTCGTCATCGACAAGGGCCTGAGACCGGACCAACCAGACAGCCAACAGGAAAACAATCGTCGCACCTGCCAGAATTCCAATATTCAGAGTCTTGTTGCGATACATGCCCAACATGAAAAGCAACATGACGACCGTCATCGTGCACCCCATAATCAGGGTCATATAGAAGCGCGTCTCACTCCAGTGAATGTGTTCGACAGCATAGGTATTGAGGTACATTGAGATGTACATCACCACCATGCTGACCGCGATCATGATAGCAAATCGGAGATAAGTCTTCAGATTGCCATCGGATGAATGTTCGTGGCTCATGGACATGATATTCCAACGAGCCACGAAACCTTCAGTTCCCTAGAACCAGGCTGAGAAACCGACCAGCACGACCACATCATCGGTCGTCTCGCCAGCCGCGCTCAGAATGTCTTCGGTTTCGCCGAAACTTCCGTGCCATTCGACACCGATATAAGGCGCAAACTCCCGGCCATAGGCGAGACGCAGACCAGCTTCAGCACTGGTGAAGCCCTCGCCCATCATCAGTTCTGGAATTTCCTGTGCCGACCAGCCCAGTTCAACGCGCGGGATCAGCTCCAGCTTTTGGGTGAGCATGAATTCATACTCCACCTCAACATCCGCAGTCAGATCACCATCTTCGCTGAAAAAGGCTGCACCATCGACTTCAAACCGGTAAGGCGCCATGCCCTGAAACCCGGCGACCGCATGGGCCAGGCCGTTTGGCTCAAAGTCATAGCGAATGCCGGTCTGGAAATCCCAGTAGGGTGAAATCGCACGGGACCAGAGCGCCTGCACTTCGAACTCTTCCAATTCGGAATGGTCTAAATTGTACTCACCTTCCGTTTTGAACCAGAGCTTATTGATGTCACCGCCATACCAGAGGTCTGCATCAAATACGCCGACGGCCTCATCTTCGCCCAGCTGATATTCAAACCGGTCGATATTGACGCCAATCATGCTGGCTGACCCGTGGTGATGCAAAAGCATATTCCGGGATTCTGCCATCTCTTCAGCGCCCCAGACCTCATCAGCCTGAGACCATGGCGGCGGGGCATCAGATGCACCATTGTGCCCGTCATGCTGTGCGTAAGCCGGAGCAGTGATCAGGCCGCCCGCCAGCGTAGTTCCTGCTATGAGTTTGATCAGTTCCTGTCTCATCGGCGGGACCCTCCATGCTGTGAGTGCTGCATATTGGAATGCCCTTCGTGAGACGGCTCAGCGGGCATGGCATGCCCCTGATGCTGATCATGGTTCATCGGCATTGAATGGCCTTCATGCTGGCTGTGATCCATAGGCATGTCATGGCCGGAATGGTTCATCATCTCCTGATGCATGCGGTGTCGCCCTTCAGCATCTGGCAGAATGGAAACCACCTGCATCATGCCGCCCAGCATGTGATAGAGAAGGTGACAGTGGAACGCCCAGTCACCCACATGTTCAGCCGACACATCGAAAGAGAGCTTTTCAGCCGGTTTCACAATGACCGTATGTTTGCGTGGGCTGTGATTGCCACCGCCATTTACAAGGTCAAAGAACATGCCGTGCAAATGGATTGGGTGAGACATCATGGTGTTATTCACCAGTGTCACACGCACGCGCTCACCTTCGCGGAACTGAATAGCCTCCGTCACTTCAGAAAAACGCACGCCGTCAAACGACCACATATAACGCTCCATATTGGAGGTCAGGTGGATTTCGATTTCGCGCTCAGGCGGGCGGGTATCCGGGTTCGGCTCAAGACTGCGAAGCTGGGTATAGGTCAGCACACGGTGCGGGACGTTTTCCAGACCAAGGCCCGGGTCATCCAGGCGGTAGAGTGGCATGGCATTGATATTCGTCACACCGGGGCCGATTTCCAGATCAGGCCGTTCAACCAGCCAGTCCTCAGACGCCATGTCCATGCCCGAATGCATGGAATGATCCATCTGCATATTGCCATGCCCCATAGCCGAATGGTCCATTGAGTCATGATCCATCGAACCGTGGTCCATGGTGCTGTGATCCATTTCAGCGTCATCACCGCTCATATCCATACCGGCCATATCACCATGGCCCATCGCGCCATGGTCCATGCCCATATCGCGCATGGTCAGGGTCGGCACAGCTCGCATTTCAGGCTCCGCCGCGCGCATACCCGGACGCGGACCAAAGCTCGCAACCACCTGCCCGGATCGATCAATGCTTTCCGCAACAAAGGCATAAGCCCGGTCTTCGGTTGGCTCGATGATAACGTCATAAGTTTCAGCAACACCCATCTGGAACTCATCGGTTTCCAGCGGCTGCACATGCAGACCATCCGCCTGCACCACAGTCATAGGCAGGCCCGGCATACGAACATTGAAGATGGTCATCGCAGAAGCATTGATAATGCGCAGACGAATACGTTCGCCCGGCGTGAACACCCCATTCCAGTTGTCGGATGTTGCATGGCCATTGACCATGAAGTGATAGGTCGACCCCGTCACATCTGAAATATCGCGCGGCGACATACGCATATGTCCCCACATTGCGCGGTCCGACAGCGTCTCAGACAGCCCATGCTCATTCGCGTCTTCAAGGAAGTCCGGAACAGTCCGCTCCTGCAGATTATAAACATCGCTCTGCATTTTGAGCTTTTCATAGATCCGTTCTGGCGTCTCAAAACTCCAGTCGGACAGCACCATCACATATTCGCGGTCATAGCTGACAGGGTCATGATGGGCCGGGTCGATAATGATCGGTCCATAATGCCCAGCCTGTTCCTGAAGACCGGAATGCGAGTGATACCAATACGTGCCGTTCTGCGGAACGGAAAAGCGATAGGTGAACATCTCACCGGCGGGAATGCCCGGAAAGCTGACGCCCGGCACGCCATCCATATGGAAAGGCACCAGAAGCCCGTGCCAGTGAATGCTGGTGTCTACATCCAGCATATTATGCACGCGCATGGTGACCTCTTCGCCTTCACGAAAACGAAGGAGCGGTGCTGGCACGGTTCCGTTTACGCCTGTGGCAATGCCAGTGCGTCCATCCACCGTGAAGGGAAACTCACTGACGTGGAGGTCAAACTCATTACGGGCAGAGCCATGATGGCCCATATTCCCGTGAGATGCGCTCTGCGCCCAGGCCGGCAACAGGCCTGCAGCGCTGAGAGAAAGCGCAGACCCTGCGCCGTATTTCAAAAAGTGTCGTCGGTTAAACATCTGAACCTCTGATGTAATATACTCCGTACCCGGAACATTCGATTGCACCGGGCGCTAAGGCATCAGAAGATTTCAGTTCAGGAAGACGGTTTTCCGCGCAAATGGCGGGTCAGGCGGCGGCTCGGGCGGCGAAAGCGCGGCATATCTCTCGCCATGTTCCTCTGCGAGCTCTGGCAGCTGCACATAGTTAACTGGCAGAAGTTCAAGGTCAGGCAGGAGCCCCAGATCAATTGTCCGCAGAGCCGCATAGCTTACCTGAGGGGCGTGATCGCAATCATCATCAGCCACAGATGACTGATGCATCGGCATTTCGTCCGACATATCCATCGCCATTTCGTGGCAATGGTCAGACTCGGACATCTCAACGACGGAGACGTGGTTGTTTTCATGGAAACACGCACATGCCGTCTGAGCGCCAGCAAAGCCGAGCGCCAGACAAAGCAAAATGAATGTGCGTATTGCGCGCATAAATCAGGTCTTCTTCACATAATCCACCGGCGGCGGCGTTGGTGTCGGCGCTGCCGCGTCTGGCAGAACAGGCGTTTCTGATGTTTTCGCCATACCTGCCGGTTTACTTGTATACCCGATCGCCCGGCTACGCGCGACATCCAGCTCTGCGCGATAGCTTTCGTGACGGGGGTGAATAAGCTGCCCTGAATCGCCAAAGACATAGACCAGACGCGCCCATTCGTCTTTTGAATACATAAACGCAGAACCGTCAGTTTCAATATCGCTCCATTCCGGCTCACGAACAGCGCTCGCCGCACGCTCAGACCAGGTTCGGGCAGCGCCGTCATCATCCTTTGCCGTGGAGATCATCTCCATGAGGCGACAGACACGACTTGTCGGCTGTCCGCCCTGAAGCAATGGCGCGAGCGCTTTCTCGGCACCATCCCAGTCACCCGCCGCAATCGCGGTATCGGCTTTCAGCAGCGCCGTTTCGCGATGGCTTTTATTCGCAGCGATCAGCGCCTGTGTTGCACGACGTCCGCCAGACCGGCCCTCTGAATCATCAAGCCGTTCAGCCACCAGAGCAAGTGCCGGATGCGGGTAAGCCTTCCAGCCCGTTTCGAGCGATGAGATCGCCGGTTTAATCGCGTCACGCGCCAGCTGAAGACGGGCCAGATGATAAGCCGCAGGCGGAAAGCCCGGTTCAATTTTCAGCGCCTCTGTCAGAATGCGCTCAGCCCCTTCCGGGTCGGTCGACATGATATCACTGGCCTCGGCTGCCAGGATGACAGCGCGGCGGCGGCGTGCAGGTTCAGCCATGATATGGCGCTTCTGTTCACCCAATGTCAGTACACGGCGCGCTTCTTCCCACTCGCCACGGGCAATATAGATTTCAAAGAGCGACTTGAACGGCCAGTCACCGGTTTCGCCCTTCATCTCAAGTGCTTCTCGCGCCCGATCAATCGCCATGGAATAATCGCCGCGTTTGACTGCCGCGCCTGTCAGTCCACGCAGACCCGCCAGATGCGCGCCCGGCTTGCGGGACAGTTCTGCATAAGCGCGCTCAGCACGCGTCCAGTCTGCTTCCTGTTCAGCCGTCAGCGCGTCCAGCAACAGCGCCAGACGCTCATCCTCGGCATCGGCCAGTGCTTTCCCGATAAGGCGTTTTGCACCCTTGGTGTCACCGCCTTCAATCGCAAGAAGACCATTGGCAAGCGCTTCATTGCCTTTGCGACGACGAGAGCGCTGGCGCATGGATTTAATACGGGTTGGAAGACGGAAAACACCGGTCAGAAACGCCCAGATAATCGCAATTGCAGCACCGAGGATCGACATCACAATGGCGGCACCCGTCAGTGTAAGGACGATATCTGGCTGGTTTTCACGTTCCAGCACAATGCGCCACGGAATCTGATTGGCCCACATGGCCAGCACCACCAGACCCGCAATGACCGTTATCGTCAGAAGAAGCCAGAAAAGACGTGTCATTCGGAAGCCTCCCCATCCAGTACATCACGGCGCAGACGCGTCATGAGTTGATCAATCTGATGACGGCGTTGTGCAGAGGCCAGCCAGTCGGCAAGCACTTCACCTTGCGGGCCTTCAATCACGCGAATTTCACGAATAGCCGCAGTCAGGTCGCGCTCTTCAAGGAGCTCCAGTGCAACGTCGATGCGACGGCTGGCAGTTTCACCGCTTGCCGTGCCCTCTTCGCGCATGGAGACCACTCCAGACAATAGATCACCGAGCCATGCCCACTCGCCAGACGGCTGAGCGGGAATACCGGCCTGTGCAACATCGTCTTTCAACTGGCTGAGGTTCAACTTCAAAGCATCCACCGTTGGCGCGCCATCATCGGCGATACGGCGCAGCGCAGAGACGCTTGCATTTGCTTCGAGCTGAATAGCGAGCGCTTCAAGTTCGGTGCTGAAATTGTCACCGCGCTGAATGGCAGCCTCGAGCGCAGAAAGCGCCAGCACCCTGTCGGCGCGGCGCACAAGCTGTTGCTCATCCTGCGTCAGCTGGGCCGCTTCAAAGCTGTTGATTTGCTCATTCACCACTTCTCGCAGCGCATTCAGATCCTCAGTGAGATCCGTAACCGCCTGATGACGCGCCTCGACAGACGTTTCAATATCGGTCGAGCGTTCACCAGCGGCCTGCAAACCCGCCTCGACGGCATCAATTTCAGCTGACAGCGCAGCGATGGCCTGCTCGCGGGCCTCCATGGCTTCCGTGAAGCGCATATCGGTTTCTTCAAGCTGAGTGGTGCGCTCCTGCAGAGACGCGACCGTGCGCGCCAGCTCCTGCGGGGTCGCCTCACCTGACGGGTCGAGCGCCTCGATAGCGTTGAGGCGATCCATCAGCGCAGCGAGCGATATTTCCGGACGCGGCAATGGCGCATCAGCGCCCTCACCTTCGGCGATTACGACCTCTTCACCGGCTTCGACCTCTGGTTCTGTCTCATCATTCGGGACAGCCTCAACCTCACCACCGATCAACGCGATATAACGCGCGCTCAGTGTGGAAAGGTCAGCACGAATGGATTCGATTTCTTCCAGATTGGAGGTCTCGCCCTGCTCGATCCGCTCCATCGCCTGATCAAGGCGAAGCGTTGTCGTACGCAGTGTCTCACGAATATCTGCAAGCTGGGTCGCGACCGTGCGGTCATAATCGGCAAGTTCAGCGATATCCACGGCAACTTCCGCCGCCTGAGCGTAACGCCCATCTGTGCCACTCGCGACAACGCCAATCGCGCCGCCCGCCAATGCAGACAAAACACCTGCCGAAATCAAACCAATCCAACCCGGTTGAGAGGCTGAGGATTTCGACGCCGTTTCCTGCGGTTCCGCCGGCGTGAACTCGACATCAATCGGTTCGGATTCGCTTGAATTTTCAGTGCTCGCCATTGAAGTGGACCTTACCGATCAGAGACTCAATCCGATGATACACCGGCTTCGAGTACGAATTGAAGTGCTTCTAAAAGCTTCTCTTCATTTGGACGTGTCGCAACGGAAACGCAATCCCAGCCAAAGCCACGAAGCGGTTCTGCCGCACGTTCAGACACTGCGACAAGCTTCATGGATTTTATGTCTGGATTCGACATATCCAACCAGTTGGCCACAGCTTCCGCCGCTTTAGTTGAATGCACGAGGACGGCTCCGGTTTCGAAGTTTCTGAGTTCGTCTTCACGCTCCGTCGCGCTCACCTGTCGCGCGCCGTAGAGCGGCACAAATCGGACCGAAAACCCCTGCGCGTTCAGCCGACGATAAATCTCACCTGCAGCCGCATCATTCGCATAATGCACCCATTTCGGCCCGCCTGCCTCAAACTGGGTCGATATCAGCTGAATGATCGCATCGGAATCGCCATCCGCATTCCAGATGTGCACAAAGCCGGCCGCGGCAGCAGCGCCAGCCGTAGACGCCCCGACACAGACACAGACCGGACGCATATCCCAGCCCGCTTCAACAAAGGCACGAACGCCGTTCGCACTGGTGAAGATCACATGCTCATCTTCTGAGGGCGGCCAGTCCGGCTGCAATTCGTGAAGTGAGATATCAAGAGCGGGTGCAAGCACAGGCTCATAGCCCAGCGCTTTTAATCGCACCGCCGTTTCACTGGCGCCCGGTTCTGCCCGTGTGACCAGAACCTGCGCCATGATCAGATGACCTCCAGATGTGGCAGCTCACCACCAGCGTCTTCAATCAGCTTTTTCGCAACCTTATGGCCGAGTGCGCGGAAGTCCTGCAGGAATAGCTCCAGGCCTTCCAATGTGTCTTCGGCCTCGTAGAATGGTGCGCCCGATGGATGTGCCACGCGAACATTCAGTCGATAAACACCTGTGCCCTCGTGAAAGAGGTGAGCTGCAATCGGCGTCCGGCAGGAGCCATCAAGTTCTGTCAGGGCGGCACGTTCAGCAAGCGCCGCGCGCTCTGCAGTCACGTCATTCAGTCCGGTCACCCACCCCAGAACATCCTCGTCGAGCTTATCCGGATACGCCGCCAGCCCCAGAATGCCCTGCCCAACAGCAGGCAGGAAGCTGTTCGGGTCGAGCGGGCGGCCAACCTTTTCTTCCAGCGCCAGACGGTTCAGACCGGCCGACGCCAGGAAGGTCGCATCCGCAACGCCTTCTTCAAGCTTACGCAGACGTGTCTGAACATTGCCGCGAAACTCAACGACTTTGAGGTCCGGGCGTTTCGCCAGCGCAAAGGCACGGCGACGTAGGCTGGACGTTCCTAGCGTTGCGCCTTCTGGCAGGTCATCAAAGCTTTCATATTTGAGACTGACAAAGGCATCGCGCGGGTCTTCGCGCTTTGGATAGGCAATAATGCGCTGACCAATCGGCAGCTCAACAGGCACATCTTTCAAAGAGTGCACAAGCAGATCGACCTCACCGGCCTCCAGCGCAATGTCCAGCTCTTTGGTGAACAGCCCTTTGCCGCCAGCGGCCAGAAGGCTGCGATCCTGCAACTGGTCGCCACTCGTCGTCATGCTGACCAGTTCACACGTCACGCCGCCGTCAGACTGAGCCTCAATCTCCCGCGCGACCCAGTTGGCCTGAGCGAGTGCGAGGGGGGAGTTACGTGTACCAATGCGGAGGGTTTTCATCATATTGCCGAATTCTTGTGTCTTTATCATTTGCGAACAGGACCAGAATGGCTACAACCCCGCCCATCATGGAGCAAGCCCCGGACCGCCCTATTCTTATACTCGGCATTGAAACGAGCTGTGATGAAACCGCAGCGGCGGTCGTGCGCCTTGATGGCGGCTCCCCCGAAGTGCTGGGTGAGGTGATCTCCAGCCAGTTCGATGAACACAAAGCCTTTGGCGGCGTCGTACCCGAAATCGCTGCACGCGCGCATGCCGATATGTGTGACAATGTCGTGCGCGAAACGCTCGACCGTGCTGGCGTCACGCTGGATCAGATTGACGGCTTTGCTGCAACATCAGGCCCGGGCCTGATTGGCGGGGTAATGGTTGGCATGATGACAGCCAAAGCGCTGGCCATGGCGACGGACAAACCCTTTATCGGCGTGAACCATCTGGAAGGCCACGCCCTCTCCCCGCGCCTTGGTGAGCCGGTAGAGTTTCCATACCTTCTATTGCTCGTCTCTGGCGGGCATTGCCAGTTTCTGAGCGTTGAGGGCCTTGGCCAGTATAAACGGCTCGGCTCCACCATTGATGACGCGGTTGGCGAAGCGTTCGACAAAACCGCAAAAGTGCTGGGCCTTGGCTTTCCTGGCGGGCCTGCGGTTGAGCGTTATGCGAAGACTGGCAATGAGAACGCCATCAAGCTTCCAAAGCCATTGCTGGATCGTCCGGGTCTGGACATGTCCTTTGCAGGCCTCAAAACGGCTGTTCTGCGTGAAGCACAGAATATGGAGCTGACGGAGCAGGCGCTTTCGGATATTTCCGCGAGCTTCCAGAAAACAATCTGCGAAATTCTGACGGAGAAATCTCGCCGCGCCATGCGCCTTGCGCGTGAAGAGCTGGGCTTTGAGGGCGAACCGGGTTTCGTCATTGCGGGCGGCGTGGGCGCGAACACCGCGCTTCGCAACGCCCTTAAAACGCTCTGCGAAGAAGAAGCCTTCAGCTTCCACGCTCCGCCGCTGAAATGGTGTACGGACAATGGCGCCATGATCGCCTATGCGGGCGCTATGCGTTTCAAAGCGGGACAAGCCTCATCGTTAGATCTGGCCGCTCGTCCCAGATGGCCACTGGATGAAGCAGCCGCAGAGGCAAATCCTGTGTTTGGAGGAGGAAAACGGGGCGCAAAAGCCTGATTCCGGTTGGCACGATCCTCGCAACATACACTTCGAGTATGATGCTTCAGTCATTCTCACACAAAGGCTGACTTCAAAGGCTTCGGATCATGTCCGAGGCCTTTTTCTTTGGAAAACTCACAAAATCGCGCCAACTATACGCCGTATTCATAACAAATCCTATTCAGCTGTTAACCAGTGAACGATAGCCTGACGCGGGATCAGAAGGTGTATTGCTGTGCTCGGGACAATGCCGGAACTTACGGGAATGAAAAAACTGTCCGTCCTCATTGTGGAAGACAACATCCACATGTTGAGGATTCTGGCGACCATGATCCGCGGGTTCGGCTTCGAAGAAGTCCATATGGTGCAAGACCCGGCCGAAGCGCTGGAAGTCATCAAAAACACGCCCATTGACCTGATGTTTGTCGATTACCGCATGCCCGTTCTCGATGGCATTGAGTTTACCCAGCTGGTACGCAATTCCGGCGACTCGCCTAACCCTTATGTGCCGATCATCATGGTCACCGCGCACTCAGAACCCTCTAAGGTTCGTGCCGCGCGAGATGCAGGCGTTTCTGAGTTCTGCTGTAAGCCGATCAATGCACATACGCTCTATACGCGGATTGTTTCTGTGGTGAACAAACCCCGCGACTTCATCCGTGCGCCAAACTATTTCGGCCCGGATCGCCGTCGCCGTGATGATCCGCACTATCGCGGCCCTGAACGCCGCCGCGATCGCATGGAAGATATTGAAGATCCGAAATCGGCTGATATCGGATTCTGATAACGGCTCTAAGTTGGCCGCATAGCTGCGCGACGCATCTGCCGCTCATGACCTAAAGCATCCAGTGTGAAGATCACCAATGCCGTCCAGATGAAGGCGAAGGTGATGAGCCGTGTCGGCGTCAGCGTCTCACCGAAGCCAAGCCCTGTCAGGAATTGAAGGCTGGGCGCCAGATATTGCATAATGCCAATCGTTGAGAACCGCAGGCGCTTTGCACCCAGCGCAAACAGGATCAGCGGAATAGCCGATACTGGCCCGGCAAGGGCAAGCACCAGAAAGTCGCGGAGCCCTTCCCCCATAAAGGCACGGTCCTGCCCTGAGGTTGCAGCAAACCAGATCAGCACAGCTGGCAACAGGATCAGGACTTCGGCCGTTAGCCCCACGCGGCTATCGACCTGCACGCGTCGGCGGATCAATCCGTAAAAGGCAAACGAAAAACATAGAACCAGCGATACCCATGGCAGCTCGCCAAGAACGAATGTCTCGATGGCTACACCGGTCGCAGCAATAGCGACTGCCCCCCATTGCAGAGGCCGCAAGCGTTCTGACAGAAAGATTGCGCCAATGCCCACATTCACGAGCGGGTTCATGAAATAGCCAAGGCTGGCCTGCATGATGTGCGCATTGTTCACGGCCCAGATGTAAATCAGCCAGTTCAGCCCAATGACGAAAGACGACGCCATCAGCCAGAGCGCATTCCTGCTCCTGAACACGACAGGCAGATCTCTCAATCGCCCGGCGATCGCCAGAAGCAACATACCCGTCGGTATGGACCACAGTATACGATATCCAAGGATGTCAGTTGGCGCGATGTGCTGGATGAATTTGAAATAGATCGGCATCACCCCCCACATGAAATAGGCGCTGATACCGGCGAAAAATCCCATGCGAACGTCTGGTGTCATCGCATTTCTCCTGTCGACGTTCGGATGTAAGGCATGTCGTCTGCGGAGAATACCTGTTTCTTGCTATTTCGTGCCGCAGAATTTCTAAAAACGATCCAACGAAAAACCCCGCCCTTTTCGCAAAGGACGGGGTCTTTAAAACAGTTTGGCGTGTGGCTTACTCGCCAATCTTATCCTGTGTCCTGGTGTCGAAATCGCTGGCATCGTGACGCTCATGCAGCTGAGAAGACGGCTCACCGAACACACGGTTGACCATACGGCCACGTTTTACAGGCTCGCGCGCGCCGATTTCATCAGCCCAGCGAATGACATTCGTATATTCATGCACAGACAGGAATTTTGCCGCGTCATACATGACGCCTTTTGCCATACCGCCATACCACGGCCAGATCGCCATATCAGCGATGGAGTATTCATCGCCTGCCATGAACTGGTTTTCTTTCAGGTGACGGTCCAGAACATCCATCTGGCGTTTCACTTCCATAGAGAAACGATTGATCGGATATTCCATTTTGTATGGCGCATAGGCGTAGAAATGGCCAAAGCCGCCGCCCAGATATGGCGCAGAGCCCATTTGCCAGAACAGCCAGCTCAGCATTTCGGTGCGTTTGGCAGGATCTTTCGGAATGAATGCGCCGAACTTCTCTGCCAGATACATCAGGATAGAACCGGACTCAAAAACACGCTGATTGTTCGTCGTGTCCAGCATAACAGGAATTTTGGAGTTCGGATTCAGCTCCACATAGCCGGAACTGAATTGATCGCCTTCGCCGATATTGATCAGCCAGGCGTCATATTCCGCGCCATCAAAACCCGCAGCCAGCAACTCTTCCAGAAGGATCGTCACTTTCACACCGTTCGGCGTGCCCAGCGAGTACAGCTGAATAGGATGTTTGCCCTTAGGCAGCTCTTTGTCGTGCGTGGCGCCCGCAATCGGTCGGTTGATGTTTGCAAAGCGACCGCCGCTTTCTGAATCCCAAGTCCAGACTTCCGGTGGCACATATTCGGTTTGGTCAGTCATTCCCAGCTCCCGTGATTTTTCGGCCATCCTATGACCGTTTCGTACCGGGAGGAAATGGGGAGCGCCGATTGTCCATCAAGCGAAGAGAGCTTCAACTACGCGTGAAGCGGCGTGAGAATAAAAAAAACACCGGACCATCGGCCCGGTGTTTTCTGAGATCAGCTACGCTGAATTCTATGAAGGCTAAGCTCTTCAATCCCGTATCCGGGATCCTGAGCCAGCTTATGAAGGGCAAAGCCATTCAGGAAGCCAAACACCGTGATGAAGAAGGCTTCAAAAAGAGCGAGATGCCCAATGTCAGCTTTGCCCATGACGATCATCGCAATGAACAGCGCATAGACTGGCAGCATAAGGTAGAAACTTATGCCTCCAATATAGCCGCCACGTTCAGTTACGAGCTCCCAGCCTGCTTCTGTCTTGTGCAGGACTGTCTCATAGAACAAAGTTTTACCGAGGTGGACCTGATCGGTCTCAACCTCAGAAGGGGGATCGTTGCGCCACTGGCTGGTAAACCGGCCAAAATGGATCGCATCCCAAACAGATTTTATCATTGACGCGAACCTTTAAAGTTTATTGTCCCGATCCGGATCGAATTTACCTCCCCGGACCGATTTGATATAGATCATAACTCAGCTATTTAAATATCGCAAAATGATTTTTTTATTCAATAAAAACAGTGCAAAACTGTCTTTTCCGCGATATTCAATATAGTCCGTATACAGACTTTAACGTTTGACGAGCGTTTTGTGACACTATGGTGACAAAACAAAAAAGTCAGGTATTTCAGTCGCATCGCGCTGAAAATTGCGTAAAACGGCCCGTTTTCACGGGTCGAAGCCTGAAAGTGTCGGGATAGCGGTTAATTTCCGCCACATATTGCGCCTGTCAGCCCGCTGAAAAAATGAATTTACCTCGGCAGATCAGGTCCGCCCCTATACACGCACAATAAGATCTAACAAGCTATAACACGCAGCACCGGCAATCGGTTCCAAGCAGAAAAATAAAGACCGATGCTCTTGCTAACTCGAATTTAACGAGGCGTAGATAAAAAGCATTTTTCTCTTTTAAGTGGTTTTTTTTGCGTTACCGTAACTTTACCATGCGGGAGCACAGACATGACTATTAAATCGCTTACACTTCCAGTGACACTGATCTTGACCCCAGTTTGCGCCGCACAAACCACTTGTTTAGGTGCAAACTGCTCGCCCGTTGACACAATTGATCAGATGTACACGACCAATCTAACGCTTGGACACCTTTTGGCCGACATGGAGTACCAAAGCGAGCTTGAACGCGGCATTCTTACGAGTGAACGCGAGCAATGCTACGGCGCGTGCAGAATGGAATTTGAGGAAAACATGAACTCATGTCGAGTTGTATATGGCGGCGCCGGCAGCCCCTTGCCGGGATGGGTTCCAAACGATTATGGAACCGTGGACCATCAAAGTATGCAACAGTGTTTTGATGAAGCGAGAGCACGACAAGGGCGCTGCCTGTCGCCGGTTTATTCATGCAATGAGCAATAATCCAGACGACCTGACTGGCCTAACCCGGCCAGTCAGGTTGCTTATCAGTCATTTGCCGCTGGCGGGATAAGCGTCTTCTCTGGCTTCACCACACCACGATTGAGCAGCTCTTCGGCGATCTGAACCGCATTCAACGCAGCGCCCTTACGCAGATTGTCTGAGACACACCAGAACGCCATGCCGTGATCGACTGTCTTGTCCACGCGAATACGTGAGATGAATGTTGCCCATTCACCGACGCACTCAATCGGCGTCACATAATTTTCTTCTTCAGCTTCACGCTTGTCGATCACCATAATACCCGGGCTTTCGCGCAGCAGGTTACGGCACTCTTCCTCGGTCATCGCACCCGCAAGCTCCAGATGAACGGCCTCGGCATGGCCCACAAAAGTCGGCACCCGCACACAGGTCGCAACGAGCTCAATATCCGGATCGAGGATTTTCTTCGTCTCGACCGTCATCTTCCACTCTTCCTTGGTGAAGCCGTCATCCATGAAGTCATCAATCTGAGGGATAACATTGAATGCGATCTGCTTAGGGAATTCATGCGGCTCAGCTTCCTGGTTCACATAAATGCCTTTGGTCTGGTTCCACAGCTCATCCATGGCAGCGCGGCCCGCGCCTGATGTGGACTGATATGTCGCGACGACGACACGCTCGACGCCCACTTTGTCATGGATCGGCTTAAGAGCCACAACGAGCTGAGCGGTCGAACAGTTTGGATTGGCGATGATGTTCTTCTCATCATACCCCATCACCGCATCGGCGTTCACTTCCGGCACAACCAGCGGAACGAGCGGGTCCATGCGGAAGGCCGAAGAGTTATCAATGACGATACAATCCTGCAGCGCGATTTTCGGCGCCCATTCCAGCGCCATCGCGCTGTCCGTCGCCATAAAGCAGAGATCAATCGTGGAGAAATCGAACTGTTCGATGTCGTAGCATTTCAGCTCACGCTCACCGAAAGACACAGATCGACCAATGGAACGTCTGGACGCAACCGCAAAAACCTCATCCGCAGGAAACAGGCGCTCATCCAGAATATTGAGCATTTCCTGACCGACATTTCCGGTGGCTCCGACAACAGCAACACGTAAGGCCATGGCTCGCTCCTTTTTTAGACACTGGGAGGGCTGCAATACCGGAAAACTGATGCATTGCAAAATACTCTTGCAAAGGTCACCCGGATAGATGTTATCCGTATCGGACTGGGAGATCCGTATGGAAAGTATTGAAGAGCTCATCGAACGCTATGTCGACTGCTATAATCGCGTCGATGTGGACGGCATGCTGGAATGCGTGACCGACGATGTGCGGTTCGAAAACATTTCCAATGCAGGCCAGTCCATGCAGCTGGAAGGCAAGGACGCGCTGGCTCAAGTCGCAGCCGCCAGCTCACAGGCCTTCACCTTCAGGCGTCAGCGCCTGATGAATGTCGTTTCTTCAGGTGAAAACGCGGCGGCTGAAGTCGAGTTTCAGGGCATTGCGGCGCTTGATCTGCCAAACGGGACCATGCAGGGCCAATCCGTTGAGCTCAAAGGCGCGAGCTTTTTCGAAGCGCGCGACGGCCTGCTCTCCCGGATCGTCGATTATTCCTGATGCGGATGTTAGCAGCCACGTCAGAATGCTGCTAATGTTCTGTAATTGCTGATTTTATTCTTTTCAGAGCGCATATAATGCAAAACACTTCCCTTTGAAAGGGGAAATGCATGAGTGCACACAAATCTGACTTTGAACGTCGCTTTTATGGCGAAGGCCTTCTGACCACAGAAATCCTCTATTACATGCCGGATTATCCGAAACTGCTTCAGAGTTTCACCTGGCAAACGCTGGACCGCGCACCAGAATTTGCGCGCCTCGCACAGTTCCTGGACCATTGGCGCCGGGAGATCGAAGCGGTAATTCATTCCATCCGTATCGCGCATGCCGACTATATTGGCCCCTCCGGATGGAGAAATGCGGAGGAATTTTTCACGAAGAACTGAAATAAATTCAGCTGCAAAAACCTCATTTCTAAGATTGCAGCAATGTAATTCGCCTTTATTCTGCCTCGACTCGCCCGGGCTCGCCCGGACAATTAATTCCAGAGCACGGGGTGCTGAGAATATGAAAACCAAGCTCCTGAAGGTAAGCCAGAGCGCATTGGCCGCTGCCTTTCTCCTTGGCGCATGTAGTGGTGGCGGCGGTGGCGGCAGCAGCAACTTCACGCCGACACCAACGCCGACGCCTACAACCACGCCCTCTCCGGCTCCAACGCCAACACCCACCCCGACGCCAACACCAACACCAACACCTACTCAGGCGTCAGTGACCATCTCAGGCACGATCACCTATGATTATGTGCCGAGCGATCCGGCAACGCGCGGCCTCGACTATGATAACACCGAAGTTCGCCCGGCGCGTGGCGTGACGGTTCAGCTGGTTGGCGGCTCTGGCGTCGGCGTTCTTGAGCGCACAAAGACAAATGCGCTTGGCGAATATTCTTTCGATGTGTCTTCAAACACAGATGTTCGCATCCGCGCCCGCGCAGAAATTCTGAGCAGCGGCGGCCCGACATGGGATGTCAGCGTCACAGACAATACCAACAGCAATGCCATCTACACGCTGTCAGGCTCCCTGACGACATCTGGCGGTTCAGATTCCACGCGCGACCTGCACGCTGATTCCGGTTGGGGCGGCTCGTCCTACACCGGCACGCGTGCGTCTGCGCCATTTGCTATTCTTGATGCCGTCTATGATGCCGTAAACGCGGTTGGCACGGTCGACCCGAACGTCAACATGCCGGCGCTTGAACTGCGCTGGAGCGTCGACAATGTCCCGACCAGTGGTGATGTCACGCTCGGCCAGATTGGTACCTCGCACTATAGCGGCGGCATCATCCACATTCTGGGCGCCGAAGATTCCGATACGGATGAATTCGACAGCCACGTTATCGTCCATGAATGGGGCCATTATTTCGAAGACATTCTCAGCCGGTCTGATTCAATGGGCGGCAGCCACAGCCTCAGCCAGTCTCTGGACCCACGCCTTGCATGGGGCGAGGGCTTCGCGAACGCGCTGTCGGGCATTCTGCTGGATGATCCAATCTATACAGACAGCCTTGGCAACCGTCAGTCTCAGGGGTTTGATCTGGATGTTGAAAACGACAGCCCAGGCACGCCAGGCTGGTTCAATGAGGCATCGGTTCAATCCATCGTCTACGACGTTGCTGACTCTGCAGATGATGATGCCGACACACTCTCTCTTGGCTTCGGCCCGGTCTATGATGTGCTGGTAGCAACCGATTACACCACCACGCCATACTTCATGACCATCTTCACTTTCCTGAATGAGCTGAAGAGCCAGAATCCGACCGATTCAACGGCCATTGACGCGATCGCCAACTTCCAGGGCGTGAACGGAACAGGCCCGAACGGTGCAGGTGAAACCAATAGCGGCGGCTATGCAGACGGCCTGCCGGTTTACGCATCAGTGACGCCGGGCGGCCCTGCCGTGGAAGTGTGCTCGACCGATCAATTCGGCGACTACAACAAATATGGCGTTCGCACGCGTGTCGAAGTCACCTTCCCGGATGCGGGTACCCGCACTGTCACCATGACGCAAAGCTCAGGCGATACGGGCACAGACCCTGACTTTATCGTCTGGCTAGAAGGCACGCCGACGTTTGGCGGCCAGTCTGAAACTGTCGATTCCGAAACGGGAAGCTTCGCGTTCCAGGCAGGCACCTATGTCATCGACACCTATGACTGGCAGAACATCAATGATGATGACACAGACAATACGACTGTCTGCTACGACTTCACGATTTCAAATTAAAGGCGGAGACACTTCATGACTTTTCGTACGACTTCTCTTCTTTCCGCCCTGTCCGTTCTCGCGCTGACAGCTTGCTCTTCCGGGCATGTTGCCACCGAAACAGCAGAAGCACCGCACACGCATGACCATAGCGATTATGCAAAACCGGGTGCTGCGGTCGAAATCTCAACCGATTATGATGGGTCAACCAACCCGTCGGACGTTGAGGGCTTCACCCTTACAGTTACTGAAGACTACGCTGCTGGCACGCTGAATGTTTTGCTGGCGGCGGATGAAGCCCTCACAATGTATTCGGCAACCGAAGCCAGCTTCGATATGTCCAGCCCCGCGCCACATACAATGAATGTGGACCTGTCTTCGGCGGATCCTGGCATATATTATCTCAACGTCTTCATGACGGTTGAGCTTCCGGGCGGCGAAAGCATTCCGGCCGTTCGCGCCATCACTATTCCAGTGGGCGATATGGACGAGCTGTCCTTCGAACCGGAAAGCGAGATGACGACGACACCCCTCGGCGAAAACATCATTGAGATGGAAGCCGAAGAGACGATCACCACGAACGACTAAACACCAAAGCTGCGCGAGTTATGGCTCGCGCAGCTTTTTTGTTTCCATATCATTTTTGCGGTGAACGAAGGCGACGAGCACAAAACTGATAATCATCAGAAGATACCAGGCACCGAGCTTTTGCAGCGAAACCATGTGCCAGCCTTGTTCCTGCGCAGGATAGGTCCAGGCCCGCGCGAGCGTCCCGATATTCTCTGCAAACCAGATAAACAATGCGACCAGCAACAAGCCCACAACCATGGGCATAGGACGGTGTTTTTCGTCCGGCCGGAACCAGATCACGCATGGCCCATACAAAAGTACGCTGAAAGCATAAAGCCCGAGCCGGATATCGACCGTGAAATGGTGCGTGAAGAAATTCACATACACCGCAATCGCCAGCACAGCCTGCACCCAGAGCGGCGGAAACCGGTCAAACCGAAAATCAAAAATCCGCCAGCACCGGGCAATGTATGACCCGACGCAGGCATACATAAATCCTGAAAACAGTGGCACACCCTCAATCCGGAAAAAGGCCGGGTCCGGATAAATCCAGCTACCCATATGCGTCTTGAAGATTTCCATCACCGTGCCGACGACATGGAAGGCAAAGATGACTTTCGCCTCCTCCCAGCTCTCAAGGCCGGTAATCAGCATGCCGATCTGGATGGCGAGCGCGCACAGAAACAGAAAATCAGCGCGATAGAGCGGCGCACTCTCCGGATAAAACAGATAAGTTGCCAGCAGGAGGAACACCATCGCCCCGCCAAACAGACACGACCAGGCTTGTTTGATGCCGAATGAGAGAAACTCATAGGCTCCAAGGGACCACGGCCCTCTCACCCATCGGGTGCGCAGGGCATCATGCCTGCGATGTAATTCGTCCCTCAGACCTTTTGCGTCCCACATATGTCCCCACATCTAAACATGCAGAAGACAGTGTACTGATTTCCCGACACAAAAAAGGCGACCTCATGGCCGCCTCGGGTCACTTAAAACCTGAAAACTTTCCTGATTGATAGGAGGAACTGAAGCCCTCCGTATCAACCGTTCGGTTTTTACAACTCCGCCAGAATAGCGTCGCCCATGCCAGACGTGCTGAGTTCACCGCCAAGGTCACCCGTGCGAGCGCCCTTTTCCAAAGCAGCGCCGACAGCACGCGTAATGGCATCAGCCGCATCTGGACGATCAAGGCTCCAACGGAGCGCCATTTCGAGAGAGAGAATAGCCGCGCATGGGTTCGCCTTGCCCTGACCCGCAATATCCGGCGCAGAACCATGAACCGGCTCAAAGAAGCCCGGCTTACCGGGGTCAGAAAGCGATGCAGATGGCAGCATACCGATAGAACCCGTCAGCATGCTCGCCTCATCAGACAGAATGTCGCCGAAGAGATTGTCCGCCAGAATAACGTCAAAGCCTTTTGGCTCACGTACCAGCTGCATGGCGCAGGCATCGGCCAGCATATGGTGCAGTGGCACACCCATATCCTTCAGCTCAGCATCATAGAGCGCCTGAACTTCCTGCTTCCAGAGAAGGCCGGAATCCATGACGTTGGACTTCTCAACAGAGCAAACACCGCCCCATTTACGGTCGTAATTTCCACGGCCCTTGGCAATGTCGAAAGCAACACGGGTGATGCGGTGAATTTCCGGCGTGGTGTATTCGGCATTATCAAAGCCACGGCGTGTACCGTCTTCCAGCGTCTCAATGCCTTTTGGCTGACCGAAATAGACACCGCCCACAAGCTCGCGAACGATCATTATGTCGAGGCCTTCGACCAGATGACGCTTCAGCGCAGACGCATCTGCCAGTGCATCAAAGCAGAGCGCAGGGCGAAGATTGGCATAGGTATCAAGCGCAACGCGCATGCCCAGAAGACCCGCTTCAGGGCGGTTATGACGCTCAACGCCATCCCATTTAGAGCCGCCAACCGCGCCCATAAGAACAGCGTCCGACGCTTTAGCTTTTGCGATTGTGTCTTCAGACAGCGGCGTGCCCAGCTCGTCATAGCTCGCACCACCAATCAGGCCATAATCAAGGCCCAGATCAGGCGCGACTTTTTCTGCAACGCGAACGGTTTGTTCGATGACTTCCGGACCAATGCCATCACCCGGGAGAAGAAGAAGTGTCTGTGCCATGCTGTGAGTGCCTGATTAGAGAATTACCAGCCGCTTGTGAGCCTCAGCTGGCAGCAAAAATCAAGGCCTCACACCGCATCAGAGTGCCGCAGAACCGCAATTCTTTTCCAGAAAACCGCCAATCGGGCAAAACACTTATCAGCCGCACTCGTCAAAGGCGCGGCTAACGCAACACTCTTGCGAGAGTTTGTCCTAACGCGGAATAACAGAGACGGCGATTTCGCGCTCAACGTCAGGCGGCGCACCCGGACGCGCATATCCAAGACGGATCAGGGTTTCACCCTCTTCAACACCGCGGAAAACCAAAATGGCTGTCCCGCCCACGCCTGTCATTCCCAAAGGATGAAGATCGGATTGATAGTCCTGGCTCATCAGTTCCAGAATACGGTCATTCATACCCGGAAGGAGGCGCCATTGATAACCAGTGGTCGCGTTGGCACTCAGCTCAATGCGAAGCGTATTTCCGGCAGAAAGAACAATCTCTTCCCCGCCTCTAGGCTCAGTCAGTCGTTGCTCAGATACAGATCCAGACAAGCCACGCACCTCAGGATCGGTATTCAATCCATCAACCGCGCATCCGCCCAGCGAAAGACCAAGTAGGACCGAGAGAGCAGCCGCGCGCATCAGGCTTTTTCCAGCCATGGCTGCGCAAGTCGGCGACGCGCCTCAAACTCTGCAATGCGGGCTTCGCTTTGAAGGCTCATGCCAATATCATCCAGACCTTCAAGAAGGTTGTTTCGACGCGCATTGTCGAGTTCGAATTCGATTTTTTCACCATCAGGCAGGGTGATGACCATGTTTTCCAGATCGATTGTGAAAATGTGATTGCCGCCTTTGGCGTCGTCCATCAGGCGGGCCACAGTCTCTTGCGGCAGAGCGATTGGCAGAATGCCGTTCTTGAAACAGTTATTATAGAAAATGTCGGCAAAGCTTGGCGCAATCACGCATTTAATGCCCTGATCCAGCAGCGCCCATGGCGCATGCTCACGAGATGAGCCACAGCCGAAATTGGCGCCCGCAATCAGAATGTTGGCGTCTTTATACGCTTGCTGGTTCAGCACAAAGTCCGGATCAGGAGACCCGTCTTCCAGCGTTTTCAGTTCAAAGAAAAGACCGCTGGAAAGCCCCGTGCGCTCCGTCGTTTTAAGAAACTGCTTCGGAATGATCATGTCGGTATCGACATTGCTCATACGCAATGGCGCAGCGCGGCCAGTAAGTGTTGTAAAAGCGTCCATAGCCGCTCTTTTAGGCCTCAAACCCGGAGAAGATCAATTCCCCTTTTGCGGGGAATAGCACTCAACCTCGCTTGTCGAGCAAAAGCGTCGGCACACCCAGATCATGGCTTTTGACAGACATGACACGGGTTCCGGGCTTCCGCCCTGCACGAACCTCTGAAACCTGCACGCCACCTACGCCCAGACGCAGATGCGCATCGTCCAGATTATCCACCTCATAGGTCATACCCCAGAGCTGATCTTTATCGTCAGCTCCCACACTGCCATCAAGGCGCTGAATAATTTCGAGCGTCACATCCCCGGTTCGGAAGAAAAGGAAACGCGCGCCCCATTTCTCATTCGTGCGATCAAGGGCGAGCCTCACACCCAGTTTAGCCCCATAGAGCGCCATAGCCCGGTCAGGATTGCCCGTATTAATGACGAGATGGTCCAGACGCACCGCACTTCCCACACGCGGCGGGCGCACAGAGATTGCGCCATCTTTCTGCTCGACCAGAAACCCTTTCACCTCGCCAAAGGCAGCATCACCCAGGCGCACACGAGACCAGCTGCGATGCAGCCCGCCATAGGTTGCGGCCTGTGAGATGATTTCTTCAGGCTTTAGCCCACGGCGGCTCGCCTGAAAATGAGCGTCACGAATATCGGATGTTCTGAATGCGAGACTGGTCAGCGCGCCTTTACGCTCGCCCAATATCTCTTTGATCCGCGCACCAACCGGCCCGTCGCCTTTCGGCCCCATCAGCTCAATATTAGTATTCTCAAGATAGAAGAGTGCTGTGGCGGTACCGTCGTCCGGGTTTACGTGCTGCCAGTCGACATCGCGCCCCAGAAGCAGACCGTAGGTCTGAATGGCGGCCTCGACATCCGGCACCAGTATTACAAAATGATCCAGCGCCTCGCACACCATATACTCTCTCCCGGATGAACTCTTTTATCGTCGCGCAACACTTATCTGGCTGCGGACCAGGGCTCAACCAGAGAAAACAAGCCGTGCAGCTCGGCGTTAGCCGTTTGCGGCGCGTTTCATCTCGAGAACCAGCTCGCGTTTCAGCTTTGTGCTTTCATTGTCTTCAGGGAAGACCTGATGGATCAGCGTATCGGAACTTTCAGAAGGCAGCTCCGGTTCGATTTCTTCTATTTCAAGCTCACCCAGCTCAACCAGGATCAGTTCAAGCATACGCTCCAGCACACGGTAGGCCGCATCGCGCTTACGGCGAAGACCGCGCAGAATGACAGCATCAGACGCCGGCGCATCATCACCGAAGCGTTCATTCAGCTCCTGTTCGTGCAGTATGGTCTGGTCAATTACTTTTGTGAGGAAGCCAATAATCTGGCGATAGTCTTTCGACTTCAATACGGATTGCGAAGGCATCAAGATACCAATTTCATATTATGTTTTTTCGAGAGTAGTCCCGCCGGACACACACACGACCCGGCAGCAAGGCGCGCCTTTAAACACAACCGAAGTTAAAAGTCTCCATTATTTCGCGTCTTTTTGCAGCGTTAACCAAGTTTGCAAAAACAATCCGGAATAGTTGTTATCCAATACTGAAAAGGAAATTTTTTTGTTTGCCGATTGGAAGCATAAGAAATTTCATTTCAGGCTCCCCAATGCCTTTGAATTGAAATTCCACCGCGCACTGCAATCTTGGATATCATTTTGATATCTCCCGCCGGTCACACTTTCGTGATCAGCGGGAAAATTGGCAGTTTTACGCCTTTAGAGACACGCCGTATAACAAGAATGCTGCAATCGCACATTTTTGTGAACACCGTTCACTAAATATTGGACAATTCGTTCAGCGTGTATATATGTGCCTTATGAACGGCCGGCATCAGTCCGGGTTTTGACGGGATTTTGACATGCAACGCTTCCTCACGCTTTCTGCTCTTGCCCTGTTTGGCGCCCTGCCAGCCATGGCTTCCACGACTTTCACCGCGACACTCGAAGCGCCTAAGAGCGAGACCGAGCGCATTGCCGCTGCCGATGCCATATGGATTTGCGAAGGCGAAACCTGCGAAGCTGTCCTCAATCGGCGCAGCGCGACCGTTCGCGTCTGCCGACACGTCGTTTCGGAAATCGGCCCGGTCACAGCTTTTGGTACAGCGGAAGATCCGCTAACGCCGGAAGAGGTTTCAGAGTGCAACGCCTCCCTGAACTGATCTGAATTTATTCACTTTACCTCCCTTGGCCGCCTTCGGGCGGCTATTTTTTTGCCCTTAGTTTTGCTGCACGCGCTAAAACAGCAAATGACGCCAGCCGGAGTTGGAGTAATTCCAGACTCTATCGCTGCACTTTATTTGCTTTTTCCCCCTAACCTCTCAGCCAGAGGGAGAGGACCCAAAGCATGATGCGTATATTCTGGATCATTATCTGCGTCGCATTGCTCGGCAGCGCCGCGGTGATCACCATGACTTCGCTATCGCCATCATCCTCAGCTCCCGTCACGCCTCAGCGCGAAATTGCAGCCTCTCCTGTCGGGCAATGCGTAAATTTAGGCGGCGCGCTGGAAGCTCCTGTAGAAGGCAGCTGGGGATATATCATCCGCGAGCGTGACCTTCATGCCATCCGGGCACTCGGCTTTGACACGATACGCGTGCCGATCAAATGGTCTGCACATGCCGGGACTCATTCCCCGTACACGATTGATGAAGCCTTTTTTGCGCGCGTAGACACGGTCGCCGCGCAGGCGCTGGCGGCGGGCCTGCAGGTAATTATCGATGTTCACCATTATGATGAACTGAACGAGACACCAGCCGCCCATCTGCCCCGACTTTATGCCATGTGGGAACAGATCAGCGCGCATTACGAGGGCTGGCCATCAGGGCTGATGTTCGAGTTCCTGAACGAGCCGCACACCAATATGAGCTTTGCCCGTGTGAACCAGCTCAATCGCGATCTTCTCTCTATGGTGCGTGAAACCCATCCGGACCGATGGGTTATTCTGGGCGGCGGGCAATGGGGCACGCTGGAAGGCATGCTTCGCACAGACCCGCCCTACGACCCTCACGCAATGGTGACCTTCCATTATTATGAGCCTTTCGAGTTCACGCATCAGGGCGCCCCATGGGCCTATGAACCTATCCCCCTGGGGCAGACCTGGGGCACACCGCAGGACCGCCAGACCGTCAGTGAACATTTCGCGCATGCGATACGCTTCAGCCAGACCGTCGGCATGCCCGTTCTGCTCGGAGAATTCGGCGTTTACGAAGAAGTTCCGGATGCTGACCGCGCCCGCTGGACACACCATATCCGCCGTACAGCAGAAGTTTCCGGCTTTGGTTGGTGTTACTGGGACTGGGCCACGTCACTCGGCATGTATGACCTCGAAACCGAGCGTTTACGCCCCGGCATGGGCACCGCACTTCTGGGCAATTAGCCCCTTCGCACATGCAATAAAACCGCTTGACGTCGCCGGACTAACCTTCCACAACTCCCGCACAATAGATTACGTCATGTAGCGAGGAGGACACGACCATGAGCACATCTGATCCGGTCGTAATTGTAGGTATGGCGCGCACGCCAATGGGTGGTTTGCTGGGCGAGCTTTCGAGCTTCTCTGCGAACGAGCTGGGCGCCATGGCTATTAAAGCAGCGGTTGCCGAAGCGGGTATCGAAGGCGCCGACATTAACGAAGTCATTATGGGCAACTGCCTGCCAGCTGGTCAGGGCCAGGCGCCTGCGCGTCAGGCTGGCATCAAAGCTGAACTCGGCCTTGCCGCTGAATCCACCACCATCAACAAGATGTGTGGCTCTGGCATGCAAGCGGCCGTCATGGGCTCTGCATCCATTCTTTCCGGTCAGGCTGACATTGTTGTCGCCGGCGGCATGGAAAGCATGACCAACGCGCCTCACATGATCGACCTCCGCAAAGGTCACAAATACGGCCACACCACGACCAAGGACCATATGGCTATGGACGGTCTGGAAGACGCTTACGCAAACCAGCCAATGGGCAAGTTTGCTGACATGATTGCTGAAAAGTATCAGTTCACGCGCGAAGCTCAGGATGAGTACGCGCTGGAAACCCTGCGCCGCGCGCAGGAAGCAACTGAACAAGGCAAGTTCAAGCGTGAAATCGCACCGGTTACTGTGAAAACCCGTAAGGGCGAGTCTACGGTCGAGATCGACGAGCTGCCTAAGTCTGCGCGTCCGGACAAAATTCCAACGCTCCGTCCGGCTTTCAACAAAGACGGTACGGTCACAGCAGCAAACGCATCTGCGATTTCTGACGGCGCAGCCGCGCTCGTTCTGATGAAACAGTCTGAAGCTGAAAAGCGCGGCCTGAAGCCAATCGCGAAAATCGTTTCTTCTGCGTCTCACTCACATGAGCCAGAATTCTTCACCACAGCACCTGTGCCTGCCATGCAGAAAGCACTCGAGCGCGCTGGCTGGACCAAAGACGATGTTGATCTGTGGGAAGTCAACGAAGCATTCGCTGTCGTTCCTATGATCGCGATGAAAGAACTCGGCATCAGCCATGACAGCCTGAACGTCCATGGCGGCGCATGTGCGCTTGGTCACCCAATTGGCGCCTCTGGCGCGCGCGTTCTCGTCACGCTGATTTCCGCTCTGGAACAGAACGGCAAGACCAAAGGCGTTGCTTCGCTTTGCATTGGCGGCGGCGAAGGCATCGCAATGTGTGTTGAGCTGGCTTAAGCCACTCCAACATTCTGAAAACACTGAAAGCTCCGTCAGAGATGACGGAGCTTTTTTGTTTCCAGAGCCTTCGCGCCCCTCTCGTCCGAGCATCCTGTTTGTGTGATACTGCCTCCCAATAATAAGGAGCCAAATCATGCCCGCACCCACTCTGCCCGAACATTTTGAAGAACAGGCTCAATGGTGCGATCGGCTGGGCTCTCCCTTCACGGCCGCCCTTCTGCGCGCCATGAAACTCGACCTTGAAAATCACGGTGTCATCAAAAAATTGGTCGGCGATTGGCCCGGTAATCCACGCGCAGATGCACTGGGTCTTCGTCTGGCTGGCGCACTGCATTTCGGTGTGTTGTCCGGCATGTCTGCGCCCCTTGCCAGCGTTTACCCGGAAGGCCAGATCTTCAGGCCAATGGAAGAGGTGTGGGCTGTGGCCTCAGCCTTCCTGAAAACCAATGCAGGCTGGGTGCGCACTTTCCTTCAAATGCCGCCCCAGACGAATGAGACCCGTCGTGCCTTCATGTTGTTGATCGGGCTGAAGGCCATTGCCAAACGGTTTGAACGCCCGATCCATTTTCTGGAACTGGGTGCCAGCGCCGGGCTCAACCAGAATTTCGATGCCTTTTTCTATGAGGCTGGCGACTGGCAATGGGGTGAGCCTAGCTCCGACATGAAGGTCAGCACCACGTGGACAGGACCCGCGCCAGACCTTTCGGCGCCTCTGGTTCTGCATGAGCGCAAAGCCTGCGACCAGAACCCGCTCGATCTGTCAGATGAGGAAACGCGCCTTCATCTGAAAAGCGATATCTGGGCCGACCAGCCAGAGCGTCTTTCAAGATTTGACGCCGCCGCGGACCTCGCCATAGCCCGAAACACTCATGTCGACCGGGCAGACGCTGCGCTATGGTTGGCACGCGAGCTCAAATCCCGCCCGAGCGGCGTGACGACGGTGATCTTTCACTCCGTCTTCTTCCAATATCCACCGCTCGAAACGCGCCAGCGCATCACACGCCTTATCGAGGATGAAGCACGGTTTGCAACCGAAGCCTCACCTATTGTCTGGCTACGCTATGAGCCGGAAATTCTCTGGAATCGTAATGCACCACCGCTAGCGCTGGGCATGACCTGCGATATGCGGGTCTGGCCCGGCGATGAGCATGTCACCTTCGCCCGTTCTGATGGTCATGTGCGTGAGGTTCAGGCGCTTTAGGCTTCGTCGCTCTTATGGCCTCGATCGCGAACCAGTTTCACCTTCAGCTCGCTGTCAGCAACAATGCGAACTTCGTCCTGACCAAGTGGCAGATCGATGCCATGCTCTTTGAATTTGTCCCACAGCGTAAACATAACCTCTGAACCGATATTGTTGATGCCGTTCTGCGGGTCACGGATCCAGAAGCGCGCTTCCATCTCGACCGCATCCTCGCCGAATTCCATCAGCAGGCATTTCGGCGCCGGGTCCTTCAGGACGCGAACCTGCTCGCCACAAGCATCAACGCACAGGCGCGCAGCCAGCCGCAGATCGCTTTCATACTCGACCAGAAAGCGCCGCTTAATGCGGACCAGATTGTTCGAATAGCTCCAATTGACCACTTTATTCGTGACCAATTGCTCGTTTGGAATGAGGTGTTCCTTGCCGTCACGGGTAATCACAGACGCATAGCGCAGCCCCAAAGACTTCACTTCGCCATAGGTTTCATCGACCTCAATCACGTCATGCGGCTTGATCGACCTGTCGGTGAGCAGAATGACGCCAGAGATAAAGTTTGCCACGATCTGCTGCATGCCAAAGCCAAGGCCCACACCCAGTGCACCACCGAAAACGGCAAGACCGCCCAGCGGAATCCCAATGCTCGTCATGGTCAGGAAGGCCGCAGCGATAAACAGGCCAATCTGAATGGCGTTCGACATCAGAATGCGGAGCGATGGCTCGACTTTTGGAAGGGTTTCAACCCGCGCCTTCAGGCGCTTCGACAGCCATTGCGCGCCGAAAAGAAAGACGGCCGCCATAATAATGGCGCGCAGAACAAATTCCGCATTGATGAAGCCGCCCTGACCGAACTCAATGCCCATGCCATTGATCCAACGCCAGATATCATCCAGCACGCCAATCGCACTCAGCGCGGCAAGGCCCCAGGCAAAATACATAGCCGGTTTGCGCAAATCATCCGGCAGGAATTGGGTGACCAGTTTGATCACCAACCAGGCTGTCGCGAGGCTCGCTGCGATACGCACCAGCACATAGGGCTGGCCCATGCCCATCAACGCAGTCTGCCCGATCCACAGACATGCAATCCACAAGGCCGGACGCAGACCATGATCCAATATAAGTGGCGCGAGCTTTGCGACCCGTTCGCGTATCTGCTCCGGCAATGTTGAGATGCCAAGGTCAATCCACCGGCGCACATGTGGCGCGAGCAGTCGTCCGATGATGATTGCAAGAACAATCACACCCAGCTGAACACCAATCGCCATGAGGTTTTCTGGCGTCAGAACGTGTTCTTTCAACCAGTTCCAGGCGTCCAGCCCCAAAGCCTCAGCGCGCACCATCAGTTCAGTGCCCTCCTCGGTCGTCAAACCTTCAGGTGACGTCGTCTCAGTCGGCACTGGAACCGGTATTGCCGGGTTGGTCATACTCATAACGCCTTACGCAAAAACTGAACTGCAAGAAGCAAAATAGAAGAAATTCAAACAGGTGTCATGGTCAGAAAAAGCCAACCATCGCCCTAAAGGCACGATGCCCGAAAATGAGCGTTAACGCATGGCTACGACCGCCAGAAAGTCAAAATACTGCCGGGATAATAATCAGCATAGCAACAAGTGTATCTACACACTTGTTTAAGAGTTATCCGCGAAAAATTTCACCCAAAGATAGAATTCAAATGGTTTTCAAGCAGTATTAATTTTCCAGGTTGGCCGAACGGTTTTATCATCCCCCTCGGTTAATCTGGCCGCCACAAGTCATGGGTCGGATGTAAAAATGGCATTTAAAGACGCTAAGGTATCAACCAAAATCCTGACAATAGTTGCAGGCTTTGGTTTTGCATTATCGGCTGTTTCAGTTGTGGGCTGGGTCGGTCTGGAAATGACCACCACCGCCGCAAAGCGCATTGAACTCGCGGCTGAGGATATACATCACGCAGCACAGCTGGATCACGATGTGCTCGATCTCAATCGCCTGGAATTTCGCTTTGCAGCTGATCCGAGGGAATTCGAGCAGGTTCGCGAGAGAATACGCGAAGATCAGGCCAATTTTACGGCCGAGCTTGCTATTCTGCGCAGCCATGCTTCCGGTGAAGCCGCAGAAATATTGAGCGAAATCGATCAGACCTATTCGATCTATGTTGAAGATATCGAGCACAATATCGAACTCGCCGAGGCCTCTCAGTTCGAATTGTCTGACGCCCAACGCCAACTCCTGAATGCGATCGAAGCCTCTGTACCTCTGATGAATACGCTTGAAGGCCATATCGCCGAATATGTTGAACTCACCGAAGCTCAGGCCCTGCACACAGCCCATCTGGCACAGGAACGAGCACACCTGGCAGAATGGTTGATCCTTGCCACGGGAGCACTCTCTATCATTCTGGGCGTGATCTCAGCGGTCTTTGTAAGCCGCAAGTTTATTTCGCGGCCACTCCAGAACGTCGTTCAGGGCCTGACCCGCGTCGCTGAGGGAGACCTCAACCATGAGATCACGGCCGAGGCCCGTAAAGACGAGATTGGCGAGCTCAACATCGCTCTGCAAAAATTCCTGACGAGCTCTCGCGAGAAACTCGCACTCATGCAGGCACAGGAACGCGAAAACCTCGCCAAGATTGAGCGCGCCGAACTTGCACAACGCCTGACAGAGAGCTTCCAGGTCGAAATTGCCGAAGCCATTACCAGCCTCGCGGGCGCAGCCGAAGAAATGCAGGCGACAGCGGTGTCGATGTCCGCCACGGCTGAAGAAACAAGCGTCCAGACTCAAAGCGTTTCGAGTGTGACCGTGCAGACATCTGCGAATGTTCAGACCGTCGCCTCAGCGGCCGAAGAAATGTACGCAGCAATCTCCAGCGTTTCAGAACAGATGTCGCGCAGCACTGGCGTCACATCAGAAGCGAAAGACCGGACAAACCTGACCCGCGAACAGCTGAGTACACTGTCTGCTTCGGCCAGTTCAATCGGAGAAATTCTGGACCTGATCACGCATGTTACGGCGCAAACTAAACTGCTCGCCCTGAACGCCACAATCGAGGCGGTGCGTGCCGGAGACGCCGGCAAGGGCTTCAATGTCGTCGCTCTGGAAGTGAAGGCTCTGGCAGATCAGACCGAACAGGCCACGCATTCCGTGACCGAAAAAATTCATGAGATCCAACGCGCCACTGAGGCTATCGTGTCTTCCGTTTCAGACATTGGCGCGGTTGTTGAAAATGTCAGCGACATCACCACCATTGTCGCAGCATCAACCGAGGAACAGGTTGCATCCACCGGCGAGATTTCCAAAAACATTGCGGAAGCCGCAACAGGCACGAACCAGATTGTAGCATCCATCAGCATGCTGGAAGACGCTGCCCAGACCACGGCGTCGGCCTCAGTGCAGGTCACAGCCACAGCAGAAGAGCTGGCTCATCAGAGCCTGAACATCAAAAATCGAATTGATCGTTATCTGGCCGACATGGCCGCCGCCTGATCAGGCTTCGTCTGAAGCATCCGAAGCCGGTGCCTGAAACAAATCCATCTGATTTGGGTCTACCGGCTTAGGCTTGGTCTTTTTGGTACGGCCCCGGCGGAAGTAGAGATCATCGGCATGATCTTCTTTCGCTTTCGCGCCGCCTTCTGGTTTGGCCGGTGCCGGCTTTGGCTTCAGCTCTTCATCGGTCAGAATGCGCCAGAACTTCAGCGCGACAATCGGCCGTCCTTTTTCATTCTCATAGACCTGCGCCGCCCCCATAGAGAGCGCGCTCTGAATGTCTGCTGCCAGTTCTTCAGCGCGTTCAGGCCCCGGACGCAGCCATTCCGTTTCGAAAATGACTTCACGCCCGGCAAGGCGCCGCGCAGCAGCCTGCGTCCGCTCCAGACCAACAGGCTGGGTCAGCGCTTGCAGTGCATCTGCGGCGACAGGATAGGTAAGGCTCATTTTGTCCGGCTCGTTTAAAGCGTGATCTTACATCACCCGACCAAATGGGTCACGTCGAAGGATCACATCTTCACGCTCTGGCGATGTGGAGACGATAGCCGCAGGGCAACCGACCAGCTCTTCCAGACGACGGATATATTTCACCGCTTCACCTGGCAGCTGATCCCAGTCACGCGCACCTTTCGTGCTGCCGGACCAACCCTTCATGGTTTCATAGATCGGCTCAACAGCGGCCTGTTCAGCAGCCGTTGCAGGAAGACGATCCAGAACCTGATCACCCAGTTTATAAGCCACGCAGATTTTGATCTCTTCAAACCCGTCCAGAACATCCAGCTTGGTGATGGCAAGGCCATCGACCCCGGACACCGCGCAGGCCTGACGCACCATAACGGCGTCAAACCAGCCACAACGGCGCTTACGCCCCGTATTCACGCCGAACTCATGACCGACACGACCAAGCGTTTCACCGACTTCATCGGTGAGCTCTGTTGGGAAAGGACCGGACCCGACGCGCGTCGTATACGCCTTCGCCAGACCCAGAACATAATTGACTGAACGCGGGCCAAGACCAGAACCAGCAGCGGCCTGACCGGAGACCACGTTAGACGAGGTCACAAACGGATATGTACCGTGATCAACGTCCAGCATAACGCCCTGCGCGCCTTCAAACAGAATGCGGCGACCAAGCTTGTCGGCCTTTTCAAGGCGCTGCCATGCCGGGCCTGCATATTTCAGAACTTCGTCCTTAATGGACATCAGTTCTGCCTTCAGCGCCTCGGCATCTGGTGGCGGCAGCTCGAGACCTTTGCGCAGGGGCGCATGGTGCGCGATCAGGCGCTCCAGTTTCATGTCGAGTGTTGCTTCATCAGCAAGGTCTGCGACGCGAATAGCGCGGCGACCGACTTTATCTTCATAGGCAGGGCCGATACCGCGCTTGGTCGTACCGATCTGCGCGCCGCCAGCCTGTGCTTCGCGCGCCGCATCGATATCTTTGTGCCATGGCAGAATGAGGCAGGCATTGTCGGCCAGCAAAAGGTCATCCGGGCCAAGGTGAACGCCCTGCTCGGCCATGCCAGCGACTTCATTGATCAGCTGCCACGGGTCAACGACCACGCCATTGCCAATAACGGAAAGTTTGCCGCCACGTACAACGCCAGACGGCAGGAGATTCAGTTTGAACACCTTGCCATCAATCACAAGGGTATGGCCTGCATTGTGACCGCCCTGAAAGCGAACAATGACGTCCGCGCGATGGCTCAGCCAGTCAACAATCTTACCTTTACCTTCGTCGCCCCACTGGGCACCGACAACGACAACTCCGGTCATGAGCTACTCTCCGCTTCAACCGCCGGGAAAGGACAGTGTTTAGCACTGAAAAGCAAGGGGGCGATTGGTCCAGATGCGGATTTTTCTACCGGGAAATTCGCGCACCGAGACTGAAACAGAAAAGGCGACCCCTGTGGAGCCGCCCTTCAGAAATGTTTTTGCGCGTCAGAAACGCTGATCAGTCAAAGGTGTACGCAATACGCAGGCCAATATTGTCCATGCCCTGATTGCGTCCATTGCCGAGAATCTGGCCGTGAGAGAAATGCTCGTAAAGCACTTGTGCGGCCCAGTCCTCATTGAAATCCCAGGTCAGAGCGAGCGATGTGCGGAAGAGATCGTCTGAACCGAGGAACACATGTTCCAGACCAAACGCATCTGATTCTGGTGAGCCCTGAACGAATGGGTTCTCATTGTATCCGTCATGGAAAAAATATCCGAGGCCCGGTTCAAAAGACAGGCTGTCCGTGAGGCCAAAAGACCATTGCAGGCCACCACCATAAAAGCTGGTCTCACCTGCCGTGTTATATGTCGTGCCCAGATAAGGGCGTGGCTCAAAAGCCCAGCTCAGAAAATCGGGAGAGGCGAACACCACTTCTGCTGAAATGTCGGGACCGTCTTCCTTGTCAGCATTGTCGCAATCAATGACGCAGATATTGTGCTGAAGAACGCCGAGGCGAACTTCCTCAACAATCCCGGCTTGAGCGGAGCTGGCCATAAGCGCCGCAGCGCCAGCAAGAAAACAGAGTTTCAGTTTCATAGGGATCCCCAATATAAGCTACCGCGCTTTGTATGGCATTATTCGCAGCAGGGAAGAAGATGACGCCATTCAGAAAACGCCGTTTTGCCAATCATTTGATTGCCAGTGCGAGCATGCTTGGCAGCCCGGCATAAAAAAAGCGGCCGGGAGACCCTGCCGCTTTCTGTGTTCGGATAAAACAGATCAGACTTCCTGATTGTACGCGCCGACTTCCGGATGAGCGCCAAGACGTGGCTTCACTTCTTCATGGAAGAGCGCCTTCATGTCGTCTTTGGAGACCATGCTCTCAACCACAACAACCAGCTCAGGTTTGTTGGATGATGCACGAACCAGAACCCAGGAGCCGTCTTCCAGCGTCACGCGGGCACCGTTCACAGTGTTCACGTCGACAATCTTGCGGCCCAGAATTTCAGCGCCGAGCATGCCTTCATATTCAGCGACCATTTTATCGATCACGCCATACTTCACCTCATCGCCGCAATGCGGAGACATCGTCATAGAGGTGTAGGCTTCGCCCAGTTCATCATGCAGTTCAGAGAGCGTTTTGCCCGGATTGCGGTCCAGCATTTGCAGAACCGCCGCCGCAGCAACCAGACCGTCATCATAGCCAAGGCCAATCGGTGGACGGAAAAAGAAGTGGCCAGACTTCTCAAAGCCCGCCAGCGCCTCAAGGTCTGTGGTGCGGCGTTTAATGTAAGAGTGGCCGGTCTTGTAATAATCGACCTCAGAGCCGTTCTCTTTCAGAACCGGATCAGTCTTATAAAGACCGGTAGATTTCACATCGACGACGAATTTCGCGCCCGGATATTCCTTGGACAGGTCACGCGCGAGCATGAGACCGATCTTGTCTGCGAAAATCTCATTGCCGTTATTGTCGACAACACCGCAACGGTCGCCATCGCCATCAAAGCCCAGCGCGACGTCTGCGCCGTGTTCCTTCACCGCAGCGGCCATTGCGTGCAGCATTTCGGTGTCTTCCGGATTGGCGTTGTATTTCGGGAAGGTCCAGTCGAGATCGCAATCCAGCTCAATCACGTCAACGCCCATAGCGCGCAGAGCCTCTGGCGCGAATGCACCCGCGGTTCCGTTACCGCATGCCGCCACCACTTTCAGTGGGCGCGTAATCTGAACGTCTTTTGAAACATTCTGCAGATAGACCTGCTTCATATTGTCGACGCGCGTAATGGAGCCGCCAGAACGCAGCATAGGGGTACCGCCAAGCACGATTTCTTTCAGGCGGGACATTTCATCCGGGCCGAAAGTGAGCGGCTTGTCATAGCCCATTTTCACACCGCACCAGCCGTTTTCATTATGGCTGGCCGTGACCATCGCACAGCAGGCTGCATCGAGTGCGAATTGCGCGAAATACGTCATTGGCGAAAGCGCGAGGCCAATATCCAGAACCTGACAACCCGCTTGAGACAGGCCTGTCATCAGCGCGTATTTGATGGACTGAGAATAATGGCGGAAGTCGTGTCCGACGACGACTTTCGGCGCGACCCATTTGTCATGGAACACAGTGCCCATGCCCTGGCCCAGCGCCTGAACGCCCAGAAGATTTAGCTCAGATGGCTTTTCCGCACCCGGAACGCCAAACCACCAACGGGCATCATATTCACGAAAGCCTGTCGGCTTTACCAGCGGGAGAATTTCAAACTCTTCTGTATTCGGTGCGATGTCTGCGCGTGGTGTCGGAAGCATGTCACTCTCCTTTTCGGACCGTATTCTCAAATCAATCGGATTATGAACTCTCAGACCGACGCAGACGTTCCAGCCGGATAGACCGGATTTCGAAACTACGTGTGCGGTCAGGAATAATTGGGCGGATGGCGACATAGTCGACAGCATGTTCATTGCCGCCGCGCGACGGAACATCCCATTCAAAGCTATAATCGCGGAACTCTGGACGCAGATTGAACTGTTGCCAGCCCGAATTGCCTTCATTGCCTGCGCTGTAATTCACCTCAAAAGAGCTGGCACTGCGCACATCTGCATGGCGCGCCTCAACGGTGACGCGCACACGGAAGCCTGCAAAGGCATTCTCAAGGTCAGCGGCGAGACGGAAATGCGGATTACGCTCTGCACGGTCGCCCAGCTGGCCGGCAGCGGCCGTGATCACGAGGGCGGTGATTTCATCCCCCTCCATCACGCGCTCAATGTCTGACTGGCCCGCCGCAACCATGCGGCAAAGGTCGTCACCAGAGACGATAATTGTTCGATAATCGGTGCCTGCGCCACTTACAGAGCCGCACTGCAGACGATCACGTCCGGGGAGCGCAGCTGCAGCGATGATCGCCAGCGCGGCGATCAGTGCGACAGGATAAAATACAATGTCACTCATTTCAGCAGTTCGTCCCCTGAACTCTTATCTCGTGTTCTGTCGCTTCAGCCTCGCAGATGCAAGAGACAATCACAGATTTCCACGTCGTTAAGTCGGTTTGAACGATTTCGTGCGTTAACAGTCATATGCAAGTGGGAACTGATCATAATCTGGATGCAGATGTATTGCGCGCGGCGAATATAAGCCCGGATACCCTGCTCGCGACTGACTTCCTCAACCATTATAATGAAGTCGCTATGCTGGTCGACTTTCTGGGGTCTGATGATGAGATTTCAGAAGAAGTTCTCAGCTGGAAACCCGAAAGCTATGTCGACCATTTCACGCATTCCGGTTTTCGGGACAAAGAGCTGGCCATAGAAGCCTTTTGTCAGGCCGATGCCGACCTGGTGAGCCGGTTTGAGAAAGCCTGTAATGCACTGGATCAGAAAATCATCGCCATTCAGCAGGCCGTCATAAAAAGTGATTTCGATGCCGCCGGTGAAATTGGCCGTACGCTGTTCGATGATATCGGCGCGATTAACGGACTGATCGTCGGCGATGGTCCGTCCCAGACGCATATCGACCCGACAGATAGCGGCATTTCTCAGTCAGATATCGATAATCTGTTCGGCTGATCCGCAATCAGACGTTTTTCCAACGCTATAGTCTCGACCGTTTGAGGCGAAGGCGGTATGGCCTTCTTCCAATACAGTAAAAGCGAGGGACAAATGGCTGTACTGGCATTGATGCGTCATGGACAAAGTGAGTGGAACCTTCAGAACCGGTTTACCGGCTGGTGGGACGTGCAACTGACAGACAAAGGCGTGGCCGAAGCCAGTCGCGCAGGTGAGCTGCTCTCCGAAGCGGGCGTGGATTTCCGCCAGTGCTTCACCAGCGTTCAGACCCGCGCCATTCGTACACTCTGGCTCGCACTTCAGAGCATGGATCGCTGCTGGCTGCCGGTCACAAAAGACTTCCACCTGAATGAGCGCCATTATGGCGGCCTGACAGGTCTCGACAAAACTGAAACCGCCGCCAAGCACGGTGATGATCAGGTCAAAATCTGGCGCCGGTCTTATGACGTGCCGCCACCAAACCTTGAGCCAGGTTCTGAGTTCGACCTCTCTAAAGACCAACGTTATGACGGCATTGACGTACCCGCGACAGAAAGCCTGAAACTAACGCTTGAGCGCGTTCTGCCGTATTGGGATGGCACGATTGCTCCAGTTCTAAACGACGGCACAAACACCATCATCTCTGCGCACGGCAACTCACTGCGCGCGATCGTCAAACACCTGTTCCGCGTCAGCGAAGATGACATTATCGGCGTTGAAATCCCAACGGGTAACCCGCTGCTGATCGAGCTGGACGATGATCTGAAGCCAGTCTCTGCACGCTATCTCGATGCAGACCGCGCCAAAGACCTGCCGCCTATCCCGGCATGAGCCGACGCGCAGACAGACGCTTTATGGGACGGGCGCTTGAACTCGCCCGCCTGAATTACGGCCTGACGGGAGATAATCCTTCCGTCGGCTGTGTTCTGGTCGACCCGCTTGGCCGGATTGTTGGCGAAGGCGTCACCGGCGAAGGTGGCCGACCACATGCAGAGCAAATTGCACTGGATGATGCTGGCGACCGCGCTGCGCTGGCTACCGCATACGTCACGCTGGAACCGTGCCGCGAACGCTCTACCGGTGAGGACGCCTGTTCGAAACGCCTGATTGATGCTGGTATTGGACGCGTTGTCTGCGCAATCGCGGACAAACACCCGAAAGGCGCCGGCGGTTTTGCAGCCCTGCGTGCAGCTGGCATTCCGGTTTTCGTCGGCTTGAAACAGGATGACGCTGACGTCCTTTATGAAGACTTCTTCAACCTGCACGGCTAATCGACACTTTCCTCTTGTGACCCGTGTGCCACAGAGTTGCCAATCCGGCACATTGGCGCTTGAACCCCGCTCCAACCCCGCGTAAGCCTTCGGCTTCCAGACGGAGCATCAAATCATGGGCGCAAAATACCGCCTCTTCGGGTCAGAGACCTCACCCTATTCCATCAAAGTGCGCAGCTATCTGCGTTACAAGAAGCTTCCATTCGATTGGATCGCGAAAGGGTTTGGGACTGAAGAAGAGTTCCAGTCGCTGGCGAAAAGCCAGGCGCTGCCCATGCTTGTTTCGCCAAAGGGCGGCGTCGCACACGACTCCACCAGCATTCTGAGCCAGATCGAACCGCGTACGAAGAAATATAGCGCCACGCCAGACGATAAAGCCTGCCGTGCACTCGCGCTTCTGCTCGAAGAATATGCCGATGAATGGCTGAATAAAGCCATGTTCCATTATCGCTGGGGCACATCCAAAGCTGCGAAAACAGCTGCGGCGCGTCAGGCTGAGCACATCTTTGCGGGCTTCACCGTCGAAGGCCTCGCGGACATCGAAAAGTCTATCGCGAAAAGCATGACAGGTCGCCTGAAGCTGGTTGGCTCAACGAAAAAGACCGGCCCAGTTCTGGAAGGCTCATTCACGCGGTTCCTCACCCTGTTGAATGCGCATCTGGAAAAGCATCTCTTCCTGTTTGGCGGCCATCCAAGCTTTGCAGACTTCGCAATTGCGGGTCAGCTCATCCAGCTGATGAAAGACGAAGTGTCCGGCAATCTGATCCGCGAAACCGCACCATTCGTGACCGCCTGGTGTGAGTTCATGGAAGAACCACGCCAGGGCGCACCGTTTGAAAGCTTTGAAGCGGTTTCAGACACGCTTCTGGCGCTGATCAAAGATGAAGTCGCGCCGACCTACATTGCTTGGGCTGAAGCAAACGCTGAATCTCTCGCGAAAAAGCGCAAGACTGTGACTGTCAGCATTGATGGCACGGACTTCAAACAAGGCGTTCAGACGCACACGCGGTCTTCCTACGAGGCGGTAAAAGCCGCCTTTGCAGAAACGCCTGCTACGCCAGAGCTGGAAGCCTTCCTGAAAGACGCTGGCCTGAGCGACATTCTCACTCTTGGTGAGCCTGAACCGGTTGCTGAACCGGAACCAGAAGCGCCTGCAGAAGAACCAGCGGCAGAAACCAAAGTCGTGCCAGACACGCCAGAGGCAGAAGAAGTTCCAGCCGCGGCAGAGGCCGAAACTGAAGCTGAGGCGGAGGCTGAGCCTGAAGCACCGGCTGAGCCTGAAGTCAGCGCGGAGGATGACGCGCCCGAAACGGGCGAAGATCCAGAGAAAACCGAATAAGAAAAAACGGCGCATCCAACGATGCGCCGTTTCTCACTCTGGGGGGAGGTTCTCTGTCGTCTTAAACGTTAGGCGACGTTTTTGCCGCCCTCAATCACTTTCGGACCTGCGCTCTCACTGGTCGCACCAATAGAGATTTTGCGCGGCTTCATCGCTTCTGGAAGTTGACGCTCCAGCTGGATGCGCAGAAGACCGTTTTGCAGGTCAGCGCCCTTCACAATTACGTGGTCAGCGAGCTGGAAGCGTCGAATAAAGCTTCGCTCTGCAATGCCACGGTGAAGGAATTCGCGAGCCTCGCCCTCATCATTCGAGCCGGCTTTGCCAGCAACCGTGAGAAGGCCTTCTTTGGTCTCAATGTCGAGATTGTCTTCGCCGAAACCAGCTACAGCCAGTTCGATGCGGAATTCATTATCGCCGATTTTCTCAATGTTATAAGGCGGGTAGCCCTGTGAGTTGTCCAGGCGGGACGCAGCGTCGAGCATATTGGCAACGCGGTCAAAGCCAACCACAGAACGGTAAATCGGTGTGAGATCGATCGTTTGCATAATATTGTCCTTTCACAAGCAACAAGTTTGGCAGGTGCCCCTGCTTTCAGTTTTCACCCGATGCCCGAATTCGGCGCATCTTCGGTCGCGACCCGGAACCGGCGTCTCGACAGAACGTATATGGGGTGCCATTTTGCGCTCGCAAGAGGTCTTGTCCCGACCAGCACCCAGGAGGAAATCTTCATGAAGAACGCCCTGCTCACGACGAGCATTCTTTCACTCTCTCTTTTCGCAGCAGCCTGTGGCGGAGATACGCCGGAACCAACCAGTGAAACGGCATCCGCCCCACCCGCGACTGAAACACCTGCCCCGGATGAAATGGGCAGCATGACGTTGGAAGAAATCGTCACGGCAGACTGGCGCTCTGAAGGCAATATTGCCCGCAATGAGTTCCGCAACCCGGTCGAGACTCTCGAATTCTTTGACATTGAACCGGACGATTCTGTTCTTGAAGTCTGGCCGGGCGGCGGCTGGTACACAGAAATTCTCGCGCCTTATCTGGCCGAGGAAGGCCGCTATATTGCTGCCGGTCCAGACCCTGCGGCATCTGATTATGCGCAACGCTCTTATGATTCATTCTCTGAGCGCTTCCTCTCCGCACCTGAAATGTACGGCGAAATCGAGTTTGTTCCGCTCAGCCGGGATACCGGTCCGCTGCTCGCAGAAGGTGATTGCGTGGATGCCGTCCTGACCTTCCGCAACATCCATAACTGGATGGCCGGTCAGTATGCCGACAAAATGTTCTCCGACATGTATGACGCCCTCTGCGAAGGCGGCACACTCGGCGTGGTCGAGCACCGTCTGAACAGCGCCGACATGCAGGACCCAAGCGCGTCCAACGGCTATGTGCATGAGGACTATGCGGTTCAACTGGCAGAAGCAGCTGGCTTTGTTCTGGTCGAAAGCTCAGAGATCAACGCAAACCCTGCAGACACAAAAGACCATCCGGGAGGCGTCTGGAACCTTCCGCCAAATCTGCGCACCACAGATGCTAACCGCGAAGAGATCGAAGGCTATGACGCCTCTGTCTTTGAAGCGATTGGCGAAAGTGACCGCATGACGCTTATGTTCCGCAAACCAACCGCAGAGGAAATTGCGGCGGCTGAAGCTGAGGCAGCAGAAGAAGAAACCGAAGAATAAGCCTCACGGCTCAATCCAAAGAAAAAGCCCGGCATCACGCCGGGCTTTTTTTAACTTGCCAGACCAAGCGCTTCAAAAGCGCTCGCAACGTCTGGCTTCATCGTAAATCTGTTGTCTGCGCTTAGGTCGGCCAGAATGCCGGTCATAAATTTTTTGTCCGGACGGGATTCTGACGGCGGCGCGGGCCACAATTCGGCCTGTCTTTCTGCGCACATCGTTCCAAACCATAAATGCCATGTTTGAGCTTTCCAGCCACAAGCCTTGCTCAGTTCCTGTGAGGTTGAGCCCGGATTCTTCATTAGAGTTTTTATAACCAGAGCTTCAGTTTCCGAAGCAGGCTTCTCGGAAAACGAAGATATGACTCTCTGGTTGATCGTCATATCGGAATAACGGTCATAAACTTGCTGAACCTTAGCCTCCTGGCTGGCGGTCATCGCATCTAGAATGATTTGAGCGTCCTGCCGTTGCTGCTCAGAACCATTCGCCAGCAAACGCTCTGCGTTGTTCTTAAGCTTTGCCAGTTCATTAGATGACATGAACTCAATACGCTTCAATGTGCTTTCAATACCCATATTTTCAATTCACTGGCCCTAAGGCCGATACCCCTTTGGTTTATATCCCGGCTCAATCATGCGGTCCGCATGGTGGACGAAATCCACCAATAGCGGGCGCGTATCGCGCGGGTCGATAATGTCTTCAGCGAGGAACGCTTCCGCTGTGCGGAAGGGCGAACGCATGGCGTCAAACTTGGCATAAAGCGCTTCCAGAAAAGCACCCTTATCGTCTGCCTCTGAAATCTCTTTGCGATAGGCCGCCTCAATGCCGCCAGCCATAGGTAGAGAGCCCCAATCACCTGACGGCCAGGCATAGCGCCACTTTGTTCGCGTCGGGTTCATCATGGCTGAGCCTGCCAGACCGAAGGCCTTGCGAATGACCACCGCACACACCGGTACTTTCGCCTGATACATGGCAGACATGGCGCGCACGCCCTTACGCGTGACGCCATTGGTTTCCTGCTTCACGCCAACCGCAAAGCCTGCACAGTCGACAAAGTGAATGATCGGCAGATGGAAAGTGTCACACAGATCGACATGCCGGGTCACCTTATCGCATGTGTCCGGCGTCCAGGCGCCATCAAGAAAGAACGGATCCCCCGCCAGAATGCCGACAGGAAACCCATCAATGCGGGCGAAACCCGTTACAATGCCTTTGCCCCAATAGCGGCCAATCTCGAAAAAGCTGTCTTTATCGACGCAGGCATTGACGATTTTACGCGGCATGTAAGGCGTTTTGCCATCGGTCGGCACAATGTCGATCAGACTTTCTTCACGGCGGTTCGGGTCATCTGTCGGCACGGTGCGCGCTGGTCGCTCATGCACTGACATTGGCAGGTAAGACAGGAACTGACGGGTCTTCTCAAAGGCGTCGGCTTCAGACTCTACCGCTTCATCCACCGTACCGTTCTTGGCCTGAATGTTCCAGCCGCCCAGCTCTTCCTTGGTCACATCCTCGCCAATGGCGCGCGCGACAGGCGGGCCCGCGACGAAGACCTGAGAGAGTTCTTTCACCATCACCGAATAATGGCTGGCACCCACGCGCCCTGCGCCAAGGCCTGCACAAGGGCCAAGGGCGAGAGAGACAACTGGAATTTCAGCGAGATTTTCAACCGCATATTCCCAGCCCGGCGTTTCGGGAATGTAGGTACGCGGGTCTTTATCCAGCATTTTGATGGAGCCGCCACCGCCTGTACCGTCCACCAGTCGGATAAGCGGCAGACGGTATTCACCCGCCATTTTTTCCGCGATGAGCATTTTACCGCGAATGGAGGCATCCGCTGCGCCGCCGCGCACGGTGAAATCATCGCCAAGAATGACAACGGGCTTACCGCCGACTTTGCCGCGGCCCACCACCATATTGGCGGGCAGGAAGTCTTTCAGCTGATGATTTTCATCATATTCAGCGCGACCTGCAATCTTGCCGATCTCCTGGAAACTGCCCGGGTCTGCCAGAAACGCCACACGTTCGCGCACCGTCAGTTTACCGCGTCCGCGCTGGCGAGAGACGGGCTCTTCGCCGCCCATTTTCTCTGCCAGTCGTTCGCGCGCGCGCAATTCTTCTATATGCGGCTTCCAGCTCATGCGTTTCTCCCCTGCGTGTCGTCTTGTGATCTTTTCTGCAATGTTAATCAGGGATAGGACCGGGGTATAGAGGATTATTCGGCGCAGCAGATTTCATGACCAGAACACTCACATTTGTTCCCGGCACCATGTGCACACAGGCCGTCTGGCAACCCGTCTGGGATAAGCTGGGCGATGGGCTGGTCTGCGATTATCTGGCGATTGAACGCTCAGAAACGTCAGAGGCGTTTCGTCAGACCTTTCTGACGGCGGCTGAGCATGCACCGCTCAATCTGGTGGCCTTTTCCATGGGCGGATATCTGGCGCTTGAATTTGCCATCACCCATCCAGATAAAGTCAGCTCTCTCATCACGGTATCGTCATCAGCCTATGGCCTGCATGAGGCCGAAAAGAAACAACGCCAGTCCGCCATTCAATACCTGAAAACCCATCGCTATACCGGCATTGCAGATGCGCGGCTGAAACAGATGCTGCACGCCACCCGTCACAGGGATGAGCCGATCAAACAAGTCATGCGGGATATGGATGCAGAGCTTGGCGTGGAAACGCTGATGACTCAGCTCACCGTGACGAGTGAGCGTGAAAACCTGATGGATCGCCTGCCTGAGATCACCTGCACCAGCCTTATTCTGGGCGGAGATGAAGACCCATTCCTCACCGTGGCGCAAAAACAGGCCATGACAGAAGCCATCCCAAACGCACGAACGGACACGGCTCCCGTTTGCGGCCATATGGTGCCATTGGAGCGCGCGGAATGGCTGGCCGGGCAGATTTCATCCTTCCACAGCTCTTTCGATTGAACTGCTTTTTGCGGGCTGACATCTGTGTGAGTTTTCCCTCACACACTTGCCTTCATCGCGACCGGAGGCCATAGAGCGTTTCAAACTTCATGGAGACTCACATGGATCTCGCTGCTCTGACAGCTAAAGCGAACGAAGTCCTCAGCGGCGGCGTTGATTTCAACAAAGTCGTAAAGTTCGATTTCATGGAGGCAGGCCAGCTGCTTCTGAATGGCGCGCAGGGCGTTGCTTCAAATGAAGATGGCGATGCCGATGCCACCGTAACGGTGAAATGGGACGACTTTGAAAAACTCATCAAAGGTCAGCTCGACCCAACCATGGCCTTCATGCAGGGCAAGCTGAAAGTCGCTGGCGACATGTCTGTTGTCATGCAGCTGCAGTCTCTTTTCTCCAAACTGACCTGATCGGGGCTCCATGTCCGCGTCCGGTCTAGTCGAGATTGAAGGCAATCCGCCGCCAAAAGGTGCCAAAGTGCATTGGCTGGATGGCGCAGAAGGGCGCAAGCTTCGCATGTGCGTTGCGCCAGCGCTGGACCGGTCTGCCCCGCGCGGCACGGTAATTGTCTGCCCCGGACGAACAGAATTCATCGAGAAATATTTCGAGGTTGGACGCGAGCTTCAGGATATGGGGTTTGCGGTCCTCATGCTCGACTGGCCGGGACAAGGTCTGTCCTCCCGGCTGCTTCCGGATTCGCGCAAAGGCCATATCGACAATTTCTCGACCTTCATGAATGCGCTCACAAAAGCGCTGGATGAAATGAATGATGAACTGCCGCGCCCTTATGTGTCGCTGGCCCATTCCATGGGTGGAGCGATTGCGCTGGCGGCCATCGCCAAAAAGCTGGTCGAGGTGGACGCTGCTGCCTTCAGCGCACCTATGTGGGGGCTAAAAAGCCGCTTTATGGGCATGAAATATCTGGCCTGGTCGATGAAGACCCTGGGTCAGGGCAATAAATTCGCGATCAAACCCGGCCCGCGCGAAAGCTTTGAAGACAATATCGTCACCCATTGCGAAGAACGCTGGGCGCTGCACGAACGCCTGATTGACGCCAAGCCTGAGCTTGGCCTTGGCCCAATCACATGGCGCTGGCTGGGCGCGTCTCTCGATGTGATTGATGCCTTCGCCAAACCGTCTGTGCTGGAGAATGTCTCCTGCCCTGTTCTCATCGCAACGGCCGGTGAAGAAGAACTGGTCGATAATCAGAGCCATCAACGCATTTCAGCGAACCTTCAGAATGTTGAGCGGATTTTCATTCCGAATGCCCGCCACGAAATCCTGATGGAAACCGACGAGGTACGCGCGCAGTTCTGGGCTGCCTTTGGCCGGCTGCTTGATCGGGCCGGCATCTGATCTCGCGATCACATTTAAATGTAACTCACTACATTTAACTTCCAGCTCTGGCTGTTTCCTGTTATCTGAAACGGATAAAACACAGGAGGAAACACCATGACTAAAACAGCTCTACTGGCGGGCATTGCGCTGACTGGCTTTGCTTTTTCTGCGTCGGCCGACGAACCAACCACTCTGGAGAATGTCGTAAGCCACGGCGTGACGATGAATGTTCAGGGCCTGCCAATTCCCGTGGTCTATCATGACGATGGCACATATTCGGCGAACGCGATGGGCAGCGATATTCCCGGCACATGGCGTATTGAAGGCCATTCGCTATGCACTGAATCTTCAATGCAACCTGGCGAGAGCTGCACCGAGTATCCGGACGGCAAAGGCCCGGGCGACACGTTCAATGTGAATTCCGCCTCACTGGGCGCAGTCACTGTCACGATCAACGAATAAAACGGCGCGCGCTCAGTTTTCGGGCTGGGCGCGCCTTTTAGACCGCTGGGACAACCACACGCCCAGAAGGATAAGTCCAAAGGCGATCAGGCTGTGCCAGGCCTGCACTTCTGCGAACAGAAAATAGCCAATCAGCGCCGAAACGATCGGAATGGTATAGCCGGTCAGCGAGATGAAGGTCGCACTCGTTCGTGCCACCAGATTCATATACAAAAGCGACGCCATTGCTGTTGGCGCAATCCCGAGAAGGCCAATGCCGGCCCATGCAGACAATGATGGGTCGACCGCGCTGAAATCCACGAAGAACAGACCAATATAGCTCACCAGCGCCGCAAGCGTCACAAAGGCTGCGGACATCATAATAGGCGACATAGGCGGCGCACCGCGCGCAATAATGGTCGTCACCGAATAAAAGAACGTCGCAAGCAAACACAGCGCCTGCGCCCCGACACTTGCCGACCCGAAGGACGCGATGGCATCCGGCCCAAACAACAAGCCAACGCCCGAAAATCCAACCAGAAGACCAATAATGGTCCGCGTGGTCAGGCGCTCATCTGCAAAGAAGAAATGGGCGAACAGCGCGACAAAGAGCGGTGCGGCGGCGACATAGAGAGCCGCAAGGCTGGAATCGATTGTGCGCTGAGCAATTGTGATCGCAAAGAAGGGCAGCGTCATGCCCAGCACACCAAGGCCGAGCAAGGTCCGCCATCTGCGAATATCACGAAGCGGTGGAAACTTCTCTTTCCGCCAGAGCGCGACCGACATCAGGATAATGGCGCCCAGAGTCAGCCGTCCGGCGAGAACCAGCTGCGGTGGAAAGCCATGTGCCGGGTCCAGAGGATTAACCGCCAGGCGCGTGCCGGGATAGGCGGTGGCCCATAAAAGGCTCAGCGCAACAAAGAGCCCCCAGTCCAGCGGAGACCTTTGCCCACCGGGTGTCATCTGCGGCGATCAGCGTGCCGGATTGCCGTCATGAAGGCGTCCAGCTTTTTCGGGTCGAGATGGCCATTGCTACGCACGCCTGAGCAAACGTCCACGCCATAAGGTTTCACGCGGGCAATCGCCTCGCCAACATTTTCAGGGATCAGGCCACCGGCCAGAAAGACTGGTTTCTTCGTGCTCTCCACAAAGCGCCTGGACAAATCCCAGTCATGGGTACGGCCCGTACCACCCAGTTCCGGCGTTTCAGCCGATGGACGGCCAGAATCCAGAAGGAAGGCATGCACATGGTCTTCATATTTAGAGATCAGCTCAAGCGCGCCTTCATCTTCCATATGGATGACCTGCACACGGCGCGTACTCAGAAGCACGCGATCAAGGCTGAGCGTTTCGGCGAGCGATATATGCTGAACCAGCTGAACGGTAGATGCGCCGGTACGCAAAAGGTGTTCGGCCACACCGCTGGCACTCGTTTCTGAGGTCAGAAGAAAACAGCTCACACCCGGAGGTGCGTGTCTGGCTATTTCCTTGATCTTAGCGTCTGGAATAGGCCCCGGCCCGGATGGCATTTTACCGACCAGACCAATCGCATCGGCGCCTGCGCGCACGGCAAGCTGTGCTTCATCAACCGACGAAATACAGCAGATTTTCACACGGGTACGAACCAAGCGCTTCTACTCCGCTGCAAAGTCGACGAGCGTTTCACCGCGATAAAGCGCCCAACCGATATCACCGGTTTGGGCGGCTTTTGCATTTGTGCCTTTCGGCTCAAGGCGCACGCGGCGGCCATCCAGAAGCTCAAGGAAAATGAAGTCTGTGCCGCCCTCACCGGCCGCATCAAACTGGCGGTCGCGCACAATGGCAGCAACCCAAGCCGGGCCAGACCGTTTCTCGCCTTCTGCCCGACCATTATACCAATATGCCCCCAGCGCAGACAGGCCGAACAAAACACCAAGGAATAAAAGGCCCATGCCGCCCAGAAACAGGATATCGCCAATAAAGCTCGTACCCGCGACGAGTTTCACAATCAGAATATAGACAATCGCGACCCCGACCAGCCCCGCGCCCCAATACATGGTGCCACGGTTTAGCGGTTTAACGGTTTTGCGTTTCACAGTCTGAACCGGCGGCGAAGAGCTCTGAGCGAAAGCCTCTAGTCGATCAAAATCGCTATTCGTCATCGTGTCCCGGTTCCTGCTTTGATTCGCACGCACTTTGGCTGACTGCACGCTAGTCTATAGCCAGAAACGTGCAAAGTCATGAAGGGTCATAAACCCATCAATGCCGCGAAAGCGAGGCAGGAATGTGGATGTTTTATCGGGATGGGGAAATTGCGAATGGCGAACCTCCCCCCGGAAACATGTAAATCGTCAGGCGTCCTGCAAGGTACGCAGGGGGTGCATTCCATTCACCATCCCCATGAAGGGCGGAAAAATAGAATAGCCGACCAGCGACTGAAGCTCTGGCGACATTGCCCGAACGCGTTCTTTGGACAGTTCCAAAAGATAGTTTTCCTGCTGGCGAACATATGACTCACAATATTGGTGGGTCACGGCAAACCGCGCCTTATCAGACCGGTTTTCTCCGCCACCGTGCCATGTCGTACCAAGGAAGAAGATAACCGACCCCTGCGGCATGACGGCCGGGATGGCCTCACTTCGCTTGCCGGTACGGCCTTCGCCCCATTCATGACTGCCTGGAATAACGACCGTAGCGCCATTGGTTTCGGTGAATTCATCAATCGCCCAGATTGTGGCTGCCCCCAGAGGCTGGCGCGGCCTTGGAATGCGATAAAAGCTATCGTCATGGTGTAAGCCCTGCGCGGATTCACCGGGCTGAATATTGATAATCTGGCTTTGAGAGAGCAAAAAACTCGGCTGGAAGAACCGGTCCATCAAGCCCAGTATGTGCGGGTGTGTTGCCAGCTCATCCAGAGCGTCAGTCTTACCGAGTACGTTATAAACCCGTTGCGTATCACGCCCCTCAAAACTATTGCGCCCCGTCTCGCCGAGCAGTTTCAGGCTGTCTCGCTTGATATACTCACAGGTTTCAACGGGGATCAGATTTTTTATGATCACATACCCATCGCGCATAAGAGTTTCAAAATCGGCCGCAATTTCCGGTGTGTCCCTGTCCTTCCCCGGCTCCAGACGTCGGTGTGTTTTGGCGTGATCGGCATCTCCATAGGTCTTCCGGTCAAATTCAGTCATTCGTCTTTCCTCCGCGATTTATTATTCTGAAAATCTAATCGGATAGCTGAAGCGCACCGTCTGAGAGCCGCCAGAGTTGGCGGCATAACCGGTCCGGGTCCGGGAGCGGGTCTGATTGAATGGCCGCATCAATAACCTGCCGCAGCCCACCCATCAGCATGGCCACTGTAATAACCGGGTCCAGATCAGGGCTCAGAATGCCCAGCTTCTGGCCTTGCGCGATGTTGCGTGCACCCGCCTCCAGCACGGCTTCCATATGCGCGCGTTCAATATCAAGAACTTCAGGCTCTCGAGCCAATCGGCCCGCAATCAGAGGGGCCAGCGGCTCCTGATAAAAATATTGTATCAATGCTGCTGTTCGCGCTCTTTCCCGTTCTCTCCAATCCATTGCCAATGGAATGGCGCTCCCGAGCGCGATTTCGCGAATGGGCGTGTAGAACTGGTCAACCACAGCAGCAATCAGCCCCGTTTTTGAGCCAAAATGGTGGTAGGCCAATCCCACTGAGGCGCCTGCGCGCTTCGCTACGGCGCTCATTTCCATATATCCGTCATTCGCCAGAAGCTCTTCTTTCGCGGCCTGTAAAAGGCGCTCAGCGGAACCCGTTTTTCGATCAGCCATTGATGCCCTACTTTTTGAATTGAGTTCAATTCAATACTCCGACACTGTCAATATTCAAAGCTCAACACGTTCACGAGCTTGCGACGAAATTGTCATGAAAAACCGCTCGCTTTGTTAACTGAGGTATGAGATACGGGCTGCGGGCCAGGCGCTCCCAACGGCGCTCAGCCTATCTGTAAGGATAGGAGACATCACAGATGACTACAGTTGCAAAACCGGCAGCACGTCCAGCGTGCCCGTATTTCTCTTCCGGTCCGACGGCGAAGCGCCCGGGCTTTTCTCTCTCACAACTCGAAGACGCAGCGCTTGGTCGCTCTCACCGCTCCAAACTTGGCAAAGCCAAGCTCAAGGAAGCGATTGATCTGACGCGCGAAGCACTTGGCGTGCCAGATGATTATCTCATCGGCATTGTCCCTGCGTCTGATACCGGCGCCGTTGAAATGGCTTTGTGGTCCATGCTGGGCGAACGCCCTGTAGATGTATTCGCATGGGAAAGCTTCGGCGAAGACTGGGTCAAAGATACACTCGACCAGCTCACAGACGTCGACGCGACGGCTCACGTCGTGAAAGAGTACGGCACGCTGCCAGACTTCTCTAAAGCACGCGACGATGCCGACATCATTTTCACATGGAACGGCACAACGTCTGGCACGAAAGTTCCAAACGCTGACTGGATCGTCAAAAACCCTGAGCGCGTTGTCTTCAACGATGCGACCTCAGCGGCATTTGCGCAGGATATTGACTGGGCGAAAGTCGACGTAACGACATTCAGCTGGCAGAAAATTCTCGGCGGCGAAGCGGCACACGGCATGCTGGTGCTTTCACCTGCAGCTGTTGCACGCCTTGAGCGCTACACGCCAAACCGTCCACTGCCTAAAATCTTCCGCATGGTGAAGAAGGGCAAAGTTGATCTCGGCATTTTCGAAGGCGCGACCATCAACACCCCATCCATGCTCTGCGTTGAAGACTATATTCAGTCTCTCAAATGGGCTCTGGAACTCGGCGGCTGGAAAGCTCTGAAAGCACGCTCTGACGAAAGCCTCGGCATTCTCGAAGACTTCGTTGCAGAAAATGACTGGATCGACTTCCTCTGTCAGGATCCTGAAACACGTTCGAATACGGGCGTTACGCTGAAAATCACGGATGACCGCTTCGCAGCACTTTCCGCTGATGATCAGGCGGCCTTCATGAAGAAGATGACCGGTCTTCTGGAAAAAGAAGGCGTGGCGTTCGACGCAAACGGCTATCGCGCAGCACCTCCGGGCCTGCGTATCTGGTGTGGTGCAACGGTAGAACCTTCCGATGTGAAGGCGCTCTGCCCGTGGCTCACCTGGGCGTTTGAAGAAACCATCAACGCGTAAGACATGACGGAGACCTCCTCCAGCATTTGCGTCTGGGGCGATGAGACATTCGGCAAAGTGAAAGATCCGGTTTCCCTCGTCACACGTGCGGAAGCCGAACTGACCGAGCTGAAAGACGCCCTCATCGCAGGAGATATGACCGAAGCGGGAAAAGAAGCCGCCGATGTCACCATTCTCCTTCACCGACTGATGGCCATTCTGGGCAAAGACCTCTCAGACGAAGTCGACGCCAAAATGGCAATCAACCGGGCTCGCGAATGGCAAAGCGCTGGAGATGGCACCGGAAGCCACTCGAAGAAATCACCCGAAGAGTAATCAATAGCGTGCTCGATATGAGCACCGCCCAGCCCGACGGGGCAAGGCGCAGATGGCCAGAACGCAAGTGACGAACAGCCATCGAGCACAAGACAAAGGGAAACCAAAATGCCTAAGGTTCTTATTGCAGACAAACTCAGCCCGGCAGCCGCCGAGATTTTCCGCAATCGCGGTCTCGAAGTCGACGTAAAGCCAGGCCTTTCAAAAGAAGAGCTGATCGAGATCATCCCTCAATATGATGGCCTCGCCGTTCGCTCCGCGTGCAAGCCGGACGCAGATGTCATCGCAGCAGCAACCAATCTGAAAGTCATTGGCCGCGCTGGTATCGGCGTCGACAATATCGACGTGAAGGCAGCGACTGCTAAAGGCGTGATCGTGATGAACACGCCATTCGGCAACACCATCACCACCGCTGAGCACGCGATTGCTATGCTGTTCGCAGCAGCTCGCCAGATCCCGGCAGCGGACGCTCGCACGCAGGCTGGTGAATGGCCGAAGAAAGACTTCATGGGTACTGAGCTGTCTTTCAAAACGCTCGGTATTATCGGTTGCGGCAATATCGGCTCTATCGTTGCTGAGCGCGCGATTGGCCTGAAAATGAAAGTCATCGCATTCGACCCATTCCTGACAGAAGAGCGCGCGACAGACCTCGGTGTTCGTAAAGTCGATCTGGAAACCCTGCTTACTCAGGCAGATGCGATTTCTCTACACACACCGCTGACAGACGCGACCCGCAATATCCTGTCTGCTGACGCTATTCAGAAAACCAAAAAAGGCGTCATGATCATCAACTGTGCCCGTGGCGGCCTTGTTGACGAAGCAGCCGTTCGCGCAGGTCTGGACTCTGGCCACATCTCCGCAGCTGCATTCGACGTATTCGTCGAAGAGCCAGCCAAAGAGAACGTATTGTTCGGTGCGCCAAACTTCGTCGCAACGCCTCACCTTGGCGCTGCAACGTCAGAAGCACAGGAAAACGTTGCCCTTCAGGTTGCTGATCAGATCTCTGATTACCTCCTCACCGGCGCTGTCACCAACGCGCTCAACACGCCAAGCATCTCCGCTGAAGAAGCGCCGAAGCTGAAGCCATACGCAGACCTCGCTGAAAAGCTCGGCCTGTTTGCTGGCCAGATTGCCGATGGTGGCTTCACAGACATTGAGATCGGTTTCGAAGGTGAGCCAGCTCAGCTGAACACCAAGCCACTCACGGCGGCGGCTGTTGCTGGCGCGCTTCGCCCGATCATGAACGATGTGAACATGGTCTCTGCACCAGAAGTTCTGAAAGCCAACGGTGTTACGCTGACCGAAGCCACCCGTGCGGACTCTCCGGTATATGACAACCTCATCCGTATCCGCGTGAAGGTTGCAGGCGCATGGCGTGACGTTGCCGGCTCTATCGTCGCTGGCGTGCCACGCATTGTTGAAGTCAAAGGCATGGCACTGGACGCGAAGTTCCGTCCGCACATTCTCTACGTCAACAACCTCGACAAGCCAGGCTTCATTGGCGCGCTCGGCATCATGCTCGGCGATGCGAATGTAAACATCGCGACCTTCAACCTTGGCCGTGAAGGCGAAGGAGACGAAGCTGTTGCTCTGGTGGGCGTGGATACAGACGTGTCTGACGACGTTCTGAAGAAGATCAACGATCTTCCACACGTTCGCTATGCGAAGGTTCTGGATTTCTAATTCCAGCCTGCACTTTCAATTCCTGAAACGCCGTCCCATAAAGGGTCGGCGTTTTGCTTAGGACATCCGCCCATGATCGCCAGTAATGAAAATGCTCTGCAGCTTGTGACCAACCAGCTGATCGACGGCATCACGGCCGGACGCCCGGAAAATCTCTGGGTCGTCTCTATCGGTCTGGCGACTACGTTTTTCATTATTTACCGTGCAGGCGGTCGTGGATGGGCGTTTTTATATTTCGCTGCCATTCCCTTCCTGAACTGGTCCTTCGGCGTCATCGAACCCTTTTGCCTCGTCCTGCCGCAATCGGGCGAACCGGGCCGCGTCATGTTTGATAGCTGCGCTTTTGAAAGTGTCGGCTTCTTGCAAAAAGGCGTCAGCATTCATCCACTGACCGTTGTCACCGGTCTGGTGTTTGTATTCCGCGACTTTGTTCAACGTACGATGGGCCAGCGCGTGCTTATCGTCATGACGCTCGGTATTGCCTGGGCGTTTTATTACGCCTGGCCTGTTATCGCGATTGCCTCTGGTCTGGCATTTGCGATTTCCGAGCTGGCGGACTGGGCGCTCTACACCTTCACAAAATACCGTCTTTCAACGCGCATCCTGCTGTCTTCGGCGGTTGCTGCCCCTATCGACACCACCATCTTCCTTTTCGGCGCAGACCTCGCCGTACAGATTTATATGGGCGAGCCGGCGGGCACCATGCTGCACCCTGCAAACTGGATCGTCTTCATTCTGGGTAAAATGGTTGGGGCATGGTTCGTGTCTGAAGCCATGCGTCGCCGTGAGAATGCGGGCCTGACCGACCCTGCCGCTATCTGATTACTCAGCACGCGGCGTCCAGCCGACCACGCTGACACCGTCATCAATCACGCGCTGCTCGCCGCCCTCAAACCCATAAGCGGCGAGAATGTCTTCTGCCGCCTCACCTGCACTATTCACGCGCGTAAACACGCCCACGCCGTCCGGCAGAGTGACGCCGTGCATACGACTGAGGAAAAAGGTGGAATAGCGAGCGGCGCCGGACAGGAAATAGTCAAACACATCGCGGCCGCCCGCAACGGCAAGGCTTTGAACCTCACAATCAAAACAGGAAAGCGCCTCGGCCAGAGTCGCACCATCTGAATTCCAGAACACGCCATCTTCACGCAACTCAACACCCGTCACCGACCGGGTCATGATGAGGCGTCTTCGATTTTTGTGATTAGGGGTGAGGTCGTGGCTCTTGCGGCCGAGCACATTCACATCCGCCGCATCGAGCCCTGCCTGAAAGAAGGCCCATTCTGCATCATTCTTCAACGCGTCCGGCATCAGGCCCGCAGAATCAGCAATGCGGTCATCATCACTGACAACCGCATAACCTTCGATGCGCAAATGCGCGTAGTCTGATTGTGTGCTCATGCGGGCTAACTGGTCTGTCTGCACAGTACGGTCAACCCGCTTTGAGAGCCTTAAGCCGCAGAAACGTCGCGAATGAAACGATCCACTTCCTTTGTCAGAAGATCGGTTTTCTCCATCAGCGCATTTGCAGAACTGAGAACCGTCTCTGCAGAACTTGTGGTCTTCTCAACACCCTGGAACAGATTGTTCATTGTGTTGGACACCTGATACGTGCCGGACGCAGCGCGCTGGACGTTCTGAGAAATCTCGTCGGTCGCCGCACCTTGTTGCTCGATAGCTGCCGCAATCGCGCTGGTATATTCGTCGACTTCGCGAATGACCGACATGATCTGGGTGATAGCGTTCACCGAGTCATCCGTAGAGGTCTGAATTTCGCTGATCTGTTCAGAAATGTCTTCGGTTGCGCGGGAGGTTTGTGCCGCAAGCTGTTTCACCTCAGCCGCAACAACTGCAAAGCCTTTACCCGCCTCACCGGCACGGGCCGATTCAATGGTCGCATTAAGAGCCAGCAGATTGGTCTGCTCTGCAATCGCCCCAATGAGGGAGACAACTTCGCTGATGCGCTCAGCAGAACGGGCAAGGCTTGCGACCTTCTCGTTCGATTCCTGGCTGCTTTCCGTCGCACGCTGTACGACTTGCGTTGTCTGCGCCACCTGACGACGGATCTCACCAATGGAAGAGGACAGCTCTTCAGCGGCCGTCGCCACAGACTGGACATTCTGGGACGCAGAGTCAGATGCCGTCATTGTTTCAGAGGCCTGAGAGGCATTGCTTTGCGCAATATCGGTCAGAGTACCCGCCGTGGAATCCAGGCCATGCGCGGTTTGGGTCACAGCGGATACAAGCCCGCCAACAGATTGCTGGAAGTCTGCAATATAAGCTTCGATCCGCGCCTGACGTGCACGTGCTTTCTCGTCCGCTTCCTCCTGCGCAGCCTGCAGGCGCACACGCTCTTGCGAACGCGTTTTCAAGGTATCCGTCGCTCGCGCGACAACTGCAATCTCATCAGTCCGGTCAGTGTATGGAACATCAACGGAGAGATCATCACGCGCGATCGCTTCAGTAACTGAAGCGAGCTTGCGAAGTGGCTGAAGCAAGCGACGCGCCGCCACTACGGACGCAAACAGAGCCAGCGCAATCACCGGAAGGACTGACAAAAGGAAGGTCCACATCATATGGCCAATAACGGCATTGATGCGGAACTTCTGAACCGCGACACACAGAATACCAATGATATCACCGGACGGGTTATACATAGGGTGATAGACCGCATAATACGGCTCGCCCAACACCATTGAAACGCCAAGATAAGCCTCACCGCTGAGCACCGTTCGCTGGATTTCACCGTCGCGTCCAAGCTCAGTCCCAACGGCGCGGCTGCCATCATCTTTGATCACATTGGTCGCGCGGCGAATGAATGTCCGGTCCTGCGCATCCCATTCAAACACGGTGACGATTTCGTCTGTGATCGTGCCGATATCATCAATCAAATGAAAGTCGGTGAATGCGGGGAATTGCTCGAGCGTAACGGTTCCGACTTCTCCGTCAGACGTCCACTCGATTTCACTACCCGGAATATCCCGATCGAAAATGCCTGCGGCAACGCGAAGATTGAGATTCTGTGTCGCGATCGCATCTTCGCGAACCTTACCAGAGATCACCATAAAACTGATCACCCCGGTGATGATCAGAGCCATAACAACCAGAGCGCCACTCATGGCGGCAATGACCGTTGTGATATTCATTTTTTCCAGAAACTGCATGTTCTTAGCGCCCTTAAGGTAGTGAGCTTCAAAAACATTTTACTCTGAATTGATTACATCTTCGGAAATGAAATTCAGATTTTTCTGAAATTTCACAACCAAAACAATACGCTACAGCACCAGCCGACTACTACTGATTGCATTTCAAAATCGCACAAAAAAAACGCCGCCAGTTCCCTGACGGCGTTCTGTGAAACAATTGACCGAAGATCAGGCCGCAGAAACGTCGCGAATGAAGCGATCCACTTCCTGCGTCAGACGATCTGTTTTCTCCATCAGTGCATTCGCTGACTTCAGAACAGTTTCAGCCGAGCCCGTCGTCTGTTCAACGCCAGAGAAAAGGTTCGTCATCGTTGTGGACACCTGGCTTGTACCAGACGCCGCGCGCTGAACATTCTGAGAAATCTCATCCGTCGCAGCACCCTGTTCTTCAATCGCAGCAGCAATGGCAGTGGTGTATTCATCCACTTCATTGATCACATTGATGATGTTCACAATGGCCTGAACAGATTCCTCCGTCGCCGTCTGAATTTCAGAAATCTGGCTTGAGATGTCTTCTGTCGCACGTGAGGTCTGAGCCGCAAGCTGTTTCACCTCAGACGCAACAACCGCGAAGCCTTTGCCGGCTTCGCCTGCGCGCGCCGATTCAATGGTTGCGTTCAGCGCCAGAAGGTTGGTCTGCTCCGCAATCGCACCAATCAGCGACACGACCTCACTAATGCGTTCAGCCGAACGCGCAAGGCTCGCTACCTTTTCATTGGATTCCTGGCTGGAATGCGTGGCGCGCTCAACAACCTGCGTTGTCTGAGCCACCTGACGGCGGATTTCAGAAATCGATGCTGACAATTCTTCAGCTGCTGTCGCTACCGACTGAACATTTTGAGACGCAATGTCAGATGCGCTCATTGTGTCAGATGCGCGAGACGCATTGTCCTGAGCGATCTGCGTCAGCGTGCCCGCTGTCGTATCGAGGCCCGTCGCAGTCTGAGAGACAGACGAGATCAGCTCAGCAACGGAATCGCGGAAGTCAGAGATATACTTCTCTACGCGCGACTGACGGGCACGGGTCTGGGCATCCAGCTCAGATTGCTGCTCTGAAAGTGCACGACGCTCATTGGATTTGGCTTTCAGCGAAACAATGGAATTGGCGAGCGTTCCAATCTCATCAAGACGCGCCGTGTGAGGAACATTCACATCGAGATTATCGTGCGCGATCTCTTCGGTGACGACGGCCAGTTCCTTGACCGGGCGCATCAGATAGCGCGCAGCAAAGATGCTGAGTGCAACCGCGAGCAGGATCACAATCCCCATGCCAATGGCGAGCTTGATCATCAGATCGGAAACGACCGCCCCGATTTTGGCCTGCTCAACGCCAACATAGAGAATGCCGAGAGTATCGCCTGTCACAGACCGGATAGGCAGGTAGACCGTGTAATAGTCTTTACCCAGAATGTTAGCCTCGCCGAGATAAGTCTCGCCGCGCATAATATAAGGGTAAACCACACCAGATGTGCCAAGCGGCGTTCCTACAGCGCGGGAGCCATCCGGCTTCACAATGTTCGTGCTGCGACGCCAGAAATCACGTGTCTCTTCATCCCAGACGAACACCGTCGCCGTCTCATCGGTCGCCCGACCGACGCGATCAATCAGATCGTGATTTTCAAATTCAGGAATGGATTGAACGGTTACGCCCGTGACGTTGCCTTCTGCGTTCCAGGAGACATTAAAACCTTCAAGATTGTCTTCCAGCATGGACGCGGCCACGCGAAGACTGGTCTGTTGTGAGGAAAGCGCATCTTCCTTCACCTTACCGGTGATGACGAGGTTCGCGATGACCGCCACGACCAGAAGAGAGAAAATGACAAGGCCGCCAGTCATCGCAGCGATGAGAGACGTGATCTTCATGTTCGAGAGTTTGGAAAACATCGTAAATCAGCCCGGTTATAATTTGGTTTGCGAACCAGCTAACCCGAAATGATTTACGAAATGCCGAATAAATTTAACAAAACAGTCCGACCTGAATAAAACTTGCGCGAAACCTGAATTGTTGCAGGCGCGCACGCCAGCGCATCATTCTACGCCATGGGCGCGGCTGTGACTGAATTTGCGCGCTTTGGCCCTCTTGACCTTCTGGCAGAAAAAACGCACCCCTCCGGCTTGTAAAAAAAGCGCGTCCTCAGGAGTTTCTCATGCGTGTGACCATGATCGGTACTGGCTATGTGGGCCTTGTTTCCGGAGCCTGTTTTGCAGATTTCGG
>CENJ01071113.1_pt1 | contig 63546 bp, 46 predicted proteins | sample 356161 | NCBI WGS metagenome assembly CENJ01 (sample SAMEA2619531, study PRJEB7988) | marine metagenome | biome: marine biome (ENVO:00000447); feature: surface water layer (ENVO:00002042); material: "saline water (ENVO:00002010), including plankton (ENVO:xxxxxxxx)" | depth 5 m
TACCGCTTCGCGGATTTCTTCGCTATCCCCCGCTTCGTTCCTAGTGCTAAGGGTTTTTATGAACTATGTTGTGTTTTTCAGCTGGCAACATTCAACTTATATCAACTAGTAAGCCCAATTTGTTTGATGGCTTCCACACTCTGGTGTGTCAATCAATATGTACGTGTCCTATATTCCTATAGGCTTTTCCACAGCGGGATTATAAACCGGCCCGCTAACCTTAAGTGTTGCTTGGTTTGCCTTTAAGTGCTTCTCTTAGAACTTTTGATCCACCAACTCTAACATTGATAATACCGTTGTAGTATTCATCTGTTTCAAGTACACGTCTTTCAAATTGTTCTCTTGCCTCAAGATATGACATTTCACCTCTACCAGTGCAGTAGTATAATACTTCTCTAGTAAATTTGTCTTTGCCTATTTCGGCAACGTCTGCGTTTAACTTATCACTAGATCCCCAGTAATCTCGCCAATCGCTTTCCTTAGTGCCGCGTCTTTTATTTTTTTTGCCTTTGAGTGGTGGCTTTGTGGTCTTAAATTTTGCTAATTTTTTGCCTACATACTTTTTATTATTAGTAGTATTTGTGATCAAGTAAACAAATCCTTCGCAATCCGAAGGAAGCTCTTTAATAATTTTGCCTTTATATGTCCACTCCATCTAGGTACTTACCTAGTACTAAATGGAATCGTCTTCGTTTTGGTTTTCGCCTTTAATTTCTATATGTTTTTTGTGTATTTCTTCCATTCTTTCCTTTGCTAGTGTTCGTATTTCTCTTAACCAACGTCTACTAGTTCTATGTGTTCTCACTGAAAGCCTTTGTTCAAACTTTTCATTAGCCTTAAAGTATTCTAAGTATGCGTTAACTAGTTTGTCGTGTGTATCGTCCATCATTCTACTACATCAATATCGTTCTCATAACTTGTGAAACCATTTTCTTTGTAAACTTTCAATACATGGTTTACCCTACCAATTAGTTCATCCTTATGACTAATTAAGAAGATATTCTTTTCACGCTCTCGACCCATCTTTTTAAGAACAGCAAGTGATCCTTCAACTCCTGCTGTGTCCATACCGCTATCAATAAGCTCATCTATGAATAACAAGTTAATGTTTTGATATAAACTTTCCCAAACATCTCTAAACGCAAACGACAAACCTAATATAAGTCTGTTACGCTCACCTCTTGACAAGTTATCAAAGTCTAAGTCTTGTCCTAGTTGTGTAATTTCTACATTTAGATCATTTTGAAATTGTACTTGGTGCGGGAGTCCTAGTTTATCTAAGTAATATGTTAACCTATTGTTAAGATATGCCAAGTTTTGATCAATAATCTTCTTACGAATAAAGCTATCTTTATTTGTTAACAGTTTTAATAAAAATTCTTGATGATCTTTAAAACTAGTAAGCTCGTTTACACTGTCCCACTTAATTTCCTGAAGTGCTTCTTGTTCTAGTTTATTAATTTGTTCCTCATAAGGATCAACTTCTTCTTTTTTGTTCCCCCAGGCCTGTTTTAACTTGTCAACATTGCTTCTATGATCGTATGCTTCTTTTGCAGTTTCATAAAATGTTGTAGGCTTCCCGTTGATATCTCCTATCTTTTCAAGACCCTTAGTAACCTCTACAAGTTTATTGGATATCTCTTTTTGATATGCAACAGCATCTTCAAGTTCTTTAGTTTTACGTTCTGCAATCTCAACTTTTTTATCAGCTTGTAGCTCTTGTCCGCAAGTATAACACTTAGCATCATCTAAATCTTCGATATCTTTAGACGCTTTTTCTACGCTGTTGTCAGCACGTACTAATGCTGGCTCCAATGTGCCTAATTCTTTTCTAAGAGCCAAAATAGAGTTATTACGCTCAGTCCAATTTTGAAGTTTTTCGTGAGCTTCTAGCTCTCTTTCAATGTCTAAATGCTCTAACTCGTCAATGGCTTCTTTTAATTTTAAAACATCGTTAGTACGTTTTGAAAGCCATGCTTTTTGTGTACCCTTAAGATCAGTAATTGTAGACTGAATCTTTTCGTTTGCATTTTGCATAGCATTTATTTTAACAGTTTCTTCAGTAATAGCATCCTTTGTGCTTTTAACCTGCTCTTTTAAGTTAAGTGCTTTTTCACTAAGAATAGTAATACCAAGAAGTTGTTCGATAATTGCTCTTTGATCATTAACTCGCATACTTAAAAACGGTTCAGAGTATGTATTCAGTGCAACAACGTGTTTGAACATGTCGTGACTCATATTCAACAGGTCTTTTACAGACTCTTGTGTTTTACGACTGTCGCCCTGCGACTCGTCTATCATTTCTTGTTCTTGGCCGTTAATAAAAAACTTCATCACATTAGGAGACCTTCCACGTTCAATACGGTAATCAACGCCGTTTTTTTCAAAATGCAATGTTACTAACATACCTTTGCTGTTAGTTTTATTAATTAAGTTGTTTGCTCTAATATTTGTAAGTGCTTTCCCGTATAATGCATAAGATAAAGCATTAATAATAGTAGTCTTGCCCGTACCATTACGTGATCCGCTGTCGTCACCACCTTGGTCAATGTTCTCTCCAAGCACTAGTGTTAACTGTTGCTTATTAAAGTCAACAGCCTGGGTTTGATTGCCCACACTCATAAAATTTTTAACGGTTAAATCTTTTAATTTTATCATTTAATTAACACTCTTTATAGATATCTAATAGCATTTTTTTATCGTAAGTATCACTGTCAATAGCACTTATTTCTTTTGACACTATTTCGTCAACACTTTCAAAGGTTGAAATATCTAATTCAGTATCAATTTCGTCAATGGTTTGTTGTGGAATGAGTGTAATTTCTCGGCATTTAAAATCTTTAAAAAATGTTTCTTTGATAAAACTTGCTTCTTCAAAACTAATTGGCAAGTCTAATGTAACTCTTAGATACATTTTTGCTTTCATTACTTCGTCAGTTTTATCTAATAAATGACTTAGTTTAATTGTTCTGTATTTTGGACAATTACCCCAATTGAGATATTCAGGTTCTTTGTTATTTTCTCGATCGAGAATCATCATGCCACGCTCATCATCCCATGCATCTGCATAGTTGTGTGGAAACGAATTGCCAATGTAGTGTATTTTACCTTTAACTTGACGTTTGTGAAAATGTCCACTAAAAACATATTCTTGATTTTCAAAATGCTCTGCTCTTAAGTCCCCGTGCTCAGGCATCTGCACCATTGCATTCATATAGAAGTGTGGCAACTCAAAATGACCAAACATATATTTGGCTTTACATTTTTGTATCTTTTTCCATTCATCACCAACTAGCCACGGGACTAGTGCAACATCTTCTTCTTCATATATTTCGTCAACAATAGTAATACCCGGAATATGTTTTCCAAATATAGTAGATGTTACATCTCGCTTGTCTTTATAATATAGATCATGATTACCTACAAACATATAAAACTTATCAAATGCTTGACCTAACTTTTCTAAGCTACGAATTGTAGCATCCATAGTAGTTAGATTAAGACTGTTCCTATTATGATGCCAATCACCACAGAAAATACCAGTCTCACATCCGTTAGCTTTGGCTTGTTCGATAAACCAATCAACAAATTCTTCACAATCATCATTGTGAACCTTACTATTGCTTTTCAGTCCATAATGGATGTCTGTAAAAACAGCTGCTTTCTTAAACAAATTAAAATCCTTATTTTATACTGTTAAAGTATATACTAAAAATGTACATGTGTCAACCACAATGTGATTATTTTAAGTTTTCTTCTGCTCGTTTTTTAGCAGCTTCAAATTCGCCTTGACTTTGACGAGTATAACTTGGATTCATATGGTTCATTTCTAAGATATCGTCTCTAATGTTTTGATTTCGCTTCTCAATGTTAATAACTCTAACAAAACTATTAGTTACAGCCGCAGTATAGTAAGCAAATGGATTTTGTGACTTAGATTCGTCAAATTGTAAGCCAATTTGTGCTAGTTGTAGTATTGCCTGGCCACGCATTTCGTCATTGTATGTGTATCCGCGAACATTACCACGTGTAGCGTACCTATCGCATAATTTCATCCACATCATAGCAAGTTTATTTGTTGCTGTACCTGCTTTTTTGTCAAAGTATCCGTTTTCCATACCACCAACCCAATGGCTTTTGCCTACACAAATTAATTCTCCAGCATCGTTGAACTTATAATGTTGAAAAGGAGGAAAATTTAATTTTTCTTTAGTATCGGCCACTGTTTTTGGGTTCTTCTTACGTCCTGGTTCTTCAGGTATATGGTCAAACGTCATGATTCTAAAAATTAGTTCTTCTTTTGTAATCTTTTTATAATCAACAAAACACTCTGCTTGTTTTACTTTCATACCTGCAGCCTTTTTTGCATCATAGTCCGTAACTTGCAACCTTTTTGCTTTATTTCTTTTTGCTTCAGCTATTGTTCTAATGTTAATTTTATCAACATCTGGCAATATAATGTCAAATTGATGGTATTCAGGGTCAGTATAACTACAAAAACTACTTTTTGACTTGTGTATCTCTTTAAGTATGTCTTTGTTGTTAAGATAATTTACTCTTTTCATCGTTTCTCCTAGGTTTATGTTCTATTATAATATACTCTGATAATTTTGTCAACTAAATACTTTATATAAAAGGAGATAATTTTGCCAACAGTCTTTAAAAACGGAATAGTGTCACGAAATGGAGTAAACCAAGGTGTTTCATCTAGTCCACGAGCAGATGTTCCTGGTAAACCCAACGGAAGTATTGCTGCTTCTTCAGTAAACAACTTTTTAGGCTCAGCAATGAAAGTCGGTGACGGTCTTACTGGTGGTGCAATTACTCGTGCTAAAGACAATATACAGAGTTTTGTTAGTGATACAGGTTTTGGTAAAGCTCTGAGAGCAGTAAATCTTTTAACTGGGGCCAATCCGCTATCTCCAAAATTTTCAGATGCTAATTGGGGAAGTTCAAACGATAACGACTGGCGTGTTAAACTATCTATGCCAGCAACGTTTGCAGGAAGTCCGCTTTTGTTACCTCTTGCTGAAACCAATGGTTTTGTTTTTCCTTATACGCCCCAAATTGTAATTGAGCAAAGTGCTAACTATAACACAATGCAACCTGTACATAGTAATTATCCTTTTTTTGCATATCAGAACTCACAAGTGAACGCAATGACTATAGTTGGAGACTTTTATATAGAAAATGCAAAAGAAGCAGAATATTGGGTTGCAGCAGTACACTACTTAAGAAGTGTTACTAAAATGGCATATGGTGAAAATACTGCAAACCAAGGAACACCGCCTCCAATAGTACAACTAAACGGTTACGGAGATTATGTATTTAAGAATGTTCCAGTCGCAGTACAAATGTTTACAGTTGAATTACCAAACGATGTAGATTATATTAAGTGTCAAATTGGACCCAACGGAACATGGGCACCAACAAGATGTACAATATCCGTTGTAGTACAACCAATTTACAGTAGATCAACTGTTGGTAAATTTAAGTTAGATAAATTTGTACGCGGTGATTATCTAATAGACGAAAAAGGATTTTTATAATGGCAAACTATAATGCAGACAGTCCATGGTTTAGCACAACGTTTGTAAATGATCAGTATCTAGATATTTTAACTATACGTCCGGTCCCTGCAGAATCAGATGACATTGTTTATACAATTGAACCACAATACACATACCGACCAGATCTACTAGCATATGATTTATATGACAATCAAAAATTATGGTGGGTGTTTGCACAAAGAAATTTAAGTATACTTAAAGACCCAGTATATGACTTTGTAGCAGGCACAGAAATATATTTGCCTAAAGGTGAAAGTCTTGCAGAATTATTAGGATATTAAAATGAATCCTAATATTCAAAACATTGCTGAAAGAAAAAATGCAGTTGGCGATATATCTGTAGAAGCTAAAAAAACAGCCACAACTTTAGCTAATTCTTCAAACATTGATATTAACGGAGTAGCGTCAGCAGTTGAAGGCGGCGTAAAAGATTTAGTAAATGCAGTAGCATCACCGTTAACAAGTGCCTTAGGAAAAATTAACAGTCAAGTTGAAGCTGCACTAAACACAAGTTTAGGTGGAGTAATTAGTAGTTTTCAAGGGTTCCCTCCTTGGCCAAATACATTAGAAAAATTTGCAAGTTATAATTATAATTTCACTTTAGGATGCCTAACTGATGATGAAATAAATAATCCTGACAAAACATACAGAGTAAAAGGACCAAGTGTTGTAATTTTAAAAAGTGGCGGCAGTGGCAGAAAAAAAGTTTTAACACAATATGAAACCGAAGGCGCTTGTGAATTTTTTATAGAAGATGTCAACATTGGCACAGTACTTACACCAACTCCTAAAACAAGACAAACTAATGCAGTATCTTTTAATTTTAAAGTACTTGAACCTTACAGTATGGGAATGTTTTTACAAACATTACAGTTAGCCGCACTTCAAGCAGGGCATAAAAATTATATACAAGCACCATTCATATTAACTTTAGAATTTAAAGGTTACGACAGCTCAGGACGTATAGTAAGTGCCCCCGGAACAAAAAGATATTTTCCAATTAAAATAATTAATAGTTCCTTTAATGTTACTGAAGGAGGCAGCACATATGATGTTGATGCTATTCCTTGGAACCATCAAGCTCTAACAGATAATGTTCAAACTACAAAAAACGATATTGTACTACAAGGTAGAACAATAGAAGAATTGTTGCAATCAGGTGCATCTAGTTTATCTGCAATATTAAACACAAAAGCCTTAGCATTAGAAGAAGCAAAACAAATTGCTAAAGCAGACAACTATGTATTTGTCTTTCCTAATAAAGAAAGTACTGCTGAAGAAAATGTTTTAGCCGGAGGCGAAAGCGACTCAGGAGCAACAACAGAATCATCCTCTGGACAACGAGAATTATCAGAAGAACAAAAACAAAAATTGTATGATTCATTAACAGGAATACAAAACGGAAAAATACCCGCAGACTTTGATGCTAAAGTAAGTGAAATTTTAGGAGTAGTAGTAAAAAGAAGCCAGTTAGGAGAAGCAGTTCGTGAGTATGCTGAAAATCCAGAAAATATAAATGACATTGGTAAAGCTAAAGTAGTAAAAGATTACCTTAAAGGTGGAAAAGTTCCATTTGGTGAAGCTAAGTTTTCAGAAATTGAAGATAGCCCAGGCTCATTTAAAAGAGGTAAACTTACTATATCTGACGAAGGTTCAAAATTAACTTTTGTTGCAGGTACAAAAATACAAGAAATAATAGAAGAATTAATTCTTATCAGTGATTATGGTAGACAGTTAAGCCAAGCAGTGCCAGATGAAAATAACATGATACCTTGGTTTATGATAGAAACACATGTTTACAATGCTTCAAGCAGTGAAACTGTAGATGCTACAGGCGCTCCGCCAAAAGTTTATGTATATAGAATAGTACCTTACAAAGTAAGTGCTTCTAGATTTAGTCCTCCGTCAAAGCCTATGGCAAACTGGAAACAACAATTAGGACAAGCAGCAAAGATATACAATTACATATACACAGGTGAAAATAAAGATATATTAGAATTTGATATAGAAATTAATACAGCATTTTTCCTTGCTATTCAAGACATGCGTGGTCAAGCTTCACTTGCAAGTAAAGAAGGTGCCGCTGGACAAATGGCAACTACAGATGCAGACGTTGTAACAAAACAAGCAGATGGTGATAACTCAGTAAGTTCCTCAGGAACTACACAAACAAAAACAACTACTGGTGCTAAAAAAACTGTTGGTGGCGACGGAGCCTTAGAAGATCCACAAACACAAGTTGCAAGAGATGTAAATGAAGCTATCGTCAATAGTCCAGCAGATTTAGTTGTAGTAAACTTTACTATTATGGGAGATCCTTATTATATTGCTGATAGTGGAATTGGAAATTATACATCAAAGCCCGACCCAACTTTTATTAATATTACAAAAGACGGAAGTGTAAATTATCAAAGTAGTGAAACAGATATTATAATAAACTTTAGAACACCAATTGATTATCAAGGTGACGGCAACATGCATTTTCCGGATGGCGGATTTGCTCCTGTTGGAGCATTTAGTGGTTTGTATCAAGTTGTAATGGTAGAAAATAAATTTGACAAAGGTATATTCCAACAAGACTTGCAATGTGTTAGAAGACGTAATCAAGAAACAGATAATAAACTTAAAGGTAGTAAGTTATTTCAAGAACTTATTACTTCAGGTGATAAAGAAAATCAAATTACTGAAACGAATAGTAGTGAAGGTGGCGCAACGTAATGAGTATAGATAAAAGAACAGCTACACAACCTAAGCCAAATTCAGGACCATTTATAGGAAAAATAGTAAATCATCTTGATCCAAAATTTAGCGGTGCAGTAGAAGTAGAACTTTTAAAAATTACAGAAAGTGGAAACTTATCAGAAACTACCGGACAAATTGTTGAATGTCAATATCTAAGTCCATTTTATGGAGTAACACCTTTTAGAGGTCTAACAAAAAATGACGGATATGACTTTACTCAAAAAGCATATGGAATGTGGGCAATACCGCCTGATGTAGGAACTAAGGTACTTGTAATATTTGTAGAAGGTAATGCAGGCAAGGGATTTTGGATAGGTTGTATACAAGACGAGTATATGAATTTTTCAGTACCAGGAAATGCAAGTACAACATTTAATGACAAAGATTCTACAAAATCATTGCCTGTAGCAGAATATAATAAAAAACAAGAAACTGCAAAAGGAAGAGATCCTACAAAATTTATTAAACCGCATAACGATCTTCAATACTCTATTTTAGAAACACAGGGATTACTTGAAGATCAAATTAGAGGATCAAATACTAGCAGTGCTAGAAGAGAAGCACCTAGTATGGTTTTTGGTTGGAGTACTCCAGGACCTGCAGATAAAAGATCCGGAAAACCTAAAGTAAAATACGGAACCAAAGGTTCTCAAAGTGATGTGCCTTTTAGTAGGCTTGGTGGAAGTAGTTTTGTTATGGACGACGGAGATGCTTCGTTATTACGAAAAGGTACAGCATCTACAACTGGTCCAACATATGCAAATATAGAAGCAGGTGACACAGGAGGAGATCCTAGTATTCCTGCTAATGAATTAATTAGACTTAGAACTAGAACAGGCCATCAAATACTTTTACACAACAGTGAAGATTTAATTTACATAAGCAATGCTAAAGGAACTAGCTGGTTAGAAATGACAAGTAATGGTAAGATTGATATCTTTGCACAAGACAGTGTAAGTATACACACAAGTAATGATTTTAATTTAAAAGCAGATAGAGATATTAATATTGAAGCAGGTAATAACATTAATATGATATCAGCTCAGAATATATTTCAAAAAACAGGAGCAAATTGGGAAGTCAAAGCAGGAGTAGATGGTAAACTAACCGCTGCTAACGGAACGCATATTAATGCTAAAACACATACTGAGACCGCTCCAGATAATATTCATATGAACGGACCAACAGCAGCCATTGCAACTGATGCAACATCTCCTAATAGAGTGCCACAGCACGAACCGTGGCAAGGACATGAAAATTTAAATCCTGCAGAGTTTACACCAGACAAAACTGTGTCATCAACTGGAGCAACTGAACCTACTGCAACAAGTACTACAATATTTGACACATTTAAAAAGCAGACATAAATTAAGGTAAATACGGTATGAGCACTTTAGAAAAAAATTTATACAAACAAGTTACAGTAAAAAGTAATGTAAAAAATACTGAAGATGTCTCTCCAAGGGCTTACAGAGGATTTAGCACAGTAAATCCAGAGAGTAACGATCCTGTTCTTTATGACATAGCATTAATAAAACAAGATATTATTAATCACTTTCATATAAGACAAGGTGAAAAATTAAGTAATCCTGAATTTGGAACAATTATTTGGGACGCTATTTTTGAACCGTTAACTGACGGTATGCGAGATGCAATAGTACAAAATGTAACTAGGGTCATTAACTATGATCCACGTGTAGGTGTAGATAATATTACAGTAGATCAATATGAGTCAGGTATACAAATAGAGTGTACCTTAACTTATTTGCCCTATAACATAAGCGAAAGTATAAAACTTAAATTTGATGAAGATGCCGGGTTTTTAACATAGAATTAACCACGCACTTAATCGTTTATAATAAATACTAAAAAGAGGATAAATGAATGTCGTCAACAGATAGACAAAATAGGTTATTACTAGCAGAAGACTGGAAGCGAGTATATCAAACTTTTAGAAACGCAGACTTCCAGAGCTATGACTTTGACAATTTACGTAGAACTATGATTAGTTATCTGCGTGAAAATTATCCTGAAGATTTTAATGATTATGTTGAAAGTTCAGAGTATCTTGCACTAATTGATCTTATTGCATATCTTGGACAAAACATGGCGTTTAGGATTGATCTAAATGCTAGAGAAAATTATCTAGAATTAGCTGAACGTAGAGAAAGTGTTCTACGATTAGCACGTTTACTGTCATACAATCCTAAGCGAGTAAGAAACGCAAACGGATTGCTAAAAATAGAATCTATACGGTCATCAGAAGAAGTTATTGATGCTAATGGCGTAAATTTAGAAGATCAAACTATTATATGGAATGATCCTAGTAACCCAGACTGGTATGAGCAATTTATTAAAGTATTAAATTCTGCATTACCTGTTAATAATGCATTTGGCAAACCAGTTAAAAAAGAAACGGTTAATGATATTCCAACAGAACAGTATAGACTTAATAGTACTAACACAGAAGTACCTGCTTTTGGATTTACAAAAAATGTTGACGGAAGGTCAACAAGATTTGAAGTAGTGTCTACAGACGTAGACGGAGATATAGTAGAAGAAGCACCATACCCTGGAAATAACTTTGCATTTTTATATAGAAATGATGGTAGAGGATCTGCAAGTTCTAATAGCGGATTTTTCTGTATGTTCAAACAAGGTGCATTAGATAGTGGACAATTTACAATAGCAAGTCCTAGCACAAACCAAATAGTTGCAATTGATAGTACAAACATTAACAACAGCGATGTTTGGTTATACAAGTTAGACACACTAGGCAACGAAGAAGAATTATGGACAAAAGTTGATGCTGTAGAAGGCAATAATATAATTTATAATTCTGTAAACAAAAAAATTAGAAATATTTATAGTGTATTAACAAGAGCAGAAGATAGAGTTAGTTTTATATTTTCAGATGGTGTTTTTGGTAACTTGCCAAAAGGTAGTTTTAGAACATATTATAGAAATAGTAGAGCAGACAGAGTTATTGTAACTCCAGAAGGTATGCGTGGTATTAGCGTCACTATTCCTTATTTGTCAAAACAAGGAAAGCAAGAAGAAATTACACTTAGTTTAGAATTAAAATACACAGTTGATAACTCTAGCACAAGTGAAACTAGTGCAAGTATTAAAAAGAATGCTCCAAGCACATATTATACACAAAATAGATTAATAACCGGCGAAGACTATCAAGTTGGTCCATTAGGTATTAATCAAGAAATTATTAAAGCTAAAGCTGTTAATAGAACTACAAGCGGAATTAGCAGATACTTTGATTTATTAGATGCTACAGGCAAATACAGTAAAACAAACATTTATGGAAATGACGGTGTAATATATAAAGAATATTTAAACCCTAAAGAAAGTTTTACTTTTACTACAAAAACTGATGTACAAGGAGCAATCTTAAACACAGTTGAACCTATACTAGCAAGTAAGAATGTAAGAAATTATTATTACGATACATTTCCTAAAAAACTTGTAGGCGACTTGGGTGTGACATGGTTATCTGAAACAACAGATACAAATCAAAATACAGGATATTTCCAAAAAGGAGATATAAAATCTTTTGTAGGTTCATTTACGGGTAATAATTTAAAATTAATTGTACCTGGCGCTTTAGTAAAATTTGAAGCACCAGCAGGGCAACACTTTATGGCTGACGATTCTCATAAACTTATGACAGGATCAGCAGACCACACAAATGCAGTAACTTACAAATGGACAAAAATAGTTAGTGTTGAAGGTAACGGCACAGTAAAAACTGATGCAGGATTAGGTGCTATACAACTTAATGATATTATTCCATCAGGTGCAAAACTAACACAGATACTTCCGTACTTATCTAACACTTTACAAAATGATGTTAACACACAAGTAACAGATCAAATTTTTAATTATAGAACTTTTGGTTTACGTTTTGATATTGATTTAGGAAACTGGCGTTTAATTACAGAAAACAATTTAAACTTGTATAGTGGATTTAGTACAGGTAAAACTGGAGATACAACAAATCAGCAACTTGATGCAAGTTGGATATTGTTATTTGAAACGGACGGTCAAACATATAATATTACATATAGATCTATGAGATATGTATTTGAAAGTGATCAAGAAGTAAGATTTTATTATGACTCTAGTGATAAAATTTATAATAACCTTACAGGAAAAATTGTTAAAGATAAAATTTCTATATTAGATATTAATAAAAAACCTGACGTATTAACACCGTTTACAACTGATTGGGATTGGGAAGTTGTTGAAGAATATAGAGATGCAGAAGGTTATATTGATAGTAAAAAAATACAAATCAGTTTCTTTGATGAAGATGAAGATGGAGTTGTAGACGATCCAGATCTATTTGAACAAATAGTTGCTCCTACAACTAATGCAAGTACAAAATATATATTCTTTAAAAAAGTAATAACAGATGATGGTGTAGAAGATTTTAATTATGATAGCACAACTAACATTACAGTACTTGGAAATAAATCCGAACTCACTAATGCTCCAAGTAAAAATACTGACGGACAAGTATTTTATTATATACAAGAAGATATATTTGAAAAGTTTACTAAAAGTACGGGAACTTATAGTGTAATAAGCGATTATAAAGCAAGACTAGGAAGAGACACTATTAAGTTTCAATATATCCATGCTGCAGATGATAGTTCAAGGATAGATCCCTCAGCAAGTAATATTATAGACTTATATGTGTTAACAAAAACATACGACACCAGTTACAGAAAATATTTAAACAATGTAGTTGCAACAAAACCTTTACCTGCAAGTTCAGATGCACTTGCAATTAGTTACGGACCAGATATTAACAAAATTAAATCACTTAGTGATGAAGTAATTTATCATCCAGTTAAGTATAAAGTACTGTTTGGTACTAAAGCGGAGACAGGTTTGCAGGCAAGATTTAAAGTTGTAAAAAATCCAGACTTAGTGTTAAACGATAATGATATAAAAACTAGAATTGTTAGTGCAATCAATCAATATTTTGCTCTTGATAACTGGGACTTTGGAGAAAAGTTTTATTTTACAGAAATGTCTAGTTATGTAATGGGGCAACTAGCACCAGACTTAGTAACTTTTGTTATTGTACCAACGCAAGAAAGCCAAGCGTTTGGATCATTATTTGAAATTAAATCAGAAACAGATGAAATCTTTATTAGTGGTGCAACAGTTGACGATGTTGAAATAATTGATGCAGTAACAGCTACAAAATTAAAAGCATCAGGTGTTATTACAACAACGTCTGCAAGTACAAACACAGGTATTCAAAGTGCTGAATATGTATCAGAAACAACTACAACAAATACAAGTACAAATACAAGTACAAGTACAAGTACATCAAGCAGTAGTAGTTCTAGTGGCGGAGGATACAGTTACTAATGTCTTACGATGACAATCAAAACGAATTTCCGTTGCCAGCTGGCAACGAAGATAAGTCTAATAAAAGACGAAGTGCCTACCACTTACCAAAATATTTTAGAACTACAAAAAATAATAAATTTTTAGCTGCAACGTTGGATCAAATGATTCAACCAGGAGTAGTAGAAAAATTAAACGGCTATGTTGGACGAGAATCAGCAAAGGCGTTTAGCAGTGATGACACATATCTTACTGATGTTACAAAACAACGTACTGATTATCAGTTAGAGCCAGCAGCAGTTATTAAAGACTCCTTAGACAATGTAACATTCTATAAAGACTATAACGACTTTATGAATCAGTTGCAAAATTTTAATCTTAGTACTAACGACCATAGTAAAACAAATAGTCAAGAATCATATGCTTGGGATCCTCAAATTAACTGGGATAAGTTTAGCAATTTTAGAGAATATTATTGGCTTCCGAGCGGCCCACAAACTATTGGCATCACAGGCAAAACATCTATAGATATAAAAAGTACTTATAGTTTAGATTTAGTGAACAACGGTGACAACTATGGATATGTTTTTACTCCTAACGGACTTACACAAAACCCTACACTTGTTTTATATAGAGGGGTTGAATATAAAATAGATGTTAATACTCCAGGACTTCCTGTGTCAATTAAAACAAAAAATGATACAGATTCAAACTTTTTATATACTAATGGCGTAACAAATAACAGTATTGAAACAGGTACTATTACAATTAAGTTAGAAAGTGACAGTCCTGATATTTTATATTATCTTTGCGATGATGAAATAAACGCCGGCGGAGTCATTAGGGTATACGATCAAACAGATGCAAAGTCAATAGATGTTGAAGCAGAAGTTTTGGGTAAGAAAAGTTATACTACTGGTGAAAACGTTACTCTAAGTAATGGAATGAAAATTACTTTTCAAGGCGAAGTTACTCCTAGCAAATATGCAAACGGTAGTTGGTATGTAGAAGGCGTTGGAGATAAAATTAAACTAATTGCTGAAGAAGATTTAAGTATTGGTACTGCGTTTGCAGAAAACTTAAATGTAAAATTTGATTCAATAGGATTTGATAATTTACCGTTTAGTGAAGCAATAGGTTATCCTCAAGATAAAGATTATATTGTAATTAATCGTGCAAGTCCAGATGGAAATTTATGGAGCAGATATAATAGATGGTTCCATAAGTCTGTTATTGAACAATCAGCTAACATAAACAACCAACCAATATTAGTTGATCAATCTCAAAGAGCAAGACGCCCTATTATTGAATTTGATGCAGGATTAAAATTACACAAGTTTGGCACAAAAAGTAAAGTAGACGTTAATTTAATTGACAACTATACTACTGATGCGTTTAGTACCATTGAAGGCAAAACAGGTTATAATATAGACGGCATTGATCTTACCAATGGCATGCGTGTTATGTTTATTAAAGATCCTGATCCTTTAGTAAATGGTAGAATATTCGAAGTAAAGTTTTTTAATTTTGCAGATGGTCAAACAACAAACAGACAGCTTAGTCTTGTAGAAGTTACTGATGCACAACCAGCAGAAAATGAAGTTGTGCTTGTAAAACAAGGCACACAATTTGGAGGCAAGTTGTGGTACTTTGACGGTACTGAATGGAAACAGTGTCAAGAAAAAACAAAAGTAAATCAACCACCGTACTTTGATATATTTGATAATGCTGGTAAAAGTTATAGTGACACTACTACGTATCCAGCAAACACCTTTCCAGGAACAAAATTTTACAGCTATGCAGAAGGCACAGGAACAAATGACACTGAATTAGGATTTCCTTTAAAGTACAGAAGTATTAGTAACGTAGGTGATATTACTTTTAATTTTAATTTAAACACTGACAGTATAACATATCAACTTAATAATGAGCAATATCAAAAATATACTAAAGTAGGATATGCTAGGAAGTATTCTGATTTAACAACGTTTACAAGTACTAACGGTTGGTGTAAAAAAGTACAATTTAGTGATCAACCAATTATCAGACAGTATATAAATGATCTAACAAGTACAGGATTTGAAATAGATGTTTATGATTCTTCTAGCGAAGTTACTGACTTGTGGCTGCGTGTATTTGTTAATAATACTTTACAGTTTGAAACAACAGATTATAATGTAATTGATAATGCAAAAGGAAATAAAGAAGTTGTATTTGTAAATACTCTAAATGAAAACGACATTGTTATTCTAAAAACCAAATCATCCACTGAAAAAAACAATAATGGTTATTATGAGATAGCATCAAACTTAGAAAAGAATCCAAATAATTCAGACCTAAATGATTTTACACTAGGCGAAGTAAATGATCATGTAGCAACTATTGTTGAAGAAACAACAGACTTTTCAGGCACATACCCAGGATCAAGTAATTTAAGAGACTTAGACAAACTAAGTGGATACGGAAATAGATTCTTAAAACATAGTGGACCATTTAATTTAGCATTATACCATTTACTTGATAAAGATGCTAACATTATTAAATCACTAAAATATTCAAGAAAAGAATACGCAAAGTTTAAAAGACTGTTTATACAAACAGCAGATAAGATAGGATTTGAAGGTCCTGTAAAAGAACATGTAGATAAAATTTTATTCAGTATTAACAAAGATAAAACAAATACACAATCGTTTTATTTTTCAGATATGGTCCCATATACTGCAAGTAAGAAAACATTACACACTGTAATAAATCCAAATGACGAATTTTATGCCTTAAGTGCAATATTTGATATAGCAACACCGTCTGATAAAGCAGTTGCAGTATACTTAAATCAAGTACAACTTACTTACGGAAAAGACTATACTTTTAACAATCAAGGATTTGTAAGAATTACAAAACAAGTAGTACTTGACGACATTGTTGAAATTTATGAATATGAAACTACAAACGGAAGTTATGTTCCTGCAACACCAAGTAAATTAGGGTTATATCCTAAATACGAACCTGAGATTTACCTAGACACCACTTATGTTAATCCAGTTAATGTTATTCAAGGACATGATGGAAGTAGAACTATAGCATACAACGATTTTAGAGATAATCTGCTTTTAGAATTAGAAAAAAGAATTTATAATAATATAAAAACACAGTATGATCAAACTATATTTGATGTTTTAGATTTTGCTCCATCTGAAAAAAGAAAAACTAATTTTTCATTATCAGAAGTAAATGCACCAATGTTAAGTGATTTTATCGAATGGACAAATTTAGTACAAGACGATTACACAGAAAATACTACATTTGATAGATCAGAAAGTTTCACTTTTAATTATGCGGGTATGAACGATCGCAGTTTAAATATACTTCCAGGTTTTTGGAGAGCAGTATACAAACATGCATATGATACTGATCGTCCACATACACATCCTTGGGAAATGCTAGGCTTTAGTGTTAAGCCTACTTGGTGGGAAACAAAATACGGACCTTCTCCTTATACTAAAGATAATTTAATAATGTGGCAAGACATTGAAGAAGGAAAAATTTCTGAACCAAATAAAGCATTTATTATTAATAAAAAATATATTAGACCAAATTTAACAAAGCATTTGCCTGTCGATGATCAAGGCAATTTATTAAGTCCTAATAATTCAGGATATGTGCAAGGATTTGATTCTACTAATTTAGATAAGATATGGTTATTTGGCGATCACGGACCTGTAGAAACAGCCTGGAGAAATAGTTCAGAATATGCATTTAGTTTAATAACAAGTTATGTAATTAATCAACCTCATCATGTGTTTAGTAGAGCGTTTGATAGAACACGTCAGATTAAAAATTTAACAGATCAAATTATATACAAAGAAACTAGTACACATATACATTTAAATAATTTAATATTTCCTCCAACAACTATTTTCCCGCAAAAGATTTTTACAAGCGGACTTTGTGGTTATATTGCAGATTATATGTCGTCTGATGTAACAACGACATATGACACTTATAAAGATAATATAAAAAATCTACAAAATCAATTAGGATTAAAATTAGGAGGATTTACAGATAAAAGTAAATTTAAACTAATACTTGATAGTAGAACGCCAACAAATGAGGGGAATGTCTTTATACCAGATGAAAACTTTACAGTTTTTGAAAATACAAGTTCGCCTATCCAAACAGTTTCTTATTCAGGTGTTATTGTAGAAAAATTAAGTTCAGGATATGTTATTAGAGGTTATAGTAATAGCAATCCATATTTTGATTATTTTAAACCTATAAGACTAGCTGATGATCCTGTAATTAATATTGGTGGAGTTAGTGAATCTTATCTAACTTGGGACCAAAACAAAGTTTATAGACAAGGACAATATGTAGAATTTAATACAATATATTATGTTGTAAAAGAAAATCATACAAGTTCATCAACGTTTGATGATTCTAAATTTACTAGATTAGCTGAGCTCCCCTTAGTAGGCGGTAGAGATGGTATATTCAGTACACGTGAGTTTGAAAAAAATGCTACAAGAATTCCATATGGAACGCAATTTACATCAGTTCAAGCAGTTATAGATTTTTTACTGGGCTTAGAACATTATTATAAATCCTTAGGATTTACATATGAAAAAACTAATAGTGTAGGACTAGTTGAAGACTGGTCAACAAGTGCTAAAGAACTTATGTTTTGGACCACACAAAATTGGTCACCAGGAAGTGTTATCTCATTAAGTCCTGCAGCTGAAGAACTTACTTATAATAGTTCTTACTCTGTAGTAAGCAATGTGTTTGATAGTTTTTATGGTTATAGTTTGTTTAAAGCAGACGGCAAAAAATTAAACAGTGAATTTGTAACTATTAATAGATCTGATGATAATCAGTTTAAAGTAAGTACAAAAAATACTGCTGACGGAATATATTCTATTACGTTACCGTTAGTGCAAAAAGAACATGTAGTACTAATTGATAATGTTACAGTGTTTAATGATATTATATATGATATTGCACCAGGGTATAGACAAGAAAGAATTAAGATACTTGGTTATAGAACTGATGAATGGAATGGTAGTTTCAATATTCCCGGCTTTATATACGACAAAGCTGAAATAACAGAATGGCAACCGTGGACAGATTATAAACTTGGCGACTTAATAAAGTACAAGGAATTTTATTATAGTGCAAATGCAAAAATTGCTGGAGCAGCAAATTTTCAAACAGCAAATTGGAGAAAGTTAGACGGAAAACCCGAAGCAGGTCTTATAGCAAACTTTGATTATAAAACAAATCAGTTTGCTGATTTTTATGATTTAGACAGTGATAACTTTGAAGCTGATCAACAAAAACTTGCACAGCATTTAATTGGTTATCAAAAACGTGATTACTTGTCAAATATTATTAATGACGATGTTAGTCAATATAAGTTTTATCAAGGATTTATTCAAGACAAAGGTACTAAAAATGCATTAACAAAGTTGTTTGATGTACTTGGTAGTGCAGATAAAGATAGTTTAGAGTTTTACGAAGAATGGGCTATAAAAAGTGGCCAGTATGGTGCAAGTGCAGGTTTCAATGAAGTAGAGTTTGTATTAGATGAAACAAAATTTAAATTAAAGCCACAGCCTATAGAATTAACAAATTCAGTAACTGGACAAGAAAAAGATTTAATTTATAGAATTTTACCTTATCAAGTTTATTTAAAACCAAAAGATTATAATAGTAATCCGTTTCCAGCAAAGTATGTAACAAAGCCGTATGTAAAAGATGCTGGATATGTTAATCAAGAAGATGTCCAGTATATCGTTGCAGATTCAGATGCAATATTAAGCAAAGATATTAATACAATCAATAACGGTGATTATTTCTGGGTAGGTAACGATAATCTTAGTTGGAATGTGTTTAAGCATGTAGCATATAAACAAAACGGAATAGCAATTAAACCAGTAGGCGGAAGTAGTAATAATTTTTACATTGAATTTAATTCTACAGTTAGTGATTTTGTAAAAAATGATGTTATTGGTATTAAAGATGTTACAGGACTCGAAGGGTACTATAAAGTTGCATCAGTATCAAACAATTTAATTGAATGCGTAACTACAAGTGCTCCTGCAGAAATGTTAAATCAGCATGTTATTATTACAAGATTTATTAGTGTTAGAACTCCAACACTAAACACACTTAATGACATTTCACAAACTAATTTAGATAACAATGATATTTACTGGGTAGACAGTGATGACCAAGGTAAATGGAAAGTATTAAAAAATAATCAAAGCTACAAACTTAATGATACTATTAGCAATGAACTAGGCGACGGCTTTGGAAGTTACGGAAGTTCAATAGCCGCAGATGATAGAAACGGCATTGTTGTGGTAGGTGCTCCAGAAGACGGAGACGGAAAAGTATATGTTTATCAAAGACCTAGCAGTGTAACTGGCTTAGACTTAATACAAACAATTGAAGCTGACACAACTGTTTGTGATCCAGGTCAAAAATTTGGTAGTAGTGTTGCAATATCTCCAGATGGCGAATATATACTAGTTGGATCTCCTAATGCGTCTAACGTTAAAACAAAATATAAAGGTGCATATCAACTAACAACAGATTATCCCCAAGGTGAAATAGTTCAGTACGAAGAATTGCTTTGGAGAACAGTAACTAATGTAGAAGGCCAAGAAGCAAATATTCAATTTGGAAGTTTTCAGGCAGTATCTAATATTATTGAGTCATTAGGTATTCTTGCTCAAGGCGATCCAAAAATTAAAACTATATTGACAGGAAATTATCCGTTTAAAAATTTAACCGGAGTTGATCATTTATTAATAAGAGCTCCTAAAGACATGTATGAAGGTAGTGGAATAGGTGATTCTATAAAACTAGAATGGAATACAGTAACAACAGCTAATCAGGATCAAACTACATACACAGTAAGACAACCTTTTAACGGTACTATTACAGGTATTAATGAAGCGTTTATTAATAGCGGATTTACAATTAGTAAAAAGATTGATGCAATACTTAGTGTTCCTAGTTTTACTACTTTACCACAAATAGGTGAAATTATACAAACGCAAAATGCATTTGGTACAGTAGCATACACTTTTGCAGTAGAAGGTGCAGCAACAATTTATGTTGAAAACGTAAACGGAACGTTTGCAACAAGTGGCTCAGTACAAATTAGTAGTGGAGAATTTGTTGGCGAATATAATAGAGCTGGACCTGATGAGACTGTAGATGCTACAAATTTCTTAGACGGATACTGGTTTGTTAACACAACTAATTATAATGTTGGCACAACTAATTACGATGAGGGTAGAGGGCTAGTATATAAAGACGTTGTACCTTCAGGGGTATCAGACCCAAATAGATATTATTACAACATAAACGATACTGCAACAACGACTGTAAACAGTTTAAATAATCAAAATAGTTTATTGCGTGTTTTAAGTACAAGAGGATATCCAGGACCAAATAACTCACTCGATCCACAACTGAGTGACTTGTATGTTGTCAGGGCACCTAAAGCACTTACAGATACTCTTACAGCTTCGGATACATTTGATTTATATGTTAACAAGTTACCAAAATATTCAGACAATAGTTATCCTGACATAACAAATATTAATTTAACATATGCAATAACAAATAAGCGTCAAACTGTTTACGATCTTTGGGACGGTTATATTAATTTTGAATTTACAAAGTTTGGTCTGTCAGGCGATCCTTTTGAACCCAGAGTTGGTGCTACTGTACAAGATGTTACAACTGGAGCAACTGGTATTGTTACACGTTATCAAAGGTCTTTAAATGATGTAACAATTTTTATCAAAGGAAAAACTGGTAACTGGAGTTTAGGTGACTTATATGGTAACAATAGTGAAATAAGATTTTTAGGAGTACCTAGTGATGCTGATCCAGTCTATCAAGTAGACAGGGTAATGGGTCAAATACAAAGTACAAGTTTAGGTAATGACAGCTTAGGAATTGGTAAACTTATTGTTATACAACACAATTCAAACTTCACTGTTCCAAATGATGGAAATAATGTTGCATTTGGAACAACTGATTCTATTACAGATGCAGAATATTATTTCTATAAAGAAGGAACAGTAAATGGTATACCAAGAGCAGCAAATATTCCTACAGTAGGTAATAATGATTGGGAACTAGTTAACAGAATCTTTACAGATTCAACTGGTACTACTGATGGTAATACACAGGAGGGATTTGCTACTATATTCCAAAGAACAGGTTCAAGTAATTATAGCTCAGTTGGCGGATTTACTGTTCCGGATAAAGCTAGTAATAATAAATTTGGATCAGCAATAAAAATTACTAAGTTTGGTTCTTTGTACAATACATTTATTCATGCAGATGCTAATCCAGGAAAAATTTATTTTATTAATAAAGGAACAAGTGTTGACGGACAGATATATGATTGGTCAATTGCTAAAGATCCTCGATATAGAGGAGAGTTTACATCTGCTCATACATATTTAGAGAATGACATTATTTTTTATAGTGGTAATTTATATAAAGCAATTACTAATATAAGTGCAGGAACATTTAATACAGAAGTTTGGACATTATTAACTAACTACACAGACTATGTAGGTTATATTCCAAACAATACTTCACTAGTGCTTACATCAGATGATAGTGTTACAATAGATCAAACTAAACTAACAGCATTTGGTGATTCTTTTGATGTATCAACAAATGGAGACGTACTAGTAACATCAGCAACAAGTACAGATTCTGCAAGACCGTCAGCAAAAAAGATTGCGGTATATAGATCATTCAACGGACAATTTTTATTAGATCAAGAAATTTTTGCACAACATAACAACGGAGAGTTTAATGACACATTAAACTTTGGTAAAAAAGTCTCAATAAGCAATGACGGAATGTTAATAGCAGTAAGTGCTCCTAATGATGACACTATTGCTAACGACCAAGGACTTGTTTTTGTTTACAAACAAGTTAACGGACAATTTGTATTATCACAAACACTAAAAAGTAAACAAAATAAAATAGCAGAATTTTTTGGCAGCAACTTAGAGTTTGACGGCGAAACTTTATATGTAAGTGCCAGGGGTGGCAACGGACTATTAGAAGATTACACGTTTGATGGCGACCTTACTACTTTTGATAATAACTTTACAAGATTTACAGATGTAGATAATGTAAGTGGTGTTGTTTATGTGTATGAAAAGATAGATAACACGTTAGTATTTGCTCAAGTACTTTCTGGAAATAATGAATTAATTTCAGACTTTGGGGAAAATATTCATGCAAGTAGTAATCATGTTTATGTAGGATTACCAAACTTAAATGCAAGTGATAGTTCTTTAAGAGGATACGTACAAGACTTTAGACGTCCTGAAGCAAATAATGTTTGGCAAAGTTTAAGAACGCCAATTGATACTGTTGACGTAAGCAAAATAAAACGTGCAATACTTTATAACAAGCGAACACAAGTCATACTTAAATATTTAGACTATATTGATCCGTTACAAGGAAAAATTGCAGGTATTGCAGATCAAGAAATAAGATATAAAACATACTACGATCCTGCTTTTTATACTAACGGTGGCTCGGGTGTTAATATTAACCCACAAATGGCTTGGGGCGAAGCACAAGTTGGTCAAGTTTGGTGGGACTTAACAAATGCTAAATTCCTTAATCCTTATCAAGGCAATATTATTAATAGAACTTCTTCTTGGAATACATTATTTGATTCTAATACAATAGATGTTTATGAATGGGTTGAAACAACATTAACTCCTGCAGAATGGTCTACTATTGCTGATACTGAACAAGGTATAACAAAAGGTATAAGCGGGTTACCAAGGTATAATAATACAACTTATGTTACAAAACAAGTATTTGATAAAGTTGGGCAAAAGTTCACAAACAAATATTTTTATTGGGTAAAAGACAAAAAGACAATTCCAGATATAGAATCAAGATCATTTAGTGTTGCTGATGTTTCTAAATACATTTCAGATCCTAATAACCAATCATATCCGTATGTAGAATTACAAACTCCAAATAGTTTTGTGTTACACAACTGTGATTCACTAATTGAAGATAGTGATGTAGTGTTAGGAATTCAATATTGGACAATTAAAGACCAACAAAAAAATATTCATAATCAATACCAAATTATAACTGACGGATTAGGTACAAGTAAACCTAGTAAAGATGTTGAAAACAAATGGTTTGATAGTTTAGTCGGTTATGATGTTGCATTTAGACCTGTACCAGATCCTTCTTTAAGTATAAAAGAAAAATATGGTGCCCTTAATACTCCAAGACAAAGTTGGTTTGTTAATAGAACAGAAGCGTTAAAACAAGTTATTGAACGTGTTAATTCAGTAATGAATGATAATTTAATTGTTGATAACAGTGATATTAGTTTATTATCAACTAGGGATCCAGAACCAACTGCGTTTAGTAGGGAATACGACACAAAAATTGATACGTTTGCAGACCTCGCGTTTGTTGGTGTTGCTAAAGCAAGAAGATGTGTATTACAACCTGTTATTGAAGATGGAAAAATTACTCGTGTTGTAATTGTTGATAGTGGACAAGGCTATAGTGTTGTTCCTACTTACACTATAACGTCAACAGGTGGAACTGGAGTCAATATTCAGCTTACTATAGATAGTTTAGGTAAAGTAACAACTGCTACCGTATTAGAACAAGGTAATGGATATACTGCTGATACTACAATAACTGTAAGAAGGTTTATAGCGTTAGTTGCTGCTGATGAAACTATCAACGGTAAGTGGGCCACTTATGAAAGACTTTCTGAAAGTTTAACGTGGTCAAGAAAAACTTCTCAGTCATATAATACAGCTTTGTTTTGGGATTATGCAGATTGGTATGCAACAGGTTACAGTCAACAAACTAAAATTGATTATCTAATTGATCAAAGTTATGAGCTACAAGGACTTAATGATTCAATTGGTGAAATTGTAAAAATTTCTACAATTGGTTCCGGCGGTTGGTTGTTGCTTGAAAAGACTAGTAACACTGATACTACAGATTACACTGTAAATTATAAAACTGTTGGCAAACAAAACGGAACAATTAAATTTAAATCTTCATTATATAACTTAACTGCAAGTCAAGTAGGTTTTGACGCACAAAGTTTTGATACACAGTTTTTTGATAGTCAACCTATTAATGAAATTAGAACAATATTAAATGTAATAAAGAACAATATTCTTGTAGATGATCTTGAAAATGAATACAATAAATTATTCTTTGCAAGTTTAAAATATGTTTTGTCAGAGCAACTTTATGTTGACTGGGCATTTAAAACTAGCTTTGTAAAAGCGAAACATAATACAGGGCAGTTATCACAAAAAATTACGTTTCAAAATGATAGTTTGCCTAGTTACGAAAAATACTTAAATGAAGTTAAACCTTTTAAAACAAAACTACGTGAATATCTAAGTACATATGAAAAAACAGATAACTCGAGAAGTGTAGTTACAGATTTTGATTTACCTGCTAAATTTGATTCCCAAGAAAATAATATTACTCCAAGTAGTGCAAAAGTTGTAGACGGAGTAATAGTTGGTACAGGAACAGGTTTTGATACATATCCAGAAAAACATTGGATTGATAACGCAACTTATAGTATTGAATCACTACTTATAGGTAATTCTGGAATAGGATATTTAAGTAGTCCACAAATTACTATATCAGGCGGCGGCGGAACCGGCGCAACAGCAGAAGCAAGTATAGGTGCTAACGGAAAGATTACCAATGTAGTTATAACAAATCCAGGGTCGGGTTATATTTCAACACCAACAGTTACATTAAATGGAACAATAAGTGATACAGGTAAACACGGAAAACTTACAGCAAAACTAGGTAATGGTTTAACAAGGTCTATATTAACAAAAGTAAAATTTGACAGAGTTTCTGGTTTATATCTAATAACAAAACTAAATGAGTCTCAAACATTTACTGGCACAGGAACAATAAGTAAATTTGATTTAACATGGCCGATGGATTTATCAAATACTAGTTTTAGTATTACAATCGATAATCTATTATTGCTGTCAAGTGATTTCACATATGAAAATGTTTTAGACACTACAAAGGGATACGATAGGTATTATGGACGTATTACCTTTAATACACCACCTAAACTAAACAGCACAATAGTTGTTTCTTATCAAAAATCAACAGATTTACTTGAAGCACAAGATAGAATTAATTTAATTTATAATCCAACTACAGGGCAGTATGCAAAAGATATTGCACAGCTTATGGATGGTGTTGATTATGGTGGAGTTGAAGTTAAGAGTTTCGAGTTTGGTCAGGAAGAAGGTTGGGATGTAGACGGTTGGTATAGTAAGCCTTGGGATACATTTGACGACTCATTTGAAGACGAAATATTTTTAAAGAAAAAAGTTACACTTACATTCAGTAGCACTGTTACTGTAGATGCTGGAGAAGTAATCATTCAAGACGGCACAGGAGCAAGTGGTACTGTTATTGCAAAAACAACAGGAACCTCTGTTGTACTAGACACTGACTTTAGTACAGTGTTTAATACTACAAACGAAGTTAGGTTTGATGACAGTACATTATTAAGCTCATTTGGTAAAGGAATTCAAAATACAACAAATGCTGTTGCAATTCCAACAGCAGTAAGCAATTATGTAAACTTGACGACAGCATTAGAAAACAATATTACATACAATGTTTATACAAAAACACTAATTGACGGACAACGTTTAAATGTACGTAGAGACGATCCTAGTTATGACGGATCAACAGTTGAAACTAATCCATATGCAGTTATGCTTCCAATTACAGGAGATGGAACAACAACTACTTTTTCACTTGATACTGCGGCGTTTTCACTAGCAAATAATGATACTTTAATTATTAGAAAAATTACAAGTGACGGTTCCTTACTACCAGACAGTTTAGAATATGATACACAACTAGACGGCGGAAATTTACTTTACAGTAATGCCACTGGTATTGAAGCTTCAGATATTAATATTGACGGCGATGGATTTGTTACACAAACAACTGCAAAAGGACCTGAGGAAATTGTACCAGGACAAGTACAAGACACATTAGATATAACAGTCTTTGAAAGACCTACGTCTGGCGGTAGTAAAATTTATTCTAGAAACTATACCGGTGACGGGACAACATTAAAGTTTCCATTAGGAACTGTGCCGTTTAGTTTTAGTAACGTTTTTGTAAAAGTTAATTATGATGTAAAAGAAAAAGATACTGACTATAGAATTGATTATGATACAAATGAACTTGTATTTTTTACAGCACCTGCATTAGGAGCAGGCATTAATTTAAGTCACTTGTCGCTTACTGGCGCACAAATTTTAGATATAGATACATTTACCGGTGACGGAAGTACAGTAGAGTTTTTAACAAATGTTAGATGGATTGATAATTTTAATTATACAGTAACAGTAGACGGAACATATACTGATGTAGGTTTTGAAAAATCAGATGCAAGTTATGCGGCATCAGGAAATATTGTTATTAAATTTGCATCAGCACCAAAAACAGATGCTATAATTAATTACGGTATATTCCAAGGAAATACAGATACGTTTAGTCAAGTTACTATTGATAACTTGGTAGCAGATGGAACATCAACAGCATATGAATTAAGTAAAGCACCATTTGCACAACAACCTGCGGCATATTATACTGTAGTTACAGTAGGAGATAATATTTTAAATGCCGGGTATAGTGAAACTTTTGTAGTTAGCTCAGTGCGTCAATATCAGTTACGATTATATCAAATACCAGTAGCAACTACTGGTGCAAAAGATATTGAATTATATTTAAATGGTAGAAGACTTACGTATATCGTTGAATGGGAATATGAAGGTGCAGGAACTTATAATCCAAATGCAACAGCTCAAGATCAACCAGGAAGTACAATAACCTTGCGTGACGGAGTTGGTGTAGCAGGTGACGAGTTACGTGTACATATAATTAGTGACGGAGAATATAGATTTGGTTATTACGATAGTAGTGATGATTTTATTTCAACAGCAGGTGAAGATTCAACAACGCCTATAATTTACTTTGACACTGCATATGCACAAAACCAAAAGATTACAGTATATCAATTTAGTAATCATGATGTTCAAAAAATTGAAAGACAAAACTTTGATGTTGTAGAGCGTACCAGCTTCAATGTAGGTAGTAGCGAATTTTATGAATTTAGATTATTGCGTAGTGGGTTAATACCTTTAAGAAAACTTGCGGTTGATAGTGAATATGTTTGGATTGCTAAAAATGGTACTTGGTTAACACCAAATAGAGATTACTACTTAACAGAAAATAAAAAATATATTAAAACTATTGTAGAATTAGCTAAAGATGATGTAATAGATCTTATACACTTTAGTTCAGACAAAGTAGAAGAAAAATTTGGCTGGAGACAGTTTAAAGATATCTTAAACAGAGATCACTACAAGCGATTAGATAATAGAAAAGAATTTATACTTACATCTAATTTAAATTGGTACGATCAAAGCATTAAGTTAAATAGTACTAAAGATTTACCTGATCCAGATGCAACTAAAAAATTACCAGGTGTTGTGTTTATTGAAGGCGAACGTATTGAATACCTAGTTAAAACTGATACGGAGTTGAAGCAACTTCGAAGAGGTACGTTAGGTACTGGTACAAAGGATATATACACAGAAGGTACAACGGTACTTGATCAAAGTATTGATACTAATATGCCATATAGAGATGTTACTGTTTCGCAATCATTTGTAGGTGACGGAACTTCTAATACATTTAGTATAACAGATTTTACTTTTAATCCAAATGCATCTTACAAAGATCAAGTTGAAGTATTTGTTGGAGGTAAAAGACTAAGAAAAGATAGCGTTCAAGCATATAAGTTTGAACAAATTATAAGCGGAGTTACTACAAGTAGTATTGCACAAGATTCACCAGAAGGTGACGAAACTTTACCTGCACAATATACGTTTACAGGTAATAATCTTGTATTAGCAATGCCGGCAAGTGAAAATACAATAGTAAATGTCGTCAAAAAAGAAGGGAGATTGTGGTCAGATCCAGGAACTAGACTTGCAAAAGCAAATAATAACATTTCTAGCTTCTTACTAGCGTCAACAATAGATTTGCCCAGATAAATACATGCATAGGATAAAACAAAATGACAGATAATTTAAAAGATATAAACGGTATACACATACAAGGCCATATTAAAATACATGACCCTGAGTCTGGTGAAATCCTAATCAACAAAAGAAATGCAATACATTATGAAAACATGAGTATTGCACTAGCAGAAAGTTTAGGTAATTCAGGAGAAAGTTGGATAAATGCAATGGCATTTGGTAATGGCGGCACAACAGTAGATCCAACAGGTATTATAACATATCTAACACCAAACAGTACAGGGACAAATGCCAGTTTATATAATCAAACTTATACTAAGGTTGTAGATGATAGAAGTATTAGTAATGTTGATCCTGTAAGAAATAAAATTGAAACACGCCATGTAAGCGGAACAAATTATACTGATGTGTTTGTAAGTTGTTTACTTGATTATGGTGAACCAAACGGACAAGATGCTTTTGATACTGCTACAGATAATAATGCATCTTATGTCTTTGATGAATTAGGATTGTTAAGTTACTCAGCAAGTGGCACACCAATGTTGCTTACTCATGTAATATTCCATCCAGTACAAAAAAGTTTGAATAGACTTATTCAAATTGATTATACAGTAAGGATTCAAAGTTTAACAGGGTTTAACGAGGGGTAATAGATGCCATATACAATACAATATACTGACTCTGTAAACAAAGGTAGCATTACTGTCCAAGATAATGATATTAACAACGAAACTACTTTAAGTATCCCAGGTAAAAACACAACTGGATACGGAACAGCAATTGGCACAAACTTTTTACATTTATTAGAAAATTTTGCTAGTAATACAGAACCTGTTAGGCCAGTTGAAGGACAATTATGGTATGACAGTACTATTGGATCAGAAGTCCTTAAAGTGTATGACGGAACTAGATGGGTTCCAGCAGGCGGTCTAAAGAAAGCAAACAGTGAACCTAACGTAGCAGAAAGCCAAATTGGTGATCTATGGGCTGACACTGATAATCAACAACTTTACCTATTTACAGGTTCTGGTTGGATATTAGTTGGACCTGCATTTAGTGATGGTCTTGTTACGGGAGCAACTCCAGTTAGTATTATTGGTACAGATAATCTAACATACAAAGCAATTCAATTAGAAGTAGATGCAAATATTGTTGCAATTATTGCTACACAAAATTTTACACCAAAAACTGTTATTCCTGGATTTACAGAAATTAAGCCAGGATTTAATTTAAGTATAAGAAATATTAGCGGCGATGGCGCTGGCAAGTTTTATGGTACAGCAGAAAAAGCAGAAAATTTAATTGTAAATAATGTAAATGTTTCTGCTTCACAGTTTTTAAGAAAAGACGTAGCTAGTACATCTTTATTTCCAATAAGCATACAAAATAACTCAGGTATTAATTACGGTGTAAATGCTGAACTTAATATTGGTGTTGAAGCCCAAGCAGGTATAATTCAACATCAAATTGAAGGATCCAATATTGATTTACGTGTAAAAAATGCAGGATCAACCAAAACTGTTTTAAGAGTTGATAGTAATTTACGTATAGGAATTAACAACGAAGCACCGGATGAAGCATTAGATGTTACAGGTAATATTAAAACAAGTGGAGATATAAATGTAACTTCACTTACACAAAGTGATGCGTTTAGTACAGGAAGTATAAAAACTTTAGGTGGTATTGGTATTGCTAAAAATTTAAATGTTGGTGGCGCAACGCAACTTACTGGAGTACTTACTACTGCAAACATATTACCTGATGGTAACAACACAAGAAACTTTGGTAGTTCTACAGCAAAATTTGCAAATGCATATGCAACTACATTTATTGGTAACTTAACAGGTAACGTAAGTGGTACAGTTAGTGGTAGAGCAGGTAGTGCAGACAAATTAACAACTGCAACTACATTTAGAATTAGCGGTGACGTAAGTGCCGATAGAGATATTGTATTTGATGGACAATACGTTGATCAAGCAAACAGTGAAACACCACTACTAAAAGTATTTAATGTTACACTATCAAATGATGTTGTAGCAGGAAAAGTAAATAAAACAGAATCACAGATTGATGATGAATTTTTATTCAATAGAGTAAATGTTAATGACCCTGGATTATTTAAAATATCAAGATCAAATCTTTTAAAAGCAGTTCCGATTAATCCTCCAGGTATTGTTTTACCATTTGCAGGACTAGTTGCACCAACAAATTGGTTATTATGTGATGGACAATTAGTATCTATTGCAAACTATAGTGCATTGTTCCAAACAATTGGTTATAATTTTGCTCCGCAATCTAGTGTTGCTTCAGGATTTTTTAGAGTTCCAGACTTAAGAGGCAGATTGCCAATGGGTATGGATAATATGGGAGGCACTAGTGCAGATACTGTAACTGCAAGTTATGCAGACACAATAGGCGGTGTAGGTGGTTCTGAAAATAAAACAATATTAACTAATAATCTTCCAGAACACAAACACAATATGCGTGGTGATAGTTTAGATCAATATTATGCAATTAGAGATGTTACAGGTACACCAGCAGATTCAGAAGCAATCGTATATGATGCTCCTACAGGAACAGGAAACGGACAAGCATTGCCTAACAGTGGTGGCATAATTAGTGATTCATCAGTTGGACAACCTTTAAATGCAATGAATCCAACATTAAGTATGAACTATATAATTTACACAGGTAGGGCATAATATGAGTTATCAACTTAATAAAACAAACGGCGAGCTTTTAGTAGATCTTGTTGATGGTCAAATAGATACAGCAACTACAGATATTACTTTAGTAGGAAAAAATTATAAAGGGTTTGGTGAGTTTATAAATGAAAACTACATCAAAATGCTTGAAAACTTTAGTAATACAGCTGCACCAAGTAATCCAATGACAGGACAACTTTGGTTTGACAGTGGCGAACAGAGATTAAAAATATATACAGGTTCAACATTTAAAAGTGCCGGCGGCCCAATTGTTAGCAATACACAGCCTACAATGGTTACAGGTGATATTTGGATCGACAATGAAAATAATAAAATGTACTTCTTTGACGGTACAGATTTAGTATTAGTAGGACCAGAATACAGTGCTACACAAGGTAAAACAGGTTTTGAAGTTGTAAGTGTAATTGATACAGCTAACCAAGACCAAACAGTATTAAAACTTTATATAGGCGGACTGTTACAAGGCATTTGGAGCAAAGCTGAATTTAGACCAAACGTTAACATTCCAGGATTTCCAGTAGATCCTGATGATACTAATGTACCACAAAGACAAATATTAAGAGTAGGTTTTAACCCAGGAGGTTCAAATTTTTGGTGGCAAGGAACTGCAAGAAATGCAAGAAATCTTGTTAACCAAGCAGGTGTATCAAAAAGTGCTGAAAACTTTTTACCAAGTGATGCTAATGCTATTACTACAGGTAGTATAAGAATTAAAAATAGTTCAGGTGTAAGTGTTGGAGTTGGAGATACTGAGTACGCAATATTAAAAATAGTTGGAGAAACAACGTTTTTAGATCTCCAACGTGCAAATCAAGACTTCCATCTAAGGGTAAGAAGTGGTAACTCACAGGTTGCAGCAATATATGCAGATGCAAGTTCAAAATATTTAGGTGTTTGGAACAGTACACCACAAAAAAGTTTAGATGTTACTGGTAATGGTAGGTTTACAGGTAATTTAGAAGTTGATGGTAATTTACTAGTTAGTGGTGATACAACATATTTAAACGTAGGTACATTACGTGTTGAAGATAAACACATAGAACTAGGGTTATTAAATGATAGCACAGAAGGAAATGATGCACAAGTTGATGGTGCTGGCGTAATTGTTAGAAGTTCAGATGGCTCAAAAGACTTATCATGGTCGCAAAGTACAGATTCATGGACAAGTAATCAAAATTTTGATGTAGCTACCGGTAAAGAATATAAAATAGGCGGTTCATCAATACTTAATCTAAACACACTAAGTTCTACAGTGCAAACTGCATTAGGTTTAACAAGAGTAGGTACATTACAGTACTTAGATGTTGATAATATCAACATTAATGGAAGTACAATTAGTAATGCTAGTGGCGGATTAACACTTTCTTCAACAGGTGACCTAGATATTTCGTCACAAAAGATTACAAACGTTGCAAATCCAACAGGAAATGCAGATGCAGCAAATAAAACGTATGTAGACACACAAATTGACCTTGAACCAATAACAACACATTTAGATATAACAGGTTTAACGGCTCCTTCAGCTAATTTATCAAGTGGAGGACCATATAACTCCGTTATAGGAATATTAGACTTTTTATTTCCAGCAAGTAGTAAACAAAACGGCACAGTAGCAAGGGTACATGTGACTCAATATATTAATACTACAGTGTCAGGTATTGATATTGGAACAGCTGCAAGTAAAAGTTTCATAAGCGTAGACAGTAATGGCACACAGAATGAGTCTGTAGTGCAAGATATATCGTTTACAACAGCAAGTGGTACAGCAACATTCACACCAACAAGGGCAAATATGACGTTTGTAGTTTCAGGAGGGTCTTGGACTTGGTCTAACACCGCTGTACTTTGATGGATAAGATAAATACATGTAACACTTTAGGGGTATAATACAAATGGCATATACAATTAATAGATATAACAATGCTCAGTTAACAGTAGTCGAAGACGGAACTATTGATCAGACAACCGATATTAAATTAGTCGGTAAAAATTATGCTGGTTATGGTGAAATTCAAAACGAAAACATGGTCTTTTTACTGGAGAACTTTGCAGGAACATCTGCACCTCCTAGAGCTTTAAGTGGGCAAGTATGGTTTGATAGTTCAAATAGTAAGTTAAAATTTTACGATGGTACAAAATGGCGTACAACAGGAGGAGCAGAAGTAAGTTCAGCTTCACCTGCAGGTTTAAAGCAAGGTGATTTTTGGTGGGATACAGGAAATGAACAGCTTTATGCATATAACGGAACGTCTTTCGTATTAGTTGGTCCGCAAAGTGCAGGTTCAGGACAAACACAAATTCTTAGTGCAACAGTTAGAGACACAAGTAACGTATCTCAACCAATTATTAAGGCTGTTGTAAACGATGAAGTTGTTTATATTATAAGTTCAACAGACTTTACTATTGACACAGGTGATGCAAACAATGCAATTCCAGGTTTTGATAGAGTAAGAAAAGGTTTAACACTTAAAAATACACTAAATGCTAATGGCGGAGTAACAAGTACAGACCATAGATTCCATGGCACAGCGTCAAATGCTGATAAATTAGGAGGCATTGCTGCAGGTAGTTTTGTACAAACAGGCTCAGCATCGTTTGGTACACTAGTTAGTTTTGCTGATGCAGGTATTGCAGTTGGTGACAACAACGATTTAAAAATTAAAATTGAAAATGATAATCAAGGGTTAATTGCTAACGAAGTTGGCACAATGATTAAACTTTCAGCAAAAGACTCTGGTGGTATTCAAAAAAATAGTTTAAGAATTTTTGCAAATAGTATTGAACCAGGTCTACAATCAGATAATGTAACTACTGAAGTAGTATCTTTAGGTTCAACATCAAGACAATATACAAACGTGTATGCAACAAACTTTACAGGACTTTCAGAAAAAGCCAGTGCATTAGTTGTAGGCGGCAACGTTAGAAACGGTGATACAGCCGCAACAGCAAATACAGTAGCAGTTAGAGATGCATCAGGTGATTTATACGCAACTTTATTTAGAGGCACAGCAACAGCTGCTCAATATGCTGACTTAGCTGAAAAATATACAACAAATGAAGATCAACCGGTTGGCACAGTAATGGCAGTTGGCGGCGAAGCTGAAACAAGACCAGCAAATGTTGGAGATATTGCTGTAGGTGTTATCAGTGAAAACCCAGCATACTTAATGAATGCTGAAGCAGACGGCCAAGCTCTAGCACTAAAAGGTCGTGTACCTGTTAGAGTTATAGGTCCTGTTTCAAAAGGAATGGCTGTATATGCCTGGAAAGATGGTGTTGCAGGAACAATTCAAGCAAACGCACTTGTTGGAGTTGCTTTAGAAACTAGTACCTCTGAAGAAGAAAAATTAATAGAGTGTGTGTTAAAAGTATAAATAATATATACGCACTTAATGAGGAAAAATAGTAATGGCAGTCAACAGTGGCGATAACATCACAGCAGCAAACTATAATACTTTACAAAGTAGAGTAAACTCCGTACTAGGAACAGGTAATGGACAAAACGGATACGGGCAATCATTAAGTAGTTCGTCTGTATCAGCACAAACTACTATTACAGCAGCACATATGACTACGTTGCTTGATGATATCAACAATGTTAACGGACATATATTTGGTTCTAACACAACATTAAGTGTTATTACAACAGGAGATACTATTGGTGCAAATGCTAGTGATGGCGACACAAACGCAGGATTTAATGCATTTTTAAGCCGTGTTGAAATATTAGAAGCTAATCAAAATTTAGTAGACGGAACACAATCAACAGTAGAACCTGCTATAACTAGTAGTAGAACAAGTGAATGGAACGGTACTGTTACACATACATTTACAGTAACATTTAATGATGCTAACCACAGAAGATATTTTTTTAATACAGGCGGCGAAGTGTGGTTAGAAGCAAATATTACAGGCGATGCAACGGCAAAAGCCCAAGATTGGAACACAATGTTTGTTAATCAAGGAATAATTAAATTCCAAAAAAATGCAACAACTAACACAGGCACAGGAACATCACAAGCAGTAGGTAACTATAATGTTACTACAAGTTATCAAAAAATATTTGAAAAGAACGGTAGTGCTGCAAACTATTCTGAAAACATTTATAGAATACAAGCAAAAGAAGTTTCATCTGCACAGCTACAGTTTAAAATAGAATTTCAAGATAACGACGCAGGCGATCCTAATTTTGATGAAAATATTGGCGGCACTTTAACTTCTACTATAAAACAAAAACGTGCAACAGGCAGTTTTGTTGCAGTAACGAGTCCCGCATATGCAAACACTTCAAACTTGTAAAATCCGTAACAACTGTTATAATAAATACATTATAGGAGTAATATAATAATGGCTGTAAGTGTTGGCGATACAATTAGTGCAAGTGATTACAACGGATTAAGAACTAGAGTTGAAAGTATTTTAGTAGGCCCTAGTGGCACACCTAGTGATTCTTCGGGTTACGCAATGGGTATGTCATCATCAGCAGTAGCAGGAACACAAAATGTTACAGCTGCACAAATGGATAATCTTAGAACAGATATAATTAAATGTAAAAGACATCAGTTAAATGTTGATGGTAATTTACATGATATCTCTGCAGGCATGTTTATAGGTGCCAACGCAACAATTCCAGCAACAGACCCTAACGTTGTACTAAATGCCAACGGCACTGTTACAATGAATAGTAATTTTCCTTACGGTGGTTTTAATGATTATGAAACAGAAACTACAAGTATAGAAACAAACAAAGATATTGTTCACCCTACTCAAGCAACAACCACAACACGATTAACACCTAGTATTACAGGAACTGCAACTGTAGGTGCTTGGGGTAATTCTTCAGCAACATATGGGGCAAATGTACAAATTGATAGTATTGCAACTTTTAGTAGTCTTGCTCATTATAGAGCATTTTGGAATGCCGGCGGCACTATATCAATTAGTACTGCGGCAGCAAAAGGTTCAGCGGCAGCGTCTTCCAAAGAATCGGACTGGATTACACTTTTGTCAAATGCAGGTACAGTTACTTTTGGTAAAGGTGGAGTAACAACTACAGGTAGCGGTACTGTAACAACATATACAGCAGAATATTTGCGTAACAATGCAAGTTCTGGACTATTAACATATCTTAAAGCAGGTAGTGCTGCCAACTATGCAGAAAACGAATATAGAGTTGTTGTAACAGTCACTACAACATCAACAGTAGCATTTAAAATTACGGTATACTTAAATGACAACGACGCAGGAGACCAACAAGCAGGATCAGATACAGGCGGCGGTGGTGAAGAAGGCGATACTCCTACTGTTACTCCAGCAGGCCCAGGCGAAGACGAAGGTGTGCTGATACATGCAGACGATTCACTAACTGTTACTGTTACAGATAAAACAGCATCAGGGTCTTATGTTTCGGTTAATAGTGCATCATTTACCAATAGTGCTTGGTCGTAAGCCACAAAAACACTTGACAACGCTAACTTTTTAATATATACTGTTATAATAGGTATTGGAGCATATTATAATGGATGAAAGATTAGAAAAAGCGTTGGAATTTTCCAACCATATGATTACTCTTAACAATCAAAAAAGGTTGTTACACGAGAAATTCCTTGAAAATTCTGTTCACTACATTAACGGTGGAAAATTTTCAGTAACACAAGTATTGTTAAACTTTTGCAATACGTTATTACAAAATAATCAAACTGAAACTGTTTTAATTGACGACAATAATACCCCTATTGAAATTGAAGATTTACAAAAATTCAATGACACTTTGCTTAACATTTATTTTACAAATATAAATGCATATTTTACAGAATATAGTAAAATAAAAACAAAGCGTACAATAGAAGGTATTGTTGATTTATGAGCAAAGGCGTACTTTTATTTGCTTATAATAACCAGTCCGTTGATTATTTAAAACAGGCAGTTTATTGTGCAAAAAGGATTAAGGAATTTCTTAATCTTGATGTAGCCGTCTGCACTGATAACATCCCTTACCTAAAGAAAACGTATCCTTTTTATAAAAATTATATTACACACGTAATCGAAGCGTCAATTCCTGAAACAAAACAAACTCGTATATTTTACGACGGGTCTATGGCTAATAGAACATTGCCTTGGAAAAATCATAATAGATCAGATTGCTACGAAGTATCACCATTTGACGAAACAATAGTAATGGATACAGATATTATTGTAAGCAATGATAAATTATTAGAATGTTTTAATTATAACGAAGATTTTTTAATTTATAAAACAATCCATGACATTAATCCCGACAGACCAGACAAAGAAGAATATTTAAGAATCAGTGACAGGTCAATAGATATGTATTGGGCTACAATATTTTATTTTAAAAAAACAGATGAAACAAAATTTTATTTTGATCTAGTAAAACATATTAGAGAAAATTGGCATTACTATAGATTAATATATCAAATACCAACAAAGAACTTTAGGAATGATTTTGCTTTTAGTATAGCAATACATATTTTAAACGGATTTACAAAACAACATTGGCCAAAGCAACCGCCAGGTAATCTATGGTTCACAACTGACAGAGATGTGTTACATCAATATAAAGATGAAAAATTTTATATCTTACTTGATAAAAAACACTGGATGGGCCATTATACAATAAACACTGTTAAAGATTGTAACTTACATCTAATGAATAAGTTTAGTTTAAACAGACACATAGATAAGGAGTTTGTAAATGAATAAAGGCTTTTGTATACTTGCACAAAATAACAAAACAACTGACTATGTAAGACAAGCGTATGCGTGTGCATTAAGTATTATTAAATTTAATCCAGATGCAAAAATTAGTTTAATTACAAACGATAAAGTATCTGCAAAGTATAAAAAAGTATTTGACAAAATTATAGACATTCCTTGGGACGACCAAGCACAAGAATCAACTTGGAAAGTTGAAAATAGATGGAAAATATATCATGTAACACCATACGACGAAACCATTGTATGTGATGCTGACGTACTATTTTTACAGAACATTAATCATTGGTGGAAAGAACTAAACAAATATAATTTATTTTTTGTAACTAACCCAACAACTTATAGAAACGAACCAATAGGAAACGCACATAGAAAAACTTTTATTGCAAATGATCTACCTATGTTATATTCTACAATACATTATTTTAAAAAGTGCAATGAAGCAAAAGAGTTTTATACTATGTTAGAAATAGTTGTTAACAACTGGGAATTATTTTATACAAAATTTGCAAAAGAAAGATTTCAAAAATGGTGCAGTATTGATATGAGTGCCGCGATTGCTTGTAAAATTTTAGGAATTGAAACACAAATAACAAATACAAATAGTTTTATTAATTTTGTACATATGAAACCTAAGATTCAGCACTGGAATAATATTCCCTCAAGTTGGACAAAAGCAATAGGCAAATATTTAAAAACAGATGGTTCACTTATGATTGGAAATTTTTTACAAACAAAACCATTTCATTATGTAGAAGATAATTTCTTATCTAACGAAATTATTAAACAGTTGGAGTCTGCATAATGTTGTATATTAACTTTGACCAAAAAACAGGTACTATTAAATCATTTACTAACGTAGAGCCTGATAGCAGTTTTATTGAAGTTGACAGCGATACATATAAAGATTTTATTGATGGTAAAAAGTTAATGCAAGATTATATAGTAATACCATCAACTAAAGATAAGGTGTTTGAGCTTGTAGGAAAAAACAAAGATCTTATGGAGTTTGATGTAGATCAAAGTATACATAAACTTGTCGATAAAAAGCCTAATAGTAAAAATTATGTAGAAATTGTACAAGATATAAAACAAAAAGTTTGGGAAGTTACTATTAGTAACACATTAAAAACTTTTCTATCTAGTAGTAATTTTTATAAAGATAAAATGCAATATGTTTATATAACTGAAAAAAATAACCCTAATATCCTGATAGATACATTGAGTATACCTATCAGCGAATTGCTACAAACCGGCACATATAAAATTAAAAATAATATTGCATCAAACAAAAATACCAGTTTATACTGTATCAAAGTTTTTGATGCATATTATCATAGAAGGAAATAACATGTCAAAGATAAAAATTATTGATCAAGATATTATATTTTTAAGTTATGACGAGCCTAATGCTGAGCAAAATTACACAGACTTACTAACTAAGGTTCCTTGGGCAAAACGTGTACACGGAGTAGAAGGTTCAGATGCTGCCCATAAAGCCTGTGCTGAATTAAGTGAAACTAAGCATTTTGTTACTGTTGACGGTGACACTCAAATGCATCCTGACTTTTTGAAACAAGAATTGGATCTTGATAAACTTGGGGTTGATGATGATTACCAATTTAGTTGGTGTGGTAATATAGATGTAAACGGTTTAAAATATGGCAATGGTAGCTTAAAAATGTGGACTAAAGATTTTGTAAAAAATATGAAAACGCATGAAAACACAGACGGTGAAGATCGTCATCAAATAGAGTTTTGTTACTTTGACAACTACTATCAGCTTAACGAAAATTTTAGTACTAGTATAATAAGTTCAACTCCGCAACAAGCCTGGAGAGCAGGTTTTCGTGAAGGAGTCAAAATGAGTTTAGATCAAGGAAAAAAAGTTGATGACCTAAGAACAAACTGGTGGCAAAACTACCATAGACTTTTAATCTGGATGTCTGTAGGTGCTGATATAGAAAACGGTAAGTGGTCAATATTTGGTGCTAGGCAAGGTACGTATATGACTATGTGTACAGATTGGGACCATGTGCAAACTCGTGACTTTACGTACCTAAATAATTTTTGGAAAGAAAATGAACAAACAATATCATTAGCTGGTTTAGAAGATTCAATTGAAGAATTGGGCGAAAAGTTAGTTAATGAACTAGGTATAGAAATACCTGTTAAGTCTCTTAATAGTGATCAAAGTAAATTTTTTAAAACTGTTTATGCAAATACTCCGAGAGTTATTAGAAATAAATGAGTAACGAACAAAAAATACAAGTTCTTGAAATAAAACGAGAACAAATGAACAAGGTAAGTTGTTCCTTTTGCACAGCAAAATGGTTGCAAACGACTTTGTACTTGCAGAATGGGTTCAACCATTCCTGTCATCATCCTGCTCCACACAAGATACCTTTGGCAGAGATTGAGTTGGACCCTTCTGCACTTCACAATAGCAAATACAAAAAAGAACAACGAGAAAAAATGTTAAAAGGTGAACGTCCTAAAGAGTGTGATTATTGTTGGAATATTGAAGACTTAGATAACACATACTTTAGTGATAGACATTACAAAACATCTGACACATGGGCATGGGACAGATTTGAAGAAATAGCAAAATCAGATCCAAACAAAAATGTTTATCCTAGTTATTTGGAAGTAAGTTTTAGTAATGCATGTAATTTTGCATGTTCATATTGTTCACCAGAAATTAGTTCTAAGTGGATGGAAGATATAAACAAGTATGGACAATATCCTACAAAGCACGGTGCTCATAATTTAGACTACTTAAAGTCTAGTGGAAAGTATCCATATAAACATAGTGAGGATAATCCTTATGTTACGGCATTTTGGAAATGGTTTCCAGACGCTTTACCTTATTTAAAAGTTTTTAGAATAACCGGCGGTGAGCCTACTATGAGTAAAGATACTTGGAAAGTGTTAGATTATCTATTAGAAAATCCTCAATACAAAATAGATATTGCAATTAATAGTAATCTTGGAGTACCTGATGTACTAATTGATAAACTAATTAAAAAATTAAATCAGTTACAAGAAGTTGGCATAAATGTTGACATTTATACAAGTATTGAAAGCACAGGCGAACAAGCTGAATATGCACGTGACGGACTAAATTATAAGCAATGGTTAGACAATGTAAATAAAGTATTAGAGTTAACTAAGAGTAAAGTTGCTATTATGACTACTATTAATATTCTAAGTTTACCAACGTTTACTGATTTTATAAAAACACTTATGGATTTAAGAGCAAAACACAATACTTCGTTTGAATATAATCGTGTTCCGTTGAGTGTAAATTATTTAAGATGGCCACCTCATTTACAATGTTCTTTACTTGATACTAAGGAGAGAGTAAAGTATGCAAATGACATTGAAACAATTTGTAATAGTTGGTTAAAGTATAATAGTCCAGAAAAGTTTGCTAGATTATATCTAGAAGAATGGGATCAGATAAAAAGGTTTTGTGAATACTTAAAAACACAGACTAATGCTGTAGAGCATAGAAAAGATTTTGTAAAATTTATAAGCGAATATGATAAAAGGCGTAGTAAAGATTTTTATATAACCTTTAAAGATTACGAGAACTTAATGGAGACATGGAGTGCCTAAAAAAGATAACGAAAATTTACAGCAATATCGTGATAGAGTTTTAGATACAAAAAGTAAAAGTTTTTGTGGTGCTAAATGGTATAATGCTACTACATGGTTAGGTAGTGGCACAACTGCAAGTTGTCATCACCCACCTGCACATAAAATACCATTAGTAGAGATTCAAGATAATCCCACAGCAATACACAATACTGCACATAAAAAAGAAATGCGCCGTATGATGCAAAAAGGCGAGAGACCTGCTGAGTGTGAATATTGCTGGAAGATGGAAGATATGAAAAAAGATGCTGTTAGTGACAGAACTTTTAAAAGTATTATTTACTCAGACGAAGAATTACAACGTGCATACGAAGCAGATGCAAATGATAATGTTAATCTTAAAACATTTGAAATTGCTTTTGATAGGACATGCAATTTAGCGTGTAGCTATTGCAATGCAAGTTTTTCAACTACATGGGCTAAAGATATTAAAAAGAATGGCGAATACACTAATCTTGTAAGTGATGGCGCTGGTGCATTTAAGCAAGACGGTAGTTGGACACAACCTTATAAAAATGACGAAGACAATCCTTACATACAAGCATTTTGGAAATGGTGGGATAGTGGCCTAGCTGATAGTTTAGAAGAACTGCGGGTTACAGGTGGCGAACCTTTAATGAGCGGCAACACTTGGAAACTGTTTGATTGGTTTAACGCACAAGAAACTAATATGCGTTTTGCAATTAACAGTAATCTAATTGCTAAAGAAGATATTATCGACAAGTTAATTGATAAAACACAAGGAATGAAACATTTTGATTTGTATACTAGTTGTGAAGCAGTTGGTAAACAAGCAGAATATATTCGTGACGGATTAGTTTATGAACAGTGGCTTACTAATATTAAACGTATGCTAACAGAAGGTAACTGCAATAACATTAATATTATGATGACTATTAATAGTTTGTGTTTGTTTAGTATTACTGAATTTTTAGACGAAGTGTATAAACTAAAAGAACTTACACAAAGTAGAACGCCAACTGTAAGTTTAAACTTATTGCGTTTTCCAAGTTTTCAAAGCCCGTTAGCATTGCCTAATCATATTAAAGATCATTTACATAATAAATTCAGCACATGGTGGGAAGAGAATAAACACAAGCCAGGCTGGCACGAATTTGAAAAAGCAAGTATTGAACGTTTAATAGATTACCTAGTAACTGTAGATGCACCGCATAGACGCACAAGTAATCCTGTTACACTGTGGCGCGATTTTAAAACATTTTATGCACAGTATGATGTACGTAGAAACAAGAGTCTAAGTGTATTTCCTAAAATATTAACAGACTGGGTTGAAAGTATTCCAGACACAGATGCAAGTATTATGGAACTTGCAGAAAAAGAAGGCTGGATACTAAAGCCTGATAATAAAAACATTGGAGAACCTCTTGGAAAATATTAGTTTTTATTATGATAATATTATTAATGGAAATCCTGCTCCTAATGCTTGTATAGACTTTAATATTACAAAAGACAAACATCAGATACCTTACATAACTGATGACGTGTTTTATAATGATAGTTGCACTCATAGAGTTACAATGTTATATAATACACTAAAATATATAGGAATACAACCTAATATTGTAACAGGAAAACAGCGAATAAAAAACTGTTACTATCCTATAGAACTAAGTTTTCATGGCGGCAAACCTATATCAAGATATATCAGTGAAAAGACTGTATATTTGACTAAAAAAAATAGATTTAAAATTTTACTAACTTATCAAGAAGAGGGTGCTGCTATACAAACAATAGCTCTTGTTAAAAAACAAGCAGACGAGTTAGTTCATATGGGCGTACCTAAAAGCAATATAGTTGTATTATTAGGAGATATAAATTGTGCATATAAAAAATTTTTAGATCCTTATAAGTTATTTGGCTTAGATTGGTGGCAGATAAAACATCAAATTACATATAAATCAAGGGCAGGTGAAAATTTACTCTGGACAAGTTTGCGTAATTATGATAAACCTGTACTAAAAAAAGAACGCAAAAAGTTGTTAAACAATTTAGACACATGGCAACCGCAAAATGTTGCACTTAGTTATAATGGTAATAATAGAATACATAGAGCAGGTTTAGTAAGTGAGTTACTTTTACGTAATTTGCAAGAAAAAAGTTATATTAGTTATAATGTGTATGATCAACCGTGTAGCCAATTTTCTACTAACGATAACCGTGTTGTTGATCTTAGTAAATCTAACGCATATTTAAAAGAAAAATTAAAATGGATGGAATATGTACAAAATGCAAGACTTATTATTGACAAACAAGATGGCGATGTATATAAAGATGATAGATATCACAATATAGAACATTATGCAAATAGCCTAGTAAGTTTAGTTACAGAAACATATGCAACTGATATTATTGATAAAGGAGAGTATGAATACCACGACGAGATAAATGTATTATGGACTACAGAAAAAACATGGAAGCCTATTCAAATAGGTCATCCGTTTATAATACTAGGATCTCAAGATACAATTACCTATTTAAACAATGAAGGATATTTTAGTTTTCCTGAATTTTGGAGCGAATCGTATGATAGAGTAGCAAAATTATCTAGTAGAATTGATATGATATGTGACCAAATTGACAGATTAGATAAAATGACTATAGGTCAGCGTGTAGACATGGCTAAAAAAATTAAACCATTTTTAGAAAGTAATAGAAATAGATTCTTAAATAAAGATAACCGACCAAAAGTTATAAAATTGTACAAGGAAATGCAATATGGATAATATGAAGAAAAAAGATTTAAAAAAATCAAAAGTGTTTTGTATGGCTCCTTGGACTCACATGCATTTTATGCCAAACAAAGATGTAAATCCGTGTTGTTTGTCACCTATACATGAAACAATAGGAAATATGAACAATCAAGATATTCCGCAAATTTGGAATAGTGATCGTATGAAACAACTACGTAAGGATATGCTAGAAGGGAATGAACGACCTGATTTTTGTTATAGATGTTACGAAAAAGAAAACGACGGATTTACTAGTTTACGTACTCATATGAATGACAGTTATTTGGAAAACCATTATGGTATTGTAGAACAAACAACTGAAGACGGCCGTGTTGATCCTCTGAATTTAATACATTGGGATTTTAGATTTAGTAATGTGTGCAATCAAAAATGTAGAACATGCGGTATTGAATTTAGTACTCAGTGGCATGCTGACTTTATAAAACTTTGGGACCTAGATAAAAATCATCCTAGTACGCCACCTAAAGTTAAGCGTATTTGGATTGACGAACTAGAGTTTGAAAAAGACTTTGACACATTTTTTGATAAAGTAGAATACATACATTTTGCAGGAGGCGAACCTTTAATTACTGACGAGCATTATAAAGTACTAGATAGGTTAATAGAAGCAGGTAGAAGTGATGTTAGGTTACGTTACAGTACAAACTTTAATGCACTAAAATATAAAAAATATGATATATTAGAAATGTGGAAACATTTTGATCACATTGAATTAATGGCAAGTATAGATGATATGGGTGACCGTTATAACTATATAAGAAAAGGCGGCAACTGGGATAAAGTAGTTGCTAACTTCAGTAAATTTAAGGACAGTGGATTATTTGAAAGACCAAATATGCATTGGGGATTACATCCTACTATAAGTTTTTGGAATATCTATTATATGCCTGACTTTCATAGAGAATGTATTAAACTAGGAATGATAGATGTAAATAAAAAACATGATCATTGGTTTACAACATTCCATTTAAATAATTTAATACAGCCTGAATATTATAACTGCCAAATATTATTACCGCATCTAAAAAAACAAGTTACGGATAAACTATTAGCTTATGCAGATGAATTAGAAAAAGTTTATAAAATACCAAGCGACCCTTTTAGAAATTTAGTTACATATATGAATCAAGAAGATAAAACTAATCAAATTCCTAAAATGCAAAATATGACACACAGGTTAGATAAAATTAGAGCAGAAGAAACTCCTAAAATATTTCCGTTTATCAAAGAGATGTTTGATGTCCGCTAGTTTTCTTATAGATATTCCTATAAAGTTTGATGACACTGATCATAAAAATAACAGTCTAGGATTTAGAGGTCCTGAACCTACTTCAGATGAAATTGTTTTATTTGGTGGATGTAGTTTAACATATGCAACAGGTGTTGAGGCAGAACAGTCTTGGCCATACCTAATTGCTAACGGAGATAATTATTTGAATGTCGCAATACCTGGTTCGGGTATAGATGTACAATTACTAAATCTTACATGGGCAATAAATAATTATAATGTAAAAAAACTTTACTGGTATGCAAGTGATCCTCATAGGCAAGTTGTAGTAAGAGATGACGAAAAATATGTCAACTTATATGTACCAGGAGACATGCATTTATTAAATGATAATCTTAAATTACGCAAAAGTTTTATTAGGTCAAATACGTTAATGTCTGAAACTATTTGGCAAAAATATTTTTGGAACATATACACATTTTTTAGCTTGTGTAAACAAAAAAATATAGAAATGTTTGTTACAGTTTGGATGGGTGAATATGATTATAAATTAGAAAACTTAAAAAGAGAATTTAATGTAAAAAGTATAGGAAACATAAAACATGATCTCGATAAAGGTACTGATAACTTACATCCAGGACCAAAGTGTCATAAGACTTTTGCAGATTATATTAAAGGAAGAAAAATATGAATTTTTATATCTTTAATTCAGTGCAACAAGAAAATAAATTTTTTAGAGACAATATAAACACCGATTGGGGTAATGCTGATAAAAGTGTTGTAAGCCAAGAAAGCAAATTTCATTATTTTAAATTTTTAAATATTATAGAACGTAACGGCAAAAAATTATCAAAAAGTCCAATAGGTATTATTCCTTTTTATTATGAAGCAGGAAATCATAATATAGATAAAATAATTCAAGTAGTAAAAGAAAACTTTGTGTATGTTTTAAAACATAAAATTGTTTTTCTAGACCCATTAGAAGGTAATCATAATATTGCAGAAGATATTGATTATTTTGTAAATTATTTTAACGATTCTCTTGATGTTTATTTTATAAGTGGTGACTTAAAACTACGTGAAAGAAAAAATAGGTTTACTTTTGTTTATAATGATCAATGGATACATCATATTTCTCCACCTCCAGAGATTATCCCATATAACCCTACTACCAAAGACTATATTAATTGTAACAGAGTTGCAAGAATGCATAGATGTATGTTAATGCAATCTTTAATTGATAATCATTTATTACAAACAGGATACAATACTTGGGCAAATACTTACGGAGCATTTGATGAATTTAAAAGATTATATCCTAAAAATACAATTACTAATCAAAAATATGATGTACTAGATATTAAAAATGTGACTGAAGCTAATCCTACAAATAGTATACCAATAGAGTATTGTAAAAAAACATTCTTGTACCTTAATACTGAAACGCATGTGGATAATAAAGTTTTGTTTATAAGTGAAAAAACTTATAAGCCTATTGCAATTGGTATGCCGTTTATGACATTAGGAAATCCAGGAACACTAGCACGTCTTAGAGATTTGGGATTTATAACATTTAATAAATGGTTTGATGAAAGGTATGATTTTGACTTGACATTAGAGGAAAGAATTGCTATAATAGTAAGTAATCTAAATCGTTTAAGAGATGAGAGCTTTGATAGAAAGACTGAGCTACGTAAAGAAATGGAGCCAGTATGCAAACACAATCAAAATTTGTATAGACAGTTACATTATAAAAACGATATAATTAATAAATTAGATTTAATAAAAGAAGGACAAATAAAATGAGTAAAATTGCATTTATAGGCCTTGGTAAACTAGGTTTACCTTGTGCAGAAGTTATAGCCAAAAAAGGTCATGCTGTATTAGGATACGATACTCGAAAAGTTGAAAGTGACTATGTTATTGTAGAGGATAACATTAAAGACACAGTCAAAGATGTTGACATTGTTTTTGTTTCTGTACCTACACCACATGATCCCCAATACGACGGAAGATATCCTACTAGCGATTTACCGCCAAAGGACTTTGCTTATGATATAGTAGAAAGTGTACTTACTGAAGCAAATAAACATATGAATAAAAACCAGTTGCTTGTTCTTATTAGCACAGTATTACCTGGTACGGTAAGACATAGGCTTTGGAGACTTTGCGGTAATACACGTTTTGTTTACAATCCTTACTTAATTGCTATGGGAACTGTTGCATGGGATATGGCCAATCCAGAAATGATAATGATTGGAACACATGATGGCTCTAAAACTGGTGACGCAAAACAGCTAGTAGATTTGTACGAAACTATTGTGGAAAATAATCCACGCTACGAAATTGGTACTTGGGACGAATGTGAATGCATCAAAGTATTCTATAACACATTTATTAGTGCTAAGATTGGATTAGTTAATATGATACAAGACGTTGCTGAAAGACAAGGTAATATTAATGTTGATGTTGTAACTAATGCACTTGCACATAGCGACAAGCGTATTATGGGCCCAGGTTATATGAAAGCAGGAATGGGCGATGGTGGAGCATGCCATCCAAGAGATAACATTGCGTTACGTTGGCTTAGCGAAGAGTTGAGATTAGAATATGATTTGTTTGACTCGGTGATGTATGCTAGAGAAATACAAGCAAAAAATATGGCAGAAACAATATTAGAACATGGCAACCGTATAATGTTTACATCCAATAGTTATAAGCCTGATGTAGATTATGTAGATGGTAGTTACAGTGTGCTAGTACAGTTTTTTGTTACAGAATTAGAAGGTGATGTAGTAAAAGAAAATCCAGATGTAATTGTACGTGTTCATGAAACAGATCCTATACCACATGTGCCTGGAGCAACAATTTTTGACCCATGGAGGGTTACACCTAAACATCAATACGATGACATGACGGTTGTTCACTATGGGAACACACGTATATGGTAAATTATGTATGATATTGTATATATAGGATCTAAAGATAGCAAATGGGATAAGATAAAATCTACGTTTCCAAATGCTAAGATTGCCAGTACAGTTACTGATGCACAGACTAAAATTTTTACAAAAATGTTTTGGGCAATATGGCCTGACATTGATCTTATAGAAGATTTTAAATTTGATTACGAAGTAGATGAATGGAGTGAAGATTATATTCACGTATTTTTAAACGACAAAATTTTTGACGGAGTATGTCTGTTTCCTAAACGATGCGAAGTTTCAAACAGAGAATTATCATATAGATTTTTTAGTAATAAAAAAGAAATTAATATAACAGCTAGTAAGCCAGAAAAATATAATGTTTTATATGTAAAAACTTATGAAGATTATGTAAATGGTTTAAAAAAGTCTACTACTGATTTTGTTTATGTAGTACCATGTGATATATATTTAAAAGTCGATTTTAATTTTAATTATAAAGTTCCGTATTGGGAAAAGGATATCATACATGCATTTAAAAATGGCGATTATTACGATGGTGTATGGATCCAACATAAAGACAAAGAAGTATCTAAAAAAGAATTTGACTACAGATTTTTTACAAACAAAAAAGAAATAGACATTGTTGCGTCTACTCCTGAAATAAATGAAGTAATATATTGTTCTAATTATCAAGAATATTTAAGTAAACGGTCAAAGATTAAGTCTAAGTTTTACTATGTAGTTACATCAAATCTTAATGTTGATAATTTTAATTTTAATTACCAAATACCTACATGGGATAAAGATATAGTTCATATATTTAAAAATCAAAAATACTATGACGGAATATTTTTATGTTCTAAAGATGTACAAGTAAGCAGTAAAGAATATGATTATAAGTTCTTTATGAGAAAAAAAGAATTAGACATAAACGCTTCAATACCTAAAACTTTTGATGTTGTGTTTATTAGCTATTACGAATCTAATGCAGATAAACATTTTAGGAAGTTACAAGAACATATACAATTAACATCTCCAAGTACAAACTTAATATGGATAAGAGATGTCGATGGTATACATCAAGCACATAAAAAAGCCGCAGAAAGAGTACAAACAAATATGTTTTTTGTAGTTGACGGAGATGCAGAAGTTGTTGATGATTTTGATCTTTCGTATCAAGTTGCAAGTTGGGATCAAGATACTGTACATGTTTGGCGAGCAAAAAATCCTGTAAATAATTTAGAGTATGGCTATGGCGGTGCAAAACTATTGCCTACTAAAGCATGTTTAAATATGAATGAAAAAACTACTGATATGACGACAACATTAAGCCCTAAATTTAAAGCGATGCCTACAGTTAGTAATATTTCAGTGTTTGATACAGATCCTTGGAGTACATGGAAAAGTGCATTTAGAGAATGTGCAAAATTAAGTAGTAAAGTAATTGATAGACAAGATCAGGAAGAAACAGATGAAAGACTTAAAATATGGACTACTACAGCTAATGGAAGATTTCGTGAGTATGCGATTAGAGGTGCTAGGGCTGGCATGGAGTTTGGCCTTTCTATTGGGGCTGACCTTCGGCTAATAAATGATTTTGCTTGGCTAAGAGAAAAATTTAATGCAGAAAATTGAAGATATTACATCAGTACACATTGAACTTACTGATAAGTGCCAAGCACAATGTCCAATGTGTGCAAGGAATTATCACGGCGGCGCAGTAAGGCCTTTTATACGTAATGGTGATATTTCTATAGAGCAATTTAAAGAGTGGTTTCCAAAAGAATTTTTAGAAAAATTGTATAACTTTTATAGTTGTGGAAATTACGGTGACCCTGCATTTGCAAAAGATTGTTTAGAAATATATGAATACGTAAGATCGTGTAACAAGGAAACTAGACTTGCATTACACACTAATGGAGGAATGCGTGATCCTAAATGGTGGAGTAAACTTGCAATAGCAATAGGAACACAACGTAACAGCGAAGTAATTTTTGCTGTAGATGGCTTTCCAGGCAAACATGAGTTATATAGGCGTAATACAAAATTTGAAAAAGTTATAGAAAATATGAGTGCTTTTATAAATGCAGGAGGAACAGCAAGAGTTGATAGTTTAGTATTTGCACATAACGAACATGAAACAGAAGAACTAGAGTCATATCTACTTGACTTAGGAGTAGACAAAGTTAATTTTATTAGTACTACGAGATTCTATGAAATGAAAGAATACAAAGTACAAAATGTTAAAGGGGATATTGAATATTATCTAAAACCAGCAGAATTGCCCAAATGGAAAAAGACCCCAAACAAAAGTTTAGAAAACTTGTTAGATGTACAGTTTAGAGAAAGTGCTATTGAAAAAAGTGTAATTGATCCTAAGTGTACAAACGAGCAAAGTATATATGTTGACCCTTATGGAAGCATATTTCCGTGTTGTTGGATAGGCGGCGACAGTTTAGAACAGCCAATAGAAGAAACATTGCCTATACACAAACTTAGAAATTTAAGTGTACAAAATACAAAAGAAATGTTAGAAGTAATAGGCATTCCTAAGTGCCAACACGGTGCCTTAAAGCAAACAGGAGCCCTATGGCCGAAGTTAAATACTTATTGGAACGGGAAAGATAAGTGTATGACATGTGCAAGACAATGTAGTAAATTAATTTACGATAGTAATAATAAGTATGAATAATTTTCAAAGTATCCCATGGGATAATATAACCAAGTTTGGCCAACAAACGATGCTAGAGACTCATCTTTTTGCAGTTTCGTGGATCCTGGCTAGATTTTGTAATTATGAGTGCAGTTATTGCTGGCCACACGCTAGATCTAGTACCCCAGACCACCAAGATTTAGAATTGTACTTAAACACCATAGATAGTATCAAAGCACAGGCACGTGAAAATAACTTCACTGATTTCCACTTTTCTTTTAGCGGCGGCGAACCTACTGCCTATAAGCACTTTGGCAAAGTGATAGAACACTATGCAAATGATCCTGCTCCAGAATACCAAAGTATTCATATGACAACTAACCTTTCGCCAGGAAGCATATGGTGGAATAAATGGATAGAAGCAACATCTAAACTTCAACGTAGAAGTATTACCGCTAGTTACCATGCTGAATTTGCTAAAGAGCAAGAGTTTGGTGACAAATGTTTACAGTTGATAGATAACGGTGTGTATGTTACAATTAATCAAGTAATGGTACCAGAATTATTTAATGAGCTTTATGAAAGATTAGAGAGATTTGCTGAAAGAGGTATTAATGTAACTCTTAAACCTCAATCAAATCCTACTGCTTCTGCTATAGTTGACGGTTATACACAAGAACAAAAACATCTTATGCAAATAGGATTTCCACAAAGCTGGAATGGCGAAGAAATATATCAAATTAAATTAGTAGACGATAATAACAATCAATACAAGTTTGATCAAGCAGAACGTTTTAATGCGTTTGGGTTTAACAAATTTAAAGGTTGGAATTGTAATGCAGGCTATCAAAGTTGTGTTATTAGAGAGCATGAAGTACGCAGAAGCTATTCATGTCATGACGAACCGTTAGGAACGCTACAAGACGGTTTTACGCTGTTTAAGACACCATCTAAGTGTATAACTCCTACGTGTGTAAGTAGTGCAGATAGCAAAATACCAAAGAGGAAAATATGATTACACTATGGTATGATGCAGAGGTAAACTGCCAACATGAAGACTTTGTTTATAGTAATAGAACTATATTTGATGCAGAATCAAAACAAGTTGGAGATACCTTTAATCCTAACAATAAAAATTATTATATAATAGAATTACACAATGTATACAAAGATGTTGACTTATTTTCATTAATGTCTACACAAGCAAAGAGTTTACTACGTCAAGGTTTAAAAATAATATTATATTATCCTAAAGAAGGGCATTCTCTAGATGATTGGTTAATAAACATTTATAAAAGTGTTAAACATAATGATATAGAAGGAAAAATTTATCTAGTGTTTGGCGATAATGATCTAAAAGAAAACTATAAATTGTTTTTAAAAGAAAATGTTATTGAAGATTTCCTTGTTCCTATCAGTATAGACTTTTTTGCAAAATATTATTTAGATGCAGTTGAAGGAAAAAATAAAGACTATCTTTTTTACAATGGTAAACTTAGACCACACAGACTATATGCAGTATCAGAGTTAGATAAACACAACGTTTTAGATAAAGGTATTGTTAGTTTAACAGCAACCGAGTATACAAATGGTGTCTTTAGTTTACAAGAATGTGTTGATGTACTTAACAAAAATAATGCAGGGTCAGATCATTTAGATAATTTTGTAGATAACTTTAAGCCTATGATTTTAGATATACCTTCAGATAAATTTTCATTAAGTGTTACAGATCAAACTAACTTTGATCACTACGGACATACTTATTTTAGTGTTATTAGTGAAACTTCTATTACGCATAGATTTGTTACAGAAAAAATTTATAAAGCATTTTATAACTTACATCCATTTATTGTGATTGGTCCTCCAAAAATGTTGCAATTATTAAAAGAGAAAGGATATCAAACTTTTGAAGAATTGTTTGACGAATCTTACGATAATGAACCTAACCATGTAAAAAGAGTTGATTTAGCAATACAACAAATTGTAAAATTTTGCAATCTTTCAGAGTCTGACAAACGTGAAAAATGTAATAAAATTATGAATAAATTATACTATAATAGAGAACATTATATAAAAAGTGCAAAATCTCAACCAAACATATTTAAAGTGATCGATAATGAAGATTGATATAGAAGATGTATTATTTTGGATGGACGCTATTCGTAATAGCGATAACCGATATCGTACACTTGAAAGTTTTTGGAAAGGACAAGTAAAAAGTAAAATTTGGTTAATAGAAGCACTAGAAAAACATAACAGATCTATAATGAATGCTGATGTAGTTATTCATGGTGGGTGGAACGGAGTATTATCATCACTATTGTTTAATTCAAATTTAGGTATTAGGCATATAACATCTATTGATATTGATAGAACGTGTGAAAATACAGCAAATACAATTAATAAAAGATATGAAATACAAGGAAAGTTTAATAGCATTACACAAGATATGGTAACTTATAAATATGATAAACCACCTTATCTTATAATTAACACTAGTTGTGAGCATATAAATCAAGAGCAGTATTTAGAATGGTTAAGTAATGTACCAAAAAGTTCTACAGTAGTTTTACAAAGTAATAATTATTTTGAATTAGATGAGCATATAAATTGTAGTAAAAATTTAGAAGAGTTTGTTAAAAAATCAAACTTAAAAGTTGATGTTGCTGAAACATTATCTTTTGAAAAATATGATAGATATATGATAATAGGAAAAAAACAAAATGTCTGATTTAGACAAATATACAGACGCTATAGCAAAAGCTGCCGGAAGTAAAACATTCTGTGTCCTGCCATGGATACACTTTGCTACTAGACCTAACGGTGATATGAGATTATGTTGTTCTTCAAATGCCAGTGGTGCAGGTCAAGACCACGAAGTAGGTTTAGTTAAAATGGAACACGGTAAACCTGCAAACTTTGGTAGAGAAACACCTATGGAAGCATGGAATAATGATTACATGAAAAGTGTACGTACTACTATGTTAGATGGTAAAATACCTGCAAGTTGTCGTAAGTGTTTTGAAGAAGAATCAAAAGGTGTAGCAAGTAAACGAGTATGGGAGAGTTACACATGGATGGAAGACGGTGTTGATATTCCTGAGCTTGTAAGACAGACTAAAGAAGATGGTACTGTTCCAGAAAACTTAAAATACTTAGACTTACGTTTAGGACATACATGTAATATTAAGTGTGTTATGTGTAGTCCACATGATAGTAGTAAATGGGTAATGGATCATAAAAAACTAATACCTCAGTTAGAAGATCCAGAAGTACTAAGACAAATGCAATGGGACAAAAAAGAATTTAATAATAAGTGGCACGAAAAAGATACGTTTTGGGAAGAAATGAATTCTCAAATACCAAATTTACGACAAGTATATTTTGCCGGAGGCGAACCTCTAATGATCAAAGAACATAAAATGTTTATTGAAGAAATTATTAGGCAAGGGTACCAAGATAAAATATTATTGCGTTACAATTCAAACGGATTACTAGTTGACGAAGATTTAATTGAATTATGGAGTAAATTTAAGAAAGTAAAATTTGCTGTTAGTATGGATGCTAGTTATGAACGTGATGAATATATTAGACATCCAACTGACTGGAGTACTGTAGAAAAAACATTACACTTGTTAGATAATACTCCTGATAATATACAAACTAGTTTAGCAACAGCGATACAAATATTCAATGTAAAACATCTACCCGACTTTATGAAATGGAAAGTAGAGAGCGGATTTAAAAAACTCAACGTTGGTGAAGTACCCGGCGGCGTACAAATGGGCGGAGGTTTAGTAAACATGCACTTATTATATATACCAACGTTTCTAAGTATACAAATACTGCCAAAAGAAGATAAAGAAGAAGTTAAAGAACGCTTTATGGATTTTAAAGATTGGCTGTGGAACAACTACAGGCAAGATGACGACTATTGGAAACATAATCCATATGGTTGGAAACGTTGGGAAGCAGTTCTTAATCATATGAATGCACAAGACAATAGTCATTTACTTCCAGGATTTAAAGAGTATGTAAACAAACTAGATGCAATACGTGGATTAAAAGCCGCAAAAGTATTTCCGGAGTTAGCACACTTATTATGAGAGAATTAGTTAAGATTATTACTACTCAAGATCCAGAGACATTAGACATTAGATTTTGGCCTACAGATATATGTAATTTTAATTGTGCATATTGTTTTCCAGGTAGCGTAACTAATAAATTACGTTATCCTAAAAATATCGATACTGTAATAAAAAACTTTAGAGCATTATTTGATTATTATATAATGACACACAACAAAACACATTTTAAAATTAATGTAGTAGGTGGCGGCGAGCCCACACTGTGGCCGCATTTTGCACAGTTTTGTAGAGAAATAAAAGAAAATCATAGTGTGCATATACAATGTACTACTAATGGTAGTAGAACTGTAAGATGGTTTGAAAAAAATACACAGGATGTAGATGAATTTGTACTAAGTTGCCATCAAAAAGATGTAAACATTGAAAATTTTATAGCTGTTGGTGATTACTTATTTGCTAATGGCAAGGATGTTACTGGACTAATGTTGATGGATGCGTCAGCCTGGAATAGATGTATTGAACTAATTGAAGTTATGAAGACAAGTGAGCAACCTTGGATTATACAAGCAAAAGAAGTAGTAGATGCACCAGGCTATGATATACAAAGTTACACTGAAGAACAACTAAAATTTTTACAGCAACCATTAAAACGTGCTCCTAATTCCGATTGGATTATTTCTAACCTACATAGATTTAGAATACATGAAAGTATAGCAATGTATAACAATGATGCTGCAGTACCAGCAACACCAAACAAATATATAATGGAGCAATCTAATTATTTTAAAGGTTGGAAATGTAATGTTGCTATAGAAAACTTAGTAATAACACATGATGGCAGTGTTACAGGTAGCTGTCAAGAGCAAGTATTTGCAGATGCAGATATTAATATGTTTGCAGAGGATTTTATTTTACGTTTTAATAAAGCTAAAATGGATTTAAAAACAATAGTATGTCCCAGGACTAGTTGTAGTTGTCAACCTGATACACACATTACTAAATGGAAATCTTAGTTAATGGGATATCAGCAGCACAAGTACACCACTGACGAGTACAAATAATTTCTTGTTCAGGCTCTTCAAAACTACCATTATAAATATTTCCCAAACTACCGCCTACCCTACAAGTTGCACGATGAACTTCTCCGTCCCAGTTAATCATTAAACTTTCAATACCAGCCGAACATTTCCAGCCCTTAAAGTTATTCATTTTCTTTTTAATGATATCGTTAGCATGATATAAATCTTTGTCGTCAACTACGCAGTTTTCTTTAGCAGTAGAATCTTTACTTAATATCCATTGTAAGTCACGTTCATTATATTTCATGTCGTCAAACCAATCACGGTTTTCTGCTTCTGTCCATCGTATACGTCTAATTACATATGGGACATTGTGTCCGTCAAATAAATTAGTAGCCATTTTTACTCTGTCCATATGTTCATGGTGTGCCATAATATTTACTTGAAATGGTATATTTTGATCTGCTTCATTTAGTTGTGAAAAAGCAACTACAGTATCTATACATCTACGCCAATGTTCATCTTCCTCAAAATGCAAACTAAAAACATAATGATTTACGTTTAAGTTACTATAAAAATTAGGTGGTAACGTAGCGTTTGTAGTTATATTAATCCAGTCTACTCTTTGTGAAGCATGTTCTAGTAGTTCTTTTATATCAGGATGTACGCAAGGTTCTCCTCCTGTAAAACTTAATCTTACAGGTTTGCCTATTTCTGCTAGTGCATCAACGGCATCCGTTAAAACTTTTATATTAGTATGAGGACTAAAGTTGTCATGTATTTCTGCAGGACAATATGTGCAATCGAAATTGCAACGCTTTCCAAGGTTCCATTCAACGTGAACTGATTCTGCATGTGAGTCCCATCTCGGTTCTACTTTATACATAAGGAGCAAACTCAGGGTTGGCTGTGAGAAAGTCTTGCCCTCTAGTTTTATCTAGATTATGGTTAAACGCTATACAGTCTTGCCAGTGTGTGTTGTACATACATTTAGCCTGCAAAAAATTAATATTGTCTTGTATTTGTTGTAGTGTAACTTTTTTAAGCAATTCGTTTTCTTGAACTAATGAATATGTTAGTACAGTTTTTTTCATTGCTTCAAGTTTAGTAATAACTTGTTGTTTTAGTTCTGGCGGTAACACTTGTGCTGAAAGCGACATTGGATAGTTTACTCTGTGAGAATAAAAAATAATACCCATTTCGTTTAAGAAGTAATCAATAACTTTGTCTATCTGCATTATGTTGTTTGCTTGTACAGTAAACGCACCTACAACTCTACTTACATTAGGAAAACTCTTAAACACTTTTACATTTTCTTCTACTTCTGCAAACTTACCATTACCTCTAATGTATTCATATGTGTCATGCAAACCATCTATACTTACATTTACAGCAACACTTTTAAACTTAGGCCAATAGTCATGTATAGTACGCCCACCTTTAATACCTAGTGTTGTGCCATTAGTAGCATACTTGATTTCTATATTCTCTCCGTACTCTGCTAGTCTATCTAAAATTTTGTAATGGTATGGATCCATTAGTGGTTCACCACCTGCAAACTCTACTCGCCTAAAGTAAGGTAGTAGTTTTTCAAAACTAGACCACCAGTTATCTGAGTTATCAAATGGACCTATATACTTTCCAGGAGTATCAACTAATTTTTCAACTGTAGGAATAAGATAGTTATTTTCTTTTTTGTAGAACTCAGTAACTTGGTTCCAATCCTTCCAACTAGTACTATCAAGTGGATTGCACATACGACACTTTAAATTACATAAGTTATTGAGTTTAATTTCCATTGTAGGAAGCTCAAAAGGCATGCTATAATCGTCGTCTAAAGCGTCTAATGCATCAGGATATAAGTTAACCCTAGCTTCAGGTATTACTCCTGCTGTATGACGCTGTCGTAAGCTCTCTACACCCTGATCTTCTAAGTCAAAGCAAGGCTTACATACATCAGGACGTTCATCATTCATTACTTGCCGGCGAACTTCTTTCATCTTGTCGCCATTCCAAACTTCTTCTAATGTTTCTTCTTGTATCCAACCAACAGGTTGACTACGACAGCAAACTTTTATAGCACCGTCTTCTCTAGTAGCAAGACCAGTAAACGGATGCATACAAAATGTTTTACTTTTGCATGGCATTTATAACTCCCCATTCTCGTTCTAAACACCAAAAGCATTTACCACACGTTGGTACATGTTGTCCTGGTTTATAAGTTTTATAATCTAAGTCTTTAAACACTTCAGGATATGCATCAATATCACCTTCGCAACTCCTAGTTAAATTAAGTAAATCAGCAATATCATGTTTTATGTATTGACTAATAATCCAATCCTTTTTAGTATACACGAAAGGATGGCAAATGTCAATACCGTCGTGTACAAAATGAGGCTCTAAATGACTATCATCTCTTTCTTCAACTTTTCCAGGAAAGTCTACGTCAGGATTCATAGTCACTCCTGCATATAGTGCATTAAGATTATGTTTACTAGCAATAAATTCGTTAAAACTTCTAAGAATAATTCTATTACCGGGTTTTAATTTTCCGTACTCGTCGGTAATTAATGTAGTGCTTGGCTCTTCCATTTCAGGAGGTATTAAATTTTTATGTACATGAAAGGTATGATCAAAGCGATCTTTAAACCATTCAATTACTTGATCAGCAACGTATTCTTGCCAAGGTCGCGTTCTCCACAATCGTATTTGACTGGTAAAATGTATTTCTGCATTGGTATTAGAACAAATTAAATATGCTAGTAACGCACTGTCTGCTCCGCCACTAAGACTAATACCTATACGCTTCCAACTAGGATTTAAGTATAGTTCCATAATATTATTTACCAAGTTTTCTACGCATATAACTACAATACGGTAAATATGAGTATGCTAATAAAGACGAAGTTTTCTACACCAATTGACGATATAAACAGTGTAATAGGAGATGTTTTTGATAAAGGAAAACATGATATTTCTAATCCAACAGGGAATTTTTTTTATGATCCTTGGCAACTAAAAAGTGAATACTTAGGTACACCTTGGGAAACTATACTTAATAGTTTACCTGGAGATAAAGGACAAGCAAGAGTAATCATTTTAGAATCTCCTAGTTGTTATACAGCTCATTCAGATATTGATGACAGATATCATTTAAATTTATTTGGCGATGAAGCATACCTTATAGATTTAGAAGAACAAAAAATGTATAAAACTATAAAAGATGGAATTTGGTATGATATGGATGCAGGTAAAATACACACTGCAATGAGCATTGGTGAGCATGTTAGAGCACAACTAGTAGTACGTAAGTTACTTAACAAAAATAAATTACAAAATCCTGTAACAGTAAAAGTATATGGCAACGATAATCCAAGATATAAATTTGATAACGTGTTAAGTCCGTGGCTAAATTGTGCAAATAAAAAAGGTACTATTACAAATGTGTCTATAGTTAAATTTGGAATACAATTTGATATTGAAGAAAATCTTATAAGCACTATTCCTATACCAGAAAAAATGAAGGTAGAAATTTTATGAAAATTTTAATGACAGGGTCATCAGGTTTTATAGGATCCCATTTAAAAGAAAGATTACAAAATCACCAACTGCACCATTTAGTATCTGATCTAACAGATCATAAAAGTGTAACAGATGAAGTATTAGCAGTTAAGCCAGATATAATAGTACATCTTGCAGCTCGTACAGAAGTAGAACAAAGTTTTTACGAACAAATTGCTTTTAGCGAAATTAATTACGTAGGTACTGTAAATTTAATTGAAGTAGCAACTAAGGTTAAAAATTTAAAAAATTTTGTATTTGCAAGTACTATGGAAGTTTACGGTTGGCAACCTATATCTGACGATGTAGAAAAAAATATTATACCAAAAAATTATATAGCATTTGATGAAAATACACAGCCTAATCCTAATGCACCATACGCAGTTGCAAAGTATGGGTGTGAAAAATATTTAGAATATGCACACCGTTGTTTAAGGTTACCTTTTACAGCATTACGTCAAACTAATTGTTATGGTCGAAAAGACAATCAGTTTTTTGTAACTGAACAAATTATTAGTCAAATGCTAACAAATCCAGAAGAATGTAATTTAGGTTATGCAGAACCGTATCGTAATTTTATTTTTGTTGATGATATGCTTGATGCCTGGACTACAGTAATTAATAATCCTGACAAATGTAATGACGGAAGTATTTTTACAATTGGCCCAGACAATCCTATTAAGATTAAAGACTATGCAGAACTAATTGCTAAAAAGTTAGACTGGAAAGGAACAATCACTTGGGATACAAAGTTATTTAGAGCCGGCGAAATATACTGGTTAAATAGTAACAACGCACTTATAACTAAAAAATTAGGCTGGAAGCCAAAAGTTACACTAGATGAAGGATTAGATAGGACTATTGAAATATGGAAACGCAATTTGAGCCTTACTTAAAATTAGATCCTAGCGGAATTAAATGCATGGCTCAACAAACCTATGAGCCTTTAGTAAGTAAAGACGGAAAAACATTTTGCAAAAATTATAACTTTCCTAACGAATATGCATACAGAGATCAAAAAGATCGTCCATTGTATACAGAAGATGTTGTGGATTGGTTTTTTCAAAATGAATTACATTACTTAAAAAAGTTTGAAGGTAAACCTTATGCACCAGAAATTATAGATATAAAAAACAAAAAAATTTATATAAAATGGTATGGTAAAAGTTGTAATCAAATTATATATGCAAATAAACCTTGGCCAGTTCCAGACTGGCAACAACAAATTAAAGACATTATACTAGATCAATATAATGAAGGTGTATATAAATTAACAATGTATCCGCATTGTCATTATGTAGACAATAATAATCAGATGAAAGCTATTGATTGGTATGGTTGTGTACCTGTTGAATCACCGTACATTGCAGAAAAATGGATGCAAGGTATAATACATGAAACTGCACAATTTAGATTAGAAGAAACAGGTGCAGCAGTAGACAGTGTATTAAATTTAGAAACTATGTACAAACGTAGTTTAAGTACACACGTAAAATGGGGAGAAGAAAATATGAACTATATCTATAGGGAAATATTTGGAGAAAAACATGGCTAAATTATTAGGAAATACAAAAGACCTATTTGATTGGAATGAAGTTACATCTTGGTGTGAAAAAGATGGCGGCGTTGCATCTGGACTTGTTCAAGCAGGTGATGATTATATGGATTACTGGAACAAAACTTTACTAAATGAAGAAAATACTCATGAATCTGAAATGAATGATTATTGGCACGATTTATTTGGATGCGGGTATCGTTGGGATTTAATTTGGTGGCAATGGATAGGAACAGATATGTATAAAGAATTTATAGACAAGTTTTCTAAACATATAAAAGTTAAACACTTAAAGTCTTTTGTATCACGTCTTGATCCAGGTAATGTTGCGCCACCTCATTGGGATGAATGTGATTCTGCCCTTGTAACTCCAACCAATGAAGGTAAAATTTTTAGATATATAGTGTTTTTAAATGATCCAGATCCAGGACAAGCGTTTTTATTAAAAGATCATTGCCATTATAATGAAAAAGCAGGTGGATTATATCTTTGGGATGATTATAGAGATTTTCATGCTGCATTTAACACAGGTAGTAAACCACAATATCTTTTTCATTTTATAGGAACAACGGACGGATATCAAGATGAGTAATAATGAATTATATGAAAAGTTAAATTCTTTAGAAACAAAATACTATTCTTTAAGTACATTTTTTAGTGAAGACAATAGTGCTATCTTAGAAAAGTATAAATCTTTGTTAGCAAATGACTTTAGAATAGATACAATTGAGTGGCGTGAATTTTATGTTGATGATAATAAAATTGTTTTAAAAGTATTGCCTGGAAGATGTGCACCATTACATTGGAATTGGCATAACAATAAAGGAAAACAAGTACTATCATCGTTGCGTGATTCGTCTTTTGGTCAAACTATTTTAACTACAGATGAAGCACTTGTTCTAGAACCAAATGAATCGCATACTAATAATATTGATGATTATTGTTTTATTGCTAATTGTAGTATTAGACCTATGTGGATATTAAGGACTATAACCGATGCCTAAATACTTTGGTACTACAGAAGGTATAATTGATTGGAACCCTGTTGTACAAGCCTGCGAACAATGTACTACTGGTGATAAAAACACAGTAACAAGTGTAGTTGATCGCAGTGAAGCAGAAGCAGAAGGTCCACTACTAGAAAGTTATAGGGGTATTATAAACACATGGCAAAATGCCGGGTACAGTTTAGAAGAAATATATTGGCACGATTATTACCCTGGTGAACACTTTGATATTGAAATACAAAATAAATTTGCTAAAATTATAAACGCAGAACCTTTAAGGGTATTTGTAAGTGAAGTTGACCCAGGGCGTAATGTTCCATATCATTGGGATGTAGAAGATAAAGAAGACGAATGGTTAAAACTAGGTGAACTAAAACGTTGGGTGTGCTTTATGGATAAACCAAGATGGGGTAACATTCTTATACTTGAAGATGAATGTTTTCATAATAGCCCACAAGGCGAAATATGGGAATGGGACAATTATAGAAGTTATCATGCAGGAACAAGTATGGGAATACACAAGCAATACATGTTTCATTTTTTAGGAAGACCAAACAAATGATAAAAATTAGAAATGCATTAGCAATGGGAATGACAAAGTTTTTTAGATTCTTTGCAGATACATTTTTTGCTAAACGATACGGACACAGAGCAGTTGTACTAGAAACAGTAGCAGGTGTGCCTGGTATGGTTGCAGGCATGTGGTTGCATTTTAAAAGTTTGCGTAAAATGAAAACAGGTTTTGGTCCTGACATTAGAGA
>CENJ01041732.1_pt1 | contig 62856 bp, 71 predicted proteins | sample 356161 | NCBI WGS metagenome assembly CENJ01 (sample SAMEA2619531, study PRJEB7988) | marine metagenome | biome: marine biome (ENVO:00000447); feature: surface water layer (ENVO:00002042); material: "saline water (ENVO:00002010), including plankton (ENVO:xxxxxxxx)" | depth 5 m
GAAGACACCGATCTGGAGACAGTAGACCGCGTGCCACTGGTCTCTACTCCGCTGAACCTCATTCTGCGCCGCAATACCGACCTTGCAGAGCACGCTGATATTATCTCGATCGAGCGCAAAGCCGGTTATGTCGCCATCCGTGTCGCGGATAAATCCGGTGAAGCTGAAGGCGAACTGGAACTGTTCTTCGACCCTGAAGACTATACGCTGGCCCGTTGGGAAGCGATCGACATGATGGGCGGTATCACAACTGTTCAGCTGAATGACATTGAGCTGGGTGTATCCGTTGACCCGCGCCTCTTCCGGATTGAAGACCCTGAAGACGAGGATGACCGTCGCCGCTAACTCCGGAAGATGGCTCAACCACCAGAATCAAAAAAGCCGCTCTGATCGAGCGGCTTTTCTTTATTTCTTGGAGAGCTTGGAAAGCTGGGCCTGCATTTCCGCCATCTGGCGCTGCAGGGCATCAATCGTATCCGCCTCTTCATCCTTGTCTGCGCGCTGCGCCTTTTTCGGCGGCGCTTCATCCTCGGCCTCTGGCCGCGAACGGGCCGGCGTTCCAGCCGTGAAGAGGTTCATGGAGCGCTCGAACATTTCGAAATTGCGACGCGCCTGCTCTTCAAACAAACCCATCGGGTTTGGGCCGACAGACCCACCGGCCATCATATCGCGCCAGCGTTCCTGATTCTTTGTGAAGTTGTTCATCGCCATGTCGAGATAGGTCGGCAGCGCGGAAGACACGCTGTCACCATAGAAGCGGATGACTTGGCGCAGGAAGTTAAGCGGCAGCGCATTGCCGCCCTTATTTTCCTGTTCGAAAATGATTTGCGCCAGAACCGATCGTGTCAGGTCTTCGCCTGACTTCGCGTCCTGAACGACAAAATCCTTACCTTCGCGAACAAGCGTGCTCAGATGTTCCAGCGTCACATAAGAGCTGGACGATGTGTCATAGAGACGACGGTTCGCATATTTTTTGATGATGATCACGTCGTTGAGACCTGATGTATCAGCCATCGATTTACCTTCCCTCACCTTGGGGCGGAATAAATTCCGTTGGGCAATGCACGCCCATTATACGTTTCCTACCACAGACTCTTTAAACCAGAGTTTCGCGTTTGCAGCAAAAAACCACTCAAACGGGGCGTATGGCAAGGATAAATATCGCATTATACATATTAGGAATAGCTGAAATTCGCACATGCCACACCGTTGACAACCCCGACTTTCCTCGGTCTTTGCTTACTTAGGCGAGACATTTAGTCCTAATTCTAAAACCAGTCTGGTCGGTCTAAGAATATGCTGCAGCCGCTTACAGACCCGAAAAGGGCATAGGGGTTCAGGATATAGTTCAGCTCGGGGAGAATAGCATGAGCAAAGTAGCAGTCGTAACGGGTGGCACCCGTGGTATTGGTCGTTCAATCAGCGAACGCCTTGTCAAAGACGGATACAAGGTCGCTGCGACCTATGCCGGCAATGACGAAGCAGCGCAGGCCTGCGCAAAGGAAATCGGCGTTTCCGTATTCAAGTTTGACGTTGGCGATTTTGATGCCTGTGCAGAAGGCATCGCAAAAATCGAAGCAGAAGTCGGCCCTGTCGAAGTTCTGGTCAACAATGCCGGCATCACATGGGATGCGCCATTCCATAAAATGTCCAAGGAAGCCTGGCAGAAAGTCATCAATGTTGACCTCGATTCCGCGTTCAACATGACACGCAACGTCTGGGAAGGCATGCGTGACCGCGGCTTTGGTCGCGTGATCAACATTTCGTCCATCAACGGTCAGAAAGGCCAGTTCACGCAGGCAAACTATTCTGCCGCAAAAGCAGGTCTGATCGGTTTCACCAAAGCTCTGGCCTATGAAGGCGCGAAGAAAGGCATCACGTCTAACGTCGTCGCACCGGGCTATATTGACACAGAAATGCTGCAGGCTGTGAAGCCTGAAATTCTGCAGGGTATTATTGCGACAATTCCAAACGGCCGCCTTGGCAAGCCGGAAGAGATTGCAAGCATGGTTGCATACCTTGCGAGCGAAGAAGCAGCCTTCATCAATGGCGCGACCATGACGGTCAACGGCGCGCAATACATTGCCGGTTAAGCCCTCTTAAAGGGAAAACACGGTTTAATTACAGGCGGTAATGGGATGGTCAGATAGGCGCCCCATTGCCGCCTTTTTTGTTAGTCATAACATCAGCATGAACACATCCCTCTCCAGCAAACTCAAAACAGGACTTTTCTGTCTCGCCGCTGCCACATGCAGCGCGTTGGCTATGCCTGCGTTTGCGCAGGATGCGTCAGACGAGGTGAGCTTCCCGCATCTGTTTGCAGGTAACCCGATCTTCCGCGATGGCCTGACCGGGTTTCAGACCCTTGATGGACGTGGCTTCAGCATGGAACGTCAGGGAAATGTCACCCTATTTCATATGAGCGGACAGACAGAGGTCTGGGCCTTGGAATCCGTTCCCGGCCCGCGCGGTGATGAGTTCCTGAAAAATGACAATGGCCGCGTGTTTGTACGCCTCACCGATCTGGGCGGCGTGATTCTGTATCTGCCATCGAATCCGCATGGCATGCCCGTGGACCCGATTGTGGAGCCAGAGCCAATCCCCGAGCCGCAATACATCGATAATCTGGAAGACAGCCTTCTTCTGTATCTGTCGCTGCGTGCCGGGCACCGGATGAATGTTTCCATCGAAGATATCGACGATAGCCGTGAACGCTGGCTGCATGATGCTGCGCGTATCGCAGCCGAAACACTGGTCGGCACACCAGAAGAAACCAGCGCGCTCAGCACGCTACGCATTGTCAGCGGTGAACGCGCCGACGTGAACATGACGGGTGATGGTGAGCTGACTGTTTTCGTGAACCCTGACGACGAGTTTCAAGGTCGTCCGTCCTCGGACAGCCTGACCGTTTTCATCAAACAGCGGATTGCGAGCTAAAGCTAGCGCCCTTCAAAATCGGCGACGCGTGCGCGATACTCTGCCATTCGTTCGTCGAGGTTTTCACCCAGCTCTTTTAAAAAATCCCAGGTGAACAAGCCGGAGTCATGGCCGTCATCGAAGATGATACGGATTGCGTAATGGCCCACAGGTTCTGCACGAACGACACCGACATTCTGCTTGCCGCGCACAGGCGGTGGACGCTCGCCGCCATGGCCCTGCACCTCGGCAGACGGGCTTTCTACGCGCAATAGCTCGAACGGAATGGCGAGCGGCTCACCGCTCTCATATTCCAGTACCAGCTGTTTGGATTCTTTCTGAAAACGTAGCTTTTTCGGCGCCATTAGTCTGTAACTTCAGACGGGTCCAGCTCGCGGGCTTCATCTGCCAGCATGATCGGTACACCGTCACGGATCGGGTAAGCCACGCCCGCCTTCTGAGATACGAGCTCAGACGCTTCCGGGTCATAAATCAGAGGACCGCGCGAAATCGGGCACACCAGAACTTCAAGAAGTTTCGGGTCGAGACCATCAGTGTTCAGTTCTGCCATTTCGGGGCTCCATTACCGGATGCGTCGGTTCTGAATAATGCTATCAGACATTCCATCCGGGCTTTCAAGTCTCGCGCCTCAAGCAACGCCTGTTTCTCGATCGGCGCAAACGGGCAGCCCATAGCCAGCGCATTCACCAGCGCATCGAGCGGGGCATCTTCTACCGATGTGCGGTCAACAGAGAGATCATTACGCGCGAGATATTCATCCATCTCCGCGATGAAAAGCTCGAGCGGCTCTCCTGCCAGAGAGCGATCCGGCTGCAGGTCTTTCTCGTAGACGTCCCAGCTCACTTCCGCAGTCCGATAAGGCAGCTCCAGAGGCGGCTCCTGCACCACTTCGAAGCGAGACACACCGCGAAGCGTAATGAGATAGCGCCCATCTTCCGTTTCCGAGTGAGAGACAATCTCGCCGAGCGTGCCGACAGCCGCGATTTCGGGGTGATGCTTTGGACCGCCACCCAGCGCCTGAACCATGCCGATCAAACGGTCACCCGCCATGACATCATCAATCATATTGAGATAGCGCGGCTCGAAAATGTTCAGCGGCAGAAGGCCGCCGGGAAACAGTAATGCCCCCGGCAGCGGGAACACCGCTATCGTGTCTGGCAGATCACCTATGGTTTCAAACCGGCGCCGGGTCATATCGCCCCCTCATTCAAGGCATTGCTCTTCATGAGGGGCGACAGATAGGTCATGATTATGAGAAGACCAGTGCAGAGAGGCGACGACGGCCTTTCTTGGTGACGTCAGCCTTCGGACCGGCAGCCTCAAACAACTTCAGAAGCAATTCCTTGGCTTTGCCATCTTCCCAGGCGAGATCCTTCTCAAGAATCATGAAGATCGTATCGCTGGCCTGCTCATGGCGGTTAGCTGCAATTTCAGCTTCTGCAAGCTCATAGCGAAGCTGGAAGTTATCCGGCTCGGCGTCAGCCTTACCGCGCAGCTCCGCGAGCTCTTCGCTCTTAGTTGGCGTCGACATGAGATCGAGCGCGGTCTGAACGCCTTTTACATCCGGATGCGAACGCTCGTCTTCTGGCACCATTTCCAGAACCTGACGCGCACGGTCATAGTCTTCGTTCGCAAGATAGCAGCGCGCCAGACCTGCAATCGCCGGAATGTGAGACTGATCAGCCTGCAGGATTTGAGAATAAAGCTGCGCTGCACCACCGACATCGCCGTTCTGGAACATTTGCGCTGCCTGCTCAGCCGCTTCTTCAAGCTGCTGTGCGCCCGAGGTATTCGACATGAGGCGGTCAACAAACTGCTGCACCTGTGCTTCAGGCTGCGCACCCATGAAGGCATCAACCGGACGGCCATCAACAAAACCGAAAACAGCAGGGATAGACCGCACACCCAGTTGGGTAGCGACGCCCTGGTTCTCATCCATATTGATTTTAACGAGCTTTACCTTGCCGCCCGCACCGTTCACTACGCGCTCGATAGTCGGGGTCAGCTGTTTACAAGGTCCGCACCATGGCGCCCAGAAGTCTACCAGAACGACCGCATCTTTGGATGCTTCGACAACGTCCTGCATGAAGGTCTGGTCTGTGCCTTCCTTGATCACGTCAGGGGTAGCCCCTTGAGTGCTGAAATCCATATTTCTCTCCGTCGGTCCGCGTGGCAGACAATGTTTCCTCTCAGATGGGATGTCTCATGCGCAGTGCAAGCATGTCATCAGCCCCGTCTGTGCTGAATTTTGCGTCAGCTAACAGCCGAAAGACACTATCGGCAATACCTGACCCCCAATACATGATAAACACTCTGCGGCGTCTGACAGGGGGATATACGAAATGGCACTTGAGCTGCGCCCGAACTGTGAAGGTTGCGACAAGGATCTACCGCCGGATGCGATAGATGCCTGCATCTGCACTTACGAATGTACGTTCTGCGCGGACTGCGTGGAAAACCTTCTTCACAATGTGTGCCCGAATTGCGGCGGCGGCTTCATGCCTCGTCCGATACGGCCTAAAACAGCGTGGCGCGAACGCGTGTCCCTGTCTTATCAGCCTGCATCGACCAAACGCCGTGCACTGAAATATGACATGTCAGATATTAATGCGCACATTGACCGGATCAAAAACATTCCACCCGAAGAGCGCTAGTCGAGACCGGAGAAATCCACCACGTCGCAGCTATGCCCCGTATGGGCGAGGAAACGATCAAAGTCCGCGCGCGAGATTGCCGTTGTCATGTCATTCCGCAGCGGATGGAAGTTCATCGGATCGCTGTCTGAGAGCGTTTTCTCAAGGATGAAACGCACGTGATGGCCCGTATCGTTTGCGAGCGCGAACGCCGTCACACTGCCCGGCTGAACCCCCAGATGTTCGAACATCAATTCAGGCGACGCAAATGAAAGGCGCCCCGTTCCGATTACGTTGTGAAGGCGGTTCAGCTTTAATTTCGTATGGGCTTCGGCAGAGATCAGCACCAGCTGACCAGCCTTGTCTTTCATGAACAAATTCTTCGAGTGTCCGCCCGGCATGCTCGCCTTCAGTTCGCGCCCCTCTTCGACCGTAAAGGTCGGTTCATGCTGATAGGTGCGAACCGGAATATCCAGCGTTTCGAACAATCGAAACAAGTCATCACACGTCATTGCCATGGGAGCCCCTTGCGTCGCTACGCACCTTCCTGTTCAACTCATCAGGATATGTAATGGCAAGTCCAGAGGGCCTGATGCAACTCGATTGTTACCGGATTTATGACACAGCACCGAAAATCATTCCCGGCCGTTCGCGCCGCGAATGGATGGATGCTTTTGTAGACCGTCACCCGTATCGCTGCCTGCCTCTGACAATGGCGAATTCTACGGGCTGGGAAATCCTCTGCCCGATTGATCTGGAGATCGAGTGGAATGGCGGCGAGATGGAAGATGCCATCACCTTCCGCAGCTCTGCCGGTCCGCAAGCCATCGCCTCGTTCGCAGCAAGTCACTTCCGTCGCGGCATCGTGACCATGCACACGGGCCATTTATTCCGGACGCCTCCGGGCTGGGGCCTCTGGTGCAATGGTGCGCCGAACTGGCCGAAAGATGGCATCATGCCTCTGTCCGGCCTCGTAGAAACCGACTGGCTACCTTTCCCATTCACCATGAACTGGCAGATGACGCGTCCGGGCGTGGTGCGGTTTGAAAAAGACGAGCCGTTCTGCTTCTTCACATTGATGGAGCACGAAAAGCTGGAAGAAATTACGCCGCAGCTACGCCAGCTTGATGATAATGAAGAGCTGAAAGCCGAATTCAAAGCATGGTCTGAAAGCCGCGCCGACTTCAACAAACGCCTTGAAGAAGGCGAAGAAGGCGCTCTGCGCGATAAATGGCAACGCCATTATATGCGCGGAACGAAAACGAGCGGCCAGAAGGTGGAAAGCCACAAAACCAAGCGCCAGCTTCAGGCCCCGGTTGAGGCAAAAGACAAGGCTTGATCCGTGCTGCGGCCTTTCTTCTCATCACTTTAGGCCTTGCTGCATGCTCGGCTGACGACCCGTCGTCAAACTGGGCTCGCGGACAAACAGGAACCGTCTCGCGTGTCATTGACGGCGACTCTTTCGTATTAGATGACGGGCTCGTCGTACGCCTGGTCAGCATCGAGGCCCCGTCCTTCGGCTATAGCGGAGACGAGGACGATCCGTATGCGGAGGAGTCAAAGCGTGCTTTAGAAAGACTGGTTCTGGGACGACGGGTTGAGCTATTTTATCCGGGCCTCACGCAGGACCGATATGAACGCGCGCTGGCGCAGGTTTATGGCTTCAATGAAGCCGGCAGCCGTTTCTGGGTGAATAAAGAACTGGCGAGCTCTGGCAATGCCTGGGTCAGGCTCTATCCGGACACTTCGGCAGGAAGTGATGCGCTCTGGACTTCAGAAGCCGATGCGCGCGCGAATAGCATTGGCCTATGGGGTGATGCCTCACCAGAAAGCTCGGTGATCGATGCAGAAAGCGTCGATGGCGACTTTGTAATCCTGACAGGCCGTTTACTGGACGGCACGGAATATGAAACCGACTGCGTGCACCGGCTGGTCGGGTCAGACATCTCAGTGCGTTACCGCGCGCTCGCCGGATGCGACGTCATTCCGGAAGGCGAAGTAGAGATCCGAGGTTGGGCCAGAAACGGAACAGTCAGCGCTGGATATCACGCCAACATCCGCCCCCTGCCCGAGACTTAAATCTGATCTGGCAGAAGGCCTGACTCTTCTGGATTGCCAGCGATATCGATCAGGATTTTCTTCAGCTTACCCATCGCAGCCTGTTCGATCTGGCGCACGCGCTCTTTGGAGACACCCAGCTCGTGACCTAGCGCTTCCAGCGTAACATTTTCTTCGCTCAGGCGTCTGCGCAGAATAATGAACTTCTCACGCTCGTTCAGATGCTCAAGCGCCTGGCTGATCCAGCCCGACCGTTTCGCATCATCATGTTGGCTCATATAAGATTGCTCAGGCGTAGCGCCCTCATCGGGTAGAAGGTCCTGAAACTCCGCGCCAGTGTCATCAGCTACAGGCACATTGAGCGACCGGTCCGACGAGAAAAGCCGCGCAGACATGCGCTCAACGTCGCGCTCCGGCACGCCGAGCTCTTTAGCGATATAGGCTTTGACCTCGGGAGACGGGCTCGCATCCTGCACATCATCGATCTTGGCGCGCAGGCGCTTCAGATTAAAGAAGAGAGATTTCTGTGCTGCAGTTGTCCCGGTACGGACGATCGACCAGTTACGCAGAACATAGTCCTGGATCGCAGCGCGGATCCACCAAGTGGCATAAGTCGAGAAACGAACATCACGTTCAGGGTCAAAACGGGCAGCAGCCTGCATCAGGCCGATATTCCCCTCCTGAATAAGATCATTCAGTGGGAGGCCGTAATTTCGGAATCGATTCGCAATGGAGATTACGAGGCGCACATAAGCCATAGTCAGCTCATGTAGTGCTTCTTCATCTTCCTCTTCACGCCAACGGCGTGCGAGTTCTCGTTCGTGCCCCTGCTCTAGCAGCGGCGCATCCATTGCGGTTTTGACAAACTTCCGGTCAGCACCCGGGTTTGACACGTCGCTAACGGCCATGCGTATCTCCTGTGCTACAAAGAGATACGCAGCGTGGCCGTTATCGGATCAAAAACTTGAGAAAGTTAGGCTGCTTTTTTAGCAAGAGAAGAGGTGAGACGCTCAATCGCTTCGTCACGTTCAATGTTTTCTACAGCAGCAAGCTCGCGAGCCATACGGTCCAGAGCGGATTCGTAAAGCTGACGTTCTGAGTAAGATTGCTCAGGCTGGTCTTCAGCGCGGTGAAGGTCACGAACGACTTCCGCGATAGAGATCAGATCACCAGAGTTGATCTTCGCTTCGTATTCCTGAGCGCGGCGGCTCCACATGGTGCGCTTGATACGTGCACGACCTGTAAGCGTGTGCAGCGCATCGTCAACGAGTTTAGAACCCGCAAGAGCGCGCATACCAGACGCAACTGCACGTGCAGTTGGAACGCGAAGGATCATCTTGTCCTGGTCGAAAGCAACGACATAAACTTCAAGATCGATTCCAGCGACAGACTCTTTTTCGACGCCGGTGATGATGCCTACACCGTGAGCTGGATACACGACGTGCTGGCCGACTTCGAAACCTGATTTTTTATCTTGAGCCCGTTTTGCCATTTTTTGTTTTACCTCTCAACGCAAACAAATCGACGCTCAATAACTCTCCGTGCTAATCAAAAACACAGGATTAGCAGAAATTAACCATTGGTTAAGAATTATGAGCGCGGGAACGCCTTATAACACACTATTGCTTATAAGAATAGTGCCCTGTCACACTTGTTTCACGTAAGGCATAACTAGGCTTAAGAAGTTATCAGCTGTCTGCCTAACTTCCAGTCCCTGGCTTTTCAGAGAAATACTTCTCAAATTTACCTTTTTCTTCGGCAAACTGGTCACGATCCGCAGGTGGCGTGCCCATAACTGTAATATTCGGCCAGACTTCAGCGAATTTAGAGTTGACCTTCAGCCACTTGCCATCCGGCTCGTCTTCCGTATCCGGAACAATAGCTTCTACCGGGCACTCAGGCTCGCAGACGCCGCAATCGATACACTCGTCCGGATGAATTACGAGGAAGTTTTCACCCTCGTAAAAACAGTCCACCGGACACACTTCGACACAATCCATGTATTTGCATTTAATACAGGCATCCGTGACGATATAAGTCATTCAATCATTCTCCGACCAGTTTCGGCGATCACATGCGGCGCGAATAGCAGAAAGTCAATTAAGCTAAGCTAAAGACTGCTGTTCAGCGCGTTTTCTGGCCTCTGCCCGATCACGATCTTCAATGTGAAGCAAGGAGGCGACATGACGCACAAACGCGTCTTCAAACGGGCATTTCTCGCCATCGGCCAGCGTCACATAATAGAGGCCCTCAATGAAGGCGATGCGATTGGCTTCCGGCAGGGTTTTGACCAGCGTTGTATACTGGTGCGCGCCCGTCGCATGTTCAGCAACATCTTCGGCTTCGTTCAGAATGGTCGACGCCTCATCCGTTGAAATGTCGAAAGTCTTTGTCAGAACCTCAACAATGCGCGTGCTTTCAATGTCAGCATAAATGCCGTCAGTGAGCGCTGTCTCGACGAGAAGCGCTGCAGCCGCAACTTTCGGATCGTCTGTACGACCTGCTTCGATTTCCTGAGGCTCTTCAGAGCCGAAGATAGATTTCAACCAGTTCATCATGGCAGTATTCCTGAGTTCCCCGTGAGACCGGACCGTGTTTGCCCGGCGACGTCAAGCCTTAACCCTCACTCTCCTCGCTCACGCTTTCATAAAAGCCCTGAGCTTCAGCAGCAGGCCCGCGCCGAAGCGGCAGACCAAGCACACGCACCGTCAGCACCTGTCCGCGCGCCCTGAATGTGAGGATATCGCCCTCACACACGGTTGCGCCGGGTTTCTGTGATTTGCGGATCATACCCGTACGATCGATCCGAACACCCTTTTGCGACACAGCTTTCGCGGCATCGGCGCGCATTTTGAAAAAGCGCGCCCGCCACAGCCATATATCAAGGCGTTGTTCGGTTTCAGCCAAGGGCGTGCCTATTCAGCAGGTTTCTCGGTCGGCTCGCTGGATTGAGCGCTCTCAGCAGCTTTATCAGCAGCCTCCTGCGGCACAACTTCAGGAGACGGGTTTTCGGTCACCTCAGGCTGAACGCTCTGCGTCTGATCCTTAGCCTCTTCAGAAACAGCCTCAGGCTTTTCAGCCTTCGGTTTTTTCTTCTTTTTTGGCTTAGGCTTTGGCGCCGGAGGAGGCGGCAGAAGCGATGCAAGCGCTGCGAACGGGTTATCCGGATCCTGCTTGCGCGCTTCAGCGCGTTCCTGCGCACGAGCCTTAGCCTGACCCCGGTTGTCGCCGCCACGTTGCGGACGATTACCTCCCTTGCCTTCAGCGCCCTTCGCGCGGGCCGGACGCTTACCACCGCCAGACACACTGCCATCACGCGGACCATTACGACGCCCCTGCGGACGATCATTGCGCGCACGAGCCATAAAGCGCCAGTTTTTCACTGCGCCGGTTTCAGCGTCATGCTCAGCTGGTGAGAGGCCATAAGCCTTCAGAACTTCAACAAAGGCATCACCCGGCGAAGAAACCACAGAGGCAAGCTCTGGCGGAATTTCAAACTGGTTCTTGCCGGCTTCCTTGCGGCGCTTGTCGATTTCCCATGCAAGGCGCTCAGCAAGATCTGCACGGATCGCGCGCGGACCAAACCGCAGATAGCCTTGGGAGAGTAGCGCTTCATCGCTCCAGCCCTCATCGACCGGGAACGAGCCTGCACCGGTCGGCGCGATCATAACGTCAGTGTCGTTAAAGACAGAGAAGAGACGCGCAATCAGCGCCTGTTGAGCGGGCTTAGTTGTTTCTGGTGCGTAAGCTGCGACACGGCCGGCACGAATGCCCCAGCCCTTCAGCGCTTCACGTTCTTCAGCGGACAGGCGCAGCGGTGGATCATCCTTGCGCACATCAATCGCAGCGCCGGATTCCAGAACGCGGTACGCAATACCGCGCGCCATGCCTGGCATTTCAGCTTCGTTGAGCTGGGCTTTCAGCGCCATCAGAGCCGGAAGCAGTTTCTGCGCATAATCGGTGACATAGCGTTCTGCGCGGGCACGGGTCAGCTCACGTTCCTCAGGGGCAGCATCTTCTGCGCCAATGAGTTCAGCACGCGGGCTCAGCCAGTCATTACCCTTAGTGAGGCGCGCAATCGGTTTGTCCGCATACAGCACCTGACCATAATCATTGATAGAGAACGCGATCTGCTCAGCCTTAGCGATCTCGCCGAGACGCTGTGAAAGGATCGGTTTCAACGCTTGAATGGCCGCGCTTCGAATGGCTTTGCCTTCCAGCTTGGACGCATCATCCACCGGACGGAACACAAGCCCCTCCAGATGACCGACCACATGGCCTTCAATCGTAATTTCACCGTTATCGCCAAATCCGGCTTCCATTGCACCCTCACGGCTTAGTCCACGCATTAATGCGGTGGTTCTCTTGTCTACAAAGCGAAGAGTCAAACACTCATGCAAAGCATCTGACAGAAGATCCTCAATTTCGCGCGTTTCATTGCGCCAGATTTCAGCCTTCTCGACCCAATCAGATCGGTTTGCTGCATACGTCCAAGTACGGATGGCAGCAAGTCGTGTCTGCAAAACGCCCAGATCGCCTTCTGTAGAACGCAAACGTGAAAGAGCGGTTTCCATAAAATTGCATGACAGGCGGGCATCCGGATCGGCCAGATTATTCCAGAGCGTCTGAACGACGCGGTGATGCCCGTCCACACCCGTCCGGCGAAAGTCCGGCAGGCAGCACAAATCCCAGAGCCGCTTCACATATTTGCCTGATGTGCAGCGTTCTTTCACATCATGGTCCATCGCCATGCGGCGGAGCGTTGCCTCATCCAGCGCGTCAGGCGTCTGACGCAGGATCGGATCGCCGCTATTTTTGGTCAGCGTACGGAGAAGGTCATCAATCGTGCGATAGCTGAGATCGTAATTGCGCCATTGCAGGAATGGCACAGGCTCGAAATGGTGTTCCTCAATACGGGCCACCATGTCCTCTTCAAACGGCATGCAATCGCCCGTCTCACCGAATGTACCATCGGTGCGAAAGCGCCCTGCCCGCCCTGCAATCTGCCCGGCCTCGGCAGCGTTCAGTTCCCTGCGGCGTCGACCGTCAAACTTTGACCGCGAGGCAAAGGCGATATGCTCCACATCAAGGTTGAGGCCCATGCCGATGGCATCCGTTGCGACGAGATAATCCACCTCGCCCGACTGATACATATCTACCTGCGCGTTACGCGTACGCGGGCTGAGCGCGCCCATCACCACAGCAGACCCGCCGCGCTGGCGCTTTAACAGCTCGGCAATGGCGTAGACCTCGTCGGCTGAGAAAGCGACAATCGCAGAACGCTTCGGCAGCTTGGTGATCTTACGCGGGCCAATATAGGTGAGCTCTGAAAACCGCTCTCTATGCGTCGTATCCACATCAAGACCGAGCCTGCGCAGCGGTTCGCGCATGATCTCAGAGCCAAGCAGAACCGTCTCATGATTACCGCGCGCATTCAGAATGCGATGGGTAAACACATGCCCGCGATCAGGATCAGAGGCGAGCTGGATTTCGTCAATCGCCATGAAGTCAACGCGCTGGGAGAGCGGCATCGCCTCAACCGTACAGATGAAATAACGCGCGTTTTCAGGCCAGATACGCTCTTCGCCTGTCACCAGAGCCACCGAGCCATAGCCCTTCTGGGCAACAACCTTGTCGTAAATTTCACGCGCAAGCAGGCGCAAAGGCAGACCGATCATGCCAGAGCCATAGGCCAGCATGCGTTCCAGTGCGTAGTGAGTTTTGCCGGTATTGGTAGGGCCAAGTACGGCCACGAGCTTGCTCATGGTCGAGAGCGCTTTTCTGCTTTTACGTTACGCTATCAGCCCTAGTGGCATGGAGGTTTGAGAGCAAGAGGGGAGTGGCAGGCCTTGGCAGAAAGCAACAGCCCCTCGCAGAAAACCGATCAAGTCGGCTTCATCTCTTCGGCCAGATGCTCCACCGGGGCGGTCTGCGCATGCATGCGGGCTTCTTCAATGGCGGCAACGAACGCGCCGGGCTTTGACATTGTCGGAAAATCGATATCGCTCTCGCCGCGGCCACGTACTTCAACCGTGCCATAGCCGAAGATACGCCCAAAAAAGGTCTGGCGCACATGCGCGCCTTCAATCGCGTCCAGCTCCAGCTCATACATATTGGCGGTGAAGAAGCCTTTTTTCAGCACGATGCGCCGCGAGGTGACGCAGAACTCGGTCGTGCGGAAATGCACCATCATGCCAATGAAGATGAAAATACCGATGACAATAATGCCGAGAAACAGAAGCGCGGCCCAGGCCCAGAATTTGTGAATGCCCGGAAAATCGCCGCAATAGACGATCTCTTCTCCGTCGAACAAACGCTTCTCAATGTATTTCATGGGTCATCATCCTTCCCACTACCAACACATTATATCACCAAGCGTTCCGCAAAGCCCTGCGGCATAACCGGCGGCAAACTTGCGAACTCGCTTTAGCCCATTGCGCCGCCCCGCCTCACGGCCTACCTGTTTCTGCGTGAGGAAACATCAATTTAGGAGAGTGGGACATGGTCACCAAAACTGTCGATTATTCTGATGCAGAGCTAACCTATGAAGGCTATCTGGCGCTTCCGGGTGATGCAGCACCAATCGGCCTCGTGGTTGTCGGCCATGCCTGGGGCGGCCAGTCCGACCATGAACGCGACGTTTGCGACCGTCTCTCTCAAATGGGCTATGCGGCATTTGCCTATGACATTTACGGCAAGGGCAATCGCGCATCTGAACCGGCAGAATGCGAAGCGCTAATGAACCCGCTGGTGGGCGACCGCGCCAAGCTGCAATCTCGCCTCGCGCTTTCAATTGCGACCGCACAGAAAGAAACCGGTCTCGGCGCAGATAAAACTGTCGGCATTGGCTATTGCTTCGGCGGCCTGTGCGCACTGGATGAAGCACGTGCAGGCATGGATGTCGCGGGCGTTGTCTCTTTCCACGGCCTGTTCTTCCCGGCTGATAACCTGGCCGCCGACAAAGCCATCTCCGCTAAAGTGCTCATTCTGCACGGCTATGATGACCCGATGGCGACACCTGATCAGATGAAAGGCGTGCTGGACGAAATGACCGCCAAAGGCGCAGATACGCAGCTCATCGCTTACACTGATACGGGACATGCCTTCACGAACAAAGCGGCAAACGACAAAGAAGGCGGCATGTTCTACCGCGCTGATGTTGATGCCCGTTCATGGACAGCCATGACCAACTTCCTGGAAGAAGTCATCGCAGAGGCATAACGCCCTCTCACCGACAACGAGAAAGGCGCCTCACCGGGCGCCTTTTTTTATTCTGCATTAGGTTCATCGTCTGACACGGACGAGTTACCCGCTACGAGTCGGGGCGCAAAAATCGCTTCCATGGTTTCGCGTTGACGGATTTGCGCGTAGTTCAGCATGCGCATACAGGCACCTAAAACGGCGGCGTCTCCGGATTCAAGTTCTTCGAGATTGCCTTGCGGACCATGCTGATCCCCTTGATTCTCTGCAAAGCCCCGTTCCTCTGACGAAACCACTGCAAGCGCGTTGAAGCCAGCAGCAAAACTCGGGCCCGCGTTTTCAGCATCGAAATTGATCTCACTGGTCAAAAGAGCTTCACAAGCGGTGAGGCCGTTTGATGACCCATACTCAAGCGCCACGATTCTTGTCACCGCTTCCGTTACCGCCGCAACAGATTGGGAATCCTCAAGATAATGCTCGCCACGTCCGCCCGCTGTCGGGTTCAGATTCACCCCACGGCTCGTTGCCGTCGCAAAACTGGCGGATAGTGAGCTGATCGTATCATAATCTGACTGCGCGTTATTTAATTCCTGCGTCCGTTGCGTAGCCAACGTTTGCGCCGCTTCCAGATCTGCCTCAACCGTTTCGCAGTTGCCGGCCGCACCCGCGACTTCACCATCATCAGAATCTGCTTCGTCGCATTCGGCTTTCCGATTTTGCTGGTGCGCTAAAGCGGCGTCTGCCACCTCCTTGTTCGTTCGCGCGGTGTTCAGGGCATTTCGTGCATCAATAACCGCTTCAGCCATCTCTACAGCCCCGGAAAGGGCCGTTGAAGAGTTTTGCGAGGAAATCACTGTCGGGTCCGGCGTCAACAAGCCCGTCAACTGCTCAATCGCAAGAATCGATACCATGGCACGAACATCTCGGGCGGCTTGGACTGACAACTCCGCGCGATCAATGCCGCCATTCATAAATCGCTCACAGGTGCGAAACATCATCTCACGAAGAATATTTACAGTCTGGGTTCTTTGAATCCCGGAGCCAGTTTCATTAAACGCTCCGTTAACGGCCGCCTGCAATTGCGGCGAAGGATCCGCTGGTATTAATGAAAAACTACCTCCCAGCGCCCCACCAAGAACGGTGTAAACATCAGGGTATTGTTCCGCGCAAATTGTCAGACGCTCAACTTCTCGAGCGTTGTCGCCCGTACCTTGGGTAATTCTGACGTTGTTTGAAATGATCCCACGTTGCCGGGCATCGACGGTTATTGCATGCGGACTATCGTTCGGAATATCAAAACGGTGATTGATCGAATTCAGATTCGCGCAGCCCGCCAGCGCGGTCATGGCCGCCGCCATTGCTAAAAATCTCATTGTAACCCCACCCATCAGATTGACGGGAATATTAAGGTAAATACAATTTTAAGAGTCAATATTGCTTCGGAAGTTTTTGAAACACTTCTCTCTACCGACTAAATCACGGCACGATACGCGAAGCCGCGCAGCAGAAATTCATGCGTTTGTCCTTGCAGGTTTCAACGCGACAACCGTCACGCCCGCCAGACAGAACGCACCATATATAGTAGAAGTTCACCGAATCCCGCCATTCGCATCACAGCTATAGCCATATGCGGCATTTTCGCTTATGTGCGGCGCAACACTTCCTCCCTTCCAAGGCTCTATTCTATGTCCATGCGAAATATCGCAATCATTGCGCACGTCGACCACGGTAAGACGACCCTCGTCGACGAACTCCTGAAACAGTCCGGTACGTTCCGTGAAAACGAGAGCACATCCGACCGGATGATGGACTCCAATGACCTGGAAAAAGAGCGCGGCATCACCATTCTCGCCAAGGCGACATCTATTGAGTGGAACGGTCACCGCATCAACATCGTAGACACGCCAGGCCACGCCGACTTCGGTGGCGAGGTTGAGCGTATTCTGCACATGGTGGACGGCTGTATCGTTCTCGTCGACGCGGCTGAAGGCCCGATGCCACAAACCAAATTCGTGGTATCCAAAGCCCTTAAAGTCGGCCTGCGCCCGATCGTTGCTGTCAACAAAATCGACAAGCCGGAGCGCCGTCCGGACGAAGTCATCAACGAAGTTTTCGACCTGTTCGCAAACCTCGACGCTGACGACGACCAGCTCGACTTCCCGATCCTCTACGGATCTGCAAAGAATGGCTGGATGTCTACGGACTACGAAAATCCGACAGACAATATGGACGCCCTGTTTGAACTCGTCATGAGCCACGTGCCTGAGCCACGCGTGTCTGAAGGCTCGTTCAAGCTGCTGGCAACCACTCTGGCATCTGACAACTTCCTCGGCCGCATTCTGACAGGCCGCGTTGAAGCTGGCACAGTGAAGCCGAACATGGCTGTTAAAGCGCTGAACCGTAACGGCGAAATCGTCGAACAGGGCCGCGTCTCTAAAGTTCTCGCATTCCGCGGTCTTGAACGCTCTCCAATCGACGAAGGCGTTGCAGGCGACATTGTATCTATCGCCGGCCTTACCAAAGCGACGGTTGCGGACACGATCTGCGCGCTCGACGTAACTGAGCCTATGCAGGCACAGCCGATTGACCCGCCAACCATCGCCATGACCTTCCGCGTGAACGATTCACCGCTGGCCGGTACTGAAGGCTCTAAAGTGACCTCCCGTATGATCTGGGACCGTCTCCTGAAAGAGGCCGAAGGTAACGTCGCGCTGAAAGTGACCCGCTCTACTGAAGCCGAGGCATTCGAAGTTGCAGGCCGAGGCGAGCTTCAGCTCTCTGTTCTCATCGAGACAATGCGCCGCGAAGGCTTCGAGCTTGGCGTGTCCCGTCCGAAAGTTGTCTTCAAAGAAGATGATAACGGCGACAAGCTGGAACCAATCGAAGAAGTCGTAATCGACGTTGATGACGAGCACTCCGGTGCGGTTGTTCAGAAACTCTCTGAACGCAAAGCTGAAATGGTTGAGATGAAGCCATCCGGCGTTGGCCGTACGCGTCTTGTTTTCCACGCACCAACACGTGGCCTGATCGGTTATCAGGGCGAACTCCTCTCTGACACACGCGGCACCGCGATCATGAACCGCGTCTTCCTTGAATACCAACCACACAAAGGTAAGATTCAGGGCCGACACACAGGCGTTCTCATCGCTATGGAAAAAGGCGAAGCCGTTGCGTTCGCCCTCTGGAACCTGGAAGACCGCGGCAAGATCATGATCGAGCCGCAGGAAAAGGTTTATGGCGGCATGATTGTCGGCGAGCACTCTCGCGATAACGACCTTGAAGTGAACGTCCTCAAAGGCAAAAAGCTTACTAACGTCCGTGCATCCGGTACTGACGAAGCGGTGCGCCTGACACCTCCTATGAAGCTCACACTCGAACGTGCTCTCGCATACATTCAGGATGACGAGCTGGTGGAAGTGACACCGGAATCCATCCGCCTGCGTAAGGTCTATCTCGACCCGCACGAGCGCAAGCGCATGAAAAAGGTTGAGGCTGTCTAACGACCGCGCCTCTAATCAAAACGCAAAAGGCGGGCCTCACGGTCCGCCTTTTTTGTTACAATAACCGCGCAATGCCCGAAGCTCTCTGCCTGTCTTTGGCCAGACCTATGAAATCTCCGGCGGACCACAGCCATGATCTCTGAGACGTCAAATACGTTTCGTGCAGCCCGGCAGGAACAACCAGTTGCACTGATTGCTGATCCATCTGAATGGTCTGAGCCTCAGAAATCCCAGGCTCAATCGTGATAAGATGTTTCCGGTCAATTCGGTCTGCTTCTGACGAAATCTGGCGCCAACGCTCCTTACATGTCGATTTCGCGGCCAGAAGCGTGAGAAAACCGGCGTTGAACCCAGCGTCGCTGTATTGCGCCTGCCCCGGAAACAGGAAATCTGGCTTATTTCCGCGCTCTGTTACCGCCTGTCTTGAGAAAATCAGACCATGTGCCTCGAACATCGCCGCCACATGATGCTCAAACGAGAGTCCCATTCGAGACTTTCGCGTATTCTGAACGCTCAGGGAAAACTTGATGAATGCATCCACGTCCGGCGCGCCATCGGTGTCGAAAAAGCCTTTTACAAGCCGGTCAGCTACGATCTGCTTCTCAAGTGCCCGAAACATTCTTTCTTCAAAGTCGATCCAGGCGAGCAAAGCGGCGTCCGGGTCCTGAACAGGATCAATTTCCGTCAAAGCGTTACGAGCAATCGCAGAGAACTCCTTCGTCTTTGGTAGCTTCAGACCAAAAGGCTCAATGAGGCTCTCAATGCGCGTAACATCGTGATCCTCCACCTCGACGCCGAGTTCCTCCAGAATAAAGCGAGCAGCAAAACCGAGAGACTGATTGTTTGCGCCGGAAATATCAATGACTGCGAACCTCGTCACGGGCGCTTCCTTGAACCCAAACAACCACAACATCTGCGCCTCGGTAGAAGAACCGGAACGACAGACAACGACCAGCAAACTGCCGTCAGCCTTCTTTGCAACAATCAGTGTATCACCAGCGCGCATCGCACCAGTAACGGCATTAGCTTCGTAGTAAAGCCTCGGTTCGGCAGCCCGATTGGGGTTGTCCCTACGGGTATCATACCAGGTCGCAGCACCTGACGCGGAGATCGACTCCCCTTCATCTCCAAACCAGACGTAACTTACATCAAAGACAACTTTCGGCTCCCAGCTTCCAAGAACCTTGCCAATCGTCGTTTTGCCCCCGATTTCATGCTGGTTTGATCTCACGGGCTCAGCATCAACGGCGCTGAGCGTTTTCATCGCTACAGCATCAAAATAGTCTGAGAGGTATCCCTTTTTCATCCCCATGAATCTCCAGATTTCTATCCTGTGTTTCGAGCCAGCCCGCGCAACGGTCAGCCACCCGATCTACCCCTGAAGCAGTCCGCCCCTTCAGGGCACATTCCCATACGACTCCGACCCTGATCCCAGATGAGATCAGCGCTTCAATATTCCGCGCGTCGCGCTCAACATTGGCCGTAATCTTCTCTCGCCAGAAATCTTCGCGCGTCTTCGGCCACTTAAAGAGATGACAACCATGACCGTGCCAGAAGCACCCGTGAACAAACAAAACAGCGTTATGCTTACGGAAATACAGGTCAGGATTCCCCGGCAACCGTTTGTTCTGAAGTGAATACCGAAAACCAAGTTTGTGGAGCGCTGACCTGATCAGAAGCTCGGGCTTAGTATTCTTCCCCTTAATCGCAGCCATGTTCTTCCTGCGAATGTCAGGAGAATGCACATCCGTCATATCAGGCGCTCAACCGCACCCCTTGCTGGGACATCACGCTGAACAAATGTGGCTGCATCGCCTTTGCGACAGCCTTAAACACCGGAACCGCCACCGAATTGCCGAACTGTTTGTAAGCCTGCGTATCTGAAACAGGTATGCGGAAACTTTCAGGAAAACCCATCAGACGGGCACACTCCCGGGGCGTCAGTCTGCGCGGGTTTTTTCCTGCACCTCGGTCAATCAGGATTTCCGATCCATCTTTGTAATACCGCGCTGAAAGCGTCCGGCACGTGTCATTTGGGCCGACCAGGCCAAAACCAAAGCCATTACCCGCCGCTTTATGCTTCGCGGCATAGTTTTGCAGATACTGCCAGAGCTTATCCGAAAGCGTATATTTTTCATTCACCGAAGCATCGGCCCCAAGCGTGAAATGGCCCTCAGCAACTTCACTGCCATCTTCCGGGTGAAGGATGTCCCTCATCCTCGAAACACCTGCCTCTGGCAGGTTCACATCATTCCATGAAAACGACGTTGCATCCCGAAAACCAACGAGCACAACGCGCTCCCGGTGTTGCGGCAGAAAATGTCTGGCATCAACGACCTTCACATGAAGCTCATATCCAAGTTCATCTTCTAATGTCCGACGGATAACCTCGAACGTACGCCCTTTGTCATGACTCTTCAGGTTTTTGACGTTCTCCAGCAGGAAAGCCGCGGGGCGATGATGATCAATAATCCGCGCAACGTCGAAGAACAGCGTGCCCTGCGTCTCATCAAGAAAACCATGTGCCCTGCCAAGTGCATTCTTCTTGGAAACACCCGCAATCGAGAAAGGCTGACAAGGAAAGCCAGCAACCAGAACATCGTGTTCAGGGATCTGATCTACGTCGATTTTCGTAATATCGCCCTCTATAGGACGGTTATCACGGTAATTTGCCTCATAGGTCTGTTGCGCAAAACGGTCCCACTCAGAAGTGAACACGCACCGCCCACCGGCCGCATCGAAAGCGGCACGCAGGCCACCAATTCCTGCAAACAAATCAATGAACGTAAATGTAGTGAAGCGATCATCCGCCTCCCGAAGGCCGGAAATTGCGCGCAAGCTGTCGAGCACAGCTTTTCGCGGTTTAATTTCACCTGATTCCATTCGAAAGATCTGACGCTCAGAATAGCCAAGCTGACTAGCGGCAGCATCCGTGGTCAAACCAGCCTGAATTCTCAGCCTTGCAAATTCAGTCGACATCAGAATCACCCTCGTGGTTAACGAGTGCCATTCTGTCAGTATTTTTCCCGGCACACAAGCATTTGTTCCGCCTTTGTTCACAAAAACTTATCCCTCTCCCCAGAGACCACGCCATACTGGCTGGCATGTACGAAGCGCCGATCAATCTGTCTGAAGATACGCCCAGCGACCTGCTGGCGCGGATCATGACGTATATTGGCGCTGCCTTTCGCTTCCAGAGAAGCTGGGCCCTGCCCGCGCAAGCCGGAGAACCGCCTCGCCTTCTGGCATTTGAGCGCCGCGCACTCTCGCGCATGGTGAGCCGGGCCGAGCATATGATCCGCTGCTGGATTATTCTTCTCGCCTTCGCGCACATTCGTGACGACACAGCGCCCGCGCGCCGATGGACGCTGCCAGTGTCTGTTCAGGCCGGCAAACGTCAGCCAATCAGTTTTGCGGAGCGCGAAATTCTCGCAAGACGCAAACCGGAACCGCCCGCATTTCGCATCTCACTTCCGTCAATCAGAGAGATGGGCAAACGGGCTTTCGACCGATCACGCACGGGCCACCCGAAACGCCACTCAGAACAAATTGAAGCGGCTCTCGATATGCGCCTGAAACGCTTGTTCACCCTGCTTGATGAGGCAGACGACAGAGCCCGCAACATCGCGGCAATCTGGAAAGGACGCATACGGAGCATTCGGAAAACTCCGCCCACTCGCAGACCTCACTTTGATCCACTCAAAGGAGCTGCTGCACCGGGCGCTCTGTTAGAGACCGCCGAGGAGGATGAGGCCCGAACCGTCAGACAGTTCCACCTGATCGCACACACTGCCGTGCAGGGCGTTTATGCCCTGTGCGGGCGCCAGTGCAGCTAAGGCGACAGCGTGACCGTGAATTCATGGTCCGCATGCTCAGGAACATAGTTCCGGAGCAGCTTTAGAGATGTGAGCACCTTGTCGACATCGCCCTCGCCCAGCTCTTTTGGCGGCAAGGTCGGGATGTCCCTGATGGCATCACTCACCAACTTTAAGAGCTCAGCCCCTGCTATTTTCGGCGCGACATCATCGCTGTCCGTATAGAGAAATGGCTCTGTCAAATCATCGCGCCAGCCAAGCGTTTCACGCAGCGCATGCAGAAAGCGTTTGCCGCCAGACATAACCTCGCAGCCTGCCGTTTCGTCCGTCACCGAATAACATAAACCCATGGCTCACCTCTGCGTTTCAGGCTGGCCTCTCGTAGCGAGTTGCGCAAGTTCGAACCCGGCTCACACGTGATTTTGGAATTTCAAAAAACTGAGCTAGATTATCGGGTATGGCACTTAAGACCCATCACGCTGCCGGATGGGAAATCCGGCCTCACGCGCGCGAAGATCGCGACGCCGTCAAAGCCGTTTTGCAAACTTGCCTGCAAGAATTCCCGTGGCATGTCACAACCCGGTTTGACCCTGATGCGCTGGAACACGCGCTCAGCTACACCACCGCCATCGTCGCGACGGAGAAGAAAGCCGGCATTGTCGGCTTCATGATCATCAACACTGAAAGCGGATATGTGAGCCATATTTTCGTGCTGCCCGAATGGCGTCTCTGCGGCATTGGATCCGGCCTGTTAGAGGTCGGCCGCGTTCTGAGCGGCAAACGCCTGTTTCAGGAGCTGGACGTGCGCAACAAATATGGCCGCGCCGCCTGCGCTGCGATGGGCTGGTCTGAAATGGTGCCGGAAGGAAACACCGGCAGCTGGCAGGTCCGCCTGATTTCAGAATAGGCCCAGCCGCCTTCTGCGCAAAATCTGGTCGCCGGCTGGTTTCGCGGCCCGTCACGCTTGTCGTCTCACATAGTTTGCGTTTCATTGCCGTTCGGGAGGTGCCCTCATGGCATTTTATGAAGTTGATCTTCGCGGCGAGTTTTTCCCTCTGCATGACAGGGGACGATGGAAACTATTCGGTTTCGAGACGACCTGCCATGTCGAGGCTGAAAGTGCACAGAACGCTGAGATGGAAGCGGTCAAACTCATCCATATCGACCCGGTCTGGCAACATATTCGTCCGCGCCCCGGCTTTCCGACGCCGCGCCTCTATCCTGAAGGCACAGTGAGCGCCGATCCGGCAGAGTTCTCTCTGCCAGAGTATGATCTCTATCGGATGGTGAAATAGCGTTTAGCTGTCTCGTTCGCCGAAGAGGGCCGAGCCAACCCGGATATGGGTCGCGCCGTAGAGTATCGCGGTTTCGAAATCACCGCTCATGCCCATGGAGAGCTCTTTCAGGTCATAACGGTTTGCGAGCTTCGCCAGCAGCGCAAAGTGAGGACCAGCCGGTTCGTCCGCAGGCGGAATACACATCAATCCCTTTGGGGTAATTCCGAATTCCGGGCAGGTTTTCGTGATGAACGCTTCAAGGTCTGCTGGTAGAACACCCGCCTTTTGCGGCTCCTCGCCCGTGTTCACCTGCACCAGAATATCTGGCGTTTTACCGAGCTTCTGGATCGCTTCTGCCAGAGTGCGCGCGAGCTTTGGCCGGTCCAGCACGTCAATCGCGTCAAACAGGGCGACAGCATCTTCTGACTTGTTCGACTGGAGCGGCCCGATAAGGCGAAGTTTCAAATCTGCGTACTGCCCACGGCGCTCACCCCAGCGCTCCTGCGCCTCCTGAACGCGGTTCTCACCGAATACGCGCACACCTGCCGCGAGCGCTGCTTCGATCCGCTCATCAGGTTGGCGCTTGGAGACTGCAACCAGTTCCGGCGCGGTTTCACGCTCTGCCTTTTGACAGGCTTTGGAAATGCGGGCTTCTATCTCGGCAAGGTTTTCTGAAAAGCTCATAAGGCGGTTTTCCGGGCATGATGCATCGAACAGGACGAAGAATGGTGTCTGCCGTGCGAGAGGCAAGCCGTCAAATGCCTTATCCCCTGCCTGGCGCATTTTTCCTGACCGATCCGCAGCGAACACCGGATCCGGTCAGCGTTGTGAACACACTGCCAAACGGCACAGGCGTCATCTACCGCCATTTTGGTGCGGCCGATCGGAATGAGGTCGCCAAAGCACTAAGGACAGCTACGTATCGCAAAGGGATCGCCCTGCTCATTGCGAATGATCCAGACCTTGCCAATGCTGTCAAAGCCGATGGCGTTCACTGGCCGGAAGCCCGCGCGCAGCTTGCCCGTAAATGGCAGGGACGCTTTCTGATCCAGACGCAGTCTGCGCATTCCAGACGCGCGATCGCCAATGCTGTTTGCGACGCCATTCTTGCCTCCACCGTATTTCCATCCAACAGCGCGAGCGCGGGGGCTAGTATGGGGCCGGTGAAGTTTCGGAGACTGGTTATGGGAACGGAGAAGACGGTTTACGCGCTTGGGGGCGTCAACTCTGAGACGGCAGGACGCGTGAGCCGGTTCGCAGGCCTCGCCGCGATTGAGGGGTTTACCTACACGTAAAACTTGTCTTGCCAGCGCCCCGCGCTTAGAAATTATGGCAGTCAACTCAAGGGGACGTAGTATGAAAAAGAAAGCCAGCCCGATTAAATCCGACTTCGAAGCGATGAAGCTCAGCGATGAGAAATGGGCAGAATACAAAGCCGGAAAGAAGCAGATGGCGAAAAAGCGCATGGGCGCAAAAGGCGCTAAGAACTTCTCCCGCAAACTGGAAGCCAAGCGCAAAAAGTTTCTGGGCGGCGGCGCTTAAGCGCTTTGATCACCGGATCTGTTCAGAGTCCCGGCCTTTTCTGAAGGTCGGGATTTTTAATGGCGCAAGCCAGGCACAACGATTGTCGTCAAAGACGGAACGAACGGGCTCAGTATCCGGTAGGTCATCGAACGCGCCCACGGCAATACCAATGCCGGACGGATGGCGCTCTGTCGTCCAGTAGAGGGTCGTTGCACAATTGGGGCAAAAGAACTGGATAAAGTCAGCCCCTGATGCCGCCTTGCGGATATAGCGCTGGGATACGCCGGTTATGGTGACGGCTTCACCCTGATAATAGGCACCAAGGCCGAACGCACTGCCCGACCGTTTTTTACAGTCGGCGCAGTGACATTGGACAATACTGTCAGGCGCCCCGTCGCAGCGGGCTTTTAGCTGGCCACAGCCGCAGGACGCCTGAAACACGTCTATTCCTCGGAAGGTTCAGGCACACCTACAACGTGGAAGCCTGCATCAACGTGCAGAACTTCGCCAGTGATAGACTGGCCAATGTCAGACAGAAGATAAAGCGCGCAGCCAGCTACGCCTTCCATCTTCGTGTCTTCTTTCAGAAGAGACCATTCACGGCCCGTACCCATGAGGGATTTGCCGCCGCGAATACCAGCCAGAGAGAGCGTACGCATCGCGCCCGCAGAGATCGCATTGACGCGAATGCCCTGATTACCAAGGTCGCGTGCGGCGTAACGGGTAGACGCCTCAAGCGCAGCCTTGGCAACGCCCATCACGTTGTAAGACGGAACAACACGCTCGGCGCCAAGATAGGTCATGCAGATGATAGAACCGCCCGGATCCATCATTTCAGACGCGCGGCGGGAGCAATCAATGAAGGAGTAAACAGAGATATCCATAGCGCGACGGAAACCCTCACGAGAGGTGTTTGCAACCATGGAGCCCATCAGCTCGTCTTTGCCAGCGAAGGCGATGGAGTGAACGAGGAAATCGATCTTACCCCATTTTTCTTTCACTGCCGCAAAGGCTGCGTCCATGCTTTCGTCGTCAGTCACGTCTGCCGGAATCATGAAATCCATGCCGATAGATTCAACGAGCGGACGCACGCGGCGCTCAAGGCCGTCGCCCTGATAAGTGAAGGCGATTTCAGCGCCCTGTGCAGCGAGCTGCTTTGAGATACCCCAGGCGATGGAGTTCTGGTTTGCGACGCCCATAACGATGCCGCGCTTGCCAGCCATCAGATTGCCTTCCGGCATGTTCCAGTCAGACATGTGTCCTCCAAGACGAAATGTTGAACTCGTTGGCTATGCGCGGACGCCCATCACGTCAAGTAAGGCGAGGCCTGCACTCAGGCGAATTCAAGGTGATAATAGCTGTTAAAGTCGGAGACGACATAATCGCCGAACACATCGCCCGGCTGGAAACCAAAACTTCGATAGAGGGCATTAGCTGGCGCGTAGACCTCAGTTCTACCAGTCTCGAGGCTGACGGTCTGATAGCCGCGCTCTTTGGCCATAGTGATGAGGGTTTCAAGCACAATGCGAGCCACGCCTTTGCGCAAATGGTCCGGATGAGTGCGCATGGATTTGATCTCGCACCGGGCATCCGACAAATGCTTCAGCGCGCCCATGCCGACCAGCTGTTCGCCCTGCCAGACTGCGATGAAATCAATTTCCGGTACTTTAAGTTTTGAAAGGTCCAGCACGAAGGCAAGCTCTGGCGGAGAATTGGCAAAAGCCTCACGGACGTGAAACTCCAGAAGCGAGACCACTTGCGGATCATCAAAATCACCGGCACGGATTTCAAACTCAGGTGCCACGCGTATCCCCGTAGAGATGGATATGCAGACGGTCCGTAAAGTTCATGCCGTGTCGCAGGCATTCTTCGGTGAGCCATTTGCTACGCGTGCGCACCTCACCTGACGACCGGCCGAGCGGCATCAGATAGACGCGCTCATGAGGAATGCGGAATGTTCGGGTCAGCGAGAGAACCTCTTCAAGGTCTTCAGGTGAGCCGATAACGAACTTAAACCAGCTTTGCGGCAGCGCGGCATAGGCGGAAAGCGAGGCCTCATTCAGCGCAATAGCGGCGTCATTGCCGGAATGGGCGAGTTTTGGAGAGACGTTGAACTGATTGACCAGCGGGATAAGACCTGCGGGAGGCGCGATAGAGCCATTAGCTTCAATCTCGACCCAGACCGGTCCGCACGCGTTTTTGATCGCAGTGATCAGACCTTCAAGCTTACCCTTCTGGAGCATGGGCTCGCCGCCGGTAATCACGATGCCGGAAGGTTCAGATTTTGCGACTTCAGCCGCGACGTCACCAAAGCTACGCGATAAACGTTCCGCTTCCGGAACGAACTTTACATTGTCTTCGTGGAAGAAAGGTGTGCCTTCGAAATTCCAGGTGTAGGCGGTATCGCACCATTTACAGTGCAGGTTACACCCTGAAAGGCGAATAAAGGTGCGGGGCGCACCAAGGCTCGCCCCTTCACCCTGAATAGAAGAAAAGATTTCCGGATTGCCGTGATCGTCAACCGCAAGCCAGAGCGTTTCCTGGCTCATGGCTTTGATCAGCTTTTTTCCGGTTGGAACAGTCCAACGCGCATGTCGTCAGCTGTATAAATCAGCTTGTCATCAGCATACAGACGACCGTCTGCAATACCCAGAACAAGGCGACCACGCTTCACGCGCTTCAGTTCCATTTCGTAACGGACGAGTTTCACATCAGGTGTAACCTGACCGGTGAACTTCACATTGCCAACGCCAAGCGCGCGGCCTTTGCCCGGAGAGCCGCTCCAGCCAAGCCAGAAGCCGACATTCTGCCAGAGCGCATCAAGACCAAGACAGCCTGGCATAACCGGGTCGCCAATAAAGTGACACTGGAAGAACCAGAGTGACGGATCGATATCCAGCTCGGCAACCATATTGCCCTTGCCGTGCGGACCACCATCCATAGTGATCTCAGTGATGCGGTCCATCATCAGCATTGGCGGCGCCGGCAGCTGAGCATTACCTTCACCGAACAGGCTGCTCTTGCCGCTCTCGATCAGCTCTTCCTTCGTGTAGGAAGATTTTCTTTCAAATAACTCAGACAATTGGGAATCCTTACCGTCGTGCTGTCCGCTGAAAGTCTGCCAGAAACGGTATGTTTCCCTTGAGGTCAACCCACACACGCATAGCGAGTACGGGCTTTGCCCTAATTTACGGCAGCAACCTGCAGAGCCATGTCAGCGTTTGTATCGCCGAGTTCGTCCTCATCATCAAAAGCGACAACAGATGGCGCCGTACCCGGCGCGCCCCAAAGATTGGTTTTGTCAGCCCAGCCACGACGATGATTGATATAGACTTCGCACATGGTCTCTTCACAACCGATGAGCGTTGCGATCGCGCCAGACTCCATGCGCGCCACGACGCGGGATTCAGAGTTGGAAGACCGATGAAGATCAACAAGGTCTGAACCATGGATCATAACGCTTGGCTGACCACCGAGTGTACGCTCATGCATCCAGACTTCATCACCGGACGGGTCACGCACCATGCGCCAGTCGCGTGTTTCACGAACAACCATAACGGGCAGGCCACGGCGTTCGTATCGCCATGCTACAGGATATTCGAGGCTCGGGCCTGTGCGACCATGCACAGCGGAATACTTCAGCGATTCAAATCGCGGCACCGGCAATCCGGAGAAGGCGCTGATTCGCACAGCCTGACCGGTCACGGGGCCCTGGTTCGCAGATTGTGCGACCGATGGCAGTGAAATCATGAGGCTGGCGAGAAAAAGGCTTTTCAGCTTCGCAAACATGCTTAATTTCCCGAGGTCTGTTCCATGGGAAATTTTTGCCTGTTATGGTGAATAAGGCGTAAACAGGTTCTGAAAATTTATCTGGGACTTCTGAACGCATTGGCCACGCCGCACTTGTTTGCTATGGCACGATAAAAGAAGCAGGATAGGGACGCGATGTCTTCGCAAAAATTGAAAGTTATAGTGACCCGTCGACTTCCGAGCGTGGTGGAACTTCGCCTGAAGGAATTGTTCGACACGACACTGAATGAATCTGACCACCCTATGTCACAGGGCGAGCTGTCAGACGCAGTGGCGGAGGCAGATGTACTTGTCCCGACCGTGACAGATAAAATCGACGGACGTGTTCTGGCGCATGCTGGCGAAAATCTTCGCCTTATCGCGCAGTTCGGCGCGGGCGTGGACAATATCGACGTGCAGAGCGCAACTCAGCGTGGCATCACCCTCACGAACACGCCGGGCGTTCTGACCGAAGACACAGCCGACATGACTATGGCGCTACTTCTGTCTGTGCCGCGCCGCATGATCGAAGGCGTCAAAGCCATCGAGAATGACGAGTTTAAAGGCTGGACACCAACCTGGATGATGGGTCGCCGGATTTCCGGCAAGCGCCTTGGCATTATCGGCATGGGCCGTATCGGTCAGGCTGTTGCACGCCGCGCGAAAGCCTTCGGCATGCAGATCCACTACCATAACCGTACTCAGGTCAGCCCGCAGATCGAAGAATCTCTCGGCGCAACCTATTGGGATAGCCTCGACCAGATGCTGGCGCGCATGGACTATGTGTCCATTAACTGCCCGCACACTCCGGCTACCTACCACCTTCTGAACTCACGCCGTCTTGAGCTGATGCAGCCTCACGCATTTGTCGTAAACACATCCCGCGGCGAAGTGATTGACGAAGCTGCACTCGCACGTGCGCTTGAAGAAGGCAAAATCGCAGGCGCCGGCCTCGACGTGTTCGAGCACGAACCTGCGGTGAACCCGAAGCTCAAAGAAATGCCGAATGTCGTGCTTCTGCCTCACCTTGGCTCTGCGACAGAAGAAGGCCGTACCGAAATGGGCGAGAAGGTTCTGATCAATATCAAAACCTTTGCTGACGGTCACAAGCCACCGGATCGCATCATTCCGGCTATGCTGTAATCAGTCTTCCGGTACTGGAATTTCAGGCCCCGCAGTCTCTGGCTGCGGGGCCTCTTCATCTGACGCCAACGCATCCAGAAACGCGCGCAAATCTGTAAGGCTGACATCAGGTATCTGCTCATGCGGCAGGTGTCCGACATCAGGATAAAGAACCAGCTCTGCCTGAGGGACCGCTTCAGCAAAACGCCTCGCATGATCGGCAGGTACGATTTCGTCCCCCTCGCCCTGCAAAACGAGTATGGGCAGGCTCAGGCTTTGAAGTCGGTCCAGCGCGTCGTCTGACACTCCATCGGTCCGCGCAGACACACGCAGCAACGCCTCACGATGCCCGGGCGCACGGGCAAAGTCAGCATACTGACGAACTGTTTCGTGAGGCGCTGCTTCTCCGCTTGCGGCGACAAAACCGCGCCGGATCGCTATGGCCGGATCAAGCGTCATAGCAAGGGCGGTAACGACCGGATTATTCACGATGTCAGACGCAAAGGCAGCATGCTCGCGCGCTTCATCGGACGAAGACAAACCGGCTGGCGCGACAAGCACCAGCCCACTCAGATTATCAGAATGACGGAGCGCGTATTCCCAACCAATATGTCCGCCGAGCGAGGCACCGACCAACACGAACTCATCCAGATTCAAGCGCGTTGAAAACCGGGACAGAAAGTCAACGAGGCCTGCCGTGGTAAGGTCAGTCGTTTCAAGCACGCGGGTCAGACCATGCCCCGGCAGATCGACACTGATGACGCGGTAGTCCTGTTTCAGGTCTTCTCGCCACGCCATCCAGCTCTGACTGGCCGAGGCAAGGCCATGAACCAGCAGAAGCACTGGCGCATCGCGCGGGCCTTCGTCAGTATAATGCACCAAAAGCCCGTTCGGCAGGCGCGCATATTCAGACACTGGCTGCTCATAGAGCGCCTCAAGGTCTTCGTAGGGAATGTCCGCGCGATGAAAGGATAACCAGGTTGCGCCGGTCAGCGCGAAGACGGCGCAAAGGCCGACAGTAAGCCATTTCAGCGGCCCGCGCATCATTTAGCGCCACATGCCGGACAGGCCGGATCTTTAGGAAGCTTCACAGTGCGGAATGCGCCGGTCAGCCCTTCAATCAAAAGCAATCGGCCGAACAGGTTTTCTGTCTCACCGATGAGGTAACGCGTTGCGAGAAGGGCCTGCTGACTGGCAACCAGGTGAGTGATCGCGCCCACAACGCCAAGGTCTTTGCAATTTCCTGCATCCGGTGGCTCAGCTGGTACAAAGCACTGATAACAGGGACAGTTTTCATCATAAAGCGCATTCACCGCCATGACCTGACCCGTCCAGCCGGCAACAGCTCCAGAAATAAGCGGCACGCCCTCTGCGAGGCTCGAGGCGTTGAGTGCGAAGCGGGTTTCAAAATTATCAGAGCCATCCAGAACAAGGTCAGCCTCGGCCAGCGTCGCATCCGGTGTCCAGCGCTCCTGAACGACATCAATCCGGATATCCGGATTAAGCGCAGACAGACCGCGAAACAGCGCCGCGACCTTCCAGTCGCCCACATCGCGCGATGAAAACTGGGTCTGGCGCTGCAGGTTGGACACATCAACCTTGTCATCATCGAAGATAGTCAGCCGACCAACACCGCTCGCCGCGAGTATCCGTGCCGCAACACCGCCAAGCGCACCTGCACCAACGATCAGAACATGCGCATCCAGAAGTTTTTTCTGGCCTTGACCGCCGATTTCTTTCACGAGGAAATGGCGCTTATATCGTTCAATCTGTTCAGGTGTCATATCTGGCCCGGCTATTAGCTGGTTTCGTTTTGCGCCCTCGCGGCGCAGGCTTCAAGTGGAGGAATGAGAATTGTCGGACACTGAGAGCTCAGCTCCACTGAAATGGGTTAGCGGCGAAGAGCGCTCCCCGACCGGCAATGTGTTTCTGACCGGTCGCGCGGGAACGGGTAAAACCACGCTTATCCGCAAATTCCTCGCTGATGCTGGCGAACAAGCCATCGTGCTTGCACCGACAGGTATTGCTGCCATGAATGCGGGTGGCCAGACCATCCACTCTTTCTTCAAATTTCCGCCAAGACTGCTTGATGCAACCGATATCAAGCGCCTGCGAAATGCGCGGCTGATCAAGAAGCTCGACACGATTATCATCGACGAGATTTCCATGGTCCGCGCGGACATGCTGGACGCGATCGATAAATCACTTCAGCTCAATCGCGGCTCTCGCAAACCGTTCGGCGGTGTACGGATGGTTTTGTGCGGAGACCTGCACCAGCTGCCTCCTGTCGTCTCCCGGGACGAAGAAGAAATCCTGATGGAGCGCTACGGCAACCCATACTTCTTCCGCGCCGAAGCCTTTCAGACCGGCGCGTTCGCTCTTGTCGCGCTCAAGCACGTATATCGCCAGAACGATCCTGAATTCCTGAAGCTTCTGAACGGGGTGCGTCAGGCGCGACTGGATGAAGATGACGTAGAGGTTCTGAATAATCGCGTTACCGGTCGCCGCGCCATTGAAGCGAGCGAAACACATATCGTCCTCACGCCAAACAATGCCGCCGCCTTCCGCATCAATCAGGCACGTCTGAAAGCGCTTGATGGCGAAACCTATGCCTTCCAGGCGACCGTCGAAGGTCAGTTCGACGATAAAGCCGCACCGACAGAAAACATTCTGGAGCTGAAGCGCGGCGCGCGCATCATGCTGATCAAAAATGATCCTCAGGGCCGGTATGTGAACGGTTCAATCGGAACGGTTGAAGGCTTTGATGAAGACGAAGTGATTGTCAAAATTGACGGTGAGACCTGCCGGATCGAGCCTGCCGTCTGGGAAAAGTACCGCTATGAGATGGACAAAGAGAATGACAAGGTCGACCGGTCCGTCGTCGGTTCGTTCAAACAGCTGCCTATCCGCCTCGCCTATGCAGTGACGATCCATAAGTCTCAGGGCCTGACCCTGAAGAAAGTCTATATCGACTTCGACAATGGCATGTTCGCACATGGTCAGGCTTATGTTGCTTTCTCGAGGGCGACCACACTTGAAGGGCTGGAGCTTTCGCGTCCGCTTCGCCCGTCCGATCTGGCGTTTGACCGCCGCGCCTTTGAATTCGGCCAGCTGGAAATAGTCGAAGATACAGACACCCACCTGATTGCAGGCTTCCAGCCGCGCGAAGACGAGCTGCTTTAGCCTCTTCCAGAAACAAAAAACCCTCCCGGCAAGCCGGGAGGGCAACTAGTTTACTACGTGACTGCAGGTCAGATCACGTAACCAAAACCCGCAACTGTCATCGCAATTACAGCCGACGCGAGCGGCACTGCTGCGAACATGCTGATCAGATTGCGTTGAAACTCCGTGCTCATTGTTTTTCTCCGTTCCCTTAGAGCGGCACCATGCCGTGTTCGTGGATTGTATATAGAACCAGCCTGAACCAAAAACAATGAACGAAATCAATTTTATTCAGTGTTTAGACGTAATAATTTACTGCGCCTTGTTTTTTAAGCCGTTTCAGGTGAGCGATTTTTCGAGAAGTTTCATGACACCGTCGAATTCACGGGTCAGCTCTTCGTAGGACTCGTCAGCCCAGAAGCGTGGTGACTCAAATTTCATGAGTGCTATCTGCAGCATTTCCGCCGTAAAATTCAGATTATCCAGTGGCTTGATCTCACCGAATTTCAGCCCCTGCTCCAGGATCTGAACAATATAGATCCGCTCCTGGGCCAGCTCTTCGACGTAATAAATCGGACGCTCACGCGCCAGAACATCCGCCATTTCCAAGGCTTTCGTCTTGTTCTGCATCATGTGGTAGGTGCGTTCCAGCCGCGCTTTGAAGAGCTCGGTCAGGCGTGGCAGGGCCGGCTCGTCGCTCCGACGCGCGATTTCGGCGAACAACTGGTAAAAGGCCTGATTAAAGCCGCGTACAATCGCTTCGGCGATATCCAGCTTGGATTTGAAAAACCTGTAAATATTGCCCGCAGACATATCGCAGTCTTTTGCAATCTCGGCCATTGTGGTCTTTGCATATCCATAGTGTAGGATACGGGTCATGGCCGCTCGGAGGATCTGTTCGCGGGTGTCTGTAGTCTCGGTCATGGTTTGAGCATAGATGATAAGAATGAATCATCAATGATTTATTCAGCCGATAGGACATTTAATGAGTTTTGATCGAATTGGCGTTCTTGGCGCTGGCGCATGGGGCACAGCACTGGCTTATTCCACGCAGGCAGCCGGACGCGATGTGCTTATCTGGTCACGAGAAACCGAGGTCGCTGAGGCCCTCTCTTCCGGTCAGGGCAATCCGCTATTCCTGCCCGGTGTCGACCTGCCAGCTATCCCTTCCACGTCATCCCTTTCCGATCTTGCCAACGTCGATGCGATCCTCGCGGTCGTGCCTGCGCAATTTGCACGCTCCGTTTTCGAACAGCTGAATGGCCTGATACCAGACGACACACCGTTCGCGCTCTGCGCCAAGGGCGTTGAGCACGGCTCACTGAAACTTATGGCTGATGTTCTGCATGAAACGCGACCGTCTGCTCCGGTTGCTGTTCTCTCCGGCCCCTCTTTCGCGATCGACGTCGCCAAGGGTCTTCCCACAGCCGTCACGCTGGCCTGCGAAGATCAGGCTCTTGGCGCGCGCTGGATGGAAAGCATTGGACGCCCGGAGTTTCGTCCGTACTGGAGCAACGATATTGTCGGCGCCGAGATTGGCGGCGCGGTTAAGAACGTGCTCGCCATCGCCTGCGGCGCGGTTGAGGGGCTTCAGCTTGGCAAGTCTGCACATGCTGCGCTCATTTCCCGCGGATTTGCTGAGATGGTCCGTCTCGGCAGCGCTATGGGCGCGCAACCCGAAACGCTTGCCGGCCTTTGCGGGCTTGGCGATCTGGTCCTCACCTGCTCGTCACCGCAATCGCGCAATATGAGCTTTGGCAAAGCACTCGGCGAAGGCCGCTCGCCGGCTGACATTCTGGCAGAACGCAAAGCCGTCACCGAAGGCGTCGCCACCGCACCCGGTGTCGTCGCGCTTGCGAAACGGTATGATATCGAAATGCCGATCTGTGAGGCCGTCGCCAATATTCTGGCCGGCAATATCACTTTGCGTGAGGCCATGAAGGGTCTGATCGAACGCCCGTTTAAGGCCGAAAACGTCCTATGAGCTTTACCACGCCGGACATAACCCGCGCGGTGACACAGGGCGCAGTCCGGCTGCTCGAACAAATGTCCCTCGCCTGCGTAACGGAGCTCGTGCTCGCAAACGGCAGACGCGCCGACATCATGGCGCTGAGCGAGAAAGGCGAGATTTGGATCGTCGAAGTCAAATCCGGAAAGCCCGACTTTGAGTCAGACGGCAAATGGCATGAGTATCGCCCCTATTGCGATAAGTTCTTCTTTGCCGTGCATGAGAGCTTCCCGACCGAGCTTCTGCCGCTTGATACCGGGCTGATTATTGCCGACCAGTTTGGCGGCGCGCTTATTCGGCCAGCGCCGGAACACAAACTCGCCGCAGCACGCCGCAAAGCCGTCACTCTGAAGCTGGCACGCACAGCCGCCCAACGCTTTTCCGCGCAACAATTCGCGGCTGGTTTCACGCCAGAATAAAACCTTCACTGACAAACCGAAACAATTCTGTATATCCTGCCCTCAACTGGGAGGGACACAATGCTGAAAACAACCATCGGACACCGCGACCTGATGCCGGACCTGATACGCGCCTGGGCGATTATCGGGATTGTGCTTGTAAACGTCGAAATGTTTTCAGCCGGACTGAATATCGGCTACCCATCCACCGGAGAGGCAGGCGATCACTGGGCCAAACTACTGGTGAACGGGCTTTTCACCCTGAAATCCTATTCTCTCTTTTCCATGATGTTCGGCGCTGGTCTCGGCTATCAGCTCGCATCAGCCGCGCGCACAGAAACCAATGCGACCGGGCGTTATTATCGCCGCATGGCCGGATTGCTGGCGCTTGGCCTGATCCATGTCATCTTCCTGTTTCTGGGCGATATTCTGGTGACCTACGCCATTCTGGGCAGCCTCCTTTATTTCTGCCGGAACGGAAAACCGAAAACACTCATCACCTGGGGCCTCGTGCTGATAGCGATTCAGACTGCCCTGATGATGCTTGGCGCAGGCGCCATGGCGATGATGGAAGGTATTACCGATCCTGCAGCCCGCCGCATGATGGATGATCAGATGGCCGAACAGCGTGAAGCCTTTCTGGCCATTGATGCCATATTTGCAGACGGCAGCTTCCTGCAGATCGCTGCTGCCAGAGCGTCTCTGATCCCAACCCTGCTTCCGACGGTCATGATGGTACAGGGCATCAGCGCATTCGGCTTTTTCCTGATCGGTCTCGGGTTTTTCAAATTGGGTCTGCTCAGTCAGCCAGACCATAAATTCTGGAAGACGTCGCTCTTCGTGCTTCTGCCAATCGGGCTCATTTTGAGCTTTTACGGCTCAAATGTTTATGTTGGAGCGCCGCAGCGTGAAAGCGCCCAGGGCCTGTTCGGCATGGCCATCATGATCTTAGGTTCGCCCTTCTCCACCTTTGGCTATATCGGCGTAATCGCCCTCATCGCACGCATGGGCACAGGGCCGGTTCTTCAATTTCTGGCGCGAGGCGGATCAGCCACGCTGTCAGCTTATCTTCTGCAATCAGTCATAATGTGCATCGTAACCCTGCCGATCGGCTTTGGCCTCTTTGGACAGCTAGGCGCGTTGCCAGCCGTTCTGATTGCGCTGGCGACCGGCATCTTCACGCTTTGCTTTGTGAGCCTCTGGCTGACCAAGTTTAAACGGGGACCGATGGAAATTCTCCTTCGCCGCTGGACCTACCTCGGTTACCGCCAGCCACTACAGAGAAACAACGCATGACACATTTATGCGCAGCGCTGGTGATGCCTGCCTTTCTTCTATTGGCTGCGTGTGGCCAACAGGAGGAACGCCTCGCCCGTGCTGAAACACTGGCGAGCGCAGTTCAGGATCAGGTTGTAGAGACTGTGACGGGAGAAACAGCCCCTACCGATCCATTCCCCGAGGCCGCGAACGACGACTAGACCTCGCCCCGATGGTGAAACCCGTTTCACAGGCCACCGTCGGGCGATTAGTTTGTATTATGAAGCGCGACATCGGATTGGGGCTAAGCCGTGCGTAAACCCGTAACGCCAGCAAACGTATTTATTCTGGAGATTGGCATCGCCGCGGCGATCGCCATGGTCGGCGCTATGGCTGTGCTTCTGACCATGGTTCCGCCCGCAGATCGCCAAAGCGCGCCTATAATCATGGATGCGGCTGAACGCTTTGACGGCCTGTCGCGGCCTGCCGAAATCATTCGGGCCAGCACCCGCGCAGGCATCATCAGCGAGACAGAAGCAACGCGCACATCAGGTGCCGCGCAGCCACCCCGCTTCATTGTCAGCCTTAGCTCGCACTCCGAAGCGGCACACTTTCTTAGAACCTTCCGCGAAAATCGAGGCGCCGCCCGCGCGCAATTTGCCGATTGGACTAAAGCCAATCCGACATTCCGAGGTTTTTATCTGGAAGGTATCACGACGTCCGGCGAGGCAATCCTCACCTATCGTCTGGCGGGAGATCCGCGCCCCGCAGGTGAGCTAGAAGTTGCACTTACACGCCAGCTGAATGCGTCCGGTGATGTTCGCCACATCACTTCACTGGCAGGCAGGCGGGCGGCGCGATAGCCGCCCGGCCAGATCATCAAACTCAGAGCGCGAGCTCGAAGATCTTCTCATAATCAGCCTGCGTGACAGGCTTGGCGTTGCCATAGTGCGCAAGGTCTTTCAGTGCGTACTCGACGATTGACGGGCCGTGATCGGCTGTAACGCCGATATCTGACAGCTTAGCCGGAATGCCGATATCTTCGTTCAGCTTGGCAATCGCATCGCCTACACATGCACCTTCTTTGAGGTTCATCATCTGACGAATGCGCTGGAATTTACGCTCGTCAGCATCTGCGTGGAAGCGCATGAAGTGCGGCAGGAAGATCGCGTTCAGCGTACCGTGGTGCAGCTTGAGGTCATGCAGACGACCTGCCGCGTGAGACATAGCGTGTACGCCGCCAAGACCTTTCACGAAGGCAAGCGCGCCTTCAAAAGAAGCCACCATCATGTTCCAGCGGGCATCCGCATCAGAACCGTCCTGAACAGCGCGCTTCAGCCAGCCATCACCAACCGCGCGGCCAAGGCCTTCATAGCCAATGCCTTCAGCTGGCGGGTTCACTGTCGGTGTCAGGATCGCTTCGATACAGTGCGTAACAGCGTCCATACCTGTGGCAGCCGTCAGCAGCGGCGGCAGGCCGAGTGTCAGATCAGGGTCACAGATTGCAGTCGCCGGAACGAGGTGCGGAGACGCATAAGTCTGCTTGTGACCGTCATTCTGGATGATGATCATACCGACACTGACTTCAGACCCTGTACCGGCCGTTGTCGGGATGGCGATCAACGGCGGGATTTTGCCAATTTTCTTGCTGCCGCCGACAGTCGCGCCATAATCGGCGAGATTTCCGCCATGGCTCGCCATGAGGCCAACAGCCTTTGCAAGGTCCATGGAAGAGCCGCCACCAAGCGCGATAATACCGTCACAGCCGGACTCTTTGTACATCGCAGTGACTTCCGTCACCTGCTTTTCGGTTGGGTTCGGCTCGGTTCCGGCGAACACTTCGTGCGCACCGCTGATATTTTCTGTGACTTTGTCCAGCAGACCGACTTGTTTAATGCCCGGGTCAGTGACTACAAATCCCTTTGTGATATTAAGACCGGCCATGGTCTTGCCAAGCTTTGTGATGGCGCCATGATCGAGAATGCACGGTGTTACGAAATTGATGACAGGCATTATGTTTCTCTCCCCTGAGATGCTAGTTGCAAAAAAGCCTAAGGCGCGCCTGTAAGCAATGAAAAATCGGCAGAAAGTGATAGTTAGCTATCTCTTTTTGACGTAGGTCCGGAGTAAAGAGTTGGAAAATCAGGCTAAAACCCCACTTCTCAGCATAGAAAATCTCGCTGTGGAATTCGATACGCCGGATGGCGTTGTGAACGCAGTGAAGGGGGTCAGCTTTGAAGTCTTCCCGGGCGAATGCGTCGGCGTTGTCGGCGAATCGGGATCAGGCAAAAGCCAGTCCGCCCTCGCGGCGATGGGCCTTCTTGCAGCAAACGGACGCACCAAAGGTCAGGTGAAGTTTGAGGGCAAAAGCCTGCTCGGCATGAGCCAGAGCGAACGACGCATGATGCGCGGCTCTCAAATGTCCATGATCTTTCAGGACCCGCTGACATCCCTCACCCCGCATATGACGGTCGGCGCACAGCTTCGCGAAGTGCTCGCTATTCACCGCAAACTGCGCGGCAAGGAAGCCGATAAAGAATGTATTGAATGGCTGGAGCGTGTTCGCATTCCAGACCCTGCCCGCCGTATGGACCAGTTCCCGCACGAACTTTCAGGCGGTATGCGCCAGCGCGTCATGATTGCGATTGCCATGCTATGTGGCCCGAAGCTTCTTTTCGCAGACGAACCGACAACCGCACTCGACGTCACCGTTCAGGCGCAGGTTCTGGCGCTGATGAACGACCTGAAATCAACAACCGATACAGGCATCGTTCTCATTACCCACGACATGGGCGTTGTTGCACGCATGTGCGACCGCGTCGTGGTGATGAAGCAAGGTGAGATCGTAGAGACTGGTACGGTTGACCAGATTTTCTACGAGGCGCGCCATGACTATACAAAAAAGTTGTTGGAGGCAGTGCCGAGAATTGACCAGCCGGATCGTCCGGGTCGCACTAGCCTCACGCCGCCGCCCCCTGCAGACGTAAAGCCGGTTCTGGTGGCTGACGATGTACGCGTCAGCTTCCCGATCAAAACCGAAGGCGGCTTTTTTGGTACGACCAGACAGCTTCGCGCCGTTGATGGCGTGAGCTTTGATCTGCGCCCAGGCGAGACACTCGGCGTGGTTGGCGAGTCCGGTTGCGGCAAGTCCACGCTTGCCCGCGCTGTTCTTCAGCTTGTCGAGCCAACAGGTGGATCCGTCTCATGGATCGGCAAGGATATCACCAAAGCCGGCCAGGACGGGCTGAAAGAAGTCCGCCGCGATCTGCAAATCGTTTTTCAGGATCCGTTTGCGAGCCTCGACCCCCGCATGACCGTCGGCCAGTCAATGGCGGAGCCGCTGACCGTGTTCGAGCCTTCGCTCTCGCGTAAAGATCGTGAACTCCGCGTTCGGGAAATCATGCCGCGCGTCGGCCTCGATCCGGCACTGATCAACCGGTATCCGCACGAACTGTCAGGCGGCCAGAACCAGCGTGTCGGCATTGCCCGCGCGATGATCATGAAGCCGAAGCTGGTCATCTGCGACGAGGCCGTTTCCGCCCTCGACGTTTCGGTTCAGGCACAAATCATCGACCTGCTGATCGAGCTGCAGGCGGAATTTGATCTGGCGATGATCTTTATCAGCCACGACCTTGCTGTTGTGCGTGAAATCTCACATCGCATCATGGTGCTATATCTTGGCCGCGTGGTTGAGATTGCAGGGCGTGACGCAATCTATGAAGACCCGCGTCACCCGTACACCAAGTCTCTCATTGCGGCCGTCCCTAATCCGGACCCACGCGCTGAGAAGGACCGTGATATTGTGAAGCTTCAGGGCGACCTGCCGTCACCTCTGGATCGCCGCGCAACGCTGCGGTTCATGAAGTCCAAGCTGGTTGATGATGCCGATACCGAACAGTATCGACCGCAACTTATCGAAGTTGGCCCGGGTCACGTCGTGGCTGAGCATGACCCATCAGAGCTGAGCAACGGTCTGCTGGCGAGCTAAGCTCTCAGACCTTTCGAGCGATGATGGTGTCCTGATAGCCAAACTGGCTATGGGGGTTAGCCCAGTTTCCATACTCAATGGCCTCGATTGCGAGGCCATTTTTGAGATAGGCCTCACGCACCCAATTTTCCGAAAATGCGATGGCCGCTTCGGGGTTATCTTCAAGCGTCGTCTTTGAAACCTCATCCACCGGAAACCTGAACGTCAGGCGCGGGGCTTTGCAGGCTTCCGTCTGCGGGTTCAGCAAAAACCACGTAATCAGGCAACGGCCGCCCGGCTTCAGCGAGCGCGTAATCTCAGACAGGTAACGCTCCACATCCTTCTGGAACATGTGCGTGAAGACAGACGTCAGAAACGCGAAATCATAGGCATCGCTGTCGGATGGGAATGTATAGGCAGATGCTTCGGTCTTGCCGTCCGCGTTATAGCGGGCGTTGAACACATCGGCGTGGACGAATGTGAAATTCGGCAGATCATCATAGTGCGTCTGGCACCATTCAACGCCTGCTTTCACTATATCGAACCCGAGATAGCGCCCTTCCGGCACCAGAAACTCCGTCAGCGGACGCGCCATACGACCCTGCCCGCACCCCACATCAAGAATGGCCATATCCGTCGTCACACCATGACGTTTGAGTGTCTTCAGGAAGTCGTCGCCAACCGCCACAAAATCCCCGCCGCCAACAAACGTGTCACGACGGTTTGGCACACGCGGATCCTTCACCGGATCAATAATGTCTTTCACCGCATAGCCCGCCCATTTCAGGCGTGTGCGCACATTTACCGGCAGGATGGATTTGATCGCGTCTTTCATGATCGCCGCGCTCCGATAGCAGATTTACTCGACACATAGTTGCCGGATGCGAAGTTAAGGCTACACATGTGGGATAACTATACGGGAAAGGAAGCACAATAATGGCAAGTCCAAATCTTCAACGCTGGTATGACCATATGCAGAGCCATGATCATCAGGAGCTGCGCGATATGCTGGCAGATGATGTGGTTTTCCACTCGCCGGTCGTTCACACACCCCAGCGTGGCAAAGAGATTACCTTCCAATACCTTGCTTCTGCAGAGAAAGTTCTGGGCGGCGAAGATTTTGTCTATGTGCGCGAATTCGATCTGGGCGACCGCGCCGTTCTTGAATTCGAGACCAAAATCGACGGCATCTATATCGATGGTATCGACATGATTTCATGGAATGAGGCTGGACAAATTACCGATTTCAAAGTGATGGTCCGCCCGTTGCAGGCTATCAATATGCTGCACGCCAAAATGAAAGAAATGCTCGAAAGGCTGAAAGCTCAGTAAGGACTGATGTTAAACGTGACCGAAAACACCCTAAAGCTCGAAGATGTTCAGGCCGCTGCGGACGTAATCGCAGGACAGGTGGAGCATACCCCTATGCGTCACTCGCGGACGCTGTCAGAGATTACGGGTGCGGAAGTCTGGATTAAGTTCGAGAACTTCCAGTTCACAGCAGCCTTCAAAGAACGCGGGGCGCTGAACCGCCTCATGGGTCTGACCGATGAGGAGAAACAGCGCGGCGTGATCGCTATGTCTGCGGGCAACCACGCCCAGGGTGTCGCTTATCACGGACAGCGCCTTGGCATTCCGGTGACCATCGTCATGCCGGAAAACACGCCTTTCGTGAAAGTGCAGCATACGCGCAACTATGGAGCGCGCGTGATCCTGAAAGGCAGCACGCTGATCGAAGCCAATGAGCATGCCCAGATGCTGTGCGAGAAGGAAAACCTCGTCTTCCTTCATCCGTTTGACGACAAGCTCGTCATGGCCGGTCAGGGCACAATTGCGCTTGAAATGCTGGATGACGTCTCAAAGCCGCTGGATTGCCTTGTCATTCCGGTTGGCGGCGGCGGCCTGATCAGCGGCATCGCGACAGCCGCCAAAGCGCTGCAGCCGGACATTGAAGTCATTGGTGTTGAAGTCGAACAATTCCCTGCGCTCTTCAACGAGCTTAAAGGCGAACCACCGAAAGCAGGCGGCACAACGATTGCCGAAGGCATTGCGGTTAAAACCGTAGGACGCCGCAATTTTGAAATCTGCCAACGCCTTGTCGATGACGTGGTGCTTGTCGACGAAGACACGATCGAGCGCGCCATCACGCTTTATGCAACGGTCGAGAAAACGATTTCAGAAGGTGCCGGTGCAGCAGGACTTGCCGCGCTTCTGGCTCACCCGACGAGATTTTCTGGCAAACGTGTCGGGCTCGTCCTGTGCGGCGGCAATATCGATACGCGTCTGCTGGCGTCAGTTCTGACACGCAGCCTTGTGCGCGACCAACGTCTCGTGAACATCCGAATTCTCGGCGATGACCGTCCGGGCCTGCTGGCGCTCGTCTCCAAAGTGATCGGCGATTCCGGCGCGAACATTATCGAGGTCGCCCATAACCGTCTTGCGCTGGACGTTCCGGCCAAAGGCGCAGAATTTGATATCCTCGTAGAAACACGCGATGCGCAGCACACTCAGGAAGTGATCGAAGCCCTGACGGCTGCCGGCTATCCGCCACGCAAGCTCTGATCTCAGACACAAGGAAACAGTAATGCTGAAACCTACTCTCCTCGCGCTTTCTATGAGCGCTGCTTTCGGACTGGCTGCCTGCGAACAGGGCGCGTCCACAACGAGCGCAGCGCCGCGCATGGAAGCCACACCAGCGGCCGATCCATCCGATCCGTGGGCGACTTACGCGAATGACGGCTGGGACCATGAAGGTGAAGCCGTCAATGTCATGGAATCAGGCCTCGAATACATCGTTCTCACAGCGGGCCCGGAATGCGAATCCAACGTCAATAATGACGACATTGCGCTCGCTCACTATGAAGGCCGCCTCGTCGACGGCACAGTGTTTGACTCGTCGTTCGCGCGTAACCAGCCGTCTCAGTTTCCGGCGAACCGCGTCATTCGTGGCTGGACTGAAGCTCTCGGCATGATGTGTCCGGGCGATGACTGGCTTCTTTATATTCCGTCCGAGATGGCATATGGCCAGAACCCGCGCCCAGGCGGCCCGATCAGCCCGGGTGACGACCTGATCTTCCGTATCGTGCTGCTCGACGAAATGAACATGACCTCCAGCTATGAAGCTGACATCTGGTCAGGCGAAGCGTTCAACTAAATTGCTATCATTCGCCGGCAGCGCCTTACCGGACGGCGAATGAATTACCCCCATAATAACTCAAAGCGGGTGGTTGTCTGTCCCAACAGGCTTCCACCCGATTTGCATTCAAGCGGCGCGAGTCGCTCTCCAGCTGGTCATCCCGCTCTAGCATGTAGAGTATATAGACCTGCTCGCGATACTCACTAACCGCAGGTGCAGGCGTAAAATCACGCCGACGTTCGGGGAAACGCTCAATGCCCGGCACCACCTCAGGGAAGCCCGCAACCGAGCCAGCATTGCGCTGATCCAATTCCGCAAATGCGGTGTAGAGCCAGTATTTAGAATTATACGTCGACTCATATGGCGAGATGATTTCGCGGCGCCCCTGAACATCAATACCGGCAGCGCAGGTCATCGAGTAGAGAAGCGATGGCAGCGTGAGCGACAGGCCCAACTGGTCCAGGCTTTCCTGCGTCAATGCTTCATAGCGTTCGCGAACGCCCGACTCATTGCGAACCGTCTCGTAAATTTCATCATAGGCCGCGCGTTGTTCGGGAAGATACAGCCCGCGAAACGGGGAAATGCTTTCGCGGGACGTATCCTGCAGCGACATATCAAGTTCACGGGGCTCATCGGAACTTGCCATGGCGCGGATGGAAGACAAAGACGACACGGCTGCACTTGGTTCGGCAGGCTCGCTTGTCGCAGTTTCAACAGGCGCTGGCGCAGGCTCTTCAGCTGCACATGAAACCATACTGGCGCAGATTGCAGCCGCACATAAAGCTCTAAAACCTGACACTCCAGCCCTCCCCGATCAGGCTGGAACTTTATGTGTGATTTTGCGCAGGTGCAATCTAAACGGGCGCTATCCGTTTTCTTCGGCTTCAGCCTGCTCGCGGGCAATAATCAGGGCCGCAATGTCAGATTCATAGGTTTCAAGGCAGCTGTTCAGCTCTTCTTGCAGAGCGTCACGGTCAGCGCTTTCAAGCAATGCGTCACGCATGAGGAAATAGTTCAGATAATGGCGTGTCCGTAGGCGGTTTTCTTCGGCCTCAAGCGCGCGGCGATGGTTGAAGCGGTCAAGCGCTGTTCCGTTTTCCTGCAAATCGATCATCTGCGCTTCGAACGCCTGAAAACCTTCGCTGTCCATATCGTCTGCAGTGATCGTGATCGAAAGCTCTGTAAAATCAATCGCATGATCAAGCGCGACATGTGGAACAAGCACGCCCAGACGGCCCAGAACGTCAGCCGATACCGCGCAGGACATCATAGTCTGATAAGACTCAAAGCTTTTGCCCGGGCGCACAACCGGCAGGCTCTCGCGCGTCGCCGCGAGCGAACGGGAAAGATAATCACTCTCGGCACGCGCATCAGCCAGCAAGCCGTTCAACAGGTCGCGCTCATATATCGTGTAATCGAGCCCATATTTGAACGGGTCAATATTTTGCGCTGCGGCTTCTACAGCATTCGGATCAACTACATCCACACGCTCTTCATTCAGACTGTCCCGCAGCCCTGACAAAGTGCGAATATTCTCAGCACCCGCACCGTCGGCTTCGGTTGGAACATCTGAGCCACCACAGGCGTTCAGCACCAGAAGGGAAGCAATAAAAAGAGGGATGGCGGTACGCGTCATTATGAATTCCTGATTTGATACTTAGTTACATAATGCCGGGCGTGGATTTCTTCCAGAAAGAACTACACATCGCCCAAATCAAAAAAATGACGCCTGCGTCATAGTTTTTGGCGAAGAGCTGTGATATAACCCTCTCAAAGACCTATTCGGGGAGAAGAAAAATGGCAGATACCGCCTCTGAAGTTGCTGATACTCAGGAAGAACGCGATTGGCGTCTGGATCGTAAATACGTGATCCCTGGCGGCCCTGTCCGGCCTGCAAGCTCGCTCGACCTTTCTGATCTTGATATCTCGGATCCTGAACTCTGGCGCCGCGAAGCCTACTGGGACCGTTTCGCCCGTCTTCGCGATGAAGAGCCGGTCCACTACTGCTCAGAGAGCGCGGTTGGCCCATACTGGTCCGTTACACGCTATGAAGACATTATGGCTGTCGACACAGACCATAAGCGTTTCTCTTCTGCGGGCGGCATTACGCTGGTTGACCTGGACGAAGACTTTTCGCTTCCGATGTTCATCGCGATGGACCAGCCAAAGCACGACGTTCAGCGTAAGACAGTTCAGCCAATCGTGGCACCGGACAATCTGCGCAACTTCGAAAGCCTGATCCGCGAGCGCACAGCTAAAGTGCTCGACAGCCTGCCAGTTGGCGAGCCGTTCGACTGGGTCGACACCGTTTCTATCGAGCTGACAACTATGATGCTCGCGACACTGTTCAACTTCCCGTTCGAAGATCGCCGCAAGCTCACACGTTGGTCTGACGTTGCGACTGGCCGTGAGAACCCTGAGATTTGCCCGGGCGGCGAAGAACAATGGCGCGCAGAGCTGATGGAATGCCTCGGCTATTTCACAGAGCTCTGGAACCAGCGCGTCAACGCGAACGAGCCAGGCAATGACCTGATCTCCATGCTGGCAACCGGTGAGCACACCAAAAACATGGAGCCGATGGAATATCTCGGTAACGTCATTCTGCTCATCGTGGGCGGTAACGACACGACCCGTAACTCCATGACGGCATCTGTGCTTGGCATGAACCTGTTCCCGAAGGAATTCGACAAACTGAAAGCCAATCACGATCTGATCCCGAGCATGGTCTCCGAGATCATTCGCTGGCAGACACCGCTGGCGCACATGCGCCGTACGGCTCTGGAAGATGTCGAGCTTGGCGGCAAGACGATCAAAGCCGGTGAGAAAGTTCTCATGTGGTATGTGTCCGGCAACCGTGACGAGCGTCATTTCGAGCGCCCGAACGATATCTGGATTGATCGTCCAAAAGTTCGCAGCCACCTGTCCTTCGGCTTCGGCATTCACCGCTGCGTGGGTAACCGCCTCGGCGAAATGCAGCTGAAAATTCTCTGGGAAGAGTTCTTCAAGCGCTTCGAAGACATCATCGTTGTTAAAGATGCTGTCCGCACACCAAGCTGCTTCGTGAAGGGCTATACGGAAATGATGGTTGAACTGGTGCCGAAGAAATAGTCGCCAGTCAGACTGAACAAACGAAAAGCCCGGGCATATGTCCGGGCTTTTTCTTATGACGCTGGATCGCCTTTAGCAGCCCGATACTCTGCAAAGGTCTGATCCGGATTATCGCCCAGCTCATAAGCGACATAATTCTTCAGCTCTTCAGTCACGAGCTGAACGTCTCCGGCCAGTTCTTCAGGCTGAATAGGTTCGCCAGCCGTCATCTCAAAACGCGAGCCTTTCTTGTTAAGCAGCTCATAGAACAGCGTAATATCGCGCAGCTCTCCAGAGACCTTCGAAAGGAAGTAAAACAGCCAGGAATTTCTGGCATTCACATGAACAGGGATGATCGGGCATTTCTGCTTGCGAGCAAGCGTCGCCACGGTCTGAAACCATGGTCTTTCTGTCAGGCCATCTTCTTCCATGGCAGCCAGACGCCCTGAAGGGAAAATGACAACGCATTTTTCGGCTTCGAAGGCTTCTTTTGCGCGGCGCAGTGTTTCTTTCGCTTTGGCGGGAGAGCGTTTCTCGGCCACCCATTCCACCGGAATAATGACGTCTACCATGCGCGGGCTGACGCGGATCGCATCAGCATTCGCAAAGAAGAGAATATCGCTGCGAATACGCTTCAGCGCCTCCCACATGGCGACACCATCGGCGAGCCCTGTCGGATGGTTTGCTGCGATGATTACGCGCCCCGTGGCTGGTATCCGGTCGAATTGATGCAAATCGAGGCCGATATCGAGGTCTTCCACCAGAAAATCGAAGGAATCCCGCCCGCGCAGTTTTTCAATATAGTCTGCCATTTTCACAGCGCGCCGATAGCCCAGCATGCCAAACAGGATCGGACGCAGAAACGGCCAGCTCCAATGGCCAGCAAAACTCGGACAGCGCTCTTCAATGAGCACATCCACGATGTGAACATCGTCACGCTCGGCGTCAGGAAGAAAGAGGGCCGTATTGTCTGTCGTCTTTTCGCTGGATGTCATTGCCGGGCGCCTGAATGAAACTAACTGGGCTATCAAGAGCCTGTAATTATTTCAAATTGTCTGAATCGCGTCTGAAAAGCGTTAACGCGAATCGTGATCCTCATTAAGTGTTAACGCGCTCGTGCGCGGAACCGGTAATCATTTATTGCCGACGCGCTAACGAGTGGGGTCAAACCGACTTTGGCAGAAACAACTCGTTTCGGTTTCGTAATGTTACCGAAAAACCTGAAATGACGGGAGTTTTGAGGCGATATTATGATATGCCAACCGCAGAAGAGAGATTTTCATTTCGAAACCGAAACGTCTTATCGTTAATCATTTTACCGAAAAAATTAACCTCACTCTCATAAACTTTAACGCGAGGAGACCGTTAAATTTACTTTCCGGAAAGGGTCTTGAGGCAAACTCCACGTGTTATTGAGGATTTGACCTGTTTGTCAGGTGTAGGGGTTGAAAATGAAAGTGTTATGGGTCGAAGATCATCATCGCGCTCAGGAAATGCTTATGGTTGCCGCAACAAAAGCAGTCCGTAAGCGTATTCAACTTGATCTCGTTATTGCCGCGAACCTGATGGAAGCGGAACGCCGTATCCGCTACGAACAGTTCGATCTGGTCGTTCTGGATCTTCGCCTTCCGGACAGCTTCGACGAAAGCATGACGCTGACGCGCGTTGCATCTATGGGCAATTTCCGCATGGCCGTCGTCTCTGCCAGCGAGAACCGTGAAACAGTCGCACAAGCAGCTATTGCTGCAGGCTGCGATTGCGCACCAAACGCCGTTGCGAAAGAAGACCTTCCGTTCAACCGCTTTATCCAGCGTCCGGAAGAGTTCTACGAATTCCTGCAAAGTCTTATGCCACAGGCAGAGCCGCAAGCCGCCTGAAAGCAAGGTGACGGCTCGTCAGACAGCTAAACCTGTCAGGACCCCGGGGACGCGAAACCTCCGGGGTTTTTTGTGTCTTGATTTCGGGCAAAGGCGCAAAACAGCCTGACCGCAAACAAACTTTTTTGATTCCCGCGGGTTTAACCACTAAGTGAGGTGCAACGACCTGCCGCACTGCTCAAATCTGCCGGAGACGCCCTAGCGTGGAAGACTTACTTACATCGCGCGCAACCCTGATTTTTCTGGTTGCGAACATCGCATTGAGCGTCATGGCCTTTTCCAACGACGGATTGATGCGCTGGGGTATTCTGAACACGCGCGCTGTTCTTCAAGGTAAGGACTATCACCGCCTGCTGACATCAGGCTTTTTGCATGCTGACCCGACGCACTTATTCGTCAATATGCTCACGCTCTTCTTCTTCGGGCCCGTAGTTGAACGCGTGCTTGGAAGCCAGAGCTTCTTCCTGATCTATCTGGGCGCCCTGCTCGGCGGCAATCTGTTTGCGCTCTGGCGGCATAGAAACGACCCTAACTATATGGCGCTTGGTGCTTCGGGGGCCGTGTCTGGCATCATCTTCACCTTCTGCCTGTTCGCGCCGTTTCAGCTACTTTATGTGTTTTTCTTTCTCCCGCTTCCGGCAGTCGTATTCGCATTGCTGTACGTAGCTTACAGCATTTACGGCATGCGCGCCGCGCGGGATAATATCGGCCATGACGCGCATCTGGGCGGCGCTTTGATTGGTATCGCAATCGCTATCCTGCTTCACCCGGAGCTCTTAAGCATCTTCATCGGCCAGATTACGCGGGCTCTGGGGGCTTAATGGGCACTCTGTATAAAGAATACGAGGCAAAAACGGCCAGCGGCGCCATAGAGTTTGACGCGGCACAGGCCGAGGTCGCCCGCCTTCTGGATGACCTTCAGGACCGTATTGAAAATCGCGGCAAGAAGGGTTGGTTCTCAAAGCCTAAGAAAGTTCGCGGGCTTTATCTCTGGGGCGGCGTCGGGCGTGGCAAATCCATGCTGATGGACCTCTTCTTTTCGACCACGACTGTCGAGCACAAGCGCCGCGTGCACTTTCATGACTTCATGCAGGAAGCCCACGCGTTCATAAACGACTGGAAAAAGCTCACCCCGTCAGAGCGCCGTGCTTCAGGCTGGGCAGTTAAGGGCGGCGTGGACGATCCTATCCCGCCAGCCGCCAAAAAAATTGCTGCCAGTGCCGAACTCCTCTGCTTTGACGAGTTTCAGGTCAAAGACATCGCCGATGCCACGCTGATTGGCCGCCTGTTCGAACACCTTCTCGCCCGTGATGTGGTCGTCGTCGCGACGTCCAACCGTCCGCCGGATGATCTTTATAAGAACGGCCTCAACCGCCAGCGCTTCCTGCCTTTCATCGAACTTCTGAAAGACACGCATGACGTTCATGAAATCCGTTCTGACCGTGACTATCGACTTGAGCGCCTGACGGCGGCGCCGGTTTATTACTCTCCGCTGGGCCCCGAAGCGGATGCGAGCATTGATGCCGCCTGGGAACGCCTCACTTCAGGTGCAGAGCCACACGAAACACATCTGACGGTGCATGGCCGTGAATGGCGCATCCCCGCGCAGGCAGCTGGTGTTGCCCGCATGAGCTTTGAGGAGCTCTGCGACAGGCCACTCGGCGCCGCAGACTATCTGTCACTTGCCCGCCATTTCGATACGGTTCTCATCGAGCACGTGCCAATCCTCAGCCCGGAAAACCGTAACGCCGCTACGCGCTTTATCACTTTGATTGATGCGCTCTACGAGGCCCGAGCCAAGGTCATTATTTCTGCCGAAGCCGAACCGACCGAGCTCTACGTCTCAGGCGATAGCGCATTCGAATTTGAACGGACTTCATCGCGCCTGTTTGAAATGCGCAGCGCTGACTATCTCGCCGCTGAGCGCATCACCGAGCCAGAAGAGAGCTAGTCAGCCTCAATCACGCTGATGATAACTGGCAACAGGCCTGTTGCCATCACCTCTACACCCTCGGCTGTCGGATGAAGTCCGTCCCCCAACAAGAGAGACGGCGTATTCCAGACACCTGCCATGAGGTCTGGATACAGCGGCACGTCATAGGCTGTGGCGAGCTCCGGATAAATCGCCGCATATTCAGCCTCAAGGCTATCATCCGCGCCTTCAGAGCGCGGCGACAGGCCTGCCAGAATGACTTCAATCCCGTCTTGCTGAGACTGTTCGATAAGGGCTGAGAGATTATCCTGCGCAAGGCTGGACGGCAGGCTGGAGAGGAAATCATTCGCGCCGAGCGCAATCACCACGATATCCGGATCAGTTGATGCCACGCTCCAGTTATAGCGCGCGCGGCCCATAGAGGTGGTATCACCTGAAACTCCCGCATTGATCACCTCGATCTCATAGCCCGCCTCGGTGAGCTTTCGATCGACAACGGATGGCAAGGCGGCCGCATCGGGCAATCCAAAACCTGCGGTCAGGCTGTCGCCGAGCATGACAATCACTTGCGCATCACCTTCGGCGACGTCAGCAACCGTAACGTCGTCAGTAACTGAGGCTGGCGGCTCTGCAGGAGGCTCATTCTGGGCAGAACAGCCAACCAGCAGCAAAACAGACATCACGAAAGCTTGAAAACCCATTTGCTTCACCATCTTCCCTGACTTTCCTGCCATTCGTATGCTCCATATAGGTCATTCCAACCAAACCGTGATCGGAGCGCTCCATTGGCTGAATCCCTGAACCTGCATGATGTAAGGCTGACGCTGCCTGCGCAATCCGGTCCGGTCGAAATTCTCAAAGGTGTGAGCCTGAAAGTCGAGCCCGGCGAATGCGTTGCCGTTATTGGTCCATCAGGATCTGGCAAATCTTCGCTTATTTCCATTGCGGCAGGGCTTGAGCGCATCACATCCGGCAAAGTCGAACTTCTGGGAACCGACATAACAGGAATGAGCGAAGATGCCTTGGCGCGTCTTCGTCGCGGCCGCGTCAGTCTGATCTTTCAGTCCTACCATTTGCTGCCGACCATGACGGCGCTCGACAATGTGCGCGTGCCACTCGAAATTTCCGGCATTGAGGGCGTGAAAGACAAAGCCACAAAGCTGCTTCAGGAAGTGGGTCTGGGCGACCGGCTTGATCACTATCCCGGGCAAATGTCCGGCGGGGAGCGCCAGCGCGTTGCCGTCGCGCGTGCCCTTGCCAGTGATCCCGAAATCGTTTTCGCCGATGAACCGACGGGAAACCTCGATGGCGATACTGGTGCAGGCGTTGCCAACATGCTGTTCGATATCGTCCAGAAGCGGAAAGCCGCGATGGTCCTCGTCACCCATGACCGGGAACTGGCCAAGCGCGCAGACCGCATCGTCACCATGCGCAATGGAAACCTTGAAGCATGAGTGCAGCCTGGCGCATCGCGATACGTGAGCTATCCGGCGGGCTGAAAGGCTTCTGGATTTATCTTGCCTGCATCACACTGGGCGTCGCGGCCATTTCGTCTGCCGGCTCGGTAACGGAAGTCTTCACACGCGGCCTTGCCGGTGAAGCCCGTATGCTACTCGGCGGTGACGCCATGTTTGCCGTGAACCAGCGCAGGCTGTCAGAGGACGAACGTGCCTACGCGGAAAACCTGGGCGATGTCTCTGAAAAGATCACGCTCACGGTCATGGGTACTGCAGGCGATTTACGCCGACAGGTCGATCTGACGGGCATAGATGATGCCTTCCCTCTGGTCGGGGAGATGGAACTGACGGGCGATACAAGCGCGACGTTCGAACAGCGAGGCGAACTATGGGGCGCCGCTGTCAGCCAGAGCTTTCTGGACCAGTTTGATGCCGCCATCGGTGATGAAATCAATCTTGGCCCGGTACGCGCGGAAATTCGCGCCCGCCTTGACCGCTTGCCCGACCAGATCGGAACGCCCGGCTCGTTCGGGCCTGAAGCTGTGGTCAGCATTCGCGCACTGGAAGCGGCAGACAGGCTCGGTGTCGGCCAACTCTTCCGGACACGTCTGATCGTCAGTGCCGATACTGAACTGCCCATTCGGGAATTGCGGGAGGAATTCGACGCGGCCTTTCCCGAAGCCAATGTGCGCATCCGTGGACCTGAGAATGCCGTTGATGGCTTGCAGGACCTCCTTCAGACATTGAATGATTTTCTGTCGATCATCGGGATCGCAGCCCTGATCGCAGGTGGCATCGGCGTCGAACAGGCAACGACCTCCTTTTTACAGTCTCGTACCTCCGCCATTGCAGCCTTAAAAGCGCTCGGCGCTGAAAGCGGCCTTATCCGTACTGCCTACACCATTCAACTTGGGACGCTCGCCCTGCTCGGTGGCGCACTGGGGCTCATCATAGGTGCTGCAGCGCCTTATCTCATGGTGAGCTTTGCGGGAGATCAGATCGCCCTGCCGCAAGCGTTGTCCATCTATCCGATACCTTTAATCACGGCGCTTGCGCTTGGCCTTCTGAGTGCCGGTTTCTTTGCAATTCCCGCCATTGGCCGCGCACGCGCGACGCCGCCATCGGCGCTTTTCCGAAACCTCTCTGAAGAGAGCCGGACGCGCACACCTTTCCTGGAACGCAGCCTGTCGCTCGCCTGTCTTGCCGGATTTGTCTTGCTATCCACGCTTAGCAGCTCTCGCCCGATGATCACGCTCGCGCTTCTGGCAGGTACAGCGATTATCTGGGGCGCTTTCCTGCTCACGGCGTGGTTGATCAAACGTGCTGCAAAGCCCGTGGCAGACAAATCGCGCGGCCTGACGCGGCTCGCCTTTTCCAATATTTCAGGGCCCGGCTCTCTTGCCAGCGCAATCGTGCCGTCTCTCGGTATTGGGCTCGCGCTATTGTCTCTGGTCGTCGCTGTACAGGCCAATCTGCTCCGCCAAATTCAGGAAACAGCGCCCGCCAACGCGCCGTCTCTGGTCTTCACCCAAATTCCGGGCGATCGCGCGGAAGATTTTGACCAACTCATATCAGGCTTCGGTGTGGATATTGACGATAGCGATGCCTATCGCCGTGCGCCCTTCCTGCTCGTCCGCATTACCGAGCTCAATGGCGTCCCAACTGCCGAAGCAGAGATCGCAGACAGTGAGAGATGGGCGGTTCGCGGTGAGACCAATGTGACCTTCCTCGGCCCCGAACCCGAAGGCGGTGAAACAGTCGAAGGTGAATGGTGGGCAGAAGACTATTCCGGACCGCTTCTGGTCTCTGTTGAAGAGGGCGCGGCGCGCGGTCTTGGTCTTTCGCCCGGCTCGACGATTGGCCTTCGGGTATTTGGTCGTGATCTCACAGCAGAAGTGGCCGCCATCCGCCGCGTAGAATGGGGCACGTTTGATATTGGGTCGAACACAGCTTTCATCTTCTCGCCCGGCACGCTGGAAGCGGCAAACCCGTCTCATGTCGCTATTGCGCGAACAGAAGGCAGCGAGGACCGCGCGTTGATAGCAGCGCTGAAAGATGATTTTGCAGGCGTCGTCGTATTCGAAACACGTCCTGCGCTGGAAGCTGCATCCAAAATCTTCGATGATATCGCCCTCGCCGTGAATGCGGCTGCCAGCGTCGTCACGATTGCGGGCCTTCTCGTACTCATGGGGACGCTTGGCGTGATGACGCAGAAACGTGCGGTAGAAGCTGCTCTATTGAAAACCTTCGGCGCCGCGCGAACACAAATATTTCAGCTCTATGCCTTGGAGTTCAGTATAGCCGGCGGCATAGCAGCGATACTTGGTGCACTCATCGGCATTGCGGCAGCTTACCCGATTATTGTGAGTGTATTTGAAGCACGCTGGTCCATACCTTACGGGCCGGTTGGCGTCATTCTTATCGCGGCGCTCGGTATCTCAGTTCTGGGTGGCCTGTTCGTCGCGCGTAGTGTTCTGGCAAGGCCTGCTGCCCGCGTTCTGCGTGACGCGTGAGCCCGCGATTTTGTGAACAAGTCCTTACGCCGACGGATCAAGTTCCGTTAACAGGCCTGCCAGTTTTTTAAACGCATTTATGCGAGTATACTCTCTGACAGGAAAGCGGCTGAGCAAAAGAACAAGGCCGTGTGAGGGACTAATGACAGGCATGAAGATGTGGCGCACAGGATTAGCGGGCGGTTTGGCGCTCCTACTTGCAGCATGTGGCGGCTCGGTTTCCGAGGGCGTTATGGAATCTTATAACGGCTACGCGGCTGCGGTCAGCTCTGGGCGCGGATATGATGCGACTGACTATGTCTCTGAAGCCTCAATCGACCGTTTCGAAACGCTCCGCCAGATTGCGTTATACGGCCCGGAAGGCCAGCCCTCTCTTGGTATCCATGATGAGATTTCGGTCTACTATCTGCGCAGCGAGTTCGACGCATCGCACCTTCAGCGCCTCACTGGCCGCGATATCATGAACATTCTCGTATCCGCCGATCTGATCGGGGAAAACGGCTTCCGCAACATCGAAGCTGGCGAAGTTATTCAGGGTGAAAACGGCCGGGCTACACTGCCACTGCGCGACACGCGCTCAGGCGCGAACTATTCACTCGAATTCATTCGGGAAAACGGCGACTGGGTTGCTGATACCCGTGGCTTCCGTAACCAGCGCGATCAACGCCTTGAAGGCCGCATTCGTGAATTCAACGGCAACCGCAGCGAAGTCATCAATGAACTGCTCATCGTGCACGGTGCCTCCGACGGTCTGACGGCAGAATTGTCCAACCCATTGCTTCGACAAAACTAAAAATTCAGATTAAGCTGAAATAATTTACCCGTCTCAGCCCCAGCTGCAAAAAGATCAATTTTTTACAGCTGAGTGTATGGATTAATATGCCGCATTTCGTCTAACACACAGCAACCCTATTTTGTGTGTGTAATTGGGCGAAGAGAAATGACCGCGATAGACAAATATACAATTGAACTAGAGAAGACTCTCAAAGGATTCAGCGCGCTGGCACAAGACACGCGCCTTCGAACTTTCTGTCTACTTATGAAAGCAGGTCCGGACGGTCTGCCGGCTGGCAAAATCGCGAACACTCTGGACGTCACCCCGAATAAGCTGACTGCACATCTAAATGTGCTGACAGACGCTGATCTTCTGAACGTTGAACGTCAGGGGCGGCACATGATTTATTCAGTCAACCGGGACGAGATTGCGACTTTGATGCGTCGCTTTACCGAGAATTGCTGCGAAGGCGCACCAGAATGCGCGGGCGAGCTTGTCAGCGAGGCCTGAGCCTCGCCCTCAATATCAAAAGAGTGAATGATTCTGCTGCAGCACCAGCCACAGGCTTGTGCCCAGCATGGTTGTCAGCAGAGTCATTGAGACGGAGCGTTTCAGCCAGTTTACCTGTCCCATTTTGAGTGACTCCTTTTGCGGTTCCTGAAATACAAACCCGCTTACAGCAGGCTGGTTCCCTGAAATTCAGAACCTGCAAGGGCTGCACCAGTTTACAGGTGATCTTTCAGGCAGAGAGCGCCTTCTGAAGCTCTGCATCTTGCAACCGCCACCGGAAGCGCTAAGGATTTTTCCGAAGGGGATGCAGCATGTCGATATCAAAATCAGCGCTCACATATGTCGGGATCACGCTTGTCGCGATTATCGTCTCATTCTTTCTGTTCCGCTTTATTGCCCCGCCGCCACCGAAAGAGGTGAGCTTTGCATCAGGTAGCGCTGGCGGTGCCTATTCGCAGACGGCACTCGACTATCAGGCCTTCTTTGCAGAAGAAGATGTCACGCTGAATGTCGTGAACACGACAGGATCCGGCGATAACCTCGACCTTCTGCGTGCAGGTGACGTTCAGGCGGCGATTGTGCAGGGCGGCGCGACGCTTCCAGAAGATGAAGACGAGCTGCAGTCCCTTGGCACTGTGTTTTATGAGCCGCTCTGGGTGTTCTTCCGTGACGGCGCAGATGTCATGAATATTGACGATCTGGACCTGCGCAATTTCAGCAATATGCGTATCGCAGCCGGTTCGGAAACCTCAGGTACACGCCTTCTGGCAGACCGGATGCTGGCTGAAAACGAGGTCGACGCAACGTTATTGCCACTCTCGGGCGATGCCGGTGCGCAAGCGCTTCTGGCCGGAGAGGTCGACGTTCTGATGGCCGTGTCCGGCCCAAGCGCGCCATTTGTCTCTCAGCTTCTGGCTGATCCGGATATCGCGGTTCTGAGCTTTCCCCGCGCGCTCGCCTATGAGCGCCGGACCCCTTATCTGAAGCGCGTCATCTTCCCTGAAGGCGGTCTCGACCTGGCTGATAACCTGCCATCAGACCCGATTGAACTAATTGCGCCCGTTGCCGAAATCATCGTGCGTGAAGACTTACATCCGGCCATCCAGGCCCTTCTGATCGAAGCGATGGTGGACCAGCATCGCGGCGGTACGCTGCTATCAGAGCCCGGTGTTTTCCCTAGCCCGAACCGCACAAACCTGCCTCTGTCTGAGGAGGCTGCCCGCTATTATGAAAAAGGCCCAAGCTTTCTGCGCAGCATGTTCCCGTTCGGCGTTGCAAACTTCCTTGAGCGCGCCTGGGTGCTCGCGATTCCGCTTCTGACGCTTGTCTTCCCGCTCGTGAAAGCTGCGCCGCCGCTTTATCGCTGGCGCACACGTCGCAAAATTTACATCTGGTATAAGGACCTGCGCACACTGGAAGACCGTGGCCGCGCGGCCCACACAATTCAGGAACGTGATAATGTGATCCACGAGCTGCAAGCCTTGCAGGCAGAAGTTGGCAATGTGGAAGTTCCTGAATCTTACACAGACGAACTTTATCGCCTGCGGAGCCACATTCTGTTTGTCAGCCAGCTCATGCAGCGCCTGAACGATAATTAGAACGTGAGCCGCCTGCCCGTCTCTTTACGTGAATTCCTGATCGGGTTCGCTGTGTGTTCTCTTTTCCTGGCTGCGCTGGTTTTTCTGTTTCTGCGCGACACACAATGGGGCGTACTGGCGCCGCTTCTCTCAGCTGTTTCAAGCTTCTGCGTCGTTCTGATTTCGATTATAAAGCGACCGGACTAGATCACCCCAGCCAACCAGCTTCGCGAACCTTCGGTGCAAATGTCCGACTGACCGGGACCTCAACATCCGATTTGAGGGTAATGATCATTTTACCGCTGGACGTCGTCACCGACTTCACACCCGTGTCATTCACCCACCATGAGCGATGAGTCTGAAGACCGGGCGCGCGTTCCAACTGGTGCATAGCTGTGCTCAGGCGTTCCAGAAAGAGGTGCTCTCCGGCACTGGTATGCACACGTAGGTAATGGTCCTCGGACGAGATCGCATAGAGATCGGCGTTTCGATAGGGAAGCGGTAAACGGGACATGAAAGTCGCAACCGGATTCCCAGTTTCGTCAGTTCCGCCTTCGCCGGTGGTATCGCCATTTGTTGCGCGATCCAGAAGGTAGCCGAAAATTGTAATGCCAATCGAGATAACCAGCGCGAGGCTATAGACACGCGGATACTCGTCGAGCGGCACGCGTCCACCAAAGGCATGTTGCAGAATGATGAGCACCGGCGTCACGAACAGAGCGCATACAGCCGCGATCACTGCTAGGATGAGCCAGATGGGCAGTCCATCCAGCCATTTCAGTGCAAGTGTCGCCGTGCCCCAGCCGATCACTGAGCCGTAAATGACGAGTCCGGTCCAATAGCACCAGACCGCCCAGAAAGGCAGGCTGTTTCCCGCATTGAACGGATTGAGAATCGAGAGAAACGTGCCGATCCCGACAAGGATTGCCAGTTGGCGGCCGCGTTGTGCCCAGTCAATCGCGATACGCAAAATGCAAACTCCCCTCAAACACCATGCAACTCACGCTTCGTGAATGACATTAGCTGCGTTTCGCGAACCACGTCATCCCCTTCATGAAGATCAGCTCGTAGCAATCGCTCCCTTGGCCAGAATGGGGTCATCGGCACAATGCCAACCCCATTCAAACGCGACTTACGGAGCCCGTCATCATGTCTGATACACTCGTTTCCAAACCTTCACCACGTTTCCCGACCATCAACATTCCGGGCCTTACCAAATACCGGATCGCGATTGGCTTTGCGTTGGCCGCTTACAGCTTTCTGGCATATCAGATCGTCAGGGGCGCAGGTGTTATACCGCAGTTTCGAGTGGACCTTACGCCCCTCCTGACGGCGCCGATTGAAATTCAGATCCACGCCTATGGCGCAATTGCGACCTTCATCATTGGTCTGGTGCTTCTGTTTGCGCCTAAAGGTTTCCGCATGCACCGGACGCTTGGCTGGACATGGGTTGTCACCATGGCGATCACAGCAATCTCTTCCTTCTTCATCACGTCTTTCAGCCCGGTCCATTTTAGCCCGATCCACGCCCTCTCCGCCTGGACGCTGATTGGCCTTCCAATGGGCATTGCCGCCATTCGCCGCCGCAAGGTTCAGGACCACCGTAAGAAAATGACCGGCATGTTTGTGGGCGGCATGATGATCGCTGGCCTGTTTTCCTTCCTTCCGGGTCGCCTGATGTTCAGCCTGTTCTTCTCATTCTGATCGGCAACGACACAATCTACCCGTCAGAGCCGCAGGCCGAAGCAAGACTTCGGCCTGATTTCGTTTTGAATTGAATTTTCTTTCACGTGACGTCATGACAATGTCATCCATCCGGTCTAGCGGTCTGACGAAACGGGAGAGCCTCATGAAACATATTGGTGTAAGCCTTATTGCCCTTGCTGCCCTTGGCGCATGTGCAACTCAAACAGCAACGTCACCAGCAGCTGTCTCGCCGCAATCCGCTGAAGAAGCATTGAGCGTTTATTACCGCGCTATTCCAACGAGCGAGCTTCCATCCGGCCCCGAAATTCTGCCGCTCAGCACATCGGAAGCGCTGACACGCGTCATCGTCGCATCCTGCAATGATGAGGAACAGCCAAATCCGGCAATGGCGCGGATTGCCGAAGAAGACGCCGATCTGTTCCTTTTCATCGGCGACAATGTTTATGGCGACCGCGATGGCCGCAATTACGCCAACGCTGATTTTGAACTGGCCGAGCTTCACGAAAGCTATGCCGATCTTGGCGTCAGCGAGGCTTACAACGCTGTGGCTGCGGCCATGCCAATCCTGGCGACATGGGATGACCACGACTTCGGAATGAACGACTTCGGACGGAACTTCGCGGGACGTATTCTGGCCGAGCGCATGTTCGAAAATTTCTTCCACATGGATGACACCGAGATCGCAGACTATCCGGGCGTTTATTACTCCCGCATGGTCGGTCCTGAAGGCCAGCGTACACAGATCATCATGTTGGACACGCGCTTCTTCCGCTCAGACCTGATGCCTACCGATGATTATGGCGCCGCAGGCCGTGAACGCTATATCCCAAGCACGGACCCGGCGCAGGATATGCTCGGTGAAGCACAATGGGCATGGCTGGAACAGGAATTGTCCAAACCGGCGGACCTTCGTCTGCTCGTTTCATCCATTCAGGTCATTCCGGATGTGCACGGCTGGGAAAGCTGGGACAAGATGCCAACTGAGCGCCAGCGTCTCTACGATATGATTGAAGAGACCGAAGCAAATGGTGTCGTATTTGTCTCCGGCGACCGCCACACATCTTTTCTCTATAAAGACGAAGAGCGCGGCGCGTATCCGTTCTATGAAATCACGGCATCATCTCTCAATGTTGCCTTCGCCAGCGAGCCCGACTCCACAGAAGTCGATCCGCGCCAGCTTGGCCTCGGCTACACATTTGGTAATTACGGCGAAATCGAAATCGACTGGAACGCAGGCCAGATCAACTTCATCATCAATGATGAAACTGGCGAAGAAGTCCGCTCAACATCGTTCTCCATGGACGAAATCAACGCTGGTTAAGCTGTGACTGCCTTTCGTAATGTAGCCTCTCTTATTCTCGCAGCCGCTTTACTGCAGGTCGCTGGCGGCCTGCTGGGCGTTGTGGTGCCGCTCGCGCTTGGTCGCGTGGGCGTGTCAGACGCCATTGTAGGCCTCATTGCGGGTATTTATTCGGCAGGCTTCATGGCCGGGGCAGCACTCGCTCCAAAAATGATTCGTGAAATCGCGAACATTCGGGTGTTCGCATTCGCAGCCGCACTGGGTGCCAGCATGGCGTTGCTCATGGCACTTTTTCGCGACCCGCTCACCTGGTCGATTGCACGGTTTGCGCAGGGCATCGGCATCGCTCTGATGTTTGCGAGCGTCGAAAGCTGGATGACCGAAGCAACTCCGCAGAGCCAGCGCGGCTCTGTGATTGGCATTTACCACGTGGTGGCCAAAATGGCGCTGATCCTTGGTCCGTTTCTGGCCGTTGGAAATGCACCAGCCGATCTGGAGCCATACATCTGGTGCGGTATCTTCCTCGCTTTCTCGCTTATGCCGGTCTGCATCACGAAAAGCCTGCAGCCTGCACCGCCTGATCCGGCGCCATTCCCGTTCCGGCGCATGTATGAAGTGGCGCCCGCCGCCGTTATCGGCGTGTTCATTGCGGGTTTCTCCAATACCGGCTTTCTCTCTCTTTTGCCGCTTTATGCTCAGCAGGCAGGTGGAACGACCTCAGTTGCAACAGCCGCTGCGACCCTGATGGCTGCCGCCTATTTTGGCGGCGTACTCAGCCAGTGGCCTGCAGGTTATCTGTCCGATCGTGTCGACCGACGCGTCGTGATCGGCGGAATGGGCCTAATCTCTGCGTTCGCTGCAATTGCCCTCATTTTTCTTAATTCACCGGGCAGCCTCGTCACGCAGGCGCTTATCGGCCTCTGGGGTGCTGGCGCGCTGTCATTCTACGGGCTTTGCATTGCCCATGCGGCGGACCGTTGCGAGCCTTCAAAATTTGCGCGGATGTTGTCCGGTCTTCTTTTCGTCTGGGCTGGCGGCTCAGTGATCGGCCCGATGGTTTTCGGCCTCGTCATGTCGTCTCCACTCGGAACGCATGGCCTCTTCATTCTGGAAGCCGTTATCGGATTTATCCTGTTTGTGCTGATGGTCTGGCGTCGTCAGGCGAAGGCTCCCGTTGTCGAGGAAGAACGCGAATCTTACGAAATGGTCCAGCCGACATCTGTGGTTGGCGCGGATATCGACCCACGTACAGACGAAGAGCAGGCAGCATAACGCCAATCTCTGGCGGGAATAATTTCCCGTAAAAATCCGAGTTTTCTCGTCTGGTGGAAATAAAGTGACCATCAAACCGGTAAAAACCCATATATTTGGCCTTCAGAGGGACAATCACACCAAAGATGGAGTTGCACACCCCTAGTGCATTGTTATAACCCGGTCCTGTCTTAGGGGGCGAACCGCCTTCACAAACAAATAAGAGGCAGCATCCATGAACATTCACGAGCACCAGGCCAAGGCAGTTCTGAAGTCTTTCGGCGCACCGGTTGCAGACGGCTATGCCGTATTCTCTGTAGAAGAAGCAGCTGAAGCTGCGGCTAAACTCCCGGGTCCTCTCTGGGTCGTGAAAAGCCAGATCCACGCAGGTGGCCGCGGCAAAGGTAAGTTCAAAGAAGCTGAAGCTGGCGAAAAAGGTGGCGTTCGCCTCGCATTCTCTCCGGACGAAGTTTACGAACACGTCAAAGCTATGCTCGGCAACACTCTGGTCACGCACCAGACTGGCCCGGAAGGCAAGCAGGTCAACCGCATCTATATCGAAGATGGCGCTGACATTAAATCAGAGCTTTACTGCTCACTCCTCGTGAACCGCGAAACAGGCAAGCCGGCATTCGTCGTGTCGACCGAAGGCGGTATGGACATTGAGGAAGTTGCAGCAGAAACACCTGAGAAAATCCTCACAATCAACATCGAGCCAACAACTGGCGTGACAGATGCAGACTGCGAAGCGCTCTGCAAAGCGCTGAACCTTGAAGGCACTTCAAAAGAAGACGGCTACAAACTGTTCCCGATCCTCTACAAAGCCTTCACTGAAAAAGACATGGCGATGCTGGAAGTGAACCCGCTGATCGTTATGGAAGACGAGCACCTGCGCGTTCTCGACGCGAAAGTGTCTTTCGACGGCAACGCTCTGTTCCGCCACCCTGACATTCAGGAACTGCGCGACAAAACAGAAGAAGACGAGAAAGAAATCGAAGCTCACGAGTGGGACCTCGCTTACATCTCTCTCGACGGCACAATCGGCTGTATGGTGAACGGTGCTGGTCTCGCTATGGCGACCATGGA
>CENJ01086028.1_pt1 | contig 62558 bp, 73 predicted proteins | sample 356161 | NCBI WGS metagenome assembly CENJ01 (sample SAMEA2619531, study PRJEB7988) | marine metagenome | biome: marine biome (ENVO:00000447); feature: surface water layer (ENVO:00002042); material: "saline water (ENVO:00002010), including plankton (ENVO:xxxxxxxx)" | depth 5 m
TTGACAAAGTATGCAAAGGGTTCGGCAGTGCGTTGCTAATTAAAGATTTGTCGTTATCTATTCCTAAGGGTTCCGTCGTAGGAATTATTGGCGGAAACGGAACTGGAAAATCGACGCTTTTCCGAATGATTGCGGGAAGCGAGGAACCTGACAGCGGGTCAATCATAATCGGTGATACCGTAAAAATAGCTTTCGTAGAACAAAGTCGTGATTCCTTATCTAATGATCAAAATGTCTGGGAGGCCATTTCAGAGGGTCAAGATTTACTTCGAATCGGTAACTATGAGGTGTCTTCACGAGCATATGCAGGTCGTTTCAATTTTAAGGGTTCTGACCAACAAAAAAGAGTGGGCGATTTATCTGGAGGGGAACGGGGACGCCTTCACCTAGCCAATACTTTGAAGCAGGGTGCTAATGTGTTATTACTAGACGAACCCTCTAACGATCTTGATATTGAGACATTACGTGCTTTGGAGGAAGCAATACTCTCGTTTCCAGGGTGTGTCTTGGTAATTTCTCACGACCGTTGGTTCCTTGATCGCATCACCACTCACACTCTAGCCTATGAGGATGATGGTGAAATCACTTTTTTTGAGGGTTGTTATAGCGCTTATCATGATGATTTTGTGGAACGAAAAGGCTCCGAAATTCAGCCCTCACGAATTAAACACAAGCGTCTTAAAAGTTAGGCAATTTATATGGCATCTATCTGGCACACTAAACCAGACTTACAATATATCAACCAATACATCCTTTCAGGTACCATAGATAGTCATCTCGGTATTTCAATGACGGAAGTGGGTGACGACTTCTTATCGGCAACTATGCCGGCAGACGCTAGGACTTTCCAACCCAGCGGTATCATCCATGGTGGAGCGAATGTCGTGTTAGCAGAAACATTGGGCAGCACTGCCGGACACCACGTTATCGACAGAGATTTCCAGCAATGCCGAGGTCAAGACATAAGCGCTACGCACCTTCGTCCAGTTTATGAGGGTGTGGTCACAGGAACAACCCGGCCAATCCACCTAGGACGACGTTCCCATGTATGGGAAATACAACTTCGTAACAGTGCAGGGAAACTCACTTGTGTGGCTAGACTTATTCTGGCAATAATAGAAAAAACTAAAAACAAGGTCCGAGGGTAAGATTGGTTTACGCCCACTTCAAAAAAAATACAAAAAACTTACTTTACGGTCGCGAGATGATTTATCCAGAAACATAATCACCTGTACGAATATCTTGCCTCGGTGTCACTTCAATGAGGAATCAAAATATTTCAAGGGATACCCTAGCTTTTCGGTTAGTACAAACACTGCGAAAGGTTTTCTCCATTAGAATGTGAAGAGCTATCAACCATCAATGTTTACTGAGCGTATCCAATAGTCTAGTTTTGGATATAACTGTTGCAGCGCACTCGCAGCCTCTTCCGCAAGCCGCCGGTTCCCGAACTCGCCATAAAGCAAGAGAGTAAGTACTTTTTGCTGTTTTTTTATATTTGTAACCCATAACCTACTTAATTCACTGACATACTTATCCCGATGTTTTATTGCAGCATCTCGTGAGGAATATGCTCCCAACTGAATCGTCCATACAGTATCTGGCGATGCTCCACCAAAGTATTCTCCTTGCTTAACGGGACGATAGGATGGCACCCTGTCAAGGCCATATATTACATTGTCTCTAAATTCTTTTTTGCCACCAATATTAGAATCTTCAGAGTGACATCGCCATACGGATCCAAATTTTTCGTCACTCGAGCAAGACCAAACAACGAGATCCGAGTGGTTATCATTTGAATAACTAAACTCAGTACTCTTGATGCACCCGTTTAATGCTAAAACGCAAAACAAGATAATAAGAAGACGATTCATAAAAGTAATTCTGCTAATATTTTTATTCACACCTGAAAGAAAGGTTAAGGGTTCAACGATACAGTGAAATACAGCTTTAGTGCTAAATTTCAACATAAATTAAATAGTGACACATATAGTCGTGTTCATTTTGGACAACATGATCACCTTTTTTACTAATTCGACATCGAAAAAAGTGTTTCAAAGGAGACATTGAACGTCTCACGTGACACCGTTTAGTACACAACTAGGGTGCAAAAATAGATTTTACTTCCCCTAAGCACTATCAAAGTACATCTCATAAAATAAATTTTCCACCAAAAACATGTACATAAGTAGAAGCAAAAGCTTACAGCAAAAATCTTAGGCGCTTTACAATTAACTTGAGGAGGTCTGGATCGCTCGAGTGGTAAGCTTTCCATATTTATGCAGTATTTTTCAACAACATGCTTAGTATCAATTATTTGGTGAGTAGCATGCTAAAGTCTTGCCATTGGGGACGGTAGTGCCGCAAACGTGCTGATTGGGAATTAAAAAACTTGATGAGTTGTGTCCTGGAAAATTCGATAGCTAGTGACACTCCAGAATCAGTATTTGAGGTCTTTCAGCTCACCTTTGCGATATTTACCTCCGGTGTCATTGTTGGCAAATTCGCTAAAGGAATGCGCTCTAGTTCTGTGCTTGTATTCAGTAGCTTATAGTCCATATTTGCTCACATGCCCACAACCCACTAGGTGTTGGGAAGTAAATAGTTAGGGGAATGGCGCTTCGCGATTTTGTTGGAGGCACGGTGTTGCGCATTACAGGGGGCGTTGCGCCTCTTGCAGCAGCATTAGATATCGGCAACCGCTATGGGTCCCCCAATCAGGCAATGCTGCCATAGTCTGACTATTTTAAGGAAGGGGGCGGCATGCTTTTGGAAGGCAATTTTAGTTTTAATACATAATAGGCGCTAGCGGCTTATAACGTCTTGTTAGGGCAATGTTTGCTAGAGACAGCTAAAGTCACAGGGGCACTCACTTTAATAATGAGGGCATGGGCTAAATTCGGAAATCCTTCTTCACTGGGAGCCATAACTGGAATTGTCGCGGGCATGGGCACAATCACTCCAGCTTCTCGTTTGGTTGGTTCCGCCGGCTCGTTAAGTATTGATGTTAGTTTGGGTGTAATGTGTCATTACGTGATGCAAGCTATAAAGTAGATATTTAGAATTGATGACTCACTCATTATTTCTCCTATTCACGGAGTTGGCGGAACGCTAAGAACGGTGTGTGCTGGTATTTTTGCCTACGATCATCTGGGTGTCCTCAGCGGTCAAGGGTATGGAGAGGGGTTATTATGAGCTTACAACTCTACGTCCAGCTCGTTGGTGTCATGAGCACGGTCGTATATAAAGCATTGGGCTCACTATTACTTTTGAAATTGGTAGCTAATCTTTGAGGATTCAGAATCGACTCAAAGGAGGAGACACAGGGGCTCAATTTGGCCGAGCACGATGGAAGAAATTATGATCTCTAAAAAATAGTCATACCAAAAAGTTATGGGCACATTAACCAACAAGTTACGTAGCGGGGCCTTTAATTAATATCATCAGCTTCTCTGCCAATTAACTGCCATATTCACGGTACTGATCCAAATATTTGCACATATATGTTGCTCCATCAAGAGTTCGGTAGGTTGCTCTTTGGATCAAATCAGGAGGAAGTAGGTACAGATGTCCTCCCTTAACGGCGGTAATGTTCTTCCATCGGCTCCAAGTTTTTTTCCAAGACTCTAATCGCTCATGCGTGCCACTAGTTATTATGACTTCTGGATCAAATTTCATGATCGTCTCAATATTAACACGAGGCACCAATGGTGAAGAAGTTGCAAAAATATTAACACCACCACATATTCTAATCACATCACTGACTAAGTGTTCGCCATTCAGGGTCATAATGGGTTCATCCCATATTTGATAAAAAGTTTTTACCCTCTTTTTGTCTCCATACAACTTATTGAGATGCCCTAACTTTTCGTAAAAATTGGCCGCAGCGCGTTTGCTTTCAAATGTTTTATCCGTTAGCCTGCCCAGCTTTTTTAAAAGCTCCGGAATATGCGGCAGCTTTGTTACTTCGATAACAAAAACCGGTAATTCTAGCTCGCCAAGACGCTGAACGATTTCATAACCATTACCCGAGCTCCAAGAAAATATGAGGTCAGGCTGTAAACTCAAAATAAGTTCATAATTGACCAGCGCATGATTATTAACTCGAGTGATACTTTTGGCCTCATCGGGATAATTACTAAACTCATCTACACCAACAATATTACCTCCGGCACCAATGTGGAAAAGAAGTTCAGTTATGTTGGGTGCTAAACTAATGATCCTTTTTGCTGGCTCTGCCAAGGTTATTTTACGTTTTAAATCATCGATTTCCGTAATATTGCTAAAAGCAATAGCTGGAAGTAAAGTACACGTCGTGCCTATGCTAATGATTGAGATTACAAAAAGCGTGAAGAGTTTCACCAATTAACCACTATATTTTTTCTAGTTTCAGGGTGTTTGATAACATAAGGGTCTATGCCGAAGACATCAGAAATTAGTGTTTCACTGAGAATCTTGTCTGGCGCTCCCGCCGCAACAACAGAACCTTTATCGAAAACAATAACATGATCTGCAAAACGGGTCGCCAAATTTAAGTCATGTGACACAATAATGACCCCAATACCACGTTGCGCAAAATCGGACACAAGTTCCATCATCAATACCTGATGCGAAAGATCGAGGGCGGTTGTTGGCTCATCCAAAACTAAGAATTGCGCTCCAGTTGAGGTCGGCTCCCATATTTGAGCCATTACTCGGGCAAGTTGGACTCGCTGTTTCTCACCTCCGGACATTTTAGTGAAAAGTCGTTCCTCCAGATGCATAGCATCTACGGCCTTGAGGGCCTCTCTGGCAATTTCAGCGTCTCGTAAAACACCAGATCGGTGTGGAATACGTCCCAATGACACCACCTCCAAAGCAGTAAATGGAAACTCAAGCGAGCTATGTTGAGGGAGCACGCTAATCATTCTTGCACGCTGTTCAGATCTCCACTCAACAAGGTCCTTCCCGTTAAAAATGATCCAACCACAAGTTGGTGCGAGATCACCACTCAAAACCTTGACAAAACTGGATTTGCCGGCGCCGTTAGGACCAACTATAACTGTAGTTTGTCCGCTATTTATATAAAGATTGACAGCTTGGAGGATATCGAACCCAGATCTGGTAAGCGAAACACTGTCTATTTTAAAGGACATAAATCAAATTTGTCTGCGTTGGTCTGCAAGTAACATAATAAAAAATGGAGCACCCAGAGCAGCCGTCAAAATCCCAGGCGGAATTTCGATCGGTGCAAAAACAACACGGGCTAGGATATCAGCGATCAACAAAAGCATACCGCCAGATAACGCCGATAGGGGTAGTAACCATCTATAATCAGGACCGATCAATAACCGCACCATGTGTGGTATAACTAACCCAACGAAACCAATCATCCCTGCAACAGCAACGGCAGAACCAACGCCGAGTGTTGTAAATAGAATAAGTTTTTTCTTGACGCGTTGCACATCAATACCCAAGTGCCTTGCCTCTGATTCTCCTAAAAGTAATGCATTAAGCGATTGACTTTCCCGAAAAAACATCACCAAAATAAATGCGCCCACAAAACCAGTGATAAAAACCCGGGGCCAATTTGCATTACTCAGGTTACCCATTTGCCATAGACTCATTTGCCTCAGCATTTCATTGTCAGCAAAGTAGCTAAGCCAACTGTTTACAGCACCCGCCAGCGCGCTTACAGCTATGCCTGCAAGTAACATAGTTGATACTGAAGTACCAAACATTGACGTAGAGAGCCTGTAGACGGTCAGAGTAACAAAAAGACTACCGACGAAAGCTCCCATGGCAATCAATGATAATCCCAAAATCGAATTACTTTGCAACCATGCTCCGACAAAAACTATTACTAAACTGGCTCCCAAAGATGCTCCGCTTGAAACACCTATCAACGATGGCGCCGCCAGGGGGTTTCTGAAGAGACCTTGCATCACTGCGCCACTCATTGCGAGTATCACTCCCACCAAGAGGGCAAGACACAATCGGGGTAATCGTATGTGGAATAATATGGTATGGATTTGCGCTGAGTTAAAGTCAGTATCGTTTGGACGAAAAAAAGCACTGACACAGTGCTGGATAACGATATCAATCGGAATTTTCACTGCTCCTGTGCTCATTCCCGCAATAGCTACCAACGGCAAAGACAGCAACAAAAGAGCGCTTAATTGTCGGGGTAGAATTCTTTGCAATTAGAAGTCCACCCCTCTACGTGCCTTAATTCCCGAGTTGTAAGCATGCCTCACCTCCTTAACCTCCGATACGGTATCAGCTATTTCTCTTATTGCGGTTCCGCCACCACGTCCAGTTAAGACAACACTCTGATTTCTGGGTCTAGCCGTTAAAGCATTGACGACTCGCTCCTCATCCAAATACTTAAAACTAAGCATATAAGTGATCTCATCTAGGATAACTAAATGATAACTGTGGTCTGATAGCATTGGCTCCACAACAGACCAAGTCTTTTCCGCCGCCTCAATGTCCCTAGCACGGTCTTGTGTGTCCCAGGTAAAACCTGTGCCCATTTGATAGAAGTCTACTTGTGGTAATACATCCTTTAAGAACAGTTCCTCTCCAGAAAGCTGTTCACCTTTTATAAATTGAACCACTCCCACTCGGTATCCATATCCCAGAGCGCGCATTATCATGCCAAATGCCGAACTAGTCTTTCCCTTCCCATCACCGGTTAGTAAAATTAAAACTCCCCTGTCCTCATTTGCACCCGCTATGCGTGCATCAATTCTTTTCTTCTGCCTTTGCATTTTTTGCTTGTGGCGCTGTTCGTCTTTTAATTGCTTCTCTGACATAAACACGTCCTTTTTTTATTTTACCTGAATCGCCGCAACAAGATTATGGGGTAATTGGAATAACGATGGATGTATGGCATGAGCCATAATTTCTGAAGGATCAATAAGTCTCGTACCCTGGCGACTGAAATAGGGGTTACCATCAACTGAAAATATTTTTGTATCATGGGACTTTTGCAACTTGACGAACCCCGAGGACCATAAAAAGCTTTTTACATCTCGCTGAGATCGATCCACGTTTAACCCACAGAGTGCAAATGCTTTGTCTCTTTTAAATTTCTTGTGTCCACTCCAACACTTACTGGTTATTCAACAGAACTCAACCGTAATCGATAATCATTTTACCTAGAGACTGTAGCGTAGCCCCACGCTCGCGCCGAAACCCAAAGTTTGATAGCCAAAAACCTCCTCATAGTCCTCGTCAAAGGCATTTTCCAAGTTAACATAAAACTCCATCTTATTACTTGCAATATAATTTATATTGAGGTGACACAGGGTATGATCCTCCATCGTAACCACCTGTGATGGTTCAGGATAAGGTGGGTAGTACACATCAGTCTGATCTCCAGTAAACTGAAGGGAAGCATTTAAGGAAAGCTTTTCAGTTGCTTCCCAGCTAAGATTGGCGCTTGCAATATTTCTAGGCCTTCTTATTTCGTCAACCGAGTCTCCATCCCTTGATTCAGTATAGGTATAAGCAGAAGAGATTGATAAAGAGTCCCAAAGATTAGCAGCAAAACTCAACTCAAGGCCTTTCCGTTCACTGTTTGAATTGGTATTGCCTGAGGTAAAGGCAAAAATCGCTGGATCATACACAAATCCATCTATCTCATTCGCTAGTTCACTGTTAAATACGGTTGCGGATAGAGTCAAGTTACTATCTAGCATTTTTGTGTCAAATCCCAGCTCCCAACTTCTCGACTCCTCTGGAACAAGATTTGGGTTGCCGATAAAATTAGTGTAATAACCAAATCTTTCGGTGAAAGTAGGATTCTTTATTGCAGTACCAAAAGCGCCTCTTATGCGTGTTTGATCCGATAGCCGATAAGTAGTCTCCGCTCTGAATGTCTTTGCATTTTTAAACTCGGAGTTATCCTCGATACGTCCACTTACAGCCATCGTCAATTGATTATTGATGTCTATGCGATACTCAACCGCCACGCTATCTGTGTCTCGCTCTCTATCTTGATTAACATCCCCCCAAGGATCATCCCCACGTTGCTCCCAGTCCTCTCGATCACGCTCTGCAAGAAAAGAGAGTGTTTTAGTTCCATCTGCAAATGAAACGGATCCGACATATTGATATTGATCCTTTATCGAAGCGGTAATATTACCCTCTACACCATCAACAAATGCTGAACTGTCATTTGTTGATCTTGAAATTGATAGTTTGTGACGCCACAAACCATCTAATGAGGAATAATCAACCTTTAGTCGCGCGTTACTACTATAAAAATTTGATTGTCTATCTTGATCTTCAACAAGGCCATCGTAGTCGTTATCAGCATCGTACTGATTCATTCCATCTGACTCTCGAGCCGAAAACGAAAATCTTACTTGTTCATTTATTTTTGCTCCTGCTTTGATAGTCAGCGTCGTATTTTGGTAACCATCTTTCTCATCGCCCAAGCGGGCAATGTTGCCACCGTTTGACTCAATATTCGCAAGTCCGAGACGAACATCGAAGTCCGGCTGTTTGAGGCCAAGATTAACACCTGTATGGTGGGTAGACCTGCTACCACTCTCCAAAAAAAATCCAAAACTGGTCTTTTCAGCACTGGGGGTGATGATGTTTACCACGCCCGCTATTGCATCGCTTCCTCGTAATGAGCTCTGCGGACCACGAATAATTTCAATTCTTTCTATGTCTGCCGCGGTCACCGTTGCCCAGTTAAACTCATCTCCCTGAGATGGATCATTGGCTTCGACCCCGTCAAATAATACTACCAAGTGGTTTGCTTCTGCACCGCGAACCCGCACCTGAGTCTGAGAACCTAAAACGCCAACTCGGCTCACAGAGAAACCGGGAACATCCCTCAAAAGACCAGTTATACCCACGGATGCTTGATTTTTAACCTGTTCTTTATTGAGGATGCTCACCGCATTACCTGATCGTGATCTCGTAATGGGCGTCAAGGACGCGGTAACAACGACTTCCTCAATGTCACCATTGGTTTTCGAAATTAATGGTAAACTCATCAAAGTCGCGGTCAGCATGATTGCTGTAGCGCACGTTCTTTTTATCTTCATCTGACTCTTTTACGCCCACACCCGAGCGACAACGCAATGTTTTAGGGTGACCGCATGAGTCGACGAAACATCTCGTCTCAATCACACGCAACCACACCCCGCGGTTTGTGTTGATGACTAAAAGGCCGGTCTCCGGACTCATAAGTGGGGATAAACCCTACCTGATAACCTTCCCACGCCATTGCGCAGTGGCACTACTACCAGATATTCTTATCTACCGTTGCGGGGGCAGTGTCGGATTTGCAGCAAATTTTAGTAAACCGCGCACCAACTTCCCGTTTAACTGATTGCTGTACTCTAAAAGCCAGAGTAAGCTCTCAACACCTCTAGTCAAAAAGCATAACAAGGTTAAATTGGATAACTGTGACTGTCAATCAAAATTCGATCTTACCGGTTGAATATCAAGTTAGAATAAAGCCTCTATCGCCTCAGTGAGACGCCTTACAGGAGTCACCTGCATGCCCAAAATTATCTTCTTAGGTGTATTTTTAGCAGGAACGATCGCGCGTCTAAAACCATGCTTTACCGCCTCTCTTAAACGCTCTTGACCATTTGGCACGGGTCGAATTTCACCAGACAATCCGACTTCCCCAAATACAACCAAGTCGTCAGGTATCGGCTTATCCCTGAAGCTTGACACTACCGAAAGTATCAACGCGAGGTCAGCACTAGTTTCGAGAACTTTTACACCTCCAACAATATTTACGAAAACGTCTTGATCTCCCATCATTATTCCTCCATGCCGGTGCAGTACTGCCAGCAACATCGACAAGCGGTTTTGATCGAGCCCAACGGTTACGCGACGAGGATTTGCTAAATGACTGTCATCCACCAGTGACTGGAGTTCAACCAAAAGTGGCCTCGTGCCCTCCCAGATACTGATCACGACACTTCCTGAAGACACTTCTTCTTCGCGTTGTAAAAAAATTGCTGAGGGATTAGCTACTTCGATTAGACCCTTTTCGGTCATCGCAAATACACCAAGTTCATTCACTGCACCGAAACGATTTTTTTGACTTCTCAATGTCCGGAAATGGGTGCCAGTCGAACTCTCCAACATCAGTGAACAATCAATCATATGCTCAAGGACTTTAGGTCCTGCTAGTGAACCATCTTTAGTCACATGTCCTACCAAAATAAGAACAGTACCTGTCTTTTTGGCGAAACGGACAAGCATCGCAGCGCCCTCTCGTACTTGAGAGACACTTCCAGGCGCCGAACTTATCTCTTCACGATGCATTACTTGAATCGAGTCAACTACCAAGATTTTTGGCCTCTGTTTTTCAGCTACAAAGCATAGCTTTTCCACAGACGTCTCTGTCATGATCTGTAATTTTTCACTTCTCAAACCGAGTCGATCCGCGCGCATTGCAATCTGTTGAGGAGACTCCTCACCAGTCACGTAAAGCGCGCTTTGAGTTCGTGAAATTTTACACAAAGCTTGCAGTAAAAGTGTACTTTTGCCCGCTCCAGGCTCACCACCAACAAGAATGCATGATCCAGATACAAGACCTCCACCCAGAACCAAATCTAATTCACTCATGCCGGTCACTATTCGGGGTATTTCATGGAGATCTATGGCACTGAGCGACCTAATTTCATTATCGCTTGTTCCCGCAAAGCCGCTTAATCTGCTCAAGCGCTTACTCTCAGACATCCCTAAATGCAATTCAGACAGCGTATTCCAAGCCTTGCATTCAGCACATTGGCCCTGCCATTTACGGTAGTCAGCACCGCATTCATTACACACAAAAGCTGTCTTCTGTTTCATCATTGTCTCGGAACCCCAATCTCGCAGACTTATTTTATTCTATCGCTGCCTTCTCAATATCAACTGTTTTTATATACAGTTTTCTAGCTTTTGTCAAAATTCCTCAGCTCAAAATATCCCTGAAAAAAATATGCGTCGTGCTTTTTGATCTTGAGATTTACAAGCCATCTGCTAAAGTTATGATATGTCGTTAATCCCTGAAAAACAGATCATTATCTCGCCAACATTAGCCGCAACAATTGGTTTGGAGGAAACTATAATGTTGCAACTATTACAAGAATGTAAGATGCATTCGTCACCACAAATTCATGATGACCTGCAATGGACTAGCGTACATCTGCAACAACTATCAAAACTTGCTCCGTTTTGGAGCAAAGCTGAAATCCATCGCCTTGCATTAAATCTTACCGAAAAAGGAATCATTGTTCTAAAAAATGATTCGAAGAATGATGAGCAAGCATTGTGTTTTGCATTTAATGAACCAGCGACTGAGGTTCGGACTAAACTTTCAAAGAATAGTCATAGATTAAACGAAAACTCAGCAACATCCACTCAGGCGCAATTAATCAGTAACGACTGGCACCCGAGTGAGGACGCTCTGAGACAGCTTTCTCAGCTTGGAGCGACTAGAGAATTCGCTCTGCAGCAAGTGCCGCAGTTCGTTGCGTATTGGCGCGATAAGAATGTACCAAGGTACAGTTGGGAATCCAAGTACCTAAAAGAAGTATGGCGTCAGTGGCAGAAATTAGAATCAAGTCGCCAACTACGCAGCCAACAGATATCAATCGACCGACAATGGCGTCCATCTGAAGACGCAATGCACATTCTCATTGAGAAAGGTGGTATAAGCGCTAATTTTGTTGAAGATGCCGTCCCAGAGTTCATTCTTTATTGGCGTGAAAGAGGTGACATATCAAATACTTGGGACACTAAATTTATCCATCATGTTAGGCGACAATGGCAATTTTTTGTCGGGATAACGGACAGTGAACTTCAGCCTAAACCAATTACTTCGGCTTGGCGGCCAAATGAGTCAGTGTATGATGTTCTAAATATGGCTAATATAGATCGTCAATTTGCAGAGGTGTTGTTGCCTGAATTTATTTTATATTGGCAAGAAAATGGAGCCCTAAAATGCTCGTGGAGCACAAAATTTTTACAATATGTTAAAGGACAATGGGCTAGAGAGAGTCAGACGAAATTATTGGAAAATGGCTATGAAAGACAATTCAAAAATGATCGAAAAGGTCGTCTCAGAGATCGAAGCATCATCGACGCGCTATCAGACAGAAGTTGGGCCACTTGAGGAACAGAAATATCAGTCAGACCGAATTGATACAGTAAATCAGATATTCGCACTTTTTAGACTCAATTATCATAATCAATTTTACAGCGCTTTCGGTGACAATCCCAAGTCAGAAAATTTGGCTAAAAAGCTTTGGCTGGACACTTTAGATAACTTTTCATCGGAAACTATTTATTTTGCAGCAAGAAATGTTATCGCTGAAAGTGAGTATCTTCCAACACTAAATAAAATGATAACAGAGTGCCGAAAACGTGTTTTCTTCTCGGGGTTGCCGGACCCACGTCAAGCTTATTTGGAGGCCTGCAATAAAAATAGTCCAAAAATACAACAGACTTGGTCTCACGCCATTGTATACCTGGCAGGAAGAGATTGCGGTTGGTTTTATCTAGCCAAAACTCCAGAAATTCAAGCTCTAAACGAATTTAAAAAAATATACACAAAGTATTGCAACGGATTACAAGCCGGAGTCTCGTACAGCATTTCGAAGGATAATTCAAAGCCAATTTCAAAGCCCAAAAACTCCAGCAAGGCAGTAGCAAAAAAACACCTAACTAGTATGAAAAAAATGTTCAATTAACAGTTAAATTACATATTCTATTAATGGCTGACAAATAATTGATAAGAAACCCTACAGCTCGGCGAATGGCAAAAACTATCTTAAATGGCTTCAGAAGTTATTTTGCTGATCATCTAAATGCGACCCTCAGTGCCAAAGCGAGGTTTGAAAAGGCAGATTGGATAGGCACCCAAAAGGCCAACGCAGATCGACTGGAACTTTACACTGCTAAAATCAATCAGACTGTTCAGTATCTAGGAATGGTCACCAACAAAGATTTAGCCAAGTTGGACCTTTGGCGAGAAGCCAAATTAGCATACACTCAACTCGTCTTTAATTTTCCGAATTTTGAAATTGCCGAGACATTTTTCAATTCTGTATTCAGCCAGATCCATGATCACGACAAAATTGCGGAAGACGTTGTGTTCGTGGGTTCTTCTCAAGCTATTGAGGCACCTGAGTCGGAGTACAGTATATTCATTCGCTATAACGGAAATAATTTCCGCGACACCTTTCACCAAATCTTGTCGGAATCAGAGTTTTCTCTTCCTCGGGAAAACATCGCCCGTGATCTAGATAATATTATGACAGCATTTAGCCGGGAGGTAGTCCCAAAACTTGATTGGCACGAGGGGAATATACACTTTGACATACTTGAATCTATCTTTTATCGAAGTAAGGCAGCATACATGGTGGGTCGTATCGTCAACGGAGAAAATGTCTTCCCAATGGCGTTAGTAATCCTTAACAATGAACACGGACATGTTTTTGTTGACACCGCTCTTTTTAACGCAGATGAATTAAGCGTTGTCTTTAGTTTTACCAGAAACCACTTCATGGTCGACGCGCCCCTTCCCTATCAGTATGCGCATTTTTTAAAAAATTTAATGCCAAATAAATTAGATCATGAAATTTACAATAGTCTTGGTTTCCCAAAGCATGCAAAAACAGAATTTTATCGCCAACTTATTCACCATCTAAAACAATCCAAAGATACCTTTATAATTGCTCCAGGTATAAAGGGTATGGTCATGGTTGTATTTACGTTACCTTCATACAATATTGTATTCAAGATAATAAAAGATAGATTCGACCCTCCAAAGGAGGTTACCCATGACATCGTTCGCCAAAAATATCACATGGTGTCTCGCCACGATCGAATCGGACGCATGGCGGATACACAAGAATTTAATAACCTTATTTTTCCAATTGAAAGGTTTTCAAAGACGCTGATACACGAGTTAAAAAGTGTAGCAAATTCTCAAATTGAACTGCGCAAAGATCAGTTACTTATTAAACATCTCTACATTGAACGCTACATGACACCACTGAACATATTCCTCAATAATGCCTCAAATAAAGAGATCCGGAATGTAATGGAAGAGTATGGCAATTGTATCAAACAACTAGCCGCTGCTAATATATTTCCTGGCGATATGCCTTTAAAAAACTTTGGTGTCACTCGTCACGGTAGAGTAGTTTTCTATGATTACGATGAAATAATCCCGCTCACGAAATGCAACTTCCGAAAAATTCCAAAACCAATAAATTTAGAAGATGAATTCAAGGCTGAGGTCTGGTTTTCCGTGGGTGATTCAGACATATTTCCAGAAGAATTTCGGCTATTTTTTTCAGGCAACAGAGAAGCAAGAAAGATCTTTGAGGAGATGCATAGTGATCTTTATGAGGTATCTTTTTGGACAAATTTACAGAAAAAAATTAACGAGGGTTATATAATCGATGTATTCCCTTACCGACGCTCAAAACGATTTAGTCAGAAAACTCATTCTGATTTCGAAGTTTTCACTGATTAAAAGACTTTTCAGCAATCTCAAAACCAAATTGATCTAAATCAAGAATAGGGTATTTCCATTGTATATTCTTTGAATCTAAGCACAACTCGATCAACTCGAATTGATTCCACCCTCCAGTTTAGATCCACCAGATCACCAGTTCTCAACGCCCTATCATCAATAAAAACTCTGTTAGATTTGGATCCGTCGCTTAAAAAAATACTGCCAGTAATCGCAACAATGGGGGCAGACGGCGCTTCAATTATGGAAGGCTTTCCAACCTGCATACCAGAGATTACACTCGTCTCAGGCGCATACTCAATCGGCAAATGCGTTACATCTGTATCAGCTGTCTCACCATATAATATAACGTCTCTCAAATTTACATAAACAAAGATCAAAACTCCCAGGCAAAAAATTATAAATATCGAGCCAATTTGAAAAACTAATCTTCTACTGGTTCTGTGAGTCGCGTTATTGAGCTCCCAAACAGAGCTAGTTAAATCCTCAATTTCAAATTTTTCGTCACGCAGTCGATCACGTTCAGCTTTTTGTAGTGCATTAAGAATAAACGACATCAATTTCCTTTAACCAATATTGAAGGGATACTTGGATCACTCAATCTATTAATAATCATAATAGTTTTCGGCCCCAAGATACCATCTTGTTTGAGACCATGGAAGCGCTGAAACTCTCGCACCTGAATTTGTATAGCTTCGGTATAGTGCCCACCTGTGATTATTCGCTCGTAAGCGTCATCTAATTTTAGAAGTCGTTCTTGCAACCAGTTTATTAATCGCTCATTCCTTTGGCCTTCCTGCAGAACCTCGTAGTTTGGTGGCGGTTTCCAAATATATGTATACTCTTGATTCCACACTGTTAATAAATAAGAAAATTCCAATTTTTCATCTCCAAATTCTCCTCTAAGAGTAACAAAATTATTTTCAATCGCAATTAATACCATGGTTTTAACGCGGCCATTTTGAACCAATGTCACTAAACCGGGTCTATCTAATGCCCGCATGGCATTGAAGTCCGACAATAATATAGTCTCTTCTTTCAATCTTAATATTTCCTTTGCAAGAGCGTAGGATAACCCCGATGAACTATCGGAAACCCACAGTTTTAATAACTCATTTTTTGCGTCAAAGCGTTGGGCCTTAACCTGAATTGAAGAATCGTTGAGATCCCCCACTTGGTTGGGAGAAGATTGCGAAATATCAAGTTCACTCATTCCAGCAAACTTTCCACCGGTTTGCTTTGAGAGAAGCTGATCAGCCAACACATCGTTGATTTGTCTCCCATCTACCAACATTTTTGGGTTCAAATCCTGAGTGTTGGGTATTAAATCTGTAAGTTGACCGGCATCAATCGCGTAATCATCATTTCTAATAACCTCCTGCAATCCAACACCGCCCAAAACCACCACGAGTGCCAATACCAGGGACACAATCCAACGCCCCTTGACACCGCGCTGCGACTCAAATAGAGGTAGAGCTTCGGTGGCTGCTTCCTTCAAAAGCCTTTTAGAGATCGAGTGTCGTCCGGTAGCATAAGCGGCGACCAGGGCGTGTTGGCAAATCAGATTGATTAGCCTCGGTACACCCTCGGTCAAGTTGTACATTATGGGCATGCACGAATCTTCAAATATAGGCCTAGTAGCTCCCGCCTTATGTAGCCTGTGTCTGATGTAATCGGCTAATTCCTTACGCTCAATGGGTTTCAAATGAAAACGCGCTACCACCCTTTGATTTAACTGGCGCATGTCATGTCGGGCTAATGTCTCCAAGAACTCAGGCTGACCCACTAAGAGAATATGGAGCAATTTGTCTGTATGAGTTTCCAAGTTGCTCAGAAGGCGAAGTGTCTCCAACACATCGCGTGCTAAATTCTGAGCTTCCTCTATAATTATCAAGGTCTTATTACCACGGGCATGATCTGCAAGCAGGTCGTCATATAGAGCATCTATGCAAGCTTTTACAAATGATAGGCCTTCCCGAGCAACAGGTTTAATAGATAACTCGTGACATACACTCACGAGCAGGTCACCGACTTGCAACTGACTGTTGAGAAGATATGCGATTCGCACATGCGCAGGCATGCCTTTAACAAATGTTCGAATTAAAGTCGTTTTCCCAGTCCCAACTTCACCTGTAAGAAGTACAAAACCACCCTCGCGCTCCAAGCCATACTTGAGGTGCGCAACCGCTTGCCGATGGTAGTGACTGGGATATAAAAAGCTTGGATCAGGAACAATTGAAAAGGGTTCGCGTGTCAAACCGAAATGTTCAAGATAGAGAGACATGTATACTCCAAAAAAGCGTGATTACCGCGAGTTCGATATATCAAAAGAGCCGACCATAATCGTAATAAGGGGGTCTCTATTTTTTGAGTTGTCCTCTAAATTCTATTGCCCAGGCTCTCATTCGAATTCCTTCAACTTTGGGGTGAGATATCCTGGAGCATCTCCATCTAAATCCCGAAAAATTAGATGGTCAAAACGACCCTTAGTGGCGGTCCTCGCATCAAGAGAATCTCTCAGTATAGTAGGTCGAATAAACATCATCATCACTCGCTGCTTAGATTCGTTTTTGGTTGCCCGAAATAAACGCCCCAATAATGGTATATCACCGATAACAGGTAATTGTCTTAGGTTATCGCTACCAGTGTCTTCAATTAAGCCACCCAGGACGAGTAGTTCTCCATCCTGAACCATTACATTAGTTTGCATCGTGGTCTTTGAAGTTGTTTGTAATCCAACGGTACCGCCAGCTTGTACCTTGGACGATTCTTGCTCGATCTCTAAACGCACTGCATCACCCTTACTTATCTGAGGTTTCACCTTGAGCGTTACCCCGACTTCTTCTCGATTGATCGTCGTAAAAGGGTTCGTACTTACATTGTTGCTGTTGGTAAAACTCCCAGTTTGAAAGGGCACCTCTTCCCCCACGGTAAGTGTCGCCTCCTCATTATCCAACGTCACCACAGAGGGAGTAGATAGAACTTTGGTCGCTCCATCAGTTTTCAGCGCCTGCACCAACAAACCCATACCCTTTCCAGTAGCGTTATCGAAGTCACCGAGAACACCGAGCCCAGAAGCCGGTAAGCCCTGACTTAACATTGAAGAAGATGTATTTTGACTTCCGTCAAGCACGGTCGCCCCCAACAAACTTGTCAAGACGCCATCAAAATTTGTCAGATAAGCCCCGCGATTTTTACTCGAATACACCAGCTGTGAGCTGAGGTCCTCCGCCTGATCCTCAGACAGTTCTGCAATAACTGCCTCTATCAGCACTTGCGGTCGGGGCTTGTCGAGTTGATCCAATACTTTGTTAACCTCTCGGATTACCTCACGTGGGGCCGCTAAGATGAGCGCATTATTAAGTTCGTCAATCTCAATTTTATAGTTTGTCTTCTTCTTCCCATCTCCGCCAGATTGACCGGCTAAGCGCAAAAAGGTATCTGACTGCAACATCCCGTCAATGACTGGCTTAATTTCTGCAGCCCTTAAAAAATCTAGGTACATCACCTCAACACTTGCCTGTTTAGCTGAGGGCACATCCAAGTTTAAGAGCATTGACTTGAAAGCTGCCCTTGCTATCCCCGGACCACTCACGATTATTCGATCATTTAGGCCATCTTCAACTAAAGACAATTCTTGCTTCTGCAGCTGCTTTAGCTGACTTGCAATGTGCACGGCCTCAGCGGCCGATATATGCCGCAAATTTACCACCTCTACCGCTGAACTTTCAGGGTCATCCATGATTGCGATGAAACGTTTCAACTGAAGAATGTTAGTTTCTATGTCAGACACAACTAAATAGTTACTGGGCGCATAAGCCATAAGACGAGCACCGTTGCTCAACATAGGCTTCAGTACCGATACCAAGGTTGCCGCCTGAACATGTTTTATGGGTAATACCTCGGTACGCATCTCATTGCCGCCATCACCAGCAGCGAAATTAAATGCTTGGCTAAACGGTATAATACGTGTGACCGCTCCATCTCGCACCGCTTGAAAACCTTGGACCTGAATGGCAGACAAAACCGCTTCATATAGCAAACGAGAGTCAATAGGTTGAGGAGCAATTATTGTTACTTTTCCTTTAACCCGAGGATCTAAAACAAAAGATTTACCCGTGATTTCGGCTACGCTTTCAATCACGCTACGAATATCTGCATCTCGAAAATTAATCCGCACCTCCTCTTGCGCACTAACTTGACCGGGAAATATCAGTGACAAAGCCACCAAGACGACTGCATACGACTCAGATCTATATACTTTTAAATAAAAATTGATCATCTAATTTGCCCTAAGTTCGGTAACATTTTTGCCGACAAACTGGCAGCATTTACGTAAACTACCACCTCACGGCCATCTCGAATAACTGTCACAGGTAGACTAGTTTGGCTGCTGTAATTTACCCATGCAGCAGGATTCTTCAAGAGTTCCTGTATTCCAGAGTCACTAACCTTAACAATCACGTCACCATCCTCTACATCCGCAAGAGAACGCATTTCAGCAGAGAGCTCATTGAGCTTAAATCCCGACGCGTAGACTCCGCTTGCGTTGTCTAGCCTTACTGGCACCGCACCAAACATATTCGCCAGCTTAAAACCGGCCTGAATACTTTTTCCCAAACCACCTGACTCAGTTGCCTCTAAAGACTCTATAATTGACTTTGGCTTTTTTAGTTTTATCTGCCGCGGCGACCCATTTTGGTCTATGACAATGCGATTTGCTTCTATCCCTGTGATGGTAACATTTGCTTTTATTTCATCTCCTATCTGGTAAACGGTTTCTGGTTTTCCAGTAGCATTTAATGTTGCAGCAGAAACTTCATCTCCAATCATAACGCCGAGAAGCTCCACATTGATGTCGGCATTTCTCAGATTTAACGCAGCAGATCTAGCGACCACAGGTTTTGGCTGGGTACTCCTAAACCAGTTCCATTCTTGGATAGGAGGTGCAGTAACCCGCTCAATCAACCGAAAAGACATTGGTTTCTGATTTGCCAGGTCTATCAAGGATAGGGTCACAACAATAAGAACTGTTACAAGAAAGACAAAGGTAAAAAACGCATATAAGGTAGCGGGTAATGATTGGTCAGCCCTGAAACTCGCGAAAGATTTGAACTCTGGAATAATCCAAGATAACTTTTTACGGCTCAACCTTAAAATCCCCACGCTAAGAAACTCTTTTTATATGTTTTTATATTATCAAATTTAACGAACACGCCTTAACTGTATTTTTGCGCCGTAGCGTCCTATATTTTCATTTCTTTGAAGCCGTTCGATCGATAACTTCTCCAAAGCGAATTGATCACATGCCAAATGACTCATCAATTTTAAGATCTTATTTGCGTTATTTGCCTCAAACTCAAGAAAATGCGATCCACGACTCTCTTTGTTGACCTTTGGTCTCAACTGATTTCGACGCAAAATTAAATTTAAGATTTCACGATCAGAGCCATTTTTTACAGATCGACCAGCACAATTATTTCCAAGCTTCTTTACCGATTTAGCTTGCTCATCAAGCCAAGTTGCGTCTGCTTCAAGCTCTGCAAGCTTTTCCCTCAACTGCTGATAGTTCCTCCAAGTGGGCTCTAAAACCAGCATAACCGAGGTAAGCACTATTAAAATAATTGAAGTGACAATCATAACACGCTCACGGCGACTGAGACCTCGACTCCAGCCTCTGAGAGAGTCCACAAGTTTCATCGGTCTCTCCTCGGACTCAAAGTAAGCAACAAGCTGTCTGAAGATTTGTCCACAGTCTCGATATCAACGTTAAATTCAGAAAGTTTGAGAGCCCGTCGACGCAGCTCCGCAGAGCGGTCTACCCTTACTCTGATTGTATCAGAAGATGCATCAAGAGAGTGCAAATCACAGTCACAGTTACTCATTACATCGGATAACGCCCTAAGCCCAGCGAGAGGCATACTTTCTGTTACTTTTCGTTGCGCTAGCATCCTTCGAAGTTGTATATCGAAAGCACTGCGTAGTTCATCTACTTCAATACTTTCACCTGAAAACATCCTTCCATAACTGACTTCTATATGCTGCTCTATTTCTCTGAGGTCTGCAGAGATTTTTTTCACATCCAATTGAAGATAACTAAACATCAACGCGCATAGGATTGTCGCCAAAGTAATATTGACACCCCACAACCGCGATAATGGCTTGTCTACGGGCTCAAACTCGCCCTCTAAAAGATTTATTCCATCGCGCATATCACATGTTTGCCAATCGACCTCTGACCTATTTACTTCAGATATTTTACTAAGACTCTCTGGTACAGAGATGTGTGCCGGAACGCTTATTGACACCCGAGGCGACACATCTTCACTTTCAATGAAGCGCTCTATTATTTTCCATGCAGAATTTGGTTTCGACGAAAAACCCTCACTAGCGGAATAACGAACTAAACAATAACCTTCACGCCAACCTACCGACAATCTTCCAACCTCCCACGGAAGAGCAAAGTAATCTGGAACCATCTTTCTTACAACGACTCCCGAATTTTCCGCGACTCTGAGCCAATTCAACAAGTCCGTTTTTCGAACACTAAATACTTCTATAAAGTCGTCTTCAACGCATTCGCCAATAACAAAATGCATGTCCTCAACTCTGTCAAGAATACGCTCCTCCATAATCCAGGGGATTAGGCTCGGCCACTTTCTGCGTGGTGCAGTGGGAGCCTGAATGCGTTGAACAGTTATGTAATCGGATGGAATCCAAAGGTCTACATACACAACTTGACCATCCGCCGCGCTAAAACGCTTGTCCAGGTCATATACATGATCAACGCGAGTGTCCACCTTTCCTAAACTCCCAAGGCTTCGCATGCCGTTTGAATGCGGTAAGAGTCCGTCTGTTGGTCGGTATCCTGCTTGCTCTCGTCCGTCTCATAGCTCACTAATTCTTCTTTGGGCTCCGATACAATATCTGGGACTAAAAACATTTCTCTCGCCATGACTACTGGATTCTCCTTATTCTCACGTCGGTCTATTGTACTCTTCAGCCGTAGTTCGATGTCACCCAAAAGAACCTCTAAATAAAGCTGAAACAAATCCGATCTCACACCAATCAAAGTGGAAGGCCAAAATTTCGCTGCGTCTCCCGGTGAAATGGGTAGAACAGCTTCCAATGCTTGATACAAAGTTTCGATAGTTTCAAAATAACTCCCCTCCTGACGGGTGTCCAGAATTACCGCCGCGAACGCGTCACTGAATTCGCCCCCGAGCGCCAGTAATATATTTTCCGATGCCGTGTTTATGTTAATTGTGGTCGGCGTCAGTTTAGTGGGGCTCCCCGAAAGGGGCAGTGCGGTGATGTAAGGTAATAAATATTGAACTTCACGCACATGATATCCAGCCACGGCCGCCAATTCAGTTGCATCACTCATAAGAGTGTTGGACACTACTCTGGGCAAACTGTCGTAATCGGGCTGTTCAGCCCCCCATAGATTGACCAACTCACTATCGCTATCTAACCAATCCACCACCGCAGCCGTCCGAGCGGGGGTGACGGGTAAATCGGCCATGATCAAAAGATTACGCCACAATGATGCTATGCCAACCGAACCTCCCGACAAAGCAGAGAGTTCCCTCTCCAGAGACTCTGGATCTGAAGCGTAAAGCGAGAAATTATTGAGATTAATGCGTCCCTGAAGGTCTGACAAGCATCCACGGATAATTCCACCTTCGATAGGTAACAATGGTACAGCTTGCGCCCAATTCTCTCCATGATGATCAACATCTGTGTTCTCGTCCATCCCATCTTTTTTGGACAAACGCTGTCGTGCCCATCTCTCAACGCTCAAGGCTAATAAAAATGCTTGATCACTCAGCGAAGCACTGCTCGCTTGCGATACATCAATTTGGTGTCGATAAAAGATATTACCGAGCACCATCACAATCGCCAACATCAAAACAAGAGCAGTTAAAAGAGCTACCCCTTTTTGCTTAGCCGAAAGGTGTCTTAACGAGTTTAACGTCCTATTCAACAACGACTCCGGGAAATAATCTAGAAGTTGAATCACCATCTTTTAACCTAATCATTACCCTAATCATCTTCGGCAACATTGGTGCCGATATAGAATTAAGTGGCGGCCAATTCTCTGAGTATTCATTTTCTTCTGACAGATGCTCAAAAATCACTTCATCAACGTCAGAGAGCAAAGTGCGGGTATTCCCGTCGCTGTAGCGAGGAGAGGCCGTAATTGGCCAAGTAGTTCTAACTAAATTACGTGCATCATCGAGACCATAGTAGACCCTCATTAAACCGCTCGGATTCGATGCCAACATGGGCCCTCCGCCCCGAGAAAATCGAACGCCAAATTCGCTTACATCAGTTTCATAAGGTCTCTCCAATTGCCCCAAACCATCGCTGAAAGGTCGATTCCGCATGTGAAGGAGGTCCCTCTGAATAATCGCCCACGCCCGCCGCAAATTAACTTGTCGAGACATTGTGTCATGGCTACGAACATTAGTAGCCATTACGACCTCAAGCGCCTGATAGGCCATAATGGACATAACTGACAACAGACCAATGGATACCACAACCTCTATTAGCGAAAATCCTCTTTGTCGACCAAAACTATTTGTCATGTTACCGCTCCCAGAAAACAACCGGATGTTTTCTACTTCTGTCTAGCCTCATCAATCAAAAAAACTGCTAAAACGGAACTAGGTCGCTTCTGAGACTTCTTAACAACCGTTGCCTCAAACCTATATAACTGTTGTCCCATCGCCTCCTCAACTCCAAGTTTCCATTGCCAATCCGCTCCTCCTTGTATCTCTGACCCCTCTCTCTGCCGAGTAGTTAACAAACCACGAGAGTGCCAACCCTCTAACTCCTGATACTTCTCCAACAAACGGTTCCAAGCTACCCTGTTTGCAAAGAAACGTTCGCGCATTAGGACTCGCTCATCAGCATATTGACCCACCACTTGGAGTGAACTGGCAAGCACCATACTGAGTATCAATAGTGCAACCGCCACCTCCATAAGCGTAAAACCCCGAGCAAACACCTGACACGCTAGGGGGGTAATCCTTTTTGAAACACCAATCACTTTACTGTCACCTCCATGCCGATCTTTGATATTTCTTCATCCCAAAAATAACCAAAAACTCCATCGAAACCCTTGAATCTCAGTGAGATATTGGTTGCAGGTTCCATATTTCCCTCTGGTAAAAATGCAGTAACGGGCAATATTGGAGGTTCATCGGGCTCTATGGTTTCTAATACGACAGACTTCGGTTGAATTAGGAACACTGCATCGTTGTTACTTTGCCAATCAAGTTGAGCCCCCTGTAACAACTTGAACAGTGGAGGCTGGGTTGCTCTCCACCAGCGATAATTGAAAAATACAACCGCCTGCAGCTGCTGATGCTCGGAACCGTAAAGATCAGCCGAGATATCGCGATCACCCCTTATCATAAAACCATAAGGAGCGCCAGTAAGCTCAGCCTGTTCGGAAAGCTGTTGAAACCACATAGACAACTTTTCTGAGTGATTTAGATATCTTCGCGCCTCCATCTGGGTTATAGCGACAAAACTTATGCCTGACAAAATAGCAATTATTATAATAACGACCATAACCTCAAGGAGCGTGAAACCCCTTTGACCCAGTGGCATCGGGAGGGCTTCAAATAGCTTATTTTTTAGGGAATCTCGTTTATATTCCAACTTCCCCAATCCTTTTCAACGCCGTCTCCACCGGGAGCTTGACTCTTTCCGAGGGTAAATACCTCAATTTCTTTTCCGCGAGTACCTGGATTAGAATACTCATAAGGTTGTTGAAAAGGATCTACGGGCACTTCCTCAAGATAAGGACCATTCCAGCGCCCTCCCGACGAACCTCCAGGAGCGGTTAAAAGGGCCTCTAATCCGTCACTCTGAGATGGATAACTGTAGTTGTCCAGACGATAAAATTTCAACGCACTCTCGATAGCACGAATGTCCTGTTTAATACGTACACGTTGAGCTTTCTCGACCTGATTAAATAACCTAGGTCCAATCATAGCAGCCAGTAGACCAATAACTACTACCACAACCATCATTTCAATTAGAGTGAAACCTTTCTGCGCATGTTTACTTGACGTTTTTTTTACTCTCATTTTAAATTCTCCTCATAAAGAGCGAGCACTACATCATCGTGTTCATATCCATTATTGGCAACATTACCGCTGCGACCACTGCTAAAATAACTAGACCCATGAAAACAATCAAAACGGGGTTAATCAACTTCATAAACACATCTACAGCATTTCTCAGCCTCAAGGAATAGTAATCAGCTACACGCAATAACATTCCGTCTAATTCGCTTGAGGCCTCTCCGCTCCCCACCATATGAATAAGAAAACCGCTTTTGTTGAGATGCTCTGCGAGCGCGCTCTGCAAGCTGTTTCCTCGGCGCATCGACTCTGTTACGAGTTCCATTTTTGAACGTATATACAAGTTATCTACAACCGAAGAGGAGATCTTAAGCGCTGCAAGGGCAGGTACTCCGTTGGACAGTAGCACACCTAAGCTCCGTGACCAATCGGCTAGACTCGACATATAGATCCAGCGACCCATGCCGGGCATCATCAGCAATCCCCGATGCCATTGCCGACGTCTAACTTCGTCCCGCATCAATAAATGGAATCCGAAAAATGCTAAAACCGAGCAAACTAATAAGAAAAAACCGTTTTCTTTAAACAAATTGCTTAATTCCATAATCACTCGGGTGATCAACGGTAATTCCCTTTTTGAACTAATAAAAATGGTTGTTATTTTGGGGACCACCCACACCATCATTATCGATATCACCGCGACTGCAGTGGCCATCAAGGCGGTCGGGTAAATCAGCGCCCGTCCTATAGTTTTACGATTTTCCGCACTCCTCTCTATATCATCAGCCAAGCGTTGCAATACCTCATGCAAATGCCCGCTCTCTTCGCCTACACCAATTCCAGCAATCACCGCGTCTGAAATTTTATACGGAGAACGTCGCAGCGCCTCTGAGAAACTACGGCCCTCAATTATCTCACTTCGCCAACTTTGAACCATGCGACGTTGGGCGTTAGTTTCCGCTTGCTCAATGGTCATTTTCAAAGCGTCCTCTAGCGGGAGACCAGACTGAATTAAAATCGCCTGCTGTCTCAACAAAAGTGCAAGATCAAAGTTATCAACACTTACTTTTTTTGAAAAACTTAATGCTCGAAGAAACCAGAAGCTTTCTTTTTGCTGGAAAACTTCTATTTCTTTTACTGATGACGCCAATAAGTGTTGTTCCTTGAGCAAACGTCTAGCATGGCGCTCTGAGTCTGCTGAGATGACTCCTCTCTGAAGTTTTCCTAAACCATCATAAGCTGCGTAATCAAAGGCAGGCATAGAAATTAAACGCTCGTGACTCTGAGGACTTCTTCAATCGTGGTGGCACCATTCAGAACAAGCTCAAATCCGGCCTCACGCAGACTTGGCACGGTTTGACGCACAGCTTTTTCCAACTCCAACTCGCCAGCTCCATCATGAATGAGTGTTTGTAATTCAGAATCTATTGTAACTAGTTCAAACAAAGCCTGGCGACCACTATATCCAGTATTGTTGCAACTCTTGCACCCACACGATCGGTATATTTTTGTTTCGACCGAGGTACGTAAAAGTGCTCGGTTAAATTCGTCTGGTGTCTCCGCCTTTCGACACTCAAGACATAAAATACGGAGTAATCGCTGTGAAAGTATGCCTCTTACTGTTGAAGCCAACAGAAAACTATCAACGCCCAAATCCTGTAGTCGGGTTATTGCACCAGAAGCGGTATTTGTATGCAATGTAGCGAATACCAAATGGCCGGTCAGACTTGCTTGTGTTGCAATTTCTGCTGTCTCACCATCTCTAATTTCTCCTATGAGAATTACATCTGGATCTTGACGCAAAATAGCCCTCAAGCCTCTCGCGAAAGTCATTCCTGCTCTTAGGTTTATTTGAGTCTGACTAACACCAGGTAAGTCATATTCAACTGGATCCTCAACGGTCATAATATTACGTTCATTACGTTCCATTTGCTGCAGGGCCGCATACAACGAAGTGGTCTTGCCCGAGCCCGTCGGCCCAGTAACCAAAATAATTCCATGTGGCCTCATAATAAGCTCATCTAATTTCTTTTTCATTTGTTGAGGCATTCCCAAATCATCAACCTGTAGGTTGCCTGCCTCCTTGTCGAGCACGCGCATAACCACCCTCTCTCCATAACTTGCTGGTATGGTGGACACACGTAAATCAATATTTTTACCTCCCAATTTGACACTCATACGACCATCTTGGGGTAATCTTTTTTCCGCTATATCTAATTTGGACATGACTTTGATTCTAGAAACTAGAAGGGGAATAATCTGAATGGAGGGTTCAAGAACTGTGCGAAGGACACCATCCAAACGAAAACGAACTGAGGCTTTTTTTTCGTATGATTCAATATGAATATCGGAGGCTTTTTCTCTCAGCGATTCCGCAAAAATTGCGTTTAACAAACGTATTATCGGAGCATCGTTCTCAGCATCAAGCAAATCAGCAGCCTCTTCTAGCGCTGTTGCTGCGGACTCAATATCTACAAATTCCTTGATATCCTCCATCACTGACAGAGAGGAGTGTGCCCTTCCACTGTACAAGTCACTCAGCATCAGATCAAAGTTTTTATCATCCAAATTCTCGACAGATAGTTCGCTACCGTAAGCTCTTTCAACCTCCAAAAGAGCCCAAAGTGGCGCAGTTGAGCTCACTACTATACGGTCTTTTTGTTCAGTCACCAAAAGCCTGTAGGAGCGGGCGAACTCATAGGGAAGTAAATGTCCTGCGTCCTCCATTTCGTTTCCTCCCTGCATGGAGATTCTGAAAAATATGCTTAATCAACGAACTAAAGGAACCTAGTCCTTTTTTGGCTTAGCGGCTGCCATAGCCTGATACGGGAATGGGCTGATATTGGTGCCCCCGGCTTCTATTATTTTAGAGGCACCTTCCTTTTCTACTTCGTCAATTCTGACTACGGACTGCATAGGAATAAAGCTTCTCTTGATGCCACTAAACTCAGTTTTTAATTTTTCTTCCGCGGGATCGACAATAACATGTGTGCGCTCGCCAAATACGAATTCTTCAACCTCCAAGAATCCCCAGAGATCACTTTGAAAAACATGCCTGGCATATATTTCATATACTTCACGCTGATTATAAAAAGTTATTCTATATATGGCGTCAACAGGAGTTTCAGACACGATGTCTCTCTAAATCAAGAAAACAAAAATTATATCACAGTAAAAAGTTGAAACATCTCTTTATGTTGTCAATTTTTAGTCGAAAGATATAATAAAGCTCCGATTAAATTTAATGGTACCTTTTCGCGATATGAAAGAATCTCAAAAAAAGCTGCACATAATCACTCATGGTTGTCAGATGAATGAATATGATTCAGAGCGAATGCGTGATCTTCTCGAAAAGAGTAACGATATGTTGAGCACGGATGATCCCCTCGATGCAGATGTATTACTTATCAACACATGTTCGATTCGCGAGAAGGCGCAAGAAAAAATGTTCCATCAATTGGGACGATGGAAACGACTAAAAAAGCAAAAACCAGAACTAATTATAGGTGTCGGAGGTTGTGTTGCTAGTCAAGAGGGTGAGGCGATTGTAAAACGGGCGCCTTATGTCGATCTCATTTTTGGACCTCAAACATTGCACCGACTTCCCGAGCTAATGAGCAAGCATGAGGTGAAGAAGTCAGCGATTGTCGACGTCAGCTTCCCAGAAATCGAAAAATTTGATCGATTGCCTGCGAGAGAAGCTAATGGTGTTTCAGCATTCGTTTCTATAATGGAGGGCTGCTCTAAATACTGTTCTTTTTGCGTTGTACCCTACACTAGAGGGGAAGAGGTTAATCGACCGGTACCAGACATACTCCAAGAAGTCATTGAACTAGCAGAGCAGGGGGTACGAGAAGTTAATCTACTTGGCCAAAATGTTAATGCTTATCGCGGAAAATTACCGAATGGTTCTATTTGCGACCTAGCTTCACTAATATTGCTTGTTGCGGATATTGAGGGAGTCGATCGCATAAGGTATACCACATCACATCCCATCGAATTCAATGACGCATTGATAGAAGTTTACTCTGCGGTTCCAAAACTCGTAAGCCACTTACATCTCCCGGTGCAAAGCGGGTCAGACAAAATTCTTATGGCAATGAAACGAGGACACACCGCTCTCGAGTACAAATCAAAAATTCGTGCAATCCGAAAGCTTCGTCCTAATATTAGTATTTCCTCTGACTTTATTGTCGGGTTTCCGGGAGAAACGGATAATGATTTTGAGGATACGATGAAACTTATTGAGGATATAGGGTTTGATTCTTCGTTCAGCTTTGCATACAGCCCTCGTGCTGGAACCCCTGCGGCTAACCTTCCAAATCAAGTGCCGGAAAAAATCAAAAGCAACAGACTCTCCATACTTCAGTCAAGCATACAAAAAAATGTAGCCAAAATTAGTCACAGCATGATTGGAGCCCATGAAAAAATTCTCGTAATGGGTGTCTCTAAAAAAAATTCAAAACAGCTTCAAGGGCGGACAGAAAACAATCGCGTTCTCAATTTTTCATCCAATGACCTATCTTTGATTGGTCAGTTTGTTGAGATAAAAGTAACTGAAGCTTTACCCAATTCACTAAGGGGAACACTTGTAGACTGAAAGCTTACATGTAAAGAATTATTTGTATTGTGAGTAAAAAGGTTTACCACACTATTTACATCGCGTTATGCTAGCTTAAATTTTTTGTAATGGAGGCTTAAGCAGTACTTTTGGAACACCTTTCACATCAGCCCGCCGCTAGTGCCACACTTGAGCCTTCAAACTCCATTCGTTTAGCTGCTCTTTGCGGTCAACTCGATGAGAATATTCGTCTCATTGAGACACGTTTGAATGTGCACATTCGCTTCCGTGAAACTATGATTTTGGTTTTTGGAAAAACTGGACCCTCGTGGCTCGCCACCAAAGTCCTCTGTCAACTTTACAAGCAAACTGAATATTCAAGCGATATTTCACTAAATGATGTGCATTTGCAATTACATCAATATGCTCTGGAGCAATCAATGAATGATCCCGTAAACCCAATTATTAAGAAATCTAACGTTGACTCTTTTTCGGTAGTGCGCACAAAAAAAGGAAATGTTAAGCCGCGGGGGCTTAATCAGCAAAAATATGTCCGTTCTATGCAAACGTTTGATGTAAATTTTGGGATTGGTCCGGCAGGTACCGGTAAAACTTTCCTTGCGGTCGCCTGCGCTGTCGAGGCCATACTCAGAAAAGATGTTGAAAAGCTCGTTCTGGTGAGGCCCGCGGTGGAGGCTGGTGAACGGCTCGGCTTTTTACCCGGGGACCTGGCACAAAAAGTAGATCCATATCTTCGTCCGCTATACGATGCTCTCCATGAAATGATGGGATTCGACACAGTCACGAAATTACAAGAACGAAATATAATCGAAATCGCTCCGCTCGCTTACATGCGGGGTCGAACACTCAATAACGCCTTTATCATCCTTGATGAGAGTCAAAACACAACTCGAGAACAAATGAAAATGTTTCTTACCCGGATTGGCTTTGGCTCCACCGCAGTAATCACCGGTGACATGACACAAATTGATTTACCTCGAGGTGTGCCCTCCGGCTTAATACATGCCTGCGAGGTCTTGAAAGATGTCAAAGATATAAGTTTCACACACTTTTTTGGTTTCGATGTCGTGAGACACCCTTTAGTTCAATCTATAATCAGCGCTTATGAAAAACATGAGAAAGCAGAGTAGTTAGGAGCCTATTTCAATGTATCTTCATGTTCTAAGGGACTCCAGCGATAGGCAAAACCCCAGTGACAAAGAGCTAACATATTGGGCGATAACTACCATTTCATTTTTGGAAATTCCAAATACTGAACAAGAATTTACAATTCGAATAGTTGACAAAGCAGAAAGTGCACGAATAAACAAGTTGTTCAGAGGTAAAAATTCTGCAACCAACGTGTTAGCATTTCCGTTCTGTGGTACAACTCCACATCCCGTGGGAATATTGGGTGACCTACTGATGTGCGCTCCAAAAATTAGAGAGGAAGCCAAAGTTCAAGGAAAAGAAATTACTGCACATTGGGCACATATATTAGTGCACGGATTACTCCATTTGCTCGGCTTTGACCACAAAACTGATTCGGAAGCCAAAGATATGGAGGCTTTAGAAACAACAATAATGCTTAAGCTAGATTTCCCACCGCCTTATGAGCTTATAGGTGATAGTGTTTAATTATGAATGGTGAATTTCAAGAAAAAAATTCTTTTGGTCTCATCAAGTTAAAACGTTGGATAAAATCTTTCTTCCCGGGACCGACAAGCAGTAATGAAGTAGCAGAGATGTTGCGTAGCGCGCAGAGTGAGTCGGTAATTGATACTGGCGTCCTCAAAATGATGGAGGGTGCACTAAAAGTCTCACATCTGCAGGCCAGAGAAATCATGATTCCGCGCTCACAGGTGGTAAGCTTGGATCATGATTTAAGTCTGAATGCGATTCTTGGCATCGTAATTGATTCTCAACATTCACGGTTCCCAGTATTTGGCGAGTCGTCCGATGATGTATCTGGGATACTACTTGCAAAAGAACTTCTACCACTGTTGCTTCGGGGAAAGAAAACCTTTCAACTGAGTAAATTTTTGAGACCAGCGACAATAATTCCCGAAAGTAAACGTCTAGACGTCCTTCTTAAAGAATTTCGCGAACACCGCTATCACATGGCTATCGTCGTGGACGAGTACGGAGGCGTTTCTGGGCTCCTCACCATAGAGGATGTGTTAGAGGAGATCGTGGGAGAAATCGAGGATGAAACTGATGAGCAAGAAAGTGCTCCCATACAATTGATGAGCGCTAATTTATTTTCGGTCTCTGCGATCACTGAAATAGAGGTGTTTAATGAATTTTTTGATGTGGGACTGGCCGATGATGAATATGATACGGTTGGAGGATTAGTTCTACAGGGTTTCGGTCGATTGCCAGAAATTAATGAAGAAATAACAATAAGCGGATTTGATTTTAAAGTCACAAACGCTGATCGCCGTAAAATTATTTCATTATCGGTACGTCAGCATCCAACAAATGGTGACTAAACCGACGTTCAAAAAACATTTATCACTCATGGTATCAGGGTGCCTGGTCCCCCTCGGGTTTGCGCCTTTTAACACATGGATTGTTACTCTGCTTTGCCTCACTTTTTTATATCAACAAATTACAACTCACAAGTCTGAAAATATTTTATCTCTTGTAATCGCCTTCAACTTAGGGACTTTTCTTACTGGAACAAGTTGGATTTTCATCAGCATAAATAAATACGGTTTTGTGCCGGCACCGTTTGCACTTCTTGCTACGTTTCTTTTTTGTCTTTTATTGACCTGTTTAAACTCCATCCCATTCGTAATCTGGGGACAGATTTCCAAAAACTCGAGGGTCCGTATGCTTGTTTTTCCCTCACTTTGGGTCTTAGGTGAATGGTTACGAAGTTGGTTTTTAACTGGCTTTCCGTGGTTGCTTATTGGATATAGCCAGTCATCTAATTGGCTTAGCGGCTGGGCTAAAATCGGGGGCATTTTTTGGGTGAGTTTTATCTCAGCTTTAATTGCGGGTTGCATATGGGAGATTTACCGAGCTCGTCTAAAACCAAAGGTAGTAATTCTAATTTCTACACTAATTTTATCCTTGGCAGTCACGGGATTAAATTTATCACAAGTAAATTGGACGAAACAATTTAAAGACATTCTTTCAGTTGCTTTAATACAGCCAAATATCGATCAGCTTCAAAAATGGTCGCTCGACAGCCAAAGCAGGATCCTTGACCAACTCTCCAAGCAATCCTCAAAATATTGGGATCACAACCTATTAATCTGGCCAGAAGCAGCAATACCAATTATTCCACAGAATACGCCGTTATTTTTGAGCAAAATAGATCGTCTGGCAAAAGAAAACACCACTGTGTTGATAACTGGAATCCCGACCTATGATCCAACTACGTCGAGCTATTATAATTCGGCGCTCTCGCTCGGGGAAACAACAGGTCAATACAATAAAACAAAGTTGGTGCCATTTGGCGAGTATGTTCCATTGGAACCCCTTCTACGGGGCCTCATCAGGTTTTTCGATCTTCCGATGTCTAATTTTTCCCCTGGTAAAAAAGATCAGGATCCTCTGATTGCTCATGGGCATAAAATTGCATCTGCCATTTGTTATGAAGTAGTGTATCCAGACCTCGTTGCAAAGAACTCAATAGGGGCAAGTATAATACTAACCATGAGTAATGATTCATGGTTTGGAAATTCATTAGCACTTCCGCAACACCTGCAAATGGCACAGATGCGAGCCATAGAGTTGTCAAAACCAATACTTCGTGCTACAAACAACGGATTAACTGCAATAATTGATCACAAGGGACGAATTACGCATCGACTCGACCCCTTCACTTCAACGGAACTCTCCGGAATTATTCAGCCCATGACCGGTCAAACTCCATTTTCAAAATTCGGCTCAATGCCGTGTATCGCATTCTGCTTAATAGTGGTAGTGTTCTTTACATGCTTAAAATTACGAAAAAAATTTTTAAGGTGAACTTAGTAAAATGTATTTAACCCAAAAATCATGTCTAATTTATTCCATGTTATGTATATTTTTATTATTCTGGGGCGCCCATTCCTCGGGCCTTGAGGTCGGCGATTTGGCGCCGGACTTTAGGCTGGAAGCTTCAGACGGGAAAATCTATCAGCTCAGCAAAATCGCAAAGGAACAGGTGGTTGTTATTGCTTGGTATCCTCGTGCATTTACCTCCGGATGCACCTTGGAATGCAAATCCCTAGCCGAAAATGGATATCTACTAAAAAACATGCAGGTTGCATATTTCATGGCGAGTGTAGATCCCCTGGAAAAAAATATTGATTTCGCTCAACAAAATGCTGCAGACTTCCCCATTTTAAGCGACCCCAGTAAAGAAACAGCGAGAGACTACGAGGTCCTCGCGATGGGCCTCTTCGCCAAAAGACAAAACTTTTACATCGATACAGACAGAACCATATTGTTTATTGATAGGAATGTACGCCCGGCGCACACGGCTCAAGATATTGCCGCAAAACTAAAAGAATTGGGAGTTGGCGTTCGTAGTTAGATAAAGATAATGAGCACGCGATTAATATGAAGCATGCCGACTCCAACAAAAGCGAGGCCGCTATGTGGTATAATAGCCTCGACATTACCAAACTTTATTCCACACACACTTACCCTATCTGCGGCTCAAAATAATAATGACTGAAGAACCATATCAGCCAAAAAAGATCGAAAGAGAAGCCCAAAGATATTGGGAGGAAAACGGTACCTTCGAAGTACACAAAGATGACGAGAAAGAAAAATTCTACTGCTTGTCCATGTTTCCTTATCCAAGCGGAAAACTGCACATGGGCCACGTACGAAACTATACAATCTCCGATGTAATTGCCAGATACCAGCGTATGCTGGGGAAAAATGTGCTACATCCAATGGGTTGGGATTCATTCGGTTTACCTGCGGAAAATGCGGCCATTCAAAACAAGACCGCCCCAGCGCTCTGGACGCGAAAAAACATACAACATATGCGTGCTCAACTGAAAGCGCTTGGATTTGGTATAGATTGGTCGAGAGAGTTGAGTACCTGTGATCCAGCTTATTACAAATGGGAACAGTGGTTTTTTACAAAACTTTACAAGCGCGGGCTGGTGTATAAAAAAGTTAGCTCGGTAAATTGGTGCCCAAATGATGCCACAGTACTCGCGAATGAGCAGGTTGTTGAAGGAAAGTGTTGGCGTTGTGACACACTCGTGCAAAAGAAAAAAATACCTCAATGGTTTATACGCATCACGGAGTATGCCGAGCAATTATTAGAAGATTTAGAACATCTAAATGAGTGGCCTGAAAAAGTTGTGACGATGCAGCGCAACTGGATTGGCAAGAGCAAAGGGATTAACATTCTATTTACTTTAAACAAACCAATTTGTGGTTTTGATTACGTAGAGGTGTATACCACAAGGCCAGACACTTTGATGGGTGTAACGTACCTTTGTCTAGCGTCTGAGCATCCAATTGCGCTCAAACTTGCCGAAACAAACTCAGAGATCGCGGCGTTCCTCCAACTTTGTGCCAAACAAAGATTTACGGAACAAGTCACCCAAAACACTGAAAAACTAGGCATCGATACTGGCATTCTAATAAGACACCCGCTCAGTGAAGAAAGGGTTCCCCTCTGGATTACCAACTACGTACTACTGGAATATGGCTCCGGAGCAGTCATGGCAGTGCCCGCTCACGATCAGAGAGATTATGAATTCGCAAAAAAATACAAATTACCGATAAAAAGTGTTATCGAAGGAACTGATACCCAAAATGGGGCGAATACACGCAAAGGTACCTTGATAAATTCTGGCATCTATGATGGTACAAACTTTAAAACAGCGTTCGATATGATAGCGCGAAACTTGATTAAACTTGACTTAGGCTCAATTGTTACCCGCTATCGGCTGCGGGATTGGGGAATCAGCCGTCAGAGATATTGGGGAACTCCTATTCCAATGTACAATTTGCCATTTGGAGAAGAAATTCCCGTTCCCTTAGATCGATTGCCAGTGCTTTTGCCCGAAGACGTCATTATTGATGGCGTAACCTCCCCGCTGAAGACTGACCCAGATTGGCAAAGGACTAGCCATAATGGTCAGATGGTCAAGAGAGAAACAGATACCTTCGATACATTTATGGAATCTTCTTGGTACTACGCCCGCTTTACATGTCCAAATACAGACAATTCAATGCTTGATTCTGATTTAGCTAACTATTGGCTGCCTGTTGATCAGTATGTCGGCGGAATTGAGCACGCAATCCTTCATCTTCTGTACGCACGTTTTTTCCACAAGCTAATGCGCGATGACGGCATGGTGGCTACCTCAGAGCCATTTAAAAAATTGTTATGTCAAGGAATGGTTTTATCCGAATCTTTTTACCGTGAGGTAAATGGCCGTAAACGTTGGCTAACTAGTGAAGAAGTGTCTGTAAAGAGAGATTCCAAAGGAGAAATCGAGAGCATGGTCGAAATTTCTTCGGGTAGTGAGGTTTTTAGCGGCGGCATAACAAAAATGTCCAAATCGAAGAATAATGGTGTTGACCCGCAAGAAACCATTGATCGTTATGGTGCTGATGCAGTTCGCCTGTTTACAATGTTCGCAGCACCCCCAGAACAGACGCTTGAATGGAATAATGAAGGTGTAAAAGGGGCTGCACGCTTTTTAAAAAAAATTTGGCACCTAGTCTCTGTCTTTACACCCCGTAAAAGAGTATCGAATAACTTTAATAATTTGACCAACAGACAGGCGGAACTTCGCAGAAAAACTCACTCAACCATAGTCAAAGTAAGTGATGACTTTGGGCGGCGCAATACCTTTAATACAGCGATCGCAGCTGTGATGGAATTAATCAACGCAACAGGCAAACTAGAATATAAAGATTCAAAAAGCTTAGCGGTTTGTTATGAGGCTCTCACAACAAGTCTACTGTTACTCTCCCCAATTGCTCCTCATATCTGTCATTGTCTATGGATAAGACTTGGTTTTAGCGAACCCATCGCTGATGCAGCATGGCCAATCGCAGATAAATCTTTAATAAAAGAAAAAAACAAAGAAATAGTAATTCAGGTGAACGGAAAAGTGAGAGGGAAAATTAAAACGTCAAAAGATTATCCCAAAGCAGAGTTGGAAGAACTCGCGCTCGAAGAGCCAAATGTACAACGTTTCCTATTAAACTTAAGGGTAAGAAAATTAATTTATATACCAGACAAACTTATAAATATTGTGGCCGATTAATGCGAAAAAAAGTCCACTTTTTTCTGACTTGCTGCGCACTATGTTCATTATTAACTAATACAAGCTGTGGTTGGCAAGTAAGAGGACATGATTACCCTGCCGGTGATGCCATAAAACTATGGCTTGAATACGAAGATACACAGCAACTTCTCCTGCAAGAACTGACACAAGCTTTAAAGAAATCTGGCTTGATAATATCGAAACGTAAACAGGATGCGGACTATATCGTGGTAATTATTGAGCACCGGAATAGTCGTAAAATAGGGACTTATAATTCGGGGTTACGGGCAGCGGAATATAGATTGTTCGAACAAGTTGATTTTGTTGTCTACAATTCAGAGGGTTTTCTAGTAGGAGCTAAGTCTACCGCGTCGATTGAGCGTGCATTTAATTTTATTGAGCAGGACGTGATGGCCTCATCTTATGAGGAAAGATCCCTTAAATCCAGAATGAAACTAGAGATAGCTAGACAAATAATTGGTCACCTTAGGACCGTACACGGGAAAGGTGGTAAATGATGCTTGAGCAAATCAACTTTTAATCTATGAAAAACAGTAGTGCACAATTAAGTGAAAGATTATCCAAAAACCTTTTCCCAGTTTACATAATTTCTGGTGATGAAATCTTGTTAGTAGAGGAGGCATTTGACCTCGTTTGCAAGGCAGCAAAGAGACAAGGGTTCCAAGAGCGAATCACATTTGAACCAAAATTAAACATTGACTGGGAGCAGTTGCACCTTGAATTAAATACTCTATCTCTCTTTAACGAAAAAAGAATCTTAGTCGTGCGAATACCAACTGGTAAACCAGGAGATATTGGATCAAAAGTTCTAATTGATATCAGCTCAACAATACACCCTGATAATCTAATCCTAATTACACTTCCAAAGTTTAATAAATCAATAAAAAGTAGTAAATGGTTCAAAGCCATCAGTAACATCAGTAGCGTTACTGAAATATCATCCGTTGAACCTGAAGAAACATACGGATGGGTAAAGGCCCGTCTCAAATCAGAAAAAATCCAAGTAGATGAGATGGCTATCCAGGCCCTAACTGATCGAGTTGAGGGTAACCTTTTAGCGGCTTCTCAGGAAATTGAAAAAATAAAATTATCTGCCCCCAAAGGAGTAATCGATGAGGCTTTTCTGATGTCTCTAGTCTCAGAAAGTGCTAAATATAGCACGGTAGAACTCACTAAAAATATCCTTTTTGGTAAACCAAAAATAGTTCGAAAAATACTACAAAGACTCCGAGAGGAGGGAACTAAGCCATTGTCCATTCTCGGAATCATTATTTGGAACTTAAGGACGCTGCTAGCTGCTAGTGAGCGAATAAAAAATGGTGAAACAGCAGAGATTAGCCTCTCGAAATCGGGCGTTTGGCAAAAAAAAATCAGAATGATGCAATCTGCGTTGAATCGGAGCAGTCCAGCAAAATTACGTATGCTTCTCTATCAAGCTGGTGCCATAGACCGCGGTGAAAAGGGCCTTCGAGACGCTCTAATTTGGGATGAATTAATGGTCCTCGCGTTATCTCTTGCCGGAGCCTCCACTTTGACACCAAAGAATGTGAGAATTCTTGTGGATAATTAGTTCACGTTTACTTTATAAACTTCGAGAAAGAACCACGAAATCACTGCAATAATTAGTATCTTGAGTTAGCTTTTATTTCAATCTAAACAAGCCACTAAAGACTAATATTCCTTTTTCACCTAATCACATCGTCGGGGGACTCTGATATTTTTCCATAAAACTTATAAAAATTCGGCAGCGAAGCGGCGCATAATACGCCAAAAGCGTTGGCAAGAATGTCGAAAGGATCGCCATGTCTGTAAAGAATAAAAATCTGTGTTACTTCAATCGCAAATCCAAAACTAATAACTACAAACCCCAGTAATAAACGCGAGGATACAGAACCATAGGCTCGCTCTGCAAAAAAATATAACAGCGCATAGGCCGAGAAGTGCAGAAACTTATCATAGTAAAAGGTTGTAGGGCCAGGTATTTTATTCGGTAGAAGAGAGCCCAACAATACGACTGATAGAACTAACCAAAAAAGAAATCGAAGGTAACTCCGTGACATATGCATAATTTATCTACATCGCAATTTTTAACAGGGAGCGGCACAAGCTCTGTAATAAGAAAAAGATTAGCACAATCAGATTTGAGTTAATAACTGTTTATAGCGTGAAAGATCCCCAATATCGCACCAATCTCCCGAGTATAATTCTCCTGTAACCCTCTCCAGTTTTATAATCTGATTTAATATATTTTTCAAAGGAAAAGCTTCATTCTTAGCTACAAAACTGGCAAATATTTCAGGACGCCAAACGCTCAAGCCTGCAAAAGTATGTCCAAAAGATATGTCCGGATTCAACAATTTAACTTTTCGGCGAGATAATAAGAAGTCACCGGTCAAATTATGATTTGGGTTATCTACCAGGACAATGTGAGCATCTAAATCATTTCCTAGACCGTTTTCTATTAATCGCTCCAAAGGATAATCAGTCCAGATATCTCCGTTTAATAATAAGAACGGGGCAGTTCCCAAAAGTGGCAAAGCAGCGACAACAGCACCACCAGTGTCCAGCAGTTGAGATTCCTTAGACCACATAATCGAAACTCCAAACGTCTCGCCTGTTTTAAAATAATCCTCGATAATATGGGCAAGCCAATGAGTATTTATTATCAACTCACGTATGCCAACAGAAGCCAATCGCTCTATATGATGCTGAAGCAAGGGTTTCCCCGCAATCGGGAGCATTGGTTTTGGAATCTTAAGTGTAAGAGGCCTCATTCGGTAGCCCAAGCCTGCTGCTAAAATCATTGCTCGCATCAAGACAATTGCTCCTCAATTCGAGGTAACTCTTTCATCATAGTCATCAAAATATCTCCTTTTGACAAAATCAATCCTACTAGAAATATTTGGTAAAAGACGATGACGGAACCAGTCTTCAAATGCTTTTAGTGCTGGATACTTTACCGCCACATCTAAAACATAATTAATAACTCGCGGAATATCATTGAGATAACCAGTCTTTTTATCTCTCAATGCCAATCGAGAAAAAATTCCTAAAACTTTAATATGGCGCTGCAATCCCATCCAATCAAAACTACGCAAAAAATCGGCCTCACTTTCATTAACCAATAAATCGTGGGACAACAAACAATGCATAAAATTTAACGCACGATCTTCAACAACGTTGGAAGGCCAACTAAGGTAACAATCTTTTAAGAGTGAGACCAAATCATAGGTGATTGGTCCTACCAATGCATCCTGAAAATCGATAACTCCTAGCTCCCCATTGTCTAACAACATCAAATTTCGAGAGTGGTAATCTTTGTGAACAACAACTTGAGGTTGCAAAATAGCGCTTTCAATAAGGATCTCAAACAGATTCTCCAGAATTTTCTTATCACAAAATTGAAGACGGATATTCAAAAGAGCATTTACAAACCATTCAGTAAAGAGATTCATTTCCGAGCGCAACATTGCCCCGTCATAGCGCGGATAAATTCCGTCGTCCTTAGGAAGCTTTTGAATATCCAAGATTATTGATTCCGCTTTTGTATAAACACTCTTCATATTTTGGATGTCCAGCAATGTTTGAACTACACCATCGCCGAAATCTTGCAATAGAAAAAATCCACGATAAAAATCTACCGCATGGATTTTTGGCACGCGAATATTGTGCTCAGCAAAGTGTGATGATACTCGCACCAACGCTAGGTTATTTTCCAAGCTCGGGGGCGATTCAACCGCTATAACAGATGGCTCACTGTTAACCCTAAAATATTGCCTAAACCCAGCATCGCCCCTCATAGGAAACAATTTTAAGTCCCCATGTCTCTGGTAAATCTTAGGCAGGTATTCTCTTACCCAAGCGATTAATTCTCCACTATTGTTTTCGATCATACGATGTTTCTTCTTATTTTTGTCGATGCATACTATATGCGCTTATTACACCATAAATTTGTTGCACATAATTTTAATAGATATCGGGTAAACTAACACCTTGCTTTTAAGAAAATCTTTAGGTAATTGAATAGTGAGCAAACTGACTGACTCAATCTCGAGACACGGAATACCTTGGTACGCTAAAATCGGTATGATTTTGTGCGCTATAATGTGGTTTTCTCAACCGAGTAGAATACTCGCTGTTGAAAATAACAGCCTAAGCTGCATAACGGATAAGATTCGTGATACTTACGGTTGTAGAAAAGAAGTGACGTCCTCCAACCCCAAAAACGCAACTGTAACCCGGAAAGTTAATATTTCAAGGAAAAGCAGAGATCTGCCTGCTGTGTTAGCTAGTAACAATCTTGATTGGATTCCCAAAGCAGATCTTTTGGTAGCGCGGCAAAATAATATAGCGGCCCACTGTGGGGGCGCCTATATAGAGCCGTTCCGGCAGTATACTGATTCCAAGTTAGATCCAGCTAAAGCAGCTATTGAATTTAGCGCAAAAAAAACTGAATCCTTAGATGCATATAGGGCAAAATTAGAGGGCGACGTTCAAATTTCTCAAGGGTATCGTCAAGTTCGCAGTGATGAAGCTGTCTTTGACCAAGAAAGTCGCAAAGTCTCTCTTGTTGGGAACATACAATTTCGAGAACCCGGATTACTGCTATTGGGCAGTGAAGCGGAATTAGACTCATACAATCGAGAAGTCCGGATTAAAAACGCTACCTATTTACTACACGAATCATTGGTTAGAGGGAGTGCCCGACAACTCACTCGGAATCAAGATGGTCGGATATTAATTGAAGATGCAACCTACACAACGTGTGACCCCAACGACAACTCATGGCAGCTCGTCACTAACAAAATTGATATAAATCAGTCTGAAGGTTTTGCAACAATTGAGCGTGCTCGATTGGAAGTATTAAAGGTGCCGATTTTTTTCTTCCCCCGCATCACATTTCCAATAGATCAGAGAAGGTCCTCTGGGCTACTTTTTCCAATGGTGCAGATGAATCGAAGAAATGGACTCGACATTACTCAGCCGATTTATTGGAATCAGGCACCCAATCTCGACGCCACCTTGATGCCAAGATTCATTAGTAAACGAGGAATCGCGCTCGGTGCCGAAGTTAGGCATCTTTCCAGATTGTCCAAAACCACAGCAAGTGGCTCCTTGCTTCCAAAAGATCAACAGGAATACCATTACAGGAATTCATTTAAAGAACCCTCCGATTATTTTGAGCAGAGTAGGTATCTAGCTTCAATCCAACACCAAAGTGGTTTTGGGAAACCATGGTCATTTTTAATTGACGCGACGAGAGTGAGTGATAAAAACTACTTTTTTGATTTGGGTGACGAATTCCACTCGCAAAATAGTCTGACGCACTTGAATCAATCTAGCCATTTCACTTATGTAAACGAAAACTGGATATTCAGTATCCGCGCGGAAGATTATCAGGTCATGAGCCATAATATTTCGGAGAACTACGCACTTCTTCCTGAAATTTATGCAAACGCCAATTATCGGTTTTCTAATCTTTTCGAAATAGACGCTAAACAGATCTTCAGTCGTTTCAGTCATCCGGAGAAGACTCAAACTCAAGGGTATCGCCACAAACTTGATTATACTTTCTCATGGAGCAGGGAGTCTTTGAGAGGCTTCTTTAAACCAAGTTTTAAATTAAGTTATTTAGGCTATGCGTTATCAAAACATACTATCCATGAAAGAAATCCGAATGTTACTGCACCCAGTTTTTCACTGGACGCGGGTATGTTTTTTGAGCGAAAAAGAACAATCACACTTAACCTAACACAAACGCTTGAACCGAGGCTCTTCTACATTAAGAGAGCTTTTAAGGACCAATCGCAACTTCCCGATTTTGATACCAAGCTTTCCCAACCAACATATGATCTCCTATTTCAAGATAACCGTTTCATCGGTGGTGATCGTCTGAGTGATCTTGACCGATTATCAATGGCTGTCACATCCAGATTAATAAATGAAGAGTCTGGCCGTGAAATTCTTAGCGCAAGCATTGCTCATGCTGTGCACTTCAGTCCCTCATTAACGAATTTAAAGGAATATGAATTTAAAAACGAAGCAACACGATTCAAGAATAATGATTCTCTTCTCGCACTCAAAATTTCCTCAACTTCAAATTCTGACTGGCGATTTAATACTGACATCATCTATGACAATGACAATAATAGGCTCAATACAGCCTATCTAGGAATTCGTAACAACAACAATAAACGAGCGCTCAGTTTCGCCTACAGCTACTCTAAATATGTCTCTCCAAATAGCGACAGGTCTGCCAACCAGAATATCGAACAAATCGATCTCTCGGGTTACTTCTATTACAAAGAAAACCTAAATTGGGTATCAAAATTAAACTACGACTTCACCAATCATCGAATTTTAGAGGTATATTCTGGGCTAGAATACAAAAGTTGTTGTTGGAGTGTTAGTTTCTTAGCGCGTCGGGGCCTTCAAAGAGATGATTTATTTTTATTTCCCGAGAAAGACTTGAGAGCTGAAAACAGTTTATTATTTCAAATAAAATTCAAGGGTCTTGCCGGCGATAGTGGTCACATCAATTCTATTTTAAAAGAAGGTATATATGGTTATGACAGTAAAAACAGTTTTTAAAGGATTTCTTTCCATAAGTATAATCTTTTTAAATCCTTTGTCAGCATCATCGGACATTACAGTGATAGATAAAATAGTAGCTATAGTGGATAAAGATGTTGTTCTACAAAGTGAACTAAATCAACGCATGAAACGAATCTATTCGCAAATCACGCAATCTGGCACACAGGCACCTTCTTTTGAAATTCTTCAGCAACAAGTTCTCGACCAACTTATTTCGGAGCGAATACAACTTAACATCGGATTTAATGCGGGCGTCAGGATATCTGACAGTGAAATAAATGAGGCTCTCACACGGCTCGCTGCAAATTCTAACTTGACACTCACTGAATATCTTAAGCTAATCAAGCTACAGCAACCCAATATTGAAATACTACGAGAACAAATTAGACGAGAATTAGTTGTTGCTCGAGTACAGCAAAATCAAGTGATGAGGCGAATTCGAATCAGTGAAAGAGAGCTGGATAATTTTCTTGAGTCTGAGGATGGCCGATTCATGACCTCACCAGATGTAAATATCGGACAAATCTTGCTGGGAGTCCCATCAAAAAGCAATGAAATAGAACTTGCTAATATTTATACCCAAGCAAAAAACTTACACGAAAGAATTTTACAAGGTGAGGATTTTAAGAAGTTGGCAATTTCATTTTCCGATGACCAAACCGCACTAGAAGGAGGCAACATCGGTTGGAGAAAATTAGCTCAGTTACCTTTTATATTTATTAAGGCTTTAAAAGATATGCAAGTAGGGGACACTTCAGCGCCAATAAAAAGTAATGCGGGATACCATTTGGTAAAATTATATGACCGTCGGGGTGGTGATAAAAAGCTCATAGAGCAACATTTCGCTAGACATATATTGATGACTCCCAATCAAATTCGAGATGAAGAACATACAATAAACCTCCTAATGAAGTTTCGTCAACAGATTAATGATGGTGCAGATTTTGGGATACTGGCTAAACAAAATTCTGAAGATTCAGGTTCGTCGCTTAGTGGAGGAGAGCTAGGCTGGTCAGCGCCGGGTCTATTCGTCCCAGAATTCGAGGAAGTCATGTACACGATTCCTTTAAATGAGGTAAGTCAACCGTTTCAATCACCATTCGGATGGCACATACTCCAAGTTACAGCCCGTCGTGAGCAAGACTTTAGTAACGAAATTTTACGAAACAAGGCGGAAAACATTCTGAGTCAAAGAAAATATGAACAAGAACTACGAGTGTGGTTACAAGAAATCCGAGACGAGGCATTCATTGAAATTAAAACTCTCGCTAAAACATGATTAAAAGACTGGCATTGACACCTGGTGAACCAGCTGGGATCGGCCCAGAGCTATTAATCCGACACATACAACACGCATCAAATCATGAAATCGTGGCTTTCGCTGATCCAAAACTTCTTGAAAGGTATGCTAATCATTTGGGTTTATCGCTGCGCCTACGAGAAATGGGAGAAAAACCCAACCCGTCGAAACCAAATGAACTAACAATAATGCCTGTAAGTCTGCGTTGTAAAGAAAGAATCGGCACTGTTGATCCTGATAATTCGGAATATGTGCTCAACTGTCTTGATGCCGCTATAAACGCGTGTATTTCAAAAGAATGTGACGCAATCGTTACAGGCCCTATACAAAAATCATCAATTAACGCCGCCGGTATTGATTTCACGGGCCACACAGAATATTTGGCTAAACGGACAAATACTCCGTGTGTAGTAATGATGCTTGCAACTGCAAAATTGAGAGTCGCGTTAGCTACGACACATATCCCCCTCAGAAAAGTCCCAGATACAATCACTTTTAACCACTTGGCTAGTGTAATACGGATCCTCCATAATGATTTAAAAAATCGTTTTGGCATCCCGTACCCACGAATCTTAGTTTGTGGACTTAACCCACATGCTGGCGAATCTGGTCACCTCGGTCGAGAAGAAGAAGAAATCATAATTCCGGCAATTACTTTGATGCGAGCTAACGAAATTAACGTCACGGGACCACTACCCGCCGATACAATTTTTACAGAAAAGTATCTAAATAGTGCTGATGCTGTTCTTGCTATGTACCATGATCAAGGGCTTCCCGTCCTTAAGTCGCATGGATTTGGGTGTTCGGCTAACATAACACTTGGACTCCCCATCGTGCGAACTTCGGTCGATCATGGAACTGCTTTAGACCTCGCCGGAAAAGGTATTGCCTCTGTCGGCAGTCTGCAAATTGCTATACAAATGGCGTTACAGATATCAAATAGCTCCTCAGAGAAAATGTAATTTGTGCCAAAATAACCAAGCTAAAAAGCGTTTTGGTCAAAATTTTTTAGCCGACACGGATATAATCGACCAAATTATTGGAATAATCGATCCAAAATACCTCGATAATTTAGTTGAAATTGGTCCAGGAAAAGGTGCCCTTACTGAGCGACTGTTACACTTCTGCCCAAGATTATGGACCATAGAAATTGACAAAGATTTAGTCCAGTTTCTCAAAAAAAGGTTTGTCCATGAAAAAGATTTTTTTGTAGCCGAAAGCGATGCCCTTAAAATTAACTTCAGTAGAAATTTTGCTCCACCACCTATCAGAGTTGTTGGCAATTTACCGTATAATATTGCTACACCTTTGATTTTTCACCTGATCCAGCATAGACACGTAATCAAAGACATGTTGTTCATGTTACAACTTGAAGTTGCTCAGCGCATTCATGCAAAACCTTGCAGTAAAGCTTACGGGCGCTTAACGGTGATGGTACAGTATTTTTGTGAGGTGTTTCCAATGTTAAACGTTCAACCGAGTGCTTTTCATCCAACCCCAAAAGTGAGCTCTTGCTTCGTGAGACTTATACCAAGAAAACGGATAAATCCGATTGCTGAGGATGAGCTGATGCTGGCCGACTTAGTGACCACATGTTTCCAACAGCGCCGAAAAACTCTCCGCAACAGCTTGCGGAGATTCTGTCCAAAGCCTGACGAATTTTTCCCAGCAATAGACTTAAGTTTGAGACCGGACCAAATATCAGTCAAAGATTATGTTTACATGAGTAATCAGCTCACACACTTAAATTTTAATACACATTAAGCCGTTATTGTTTCGATTGCTGATCATCTTTTCAAATATCTAACCGTGTTTATAATTCTATCATCGGTTTAACTGAGAGGAGAAGAGAAACCTTCTCCAAAGATCTTATTACACGAGATCATAGAACTACTATATAAATCAGCTTGTTGTAGTACAATAGAAGCCTATCTTTAAATTCGATTTATTTTATGTCTTTACCAGAATAACGACTTATAAATCTGATAAACTAGTAACAATGAGGGATGTACTAATAAAAACCAAATTCCCTCATCCGTTTTACTGTACCGTCTTGAATCTATGGATAAATTAAAAACTTAATGACAGACTTCGTTGTCGGCGATATCCACGGATGCTTTGAGGCACTTCAAATAGTACTAAAAAAAGTGGGTTTCGATGCGCAAAGCGATCGATTGGTCTCAACAGGGGATCTGGTCAATCGTGGGCCAGATTCACTTAAAACGCTTCGCTTTTGTTATGAACTCGGAAGCAGTTTTGTCACAGTTCTAGGCAACCATGATCTTCATCTTCTTGCCGTAGCAAGAGGTTCTCGCTTACCAAGAATGTCAGACAAATTTGATGAGATATTTCAAGCCCCCGATCGAGAGAAATTAATAAATTGGCTTCAACGGCAACCGCTATTGCTAAATATTAAAGAGTATACTGTTGTACATGCCGGAATCCCTCCACAGTGGTCTCTCGGCCAAGCTAGTGATTACGCAACTGAAATATCAACGTTACTACAGTCAAATCAAGCAAACGTCTTTTTTAATTCAATGTATGGGGATAACCCCGTATCGTGGAATGATAATTTCGTTGGAATGAGACGATATCGGGCGATAACCAATTACCTAACTCGAATGAGACGATGTAAAGCAGACGGTACACTCGAATTTAGTGCAAAGGAAGCTTTGACACCGAATTTAAATAACACAACCGGTTTTGCAGCATGGTTCATTCATCGGCGCGATTTATGGGGAAATGAAAAAATTATATTTGGGCATTGGGCAGCGCTGAGGGGCAATCATGGCACTTTGAATTTGTTACCTATGGATGCCGCATACGTTTGGGGTGGCAAGCTCAAGGTTCTAAATCTGGATACTGGTGATATTTTTTACCACTCCGCGAGAGCCGAGCCTAATAAAAGTGACGATTGGTAGCGCTATGTACGTGACTCTAGCACTAAATTTATGAAAAATAAATACAACTACTCCTCACTAGGGGCCTGAACTTTTTTTTCTACCTGTCGGTCTACGAGTGTTACATATGCCATGGGTGCGTTATCACCGGTTCTGCGACCACACTTTAAAACTCTTAGATAACCCCCAGGCCTAGAGAGAAAATGAGGTCCCAGTTCAGAAAATAATTTTCCTACTGAAGCCTTACATCTCAAGCGATTGAAAAGCAATCGACGGTTTGCAACGCTATCCCTTTTAGCAACGGTGATCATAGGTTCAACAACACGCCTTAGTTCCTTTGCTTTCGGCAGAGTAGTTTTTATCTGTTCATGCTCTACCAGAGAGCGCGTCATGTTACGAAACATAGCACGCCGATGGGCACCGGTCATATTTAATTTACGACCACTGTTTCTATGGCGCATCTTTATTTACCCTCTTCTTATCCAAGTAAAAATGTTTCATCATCAAAACTAGATAAACTCTTTCTCACTTTTGAGACTTGCCGGCGGCCAATTTTCTAATCTCATCCCCAAAGACAGTCCCCGAGAGGCCAACACATCTTTAATTTCAGTAAGAGATTTCTTACCCAAATTTGGGGTCTTCAATAATTCAACCTCTGTACGCTGAATTAGATCACCGATGTAGTAAATACTTTCAGCCTTTAAGCAATTCGCAGAGCGAACGGTCAACTCCAAATCATCGACTGGACGGAGTAATGTGGGATCTATCGTGGCCTCTTCTTCCTCTGGTTCAGCCATGGATTCTCCCTCAAGATCTACGAATACTGCCAATTGCTGCTGGAGAATAGTTGCTGCTCGACGAATTGCTTCTTCTGGATCGATAGTCCCATTGGTCTCAAGTTCCAACACTAATTTATCAAGGTCAGTACGATTTTCTACCCTTGCATTTTCTACATTGTAAGAGACACTAAAAATCGGACTAAAGGTAGCATCTATCTTTAAACGACCTATTGATCTAAACTCTTCGTCAAACACACGTGAGTCAGCAGGTTGATAACCGCGTCCACGCTCAATTCTCAACTGCATTGACAAACGCGTATCACCCGAGATATTTGCAATCACGTGATCTGGATTGACAACCTCGACATTATTATCGACTTTGATGTCTCCTGCCGTGACTAGTCCGGGACCCTGCATGTCAATTGAGACTAAACTCGAATCTGTTTCTGCCATCACTACTGCAACACCCTTGAGATTTAAAATAATCTCCATAACGTCTTCTTGCACGCCTTCAATAGTAGAATATTCGTGTTCGACACCATCAATGTCTGCTTCAACAATTGCGCTGCCAGACATTGAGGATAGCAGTATCCGTCGCAAAGCATTGCCCAACGTATGTCCAAACCCACGCTCAAGTGGCTCTAAAACAATTCGTGCATGAGTAGCGTCATGAGAGGTAACATCAATGTTTCGAGGTGTTAAAAATTCAGTTGCAGAATTTTGCATAGTTTCCCCTGTAGGTACCAAGTCATATTACTTGGAATAGAGTTCAACAATAAGGTTTTCATTAACCTCAGCTAATATGTCAGATCGATCAGGGTTTCTGACGAAAGTCCCTTCTACTTTCCCTTCGTCTACGGACAGCCAATCTCCAATCCCCCTCTGAGTGGCCAGTTGCATTGCCGTCTTAATACGTAGCTGTTTTTTGGATTTTTCCCTAATTCCCACCACATCACCAATTTTGACTCCATATGAAGGGATATTGACTTTTTTTCCATTTACCAAGATAGCGTTGTGAGCAACAAGCTGGCGTGCTTCAGCCCGTGTACTACCGAACCCCATACGATACACGACATTATCAAGACGCTGCTCTAACAAATTTAAAAGATTCTCACCCGTGTTCCCTCTTATCTTAGCCGCCGCCTTGTAGTAATTTCGAAATTGTTTTTCAAGCACGCCATATATGCGTCGCACTTTTTGTTTCTCTCGAAGTTGGACACCGTAGTCTGACAATCTACCACGACGTTGACCGTGCTGGCCCGGCGCGCTTTCAGATCGGCACTTAGACTCAAGGGGCCTGACACCGCTTTTTAGAAAGAGATCTGTCCCCTCGCGTCTCGATAATTTACAAGTTGGTCCCAAATATCTAGCCATTTTTTTCTTAAACTCGCCGTTTTTTAGGTGGACGACATCCATTATGAGGAACTGGCGTGACGTCAGTAATGTTAGTTATTTTGTATCCCGCGCTGTTCAATGCGCGCACCGCAGACTCTCGACCGGGACCTGGACCCTTCACTTGGACATCAAGATTTTTCAGACCGTATTCCTTTGCAGCTTCTCCAGCTCGTTCTGCTGCTACTTGCGCCGCAAAAGGTGTGCTTTTACGAGATCCACGGAATCCAGATCCGCCTGCAGTAGCCCATGACAGAGCATTGCCTTGTCTATCAGTTATAGTCACTATGGTATTGTTAAACGACGCATAGATATGCGCTATTCCGTCTATAACGGTCTTAGTAACCTTTTTCCGCGTCGATTTAGTTAATGTTTTCGCCATCCCACACCTTTTAGATTATCTTTTTATAGGTCGCCTTGGACCCTTCCGAGTTCGTGCATTGGTTTTAGTCCGTTGTCCGCGTACAGGAAGGTTTCGCCGATGTCGCAGGCCCCTGTAGCAGCCAAGATCCATTAATCGCTTGACACAAATACTTACGTTTCTCCGAAGATCACCTTCTACTTCATAATCACCAACAGCCGCGCGGAGTTTGTCTAATTCACTGTCATCTAATTCTCCGATTTTTGTGGTTTCATTGATACCTGTTTGCGCACAAATACTCCTTGCAGTCTGCCGTCCTATGCCATAAACATACGTCAAAGAAACTACCGCATGTTTTTTGTCGGGTATGTTAACTCCTGCAATTCGAGCCATTGAATTTACTCCACTGTGTATATGTAGTAACGAAGGCGCACAACAAGTGGCGACCTCGCAAAACTCACGTCTAGCCTACTGAAAGGGCGATGCAGTCTACCGATAGGTGCCACAAAAATCAACCCTGTCGCTGCTTATGTCTGGGTTCCACACTACAAATAACCCTCACAACACCCTTTCGACGCACTACCTTACAGTTACGACATATCTTTTTAACTGATGCTCGAACTTTCAATGCTAGACTCCCCTATTTGCGCCCGATATTTTTCAAGTTCGCCTTTTTCATGAGCGAATCATATTGCTGAGACATAAGATGAGATTGAACTTGAGCCATGAAGTCCATAGTAACTACAACAGCAATGAGGAGTGACGTACCACCAAGGTAAAATGGAACATTAAAGTAGACATTTAAGAATTGGGGCATCAAGCATATAGACGTTATGTATATACCCCCAATCAACGTCAATCGAGTCGTTACAGTGTCGATGTATCGCGCAGTTTGCTCACCAGGCCTAATTCCAGGCAAGAATGCTCCCCCTTTCTTCAAATTATCTGCCACCTCTCGAGGGTTGTACATCAAAGCCGTGTAAAAAAAACTGAAAAAAATGATGAGTGCCGAGAACAAAATAATATAAAGTGGCTGTCCGGGACCAAGAAGAAGCGCCACATCTTGCAACCATGCTGGAGCATTAACACCTTGACCAAACCAAGTACTTATCGAAGTTGGAAATAACAACAAACTGCTCGCGAATATGGCTGGAATTACCCCAGACATATTTACTTTTAAAGGCAAGTGCGAAGTTTGAGCACTATACGCTCTGCGACCCTGCCGTTGCGCGTAATTTACTGTAAGTCTGCGTTGTCCTCGCTCGATAAAAACCACAAAATATACTACTGCAACAGCTATTACGAGAACAAAAATCAGTAAAATCGGGTTCAAATCACCTTGCCTGGCGGATTCGAGCGCTTGCCCGATAGCCCCCGGAATCCCAGCGACAATACCTGCAAAAATTAACATAGAAATTCCATTTCCTATACCCCGCTCCGTTATCTGCTCGCCTAACCACATTAAAAACACGGCACCTGCTACCAGCGAAGAAATAGCCACTAAATAGAATAATAAGTTAACCTCATATGCGAGCCCTTGCGATGCAAAACTGACTGCCATGCCAGTCCCCTGAATGAGGGCTAGAAAAACTGTGCCGTAACGAGTGTACTGATTTATTGTTCTGCGCCCACTATCGCCCTCTTTTTTTAACTGCTCAAGACTAGGAACCGTGGCTGCCAACAACTGCATAATAATAGATGCTGAAATGTAAGGCATAACTCCCAAAGCCAGAATGCTCATCCGCTCTAGAGCACCACCCGAAAACATGTTGAAAAGTCCCAAAAAGGTTCCTTGGTTTTGATTAAACAACTCACTCAGCCGGTCAGGATCAAATCCCGGGACCGGAATGTGGGTCCCAATTCGGTATATAATTATAGCTAAAAAAAGAAAACGTAACCGGGTCCAGAGTTCCTCTAAGCCCTTTTGGTTACCCAACAGTCCACCTACTTCAGCCATATGATGTTACTCTTCCACCGAACCATTTGCTGCTAAGATTGCCGATAGTGCGCCCTTGGTGACTCCGATTCCGCGCAGAGTCACTGCTCTATTAATGCTGCCAGAAGCAAACACTTTCGCACGACGAATGTTTTTATTAACCAACCCTGCTTTCTTTAAAGCAGACAGATCTATTATGTCTGTACCAACTAGTTCAAGTTCTGAAAGCCTTAACTCCGATGTGACCGCCGCTACACGAGAGGTGAACCCGTACTTGGGTAATCGTTTTTGCAGTGGCATTTGCCCTCCCTCAAATCCAGGCCGAACAGATCCTCCATTTCGCGATTTTTGCCCTTTATGTCCTCTGCCAGCAGTTTTCCCAGATCCACTACCAATACCTCGGGCGACTCGTTTTGCTTTTCTGACTCGGCCTTCCGATGGACTGAGCGTGTTCATGCGCATACTATAGTTCCTCTACGTTTATGAGATAACTTATTCTATTTAACATTCCCCTAATTGAGGGAGTGTCCTCTCGCTCAACGGAGTGACCCACTCGCCTCAATCCTAAGCCTGTTAGGCAGGCTTTATGCTTTTTCAGCCGACCAATTGAGCTTTTTACCTGTGTAATCTTCAGCCTTTTTTCTGTAGTCATAAGGAATTCCGTAAGCCTTATTTTCACGAGTCTAATTCAATATCTGCTCGACCGTTTTATTTCGCTTTGCTGCCACTCTTTCTGGCGATTTCATGTGACGGAGAGCATCAAATGTTGCTCGAACCACATTGACAGGATTCGTTGACCCGTAGCATTTCGCTAAAACATTTTGAACCCCCGCCAACTCGAGTACTGCACGCATTGCACCGCCGGCTATAACACCGGTGCCATCAGATGCTGGTTGCATATATATCTTTGAAGCTGCATGCACGCCTTTGACAGGGTACTGAATCGTAGTTCCATCCAAAGCAACCTCAATCATATTTCTTCTTGCCGCTTCCATGGCTTTTTGGATAGCTTGGGGGACCTCTCTAGCTTTCCCTCGGCCGAAACCTACCTTTCCATTACCGTCGCCAACAACCGTCAACGCTGTGAATGCAAAAATTCTACCCCCTTTAACTGTCTTAGCTACTCGGTTTACTTGTACTAACTTCTCCATCATCCCTTCAGTCGCAGAATCTTTTTGATCAACTAGAGCCATTTACTAATACCTTCTAAAATTTAAGACCAGCTTTACGAGCGGCCTCGGCCAGAGCTTTGACGCGACCATGATATTTATAACCACTCCGATCAAAAGCAACCGATTTGATTCCTGCTGCGATTCCCCTTTCCGCAACACGCTGTCCCACTAGAGCAGCAGCCTGAGCATTCCCTGTCCCAGTTTTTCCAAAATCTGTCTCTAGCGTCGAGGCACTTGCTAGTACCCGTGATCCATCAGGAGCTGTTATCTGAGCATAGATGTGTCGGGGTGTTCGGTTCACACTAAGCCTAGTTGCACCAAGTTCGCGCAATTTGAGTCTTAACTTACGGGTTCTTCTCAATCGCGCCGCCTTTTTAAAATTCATCCTTTTACCCTACTATTTTTTCTTAGCTTCTTTCCTTCTTATGCGCTCTCCATCAACGCGAATACCTTTACCTTTGTATGGTTCTGGCGGACGATAAGAACGTATCTCAGCTGCAACCTGTCCAAGTTTTTGCTTATTCGAAGACCTTAGCACTAATTCAGTTTGACTGAGGGTTTCAGCGGTTACCCCCTCCGGCAATTGATACAACACCGGATGAGAAAATCCTAAAGATAAATTAATGCTGTCTCCTTGAATTTGAACTCGGTAGCCGACTCCAATTAATTCAATTTTTTTCTCAAATCCTTGTGTTACTCCGACCACCATATTGTAAATTAAAGCTCTTGTTGTACCGGACATCGCATTGGAGAACTTGGTTTTTGTGCGAGCTGCAAATGTTAACAGCGCGTCTGTCTGACGAACTTCAACTTCAGGGCTGAGGTCCATTTCCAATGTTCCCCTGGACCCAGAGACTGAAATCATTTGTCCACTAAGAACAATGCTGACTCCGTTTGGGACCTCGATTGGATTTTTGGCGATTCTAGACATATTTGGTACCCACTAAAAAACTGTGCAAATGATTTCACCACCAACACCTGCAGAACGAGCAGCGCGATCAGTCATAACCCCTTGGCTGGTAGAAATTATTGCCACTCCCAACCCGTTTCTCACGCGAGGTAGATTTCCACAGCTGCTGTATCGCCGGAGGCTTGGCTTACTGTATCTCTCTATCTCAGAAATTACCGGCTGTCCGTCGAAATACTTCAGATGTAAAGTGAGCATCGCTTTATCGGTACCATCAACATCGAAGGAGTTAATATACCCTTCCGTCTTGAGCACATTCGCCAAGGATATCTTTAATTTAGACGAAGGCATGCTGACTCGCGGCTTCGATCTGTGGTGAGCGTTTCGAATACGCGTTAACATATCAGAAACTGGATCTTGCATACTCATATTTTTACCCCGCTCTATATTACCAACTAGACTTCACTAGACCCGGAACCTCTCCGCGCATCGCAGCTTCCCGAAGCTTGTTTCTGCATAATCCAAACTTTCGATATACTCCATGTGGGCGCCCAGTAATGCTACACCGGTTTTGACCTCTTGTCGGGCTCGAATCCCTTGGTAATTTTTGTAATTTAATTTGCGCTTCCCAACGTTCCTTATCAGCCAAGGTCATGTCCGATATTATTGCCTTCAAGTTTCTACGTTTTTCGGAAAACTTCGCCACCGTACGTGCGCGTTTTTTTTCCCGCTCTATCATTGCCACTTTTGCCATATTTGATTAACCCTTCAATGGGAAGTTAAATGCCCGCAATAGCGCACGTCCTTCGTCGTCAGTTCGCGCTGTTGTGGTTATAGTGATATCCATACCACGTAGTTTATCTACTTTTTCATAATCTATTTCAGGAAATATAATTTGTTCACTCACACCCATGGCAAAATTACCTCTTCCATCAAATTGCTTTGGAGAAAACCCCCTAAAATCCCTAATTCTTGGAATTGCAATGGAAACCAATCGTTCCAGAAACTGGTACATGCGCTCGCTGCGCAAGGTAACTTTAGTTCCGATCGGCCATCCTTGCCTAACTTTGAATCCGGCAATTGACTTACGTGCTTTGTTCACCACAGGTTTTTGCCCTGAAATCAGGGTCAGCTCTTCTACAGCATGTTCCAAAGATTTCTTATCTCCTATAGCCTCACCAACGCCCATATTTAAGGTTATCTTGGAGATCCTGGGTACTTCCATCACATTCCTAAGCGCCAAGTCGGCCTTGAGTTTTTCAACTAACTCGTTTTTATATAGTTCTTTTAGCCTTGCCATCATCCTCTCCCGTCACCGCGAGAAACGATAGGCTCACCGCTCGACTTGAAAACCCTAATTTTTCCGGTTTCGTCAGACACCGAAAACCCAACGCGATCAGCCTTCTCGGTCGTTGGATTAAAAATAGCCACATTTGAAGCTTGTATGGGCGCCTCTATGTCAATAATACCTCCAGCGATACCTGCTTGCGGATTAGGTTTTTGATGTTTCTTGACCATCTGTATACCTGCAACAACCAAACGGCCATTTCCAAGAACTTTCAATACCTTTCCTCGCTTACCTTTATCTCTCCCAGCAATGACGATAATTTCATCATCTCGAATAATTTTTAACATCTTATATACCCCACGCTACAAAACCTCCGGAGCTAAGGAAATAATACGCATAAATCGCTCCGTTCGGAGCTCGCGAGTCACAGGACCGAAAATCCTTGTCCCCAAAGGAGCTAAATTAGCATTGAGAAGAACCGCCGCATTATCATCGAATTTTATTTGACTTCCATCTGACCGCCTTAATCCCTTTCTAGTGCGGACCACAACAGCACTCATTACTTGTCCTTTCTTAACTTTGCCTCTCGGGATCGCCTCTTTCACCGTCACTTTAATGATGTCACCAACGCGAGCGTATCGCCGGTGCGATCCCCCTAGAACCTTTATACACATAACCTTCCTGGCACCACTGTTGTCAGCCACATCTAGGTAGCTTTCCGTTTGTATCATTTTCCTACCCTATCTTGCTCCAACCGCAAAGTGTAAAATTTTGCACTTGAAAGAGTTTATTCTACGTTAACCAAAATCCACGCCTTTCTTTTCGAGATTGGACGACTTTCTTCAATTGTTACAAAGTCTCCTGCCTTCGATTCATTGCGCTCATCATGCGCAGCAATCTTCGAGGACTTTGTCAAAATTTTTCCGTAAACCGGGTGCTTTACCCGTCTTTCCACTAAAACAGTCACGGTCTTATCCATTTTGTCACTAACAACTTTGCCAGAAAGAACGCGTTTCTTAGTTGTTTTTTCTGTCATTTTATTCTCCCAACTTTTCGTTCAACACCGTCTTAATCCTTGCTGTGCTTCTACGAGTGCGTTGCAATTCATGAGTCTCTGTTAGCTGTCCTGAGGCTAGCTGCATTCTAAGTTTAAAGCTTTTTTTTAACTCTAATTCTAAGGCCTCATACAGTTCATCTACACCTTTATTTCGCAATTCCTTTGCTTTCATAGCTACATCACCGATCTCTTGACGAATGTGGTGGATATTGGTAATTTTGCAGAAGCCAGAGCAAACGCTTCCCTCGCAATATTCTCATCCACACCCTCCATTTCGTAAAGTATTTTACCAGGCTGTATAAGTGCCACCCAATATTCCACGTTTCCTTTGCCCTTGCCCATTCGGACCTCTAAAGGTTTTTGTGTAATTGGCTTATCAGGGAAAACACGTATCCAAATTTTACCACCACGCTTGATGTGCCGGGATATAGCTCGACGTGCGGCCTCAATTTGACGAGCAGTAAGTCTACCTCTGCCAGTTGCTTTCAAGCCAAATTCTCCGAAACTTACTTTACTGCCTCGCAACGCAAGACCCCGGTTCCGACCTTTATGCATTTTCCGAAATTTAGTTCGTTTTGGTTGTAACATGTAATTTGAATCCCGTAAACTATTTGAGTGTTGTCGTTTCCTAACTTAGTTTATTCTCTGACGTCTCGCCACCAAGTAGTTCACCTTTAAAAATCCAAACTTTGACTCCAATCACGCCATACGTGGTGTTTCCTTCAGCTGTCGCATAATCTATATTTGCTCTCAAGGTATGGAGTGGGACGCGGCCTTCCCTGTACCATTCAGAGCGTGCTATTTCTGCCCCCCCGAGGCGACCGCCAACTTTAATTTTGACCCCTAGAGCTCCCGCTCTCATAGCGTTTTGCACTGCCCGCTTCATGGCTCTTCGGAACATAACTCTTCTCTCCAACTGCTGAGCAACATTTTGAGCTGTGAGTGACGCATCGAGATCAGGCTTCCTTATTTCTTCTATGTTTATGTGAACAGGACAGTTCATTTTGTTTGAAACCTGGTTTCGTAAGCGCTCTACATCCTCCCCTTTTTTACCAATAACAATGCCTGGGCGCGCAGTGTATATGGTTACCCTCGCACTGTCCGAGGGCCGTTCTATGTCCACTCTACTTACTGACGCATGCGCCAATCTCTCCCGAATAAATTCTCTAACCGATAGATCTTGGAAAAGTTTTTCGGGATAGTCCTTAGTGCCAGCAAACCAAGTTGAGCTGTGTTTCTTGACGATACCAAGGCGAATGCCGATTGGGTGAACTTTTTGTCCCATTAGTATGCTCCCATGTATTTCATCTATCGCTCTCCAACTTCCACAGTAATGTGGCAACTACGCTTTAAAATACGATCGGCACGCCCTTTAGCTCTGGGCTTAATGCGTTTCATGGTTGCGCCCTCATCAACAAATATTCGGGATATAACCAACTCATCCACATCAGCTCCCTCGTTATGCTCAGCATTAGCTATGGCTGACTCAAGTACTTTTTTCAATATGCCAGCTCCCTTCTTTTCACTAAATTGCAAAATATCAAGAGCTTTTTCGGCATTTTGGCCTCTCACTTGGTTGGCAACTAAACGAACCTTTTGAGCTGAAATTCTTGCCCCTCTCAACACCGCCGATACCTCTCCCATAATTATTCCTCAAATCCGTCCTTATTAGCGCTTAGATTTTTTGTCTGCTGCATGACCTCTATATGTGCGGGTCGGCGAGAATTCTCCGAGTTTATGTCCAACCATTTCTTCATTAATCAACACTGGAATATGTTGTCTACCGTTGTGAATGGCAATTGTTAAGCCCACCATATCGGGCAATATCATTGACCTTCTGGACCAAGTTTTTATTGGCCTTCGGTCCTTGGCTTCTAAAGCTAACTCGACTTTTTTAAGCAAGTGATGGTCAACGAAAGGACCTTTTTTTAATGATCGCGGCAACTCTACCCTCCTTCTAAACTTTTTAAAAAACTCTACTTCCGTCGACGTAGTATATATTTATCAGTACGCTTGTTTTTACGAGTTTTATATCCTTTAGTGGGCACCCCCCATGGAGTGACAGGGTGACGTCCCCCGGATGTTCTTCCTTCTCCTCCCCCATGGGGATGATCCACCGGGTTCATAGCCACTCCTCTCACTGTAGGCCGCACTCCACGCCACCTTGATGCTCCAGCTTTCCCCAAAGACCGTAAATTATGCTCGCTGTTGGAAACCTCACCAATGGTGGCCCGGCAATCAGATAGTAATTTACGCATCTCACCGCTCTTAAGCCGTAGCGTAGCATACCTTCCTTCCCTAGCAACCAGCTGTGCCGAAGTAGCGGCGCTGCGAGCAATCTGCGCTCCCTTTCCGGGCCTCATTTCGATGCAATGTACTATCGACCCCAGAGGAACACATCTAATTGGCAAACAGTTTCCAATCTTTATCGCTGCCTCGGGCCCAGAAATAATTTTGTCACCTTGGCTTAAACCCTTAGGAGCGATAATATAACTTCTAGCGCCGTCTAAATAACAAATGAGAGCGATGTTCGCACTTCTATTCGGGTCATACTCTAATCGTTCTACTACCGCGGGGACACCATCTTTATTTCTTTTAAAGTCAATTACCCTGTAGTGTTGTTTGTGCCCGCCGCCCATGTGTCGAACTGTAATACGCCCCGAGGAATTTCGTCCTCCAGAGCGATTTTTCTTCTCTAACAATGGTCCATAGGGGCTGCCCTTGTGAAGCTCAGCATCAACGACACTAATTACAAATCTGCGTCCAGGAGACGTAGGTTTTCTTTTTGCTACCGGCATACAAATCCCCTATTCTATGACCGCTAAGTCAAAGTTACTGTCAGCAGACAAACGCACATACGCCTTCTTCCAATCACAACGCTTACCAATACCATGCTTCGTCCGGCGCACCTTGCCCTTAACGCCAACCACGCGAACATCCTCAACCTCGACGAGAAACAATTTCTGTACGGCGTTCTTAATCTCCGACTTGCTGGAGTCCCGAGCAACCTTAAAAACTACAAGGTTCGACCCACCTCCTGCACTCGAGGACTTCTCCGTAATATGTTGTCCCAAGATAACTTTGTATACTCTTTCCTCGTTCAAGAGAGCACCTCTTCAATCTTTTGCAATGCTGAAACGCTCATAATAACCTTTGGGGAATTAATCAGGCGCACGGGGTTTACTCCCGCCACATCACATACGTCGACTCCTTTTACATTGCGCGAAGATAAGTACAAATTTTTATCCATAGGTTCACTGATGATAAGTGCATCAAAAAGGCCGAATTCTGCAAGCTTCTCTAATAATTTCTTGGTCCTTGGAGTTTCAACAGAGAATTCATTAACTATTAAAAGTCGATCTTGACGTGCAAGCTCAGAGAAAATCGAGCTCAGCGCAGCACGATACATTTTCCGATTTAATTTCTTCGAAAAATTTTGTACCCTTCCCGCAAATGTAACGCCTCCAGAACGCCAAATTGGACTTCTGGTGGTCCCTGCTCGGGCTCGCCCCGTGCCCTTCTGCCTAAATGGTTTTCTACCCCCCCCAGATACTGCTGATCGACTCTTTTGCGCACTAGTACCTTGCCGCCCTCCCGCTAAATAAGCCACGACGGTCTGATGGACTAAGTCTTGGTTGTATTCTCTACCAAAAGTCTTGTCAGAGACTTCTATCTTTCGCTCTTTGCCCCCCGGTACAGATACGGCTAACTCCATAAGAACAACCCCTTATCCCTTCACAGCGGGACGAACAAGCACATCGCCTCCGGGTGCTCCTGCAACAGCACCTTTCACAAGAATCAAATGCCTCTTGGAATCAACTCTTACAACCTTTAAATTCTGAGTGGTGACTCGTTGAGCACCCATCTGTCCAGCCATCTTTTTACCTTTAAAAACTCTTCCGGGTGTTTGATTTTGTCCAATTGAGCCTGGTGCCCTATGCGAGATGGAGTTTCCGTGAGTCGCATCCTGCATCGCAAAATTCCAGCGTTTAACGCCACCCTGAAAACCCTTACCTTTTGACGTTGCTACAACATCTACATATTGGCCGTCAACAAATCGGTCAACAGTAAGAGTGGCTCCCAAGTCGAACGATTCTAACAATCCATTAGTTCGAAACTCCCAGTATCCAGTTCCAGAATCGACTCCAGCTTTCATAAGATGTCCTATTTGTGCCCTATTTAACCTTGACGTCTTTTGATGACCTTTCGTTACCTGAATTGCCTCGTAACCATCAGATGCCACTGTTTTAATTTGGGTAATCTTGTTGGGCTTAACCTCGATCACGGTAACAGGAATAGATAAACCATCATCGGTAAAAACCCTCGTCATACCACATTTGCGGCCAACTAGTCCTATTGTCATTATCATCTTTCTCCTACTTACACGCCCCCTAAACCACCATGGCTTTAAACGAAAAAGTTTAAGGTCCAAACCCCGGTTAAAATCGCGGCAATAGTGGCCTAACTGAGACTGATCTGCACCTCGACACCAGCCGCCAGATTTAACTTCATCAATGCGTCAACCGTTTTTTCGGTTGGTTCGACAATGTCCAACAATCTTTTGTGAGTGCGAATTTCATATTGGTCTCTGGCATCTTTGTTTACATGGGGCGATATCAGAACCGTAAACTTCTCTCTTCTTGTCGGCAAAGGAATCGGCCCCCTGATCTGAGCTCCTGTGCGACGGGCAGTTTCTACTATCTCTTGTGTCGACGTGTCGATTAACCTGTGATCAAACGCTTTAAGACGTATTCTAATACTCTGGTTTTGCATCTAATTACCTATGTCCCTTAGAGACTCTCACGTCTTTTATTCTAATTCTGACCACAAAAAGCGAGCGCGAAGTCTAGACCTGAAGCCCAGATATGTCAAGCGCTTTGAGCATTTGCATATTCAAAGTAAGCTTTAAGATGATAGCTTTACCATCATCACACTGCAGCTGCAGACTTAACTGTTTTTTACCAAAGTCCAAATTCTCATAAACACATCGGTGTAAACCAAATGACGCACTACCTGTAGATGTCATCTTTAGTATATTTTTTGGCCCTCAATAACTACGCTATAATTTTCGCTACCACACCAGCACCCACCGTACGTCCTCCCTCGCGAATCGCAAAACGTAGTCCATCTTCCATCGCAATTGGAGCAATCAGCGTTACTGACATCTGGATATTATCACCAGGCATCACCATCTCTACACCATCAGGCAATTCGCATGCGCCAGTAACATCCGTGGTTCGAAAATAAAACTGTGGCCTGTAACCTTTAAAGAAAGGAGTATGACGCCCACCCTCATCTTTTGATAAAACATATACTTCAGCATCAAAAACCGTGTGTGGCTTTATTGATCCAGGCTTCGATAAAACTTGTCCACGCTCCACTTCCTCACGTTTAGTCCCGCGCAATAAAACGCCGACATTTTCACCTGCACGACCTTCATCCAAAAGCTTTCGGAACATTTCAACTCCGGTACAAGTAGTCTTGCTGGTATCATTAATACCCACAATTTCTACCTCTTCACCAACTTTCACAATACCTCGTTCCACTCGACCAGTCACAACGGTACCTCGACCCGCAATCGAAAACACATCCTCTATAGGCATCAAAAATGGTTGATCTATTGCTCGCTCAGGTTCCGGAATATAACTGTCCAAAGATTCCACTAACTTTGCAACCGCTGAAGTGCCGAGTTCATTATCATCTCTTCCCTCCAAAGCCATCAAAGCAGAGCCCACAATAATTGGAGTATCATCACCCGGAAAATCATACAAATCCAAAAGCTCTCTAAGTTCCATTTCTACCAACTCAACCATCTCATCGTATTCTTCTGAACCGACACCGCCACAGTCTTCCGCCAACAAATCTGCTTTATTTAAAAATACTATCACATAGGGAACGCCAACCTGACGAGCCAATAGGATATGTTCACGAGTCTGAGGCATTGGGCCATCAGTCGCTCCACATACCAAAATTGCCCCATCCATCTGCGCCGCCCCAGTAATCATATTCTTAACGTAATCCGCATGTCCCGGACAATCAACGTGCGCATAATGCCGATTGGGCGAATCATATTCCACATGAGCCGTCGATATGGTAATGCCTCGTGCACGTTCCTCAGGAGCATTATCAATCTGATCAAACGCTTTAATCTCACCTCCGTGCACCTCAGCACAAACGCGAGTTAACGCAGCAGTTAACGTCGTCTTACCATGATCTACGTGCCCAATAGTACCCACATTCACGTGAGGCTTGTTCCTTTCAAACTTTTCTTTTGCCATCTCAGCGTCTCCTAAACGAGCTTTAAATTGCTTTTCGTCATTTATCGAACCGGTAACCTAAAAAATCGCGCCCCCAAATTACAATCATTTCTTTTGGCTGTGCATCATGTCCCACTCTCATCCTTTAAATGGAGCTCATAACCGGACTTGAACCGGTGACCTCTTCCTTACCAA
>CENJ01058659.1_pt1 | contig 62468 bp, 58 predicted proteins | sample 356161 | NCBI WGS metagenome assembly CENJ01 (sample SAMEA2619531, study PRJEB7988) | marine metagenome | biome: marine biome (ENVO:00000447); feature: surface water layer (ENVO:00002042); material: "saline water (ENVO:00002010), including plankton (ENVO:xxxxxxxx)" | depth 5 m
CCCCCCAGAGGCGCCTTTTTTGTTGTCTGATTAGTCGTGAAGCTTGGCTTCCATGGAAATCTCTGTGCCGGCCAGCGCCTTTGATACAGGGCAGCCGGATTTCGCTGTGTTCGCAAGCTTCATGAACTCGTCATTGTCGATGCCAGGAACGCGTGCCGAAAGCTGCAAATGGCTTTTGGTGATTTCAAAGCCGCCACCATCGGCCGGTTCGACCGAAACGTTCGCGGTTGTTTCCAGCATGTCAGCTGGATGACCTGCTTCTGCCAGCATGTGCGAGAGCTGCATGGTGAAACAGCCGGCATGGGCCGCGCCAATCAGCTCTTCCGGATTGGTTCCGGTCTTGCCGTCTTCGTCTTCGAAGCGACCTTTGAAAGAATAAGGTGAGTTTGTGAGGACGCCTGACTGCGTGGACACTGTGCCGCTGCCGTCTTTAAGCGAACCACTCCATTTAGCTGTGCCTGTGCGTTTCATTAGGGGCCTCCATTCTGTCTGAACCTACTGAAGACAGAACGGGTGGGGCCCCTCACTTGTTCCTGAAAAGCTTAAGCGTCTTTGACTTCGTGGAACTGACCCTGCGGGCGGAAACGCCAGAGGTAAGTCGGAACGATTGTCTCGACGCTCTCAAGCTCGGTCACACCAAGGTCTGCAAGCGTGCCGATATTCTCTTCGCCGCTGATTCCGACAACATTGTCCGTCTTGAGCATTTCGACCTGATCGCCAGTGATTGGCGGCGCAGGAAACGGCCAGAAGCTGAAGATCGTGCCCGTGACGAGACCGATTGGCTTCGCAAGGAAGAATGGAAGCGGCGCAAGAAGGCGCGGACGGTCAATTTCTTTGGTGATGTATTCAAGGATTTCCTTGAATGTGTAGACAGCCGGGCCGCCAATTTCGAAAGTGCGGCCTTTGGCGGCGTCTGACTGCAGCGCTTTGACAACGGCATCAGCAACATCGCCAACGAAGATTGGCTGGAATTTGGTTTCGCCGCCACCGATCAGTGGAAGCGCCGGTGTAAAGCGGGCCATGCTGGCGAAACGGTTGAAGAAGTCATCTTCAGGCCCGAAAATAATGCTCGGGCGTACGATTGCCGCGCTAGGCATGTACTGGCGTACGTCTGCTTCGGCTGCAGCTTTTGTGCGGGCGTATTCAGCTTCGCTTTCGGCATCGGCGCCGATCGCAGACAGCTGGACGAAGTTTGTGATGCCGGCTTCAGCTGCAAGCTCTGCAACGTTCTTCGCGCCAAGGCCTTGAGTGCCTTCAAAAGTCTGCTGGCCACGTTCGAACAGAATACCAACAAGGTTGATGACGCCGGACGCGCCTTCAAGAGCGCGCTGGATGCTCGGACGGTTGCGGACATTAGCCTGAACGATCTGGACCTGGCCGACATCACCTGCGAGGCGCTGATCACCCGCCAGATGCGGCTTGCGAACCGCGACGCGAACCCGATAACCGGCGCGGCACAGATTGCGCACAACATAGCGACCGAGAAAACCTGACCCGCCGAATACCGTGATCAATTCACCTGACATGCTGATGCGCTCCGCACTGAAGAGATTTTTGTTGAAGGCTGTAGACCAAAATTTGTCACGAATGTCTATCCGAAGATCACCTTCTCATCGGATGAAAAGCCCTATTAAGCGCTTCAAACTGTCTCAGTGCCAGATGGCCACATTCTAAGAAGGGGTAATTGCACGTAGATATTGCAACTCCCCAGACACTCATGGAGTTCAGCATGCGCCCTGAATGGTTCGATTTCGCTCAGAAGCCCGTCCCTCGCTATACCAGTTATCCGACTGCCGCGCAGTTTGAGGATAATCCGGATGCGGATGCTGTTTCGAGCTGGATTGCCGGTATCGGGCCAGGTGAGCCGATCTCTGTTTATGTGCATGTACCGTTCTGCGAGCAGCTTTGCTGGTATTGCGGCTGCCATACGACGGTTCCAAACGGCTATACCCGTATCGGGCGCTTCGTTGATGTTCTTCTGAAAGAGATTGAACTCTGGAAGGCGAAGCTACCGCAACATGGCGGCGGTGTGCATCTTCATTTTGGCGGCGGCACGCCAAACGCGCTGAACCCGAAAGACATGCTGCGCGTGCTCGATGCGCTGCGCGATGCCTTCTGCATTGATGATGAAGCTGAAATATCCATCGAGCTGGATCCACGAACGCTGAACCCTGAAATGATCCAGTCGCTGGCCGCAGGCGGTGTCACGCGTGCCAGCCTTGGCGTGCAGGATTTTAACCGCACGGTTCAGGAAGCGATCAATCGAATTCAGCCTTTCCTTCTTGTGAAGGGAGCCGTCGAAGCGCTGCGTGCGGCTGACATTACAGCTATCAATTTTGACCTTCTCTACGGCCTGCCGCACCAGACAGCTGAGAGTGTTGCGCATTCTGCAGAAATGGCTGCCAGCCTGAAGCCGGACCGCATCTCTGCGTTCGGCTATGCCCATGTGCCATGGTTTGCAAAACACCAGCGCGCCATTGACGAAAAGACACTTCCTGACACGAAAGCCCGTTTTGACCAGTTCGAAGCCCTGTCTGAAACGCTGGTGGATTTCGGCTATGTGCAGATCGGCCTCGACCACTTTGCGCGTGAAGAAGATGCACTCGCCAGTGCACTGAAAACAGGTGCGCTGCACCGAAACTTTCAAGGCTACACGACGGATACCTGCCGTACGCTGATCGCGCTCGGCCCGTCAGGTATTTCAGAATTTCCGGGCGGCTTTGTTCAAAATGCCAAAGACATTCGCGACTATTCCGAGAGCGTGATGGCGGGTGACATTCCGCATCGCCGCGGCGTGAGGCGTACCGATGGAGACCGCCTGCGCAGCGCTGTGATCGAGCGTCTGATGTGCGACATGCAAGTCGACGTGGCCAAGGTCTGTCAGCGATTTGATGTGCCAGTCTCTCACTTTGCGGATGCGTTTGAACTTTTGCGCGGGCTGGAGCGTCTGGGCATTTGTGATGTCACAGGCAGCGTTGTTCAAGTGCCGGTAGAGGCGCGCGTGTTGTTACGTAGTGTGGCTCAGTGTTTTGACGCCTATTCTTCGCCCAATGCTGTGCCTGCCAACCGCCACGCAAAAGCAGTTTAGCGACTAGCTCACAGCTCTGTTCAGCTAAGGCGCTGACAAATCTCTCGAATTACAGTGTGATCAACTCCGTGAATCAGGAGTTGGCTTTTGGAAAGCGAGTTAGAGCAGCGTCTCGGGCATGCAATCAGGTCGCGTGATCTTGCTGAGATTTCAGCTGTCAGGGCGCGACTGGAAGACCTGGCGCCAGACAGCCTTCATACGTTCCGTGCCCTGGCCTGGGAGGCGCAGCTTCAGGGCAGGTGGGAGGGCGCGATGAATGCCTGGCTCGCTGCACATACTCGAAAACCTGCTAATCCGGCTCCTTTGCTCGGCTTGCTAAGAGCAGCAATGAAAGCTGGCGCGCCGGAGCGGTTTTTTGACGTTTATCATGCCCTTTCCGTTTCACTACGTTTCACCCTATTGCGTGAGCTAACGACCAACCGGATTATTTTTATCGAGAACGAGGTCGTGCGCGACTTTTTTAATTATGCGAATGAGGCACCGCGTGATTGTCCGCTTCTGGCGCTTTGGGTAGCGGACCATTTTGGTATTGCGGCCGCAGAAGAAAACTCAGGCGCATACGATGTGTATCTGAGCCGTCTCGGTGAGGCACTGGCACCGGATATGCTGGTAGCTCTAGCGCAGATAATGATCCGGTTTCGGGAATGGCATGCAGCCGAAAGGCTAATGCGTAAATGGCTGGAGTCGGATGCTGCGCAGCAGGATGACAGAAATCTGGCTGCCGAGTTTGCAGTAGGCATGTCAGGGCTCGTCCCGGAATATCTGGCGACGCGAGCAACGCTTTCATCTGAACTGGGAGACGTCAGCGACAAACGCGTCAGGATTATTGATACGGGTGCAATCCATTATCAAAATTCCCACCATCATAACTCTTTGCAGCATATGCTCGCATATCTGAAGGAGACAGGGTTTGCGCTCGATGAGGTTGGTGTTCTGACTTCTTTGGAAAGTCGGCCGGTTGAAGGGTTTGGCGTTGCGCAAAGCAATGCGCTGACATTTCGGACGTATGTCGGCGTGCCGCACGGAGATAGCCTTGGTCGCTTTCCGAACCGAAAGAATAAATGGCTAAGGCAGGATCTCGACCGGCTTGATGTTGAGAATGTCGATCTGATTGTATTTAAGACTGTTACACCTAACATGCTGAAGGCTGTCTATAACTGGCTGGCTGAACAGGATGGGAAGCGGTCGTTCAGTGTTATCATCGATTTTCTGCCTGTAGCATACGCACCGCGCGAGCTTAATCGGGAAGCTAATGCGCGCATGGCCGAGCTGGTGCTTCAGCCCTTCGATAAACTTGCCGAACTAAGAACGATCAGCGTGCTTATGCATTCTGAGTTCAGTGCAGTGTCCGAACAACTCAGCGAACGTGATCCGCGCGGGCAGGTGTTCAAAAAAGCAGTATATCCTGTGGCATCGACGGCGCGCGCTCACAGGCGCCCGCGGGGCGTTGAGGACGGGCCACGCAAAATTCGGGTAGGCGTGATGGGCGCGACTCGCGAAGATAAGGGTTATGGCGTGCTGCCCGGCCTCATATCGCTGGCGGATTATAGCAATTTTCCGGTCGAATGGCGGTTGCAGTTTGATAAGGTTCAGGCGCGCGGTTTTCGTGAAAAGCCCTTCATGCAGGCTGACATAGACAGGCTGGAGCAGGATCCAAACGTCACGATACGCTCCGGCTTTGCGACGCAGGATGAATACTATCGCGCTTTTGCCGGATTAGACGTTGTGTTGCTGCCATATAGTGACCGGTATCAGTCTTCGTCATCCGGTATTATCATTGAGGCCATCGAGCTGAATGTTCTGCCTGTGGTGCCACGCGGCAGCACGATGGAGCAGATCGCGAAAGTCGCCAACGCGCCTCATATCGTGATTGATGAGGTCTCCGCAGAAGCGATCTTCGCTGCGCTCAAGCAGTACTTCATCGATGCAGAAGACCTGCTTGCGATGTGGGAAACGTCTGATCTGTCAGCATATTATGTCGAGACGCCGATGACAGACTTTCTTCAACGAGAAGGGCTTGTCTCGACCGACTAGGCGTTCAGAAGTCGCTGGACGCGAGGTGGAATATCCCGGTCAGGGATCAGTTTCAGGCCCGTCCTCTGGCATAATTCAGCGTAAACCGGAGAGTTCGCGAAGGCGAGAATGTCGCCATCTGACAATGCGCCCCACCGTGTTGGGCGCGGCGCCATTTCCTTGCCGAAGCGTCCGCTCTGGCCGGTATAATGTTGGCGGTCATCCATCGGGCCGCCGAAATCACCTTCAGCTTCAGACATGCCCGCGTAATCAAATACAGCGCGTTTGAACTTACCGGGCCGCACGCAGGCGTCATGGTAATTCAGGTTCAGATCGCCTCTGAATTCGTCGAGGGCTTTTACCTGAAGGTCGAGGAATTCATCGACACTCGCACCTTCGAGCCAGTTTTTCAGCTTCATGCTCGTCCAGACTTCCAGCGGGTCGCGGAAGGTGTAGATGCGCTTAATGTTGAAATGAGGCAGCAGAACTTCAGTTAGCCGGCTCTCTGATCTGCGGTTGACGATAATGTCCCGATGATAATGGTCGCGCACAAACAGAACGCGGTTCTCGCGCTTACAGATGTTTTGAATGGCGCGGATTTCTTCGACGAAAACACTGTCGAACGCCGCCTGATCTTCGGGCGTGTCGAGGCCATAGGATTTGCGAAACTGGAAGATCGGGTTGAACACCTGTGGCAGGTGCCGGTCCGGATGGATTTCACTCAGAACGACTGCGCGATCAATACCGCCGATAATGCGTGACAGCACCGTGCCGCCGGAACACGCAAAATGGTGAAGAGTGTAGATCGTGTCCAAGAGAGCCCCCGAAATGATTTGGATCGGGAGGAAACTTCATCCGGTGGCGCTCTCAAGTCAACGCAGGAAGCGGCGATTTCGCCGCTTCCCTGTTTCTGCGTCAGCTCGCCAGTTCGCCGGCGGTTTCCAGAACCACGTCTACTGGCGGACGGTTCTGGTAACCTTCCTCACGGAGCATGGCGAGTACTTCGCCTTCCGGAGAGAGGAAGATGATGGCTGGATGCGGGATACCGTCATAGCGGCTACCTGCAGGCACTTCGGTGTTGCGAAGGTGGAACGCGTTGATCATTGCTGAATCGGTATCGGAGAGCAGTGTGTACGGGATTTCGTTGTCGCCCGCATAATCACCGAGGGTCTCCGGATCATCGTAAGTGATGAGGTTCAGCTCCCAGCCGAGCTCGGCGAGCGGCGCTGCTGCGTCTTTCAGATCGATCGCCTGGCGTTGGCAGAACGGACACCAGTCCAGCGAGCGGGAGAAGACGATAACCGCACCCGCTTCACCTGACAGGTTTGCCAGCGTTTGCGCTTCGCCCGCCGTGGAAAGTGCGGTGAAGTCAGCGAATGTGTCACCAACAGATGGGCCGACATGCATCATCATCTGGTCTTCGTCGGCCATCGGGGCTTCGTCAGCCATGGCCTGTTGTGCGAGGGCTGCTGGGGCGGAAGCCGCGATCAGAGACGCGGCGAGGAATGTGCGGATCATTTGAAAACTCCGGTGTGTTTGGAGCCCTGACCCTAGGTGATGCAAGCCTGAAGAGCGAATAAACTCACGCTGACGGGCAATGACAGAGGTGTGAGGGCCGAGTGATGTGTTGCGCTCTGGACAGGCAAAACATGTTGGCGACCGGGCGGCGCGACGCTGTAAACAGAAATTCTGTTCTCAGTGACTTGCAGGAAGAAGAATGGCATCACTTAGTGCTTTCAAAATACACCATTCTGCTTCGGGGCATTCATGACTTCTATCCGCTCGGCGTCGCCGCTTTTGGGCGCGCTCACCATTCTTCTTGCGGCCTGTTCGTCAGAGGAGCCTTTGACGGCTGCACCTGTTGAGCCCGTTGCCACCATTCTTGCTGATACAAACCGGGATGGTCGCGTAAACGATCTCGATGCCGACGATAAGACGGACTGGTCTGCCGAACGCGGCGCAATCATTCTGGCCAATATCGGTGACACGGCAGGCCGGTGCGTAGGACCGGATGACGACAGCCTGAGCGATGACGAGCTGGAAGCCTGCCATGATGCATCGGATGATTTGCCTCATGCGCCGGACTATTTTGCGCCCGTGCGAACGCTGCCGGTCAACGGATTGAGCGACGATGCCTTCGGAACCGTCGTGGCGGTTGGCATCGGCTATGAGAATATCCGTATCTTCATTCTCCGCGAAGAGAGCTGGGAGTATTTCACGCGCGACATGCAGCTCTCTGCTGAAGAGCTGAGTACGGGCCTGACATTCGGTGTCGATTCCCGTGACATTATCCGCAGCGCAGACATCTGGAATGGCGTGACTACGCTCGAGTTCACTGTGACAGACGGCGCTGACGTTTTGACAGACCGTGTCACCATGCGTGTCGCGCCGGTGGTTATTCATAACCATCTGGAGCGGGCGAACGAAGTCTATGTGCCGCAAAGCGACCTCCCCGTGCATCGTGAGTTCGTTGATGATCTCGCCGGCGCGCTGACAGACGCGGGCTTCACCGCGCCGCTCGCCCGTTTTGACACCATCGACAATTGGGCGCAGGACTTTGTCGAGTTCGGCTATATGAGCATGCCCGCCCCTGACGGTGAGGCGAAGATTATCCGCGTCGCGATCCGCTCGCCGCAGCCAACGCGTTCTGCCGGTCGCTCGCTCTTTGCGCTGAAAGGGCCGGGCTTTGGCGTGGTTCAGACAGGCGGCGACAATTACCATCAGGCCGACTCCTTCGGTAATCTGGAGACGATCCCGCCATACGAGCTGGACGGAGCGTCTTATCCGGCAGGCCGTGTGATTTATGGCGATGCAGGCGATGGTTATGCGCCGCATTCCGATTTTACGAACTTCTTTGACGCGCAATGGGTGCAGGAGCCTGTCGTGCTGGACACCTCCTGGCTGATCATCGCGCATGTGGACGAATTCGTTCAGTTCCTGCCTGCTGATAATGCCTATGGCTGGACGATTGCGATCAAAGACGTTCCAGCGGCGTTTGAGGTGCTGCGCGAGGCGCAGGCGGCAGGGCATGGAGAGGCTCAGGTTTTCTCGCATCCTGAAGCGCCGCAAATGACAATTGATGAGCTGCTCGCGGACGAAGCCTTTCTTGAGGATAACGAACTTGCACGCCGCCGTGTGGAGTTGAACCTGCAAATCCTGCTCGCAGAGACGGGGCTGCCGGAAAGTGAGGTCGTACGCATTCCAGGCTTGTTCGAGTATTCAGGATTTTCAGATGTCGCGCCGCATCCGGGCGTGCGTGACGAACAGCCTCTTCGTCCATCCGATAATAGTATGGCGGACGCTGAAGTGACGCCGCGCGAATACATCACCTATTCTCAGGGACATATGATCGCCTTCTATCCTGCGGCCGTGAACGGGCTATTGCTGGACCGCGAGAACTATATTCCGCCCAAGCAATGGGGGGCGGTGATTGATGGCGTCGACATTATGGAGGCTGCCGTCACCGAGGCCTATGCTGAAGCAGGTATAACCGTGTGGTCGATCGATGACTGGCTGTCCCACCATTGGTGGGGTGGGGAGGTGCATTGCGGCACCAATGTCACGCGCGACACAACAGGCCTCTGGTGGGACTAGCCCACCAGAAGGCCGCTGGTTTTCTTAAACTTGCATCACGTCGCGGGCGACGGCTTCAAAGCCGGTATTCTTCAGAAGTGACGCGTCACGGTCCTCGCCTGGGTTGTCGGTCGTCAGAAGGCGTGCGCCCACGAATATGGAGTTCGCGCCCGCAAGCAGACAGAGCGCCTGTTCGCCTTCGCTCATGCCTTCGCGGCCAGCGGAAAGACGTACCCAGCTTTTCGGGAAGACAACACGGCACACCGCAATCGCGCGCGCCATTTCGGTGACGGAGATTTCAGGAGAATCGCCGAGTGGCGTGCCTTCGATCGGTACGAGCATGTTGATCGGAACGCTCTCCGGATGCGGTGTGAGCTGCGCCAGCTCATGGATGAGGCCAATGCGGTCCTCACGGCTCTCGCCCATGCCGAGAATACCGCCAACGCAGAGGTTCAGGCCAGCCTCACGCGCTTTGCCGAGCGTATCGATACGGTCCTCATAGGTGCGCGTGGTGACGACCTTGTCGTAATATTCGCGCGAGGTATCGAGATTGTGGTTGTAATAATCGAGCCCGGCTTCGGCGAGCTTTTCGGCCTGACCTTCGCCCAGCATGCCGAGCGTTACGCAGGTTTCCATGCCTTCGGCTTTCACCGCGCGGATCATGTCAGCGACTTTTGGCAGGTCACGATCTTTCAGTTCGCGCCAGGCTGCGCCCATGCAGAACCGGTCTGCGCCGCCTGCTTTGGCTTCGCGTGCGGCTTCAACAACCTCGTTGAGTGGCATCAGCTTGGAAGCTTCAAGGCCGGTGTCGAAATGCGCTGACTGGCTGCAATAGCCGCAGTTTTCCGCGCAGCCGCCTGTCTTGATAGACAAAAGCTGGGATTTCTGGATTTTACCGTCGGCCCAGTTGGCCTGTTTTACGGCCAGCGCTCTGCCGATCAGCGTGTCGAGAGGCAGCTCGTAAAGCGCTTTAATCTCGTCGCGGCTCCAGTCATGGCGGGGCATATCAAAAGGCATGGCTTAAATCCTGTACTCAAAACATGTTCAGCGGGCATGTTTTGCGTGAGGCATCGCTAAAAGCAAGACCCTGACGGATTGACCTTCATCACTTCTACCGCACATGAAGGGCGATGAGTGAGACTGATATCAAAATCTGTGGCCTGAAAGAGCGGGGCAGTGTGCGTGAGGCGATTAAAGCCGGAGCGCGCTGGGTCGGCTTTGTTCATTTCGAAAAAAGCCCGCGCCATGTGCTGCGCAGTGAGGGGGCTGAGCTTGTGGCCTCCGTCAAGTCGATCAATCCTGATGTTGAGACGGTCATCCTGCTCGTAAATCCGACGGTGGATGAGGCTGTCAGTCTTGCAGACGAATGGGGTGTCGATCACATCCAGCTTCATGGCTCTGAGGATAACCAGCTGATTTCAGATATCCGTGCGCGCCGCAAAAGCGGTGAGATATGGAAGGCGCTGCCGGTCTCTGCGCCCGTCGACCTTGAGGCCGTTGCCGACTTTCCGGCTGCCGACCGGTTTCTGTTTGATGCCAAACCGCCAAAAGATGCAGACCGGCCGGGCGGTTGGGGCCACAGCTTTGACTGGACCATATTGAAAGACTTTTCCTGTGACCGGCCATGGTTGCTGGCTGGTGGGCTTAATCCTGACAATGTTGCAGAGGCCGTAGAGATTTCGGGCGCGAAGGCGGTGGATGTTTCTTCCGGTGTGGAGTCCGAAAAGGGCGTGAAAGACGTTGTGCTGATTAAAGCTTTCTGCGGAAAGTTATAGTTATCGGACCGTGAATCTATCGGCCCAAATTTACCTCCAGCCGGTCAGGGCTGATGAAGACTGAACATGTATACTTGGCACTCTTTCGACCTTCGGGAATGCCATGCAGATCAGCAGTTCGCCGCAGACAGCCTTTATTCCTCTGCCGACAGGATACCCTGCCGCGCAGGCGCCTGCGTCGACGCCGTCTCCATCCGCAATCAACCCAGTTGACCGTGTCGAAATCTCTGATGCGGCCCTCCAGGCTGCTGAATCCAAGCAGGTGCAAGTGACGAAAGTCACCGAGACGCAGACAACGGTGAAGGCCGAAGAATGCCCTGAATGTGCCGCTGGTATCTGCAATAGCTGCGGCGACAAAAGCACTAAAGCCAAGAACGAACTGAGTGAAGAAGAGCAGGCTCAGGTCAAAGAGCTGAAAGAGCGCGACGCCGAAGTCCGCGCGCACGAGGCAGCGCACGCCGCAACAGGTGGTAGCTTTGCCGGTTCCCCATCTTATGAATATCAGGTTGGGCCTGACGGGAAGCGCTATGCGGTTGGCGGTGAGGTGAAGATTGACACAGCGCCGGTCGAAGGCGATCCGCAGGCGACGATCCAGAAACTGCAGCAGGTTCAGGCCGCGGCGCTCGCGCCAGCAGAACCATCAGATCAGGATCGTAAGGTCGCACAGGCGGCCGCTGCAGCACTACGCGAAGCACAGGCCGAACTCGCGGCGCAATCGCGCGCTGAACGCACTGGTGAGGCAGGTGAGGGTGAGCTGGTTGAGGGAGCGGAACCGTTTGGTGCTGCGCTGCCGGCAGACGTTAGCCCTGCAGCAGAAAATGACGCTGAGGCATCCGGTCAGGATAAGCCATCTGGCCTTGATCCGGTGTCTGCTCAGAGGTCTGGCGAGCCGCCACGCGATGATGACCGCGACAGCGCAGACGCCCGCTCCGATGAGGCTCGTGAGAACGGGCGCGAGCTGAACACTATTTCACAGCAGCAGATCCAGACGGCAGCTGCGAGCTATCAGAAAATCGCCGCGCTGGCATAACCAACGCGGCGATGTCGTTTATTCGAAATCTTCGTGGATGATGCGCTCATCCTGAATGCCGAAGCTCTTCAGCGTCTCGGAAACTTCGTCCACCATCTTGTCCGGTCCGCAAATGTAGAATTTGCCGAGCGTCGGATCGATATGGTCTTTCAGAAAGTCTTTGTCGACGAATTCTGTATGGACTGAGGCATCGTCCTGATCGGTCACAGTGAAGATCGTTTTCAGCCCCTGCATGCCCTCAAACTCTTTCCGGAGAATGATGTCCTTCTCGGTGGAGTTTGAGAAAATCAGCGTACAGCCTGCGAGCGTGCCTTTTTTCTCGAGGCGTTCGCGCAGGATCGCAATGAAGGGCGTGATGCCTGCACCGCCTGCGATGAACGTGCCCGGGCCTTCATCTTCGATAGCGCCCCACGGGTCCTCGATGAGGGCTTTATCGCCGGGCTCCATTTTGGCAATCTGTTCTGTCACGCCGTTATGGTCCGGATAGGATTTGATGACGAATTCCAGCGTGTCCGTTTCAGGCAGACTGGTGAACGTGAAGGGGCGCTGCTCATCGCGCCAGCCGTCCTTGTCGAGTGCAAAATCTGTCGCCTGACCCGGCTCGAAATCAAAATTTTCCGGACGGGTGAAGACCAGATGATGGGTGTCGTGCGTTACGGGTTCGATTGATTTCAGCGTGATCTGGTGTGTCAAATCTTGCTCCATTTTTGGTGTGTATCTGCCAGTGGAACGCGAAGGGGCGGGGCAGAGTTCCGGAAAACCCGCGCAACTGACTCTTGTGAGTAACGTCGTAAACGTGAATATATGTTCTTGTTTTGTTCTAATTTTGGAGTCAGGATGAGGCCTCAATACAGGCTGCTAAGGGACGCACGCACATGTTCAATCCGGTACTGGTAACGGTTGCCAATCAACTGATCTATTTCTGCAATAAGGGCGAAGAGGCCGAAGCGCTCGCCACGCTGTATGATGAAGGGGTGGTTTCGGTCGAAGCCGCGGCCATGCCCGGCATGGAGCGTGAGACCTATGGCCTTGGAGATGTTAAAGCCAAGCATGACTGGTGGAACAATGCTTACGAAGTTCACGAGACAAAAGCCGAGGGGCCGTTTTGCTTCGGGGACAATCAGTTCACGGTGATTTTCAATATGGATTTTACCGATAAAGAGAGCGGAGAGCGCACCAAGGCACGTGAAATTGCGCTTTATTCCGTGCTTGATGGTAAAATAACTCGCGAGGAATTCTTTTACGAGGCCTAGTCTGTCTTGACGTCGGGGCTATGTGGGAGGACTAAAGGCCCCTGACGTACAGAGGACATGTCTGAAGATGGATCTACGCAATACCTGGGATAAATGGCCGGACGCGAATGGCCGCTTTGGTGAATTCGGCGGGCGTTATGTTGCTGAAACGCTGATGCCGCTCATTCTGGATCTGGAAAAAGAATACCGGGCCGCTCAGAAGGACCCGGAATTTCAGGCTCAGATGGATGACCTCTGGAAGCACTATGTCGGCCGTCCGTCTCCGCTCTATTTCGCAGAGCGTCTGACCGATCATTTCGGTGGCGCGAAGATCTACTTCAAACGCGACGAGCTGAACCATACTGGCGCGCACAAGATCAATAACTGCCTCGGGCAGGTCTTGCTTGCGATGCGTATGGGCAAGAAGCGTATCATCGCGGAAACCGGTGCAGGCCAGCATGGCGTTGCGACAGCGACTGTATGTGCGCGCTTCGGCCTGCAATGTGTTGTCTTCATGGGTGCAACAGACGTTGAGCGCCAGAAGCCGAACGTTTTCCGTATGCGTCTGCTTGGCGCCGAGATTGTTCCTGTTGAGAGCGGCACGGGCACGCTGAAAGATGCGATGAACGAAGCGCTGCGCGACTGGGTGACCAATGTCGACGACACCTTCTATTGCATCGGTACGGCGGCTGGTCCGCACCCGTATCCGGAGCTCGTACGTGACTTCCAGTCCATCATTGGCCGCGAAGCCAAGGAGCAAATGCTCGAACGTGAAGGCCGCCTGCCGGACGCTGTTATGGCGTGTATCGGTGGCGGGTCTAACGCCATCGGTCTGTTCCACCCGTTTGTGGAAGATGAAGGCGTTCGCCTGATCGGCGTTGAGGCTTCCGGCCACGGCGTTGAAACGGGCATGCATGCAGCTGCGCTGAACGGTGGCAAGCCGGGCATTCTGCATGGTAACCGCACATATCTTCTGCAGGATGATGACGGCCAGATCATCGATGCGCACTCGATCTCGGCTGGTCTCGACTATCCGGGTATTGGTCCGGAGCACGCCTTCCTGCGCGATTCAGGTCGAGCCGAATATCTGACCTGTACCGATGACGAAGCGCTTGAAGCCTTCCAGCTTTGTACGCGTCTTGAAGGTATCATTCCGGCGCTCGAACCATCTCACGCGCTTGCCCGTATTGGCGAGGTCGCCAAAGAGATGGGACCTGACCAGATTATCATCATGAACCTCTGCGGTCGCGGCGATAAGGATATCTTTTCTGTTGCCGGTCATCTTGGCATTGATATGTAACGCCGCCCCGTCTGGAGCGATCATGACTGATATTATTCTCATACGTGTGAACTGCCCCTCTCAGGAGCTGGCACACAAGCTGGCGTCATCCTGTGTGGATGGCCGCCTTGTGGCCTGTGCCAATATTGAGGGGCCAGTCCGCTCGGTCTATCGCTGGGACGGTGTCGTCCAGCAGGATGAAGAGTTCGTGCTGGTGCTTAAAACCCGCAAAGACCAGTGGAACGCCGTCCATGAATTGGTGACGGCGCTGCACCCGTCTGACACCCCCGCCATTCTTGCTACGCCTTGCGTATCAGCAAATCCCCGTTATGAAGCGTGGCTTCTAGAAAACACCAGGTCCAATTAATGCCAGTTTCCCGTATTTCCGCTGCATTCGACAAAGCCCGGTCTGACGGCCGCTCTGCGCTGGTCTCTTACGTCATGGCTGGCGACCCTGATCTGGAAACCAGCTATCAGGTGCTGAACGCGCTCGTCGACAACGGCGCTGACGTGATCGAGCTGGGTGCGCCGTTTACAGACCCGATGGCGGATGGCCCGTCTATCCAGCGTGCCGGTCAGCGCAGCCTGAAAGCAGGCACAACGCTGAAAGACGTTCTGGCGCTGGCCAAGCGCTTTCGCGAAACGAACCAGACGACGCCGCTTATTCTTATGGGTTATGCAAACCCGGTTCATTTGATGGGCTATGAGACGTTTGCGGGCGCGGCGAGCGATGCAGGCATTGATGGTACAATCATTGTCGACCTTCCACCGGAAGAAGACATGCCTCTGCGCGAGGCGTATGCGCCGTATGAGCTGGCGGTTATCCGTCTGGCCACACCGACGACGCATGAAGCCCGTATGAAAACCGTCGCAGACGGTGCCAGCGGCTTCCTTTATTACGTGTCTGTTACGGGCGTAACGGGTGCGAAAAAACCTGTTGCCAGCGACATTGCGCCGGGCGTCCAGTCAGCTCAACGCATCTCCGGCCTTCCCGTATGCGTTGGTTTTGGTATAAAAACAGGTGAGCAGGCTCGTGAAATGGCAGCGATCAGCGATGGCGTTGTGGTTGGATCGGCCTTCGTTGATATTATATCTGAGATGGAGCAGGGTAAGTCACGTGAAGAGATTGTTGAGTCGGTTGCCCGTCTCACACGTGAACTGAGCTCTGGTCTAAACAGAAATGGCGGCGTCGCTTGACGGAGAAACGCATGAACTGGCTTTCCAATATCAGCCCACCGGGCCTCAAATCGGTGTTTGGTAAGCGTGAAACACCTGACAATCTCTGGGTAAAATGCCCGAAATCAGGTGAGCTTATCTTTAAACCAGACCTCGAAGCGAGCTACTGGGTAACACCTTCAGGCGCACACCTGCGCGTTGGACCGCTGGTCCGCTTCCGCGCCCTGTTCGACGACCAGAAATGGGAAGCGATCGAACTGCCGGACGTACCGCGTGACCCGCTCAAATTCAAAGACGACAAGCGGTATGTTGACCGTCTGAAAGGCGCAAAAGCCAAGATTTCGGAACGCAATAAAGCTGATCCGAATGGCGAAAACATCATTCAGGATGACTGTATGGCCGCTGCGATCGGCCTGATCGGCGGCAAGCCGGCAGTGGTTCTGGTGCAGGATTTTGCATTCATGGGCGGCTCGCTTGGCATGGCTGCCGGTGAAGCCTTCATCAAAGCGGCTGAAACAGCCGTTGTCCGCGATGCAGCTCTGATCGTCTGCACGGCGTCTGGTGGCGCGCGTATGCAAGAGGGCACGCTGTCTCTCATGCAGATGCCGCGCACGACGCTCGCAATCGACGATGTCCGTGAAGCTGGCCTGCCATATCTCGTTGTTCTGACAGACCCGACATCTGGCGGTGTATCTGCGTCTTACGCGATGCTGGGCGATGTTCACCTGGCAGAGCCGGAAGCCATGATTGCGTTCTCTGGTCCGCGTGTGATTGAGCAGACAATCCGCCAGAAACTGCCGGAAGGCTTCCAGCGTTCTGAGTTCCTGAAGGATAAAGGCGTCGTGGATATGGTCGTTGACCGCCGCGAAATGGGTAAGGTCATTGGCAGCATTCTGGGCCACCTTATGTCTCGCCGCAAAAGCTCGTCCAAAGGCGTGCCGCCTGTATCCCAACCGCGCGTAGACGTCGTCGAGTAGCTATTGGGGGCAAAGCCCTGACTGATACATCCAGTGTGCTGACAGACCTTCTGTCAGCCTATGATGCACTCCCAAAACCGAGCGTTTTCAAACTGACGACAGAACCTGTACAGCGGGTTCTGGAGCGGCTTGGCCGTCCGCAAGATAGAATGCCGCCTGCGATCCATGTCGCTGGTACGAATGGCAAAGGCTCTACCACAGCCTTTATGCGCGCCATTGCCGAAGCGCATGGGCTGAAAGTGCATGTCGATACGTCGCCCCATCTGGTGCGCGTGAATGAGCGTATCCGTATCGCCGGAGAGCTTATCTCTGATGCGTATCTGATGGAGCTTTCAAAACGTGTGCTTGAGGCGAATGCTGGCGAGCCGTTATCCTTCTTTGAAGGCATGACCTGCGTTGCCTATCTGGCCTTCGCCGAGAATCCGGCTGACCTGACGCTGGTTGAAGTCGGGCTTGGTGGCCGGTTTGATTCCACCAATGTGATCGATCATCCGGCGGCTTGTGTGATCACGCCGATCGATATCGACCATAAGGAATTTCTGGGGCGCCATATCTGCCAGATCGCCTGGGAAAAAGCGGGCATTATCAAGAAGGATGCGCCGGTTTGCACTGGCGGTCAGGCGCCCGATGTTTTGCGCACGCTGAAAGCCGAAGCGATCTATAAAGGCGCGCCGTTCCACGCCGTGGCAGATGCTGGTGAAGCGCGCGTCGAGGGTGACCGCATTTCCATGCAAATCGACGACCTTATGCTTGAGGGCGTCGAACTTGGCCTGAAAGGCCCGCATCAGGTTTCAAACTCAATGCTCGCTTTGCTGGGGCTGAAGCGTGCCGGCGTGTTTGAACTGACGCCTGAGAATACGCTGAAAGGCCTCAAAGCCGTAGAATGGCCGGCGCGCATGCAGACGCTGGCGGATGGCCCGCTAACGCGCCAGCTTCCGGGTAAAACGGTTATTCTGGATGGCGGGCACAACCCGCACGCCGCAGCAGCGGTCGCAAAATCCAACGCGCCTTATGCGCCTATGCCGGTGGCATTTGGCATGCTGAAGAATAAGGATGCCAGATCCTATCTTGCAGACCTTGCGCCGATGATCAGCCATCTGGCCTGCATTCCAATGCAGACCAGCCAGAATGGCGCCGACCCGAACACACTTTGCGAGATTGCAAAATCACTCGGCATTCCGGCGACTGCTTTCGCCAACATTGATGAGGCGCTCACACGTCTCGCCCAAGAAAAAAGCGGCCACGCATTGATTTGCGGATCGCTTTATCTTGCCGGTGATATTCTGCGCCTGAACGGCGAAGTGATCGACTGAAACCTGCCGATCAAGCGGTTTCGGATTTGATCCACTCTTCCAGCTTGTCTTTGCTCATGTCGCCAAGGTGCGTAGCTGTGACCTTGCCGTTCTTGAACAGGATGAGTGTTGGCAGGCCGCGTACGCCGAACTTCGTCATGGTGATAGGGTTCTCGTCCACGTTCAGCTTGGCAACTTTGACTTTGCCAGACATTTCTTCTGCAACGCGCTCAACGTTTGGTGAGAGCTTCTTACAAGGCACACACCATTCCGCCCAGAAGTCCACTACTACAGGAACCTCAGAAGCCAGGACTTCGGTGTCAAAAGTATCGTCGTTAATCTCAAGGGCCGCCATTTGCGTCTCCGTCATCTAATTTGCGATGGGAGTTAATCGTCTCCCGCATCGCGTCAATCTGTTTCTTTCGCTTTCACGAGCGCCGCCAGCATGGCGGATTCGTCAAGGACCATAAAGTGGGGACCGTCAGTCCACAATAAAGCGCATTTAACGCACTTGTCAGGATAAGTAACAGACAGGACATCCTTATAAGCGCCAAGCTGGGCCAGATATGGCATGGCCACATCCTCTGCGCGCTTGGGCGGCGGCCTGTCGGTTTTATAGTCAATCACCCAGACTTCATCCTCAGTGACGCGCAGCCGGTCGACCCGTCCATTGATGATCACACCCTTGGGAATGTTCGGCCCACGCCCGACCACAGGCGCTTCGGGACGCCCGCCCGGCCCGAAGACGGGGGCAAGCTCGGGCGCTTCCAGAACCGAGAAGGTCACATCAATGATATCGTCTTTGAGATGCGCCTGATCTGCATCGAGACAGGTATCAATGAAGCGAGAAGCTCGCGCGCGGCGGTCTTCGTATGGAGTGTCCGGCAAGATTTCCAGAAGCGCGTGGATGAGCCTGCCGCGCTGGAAGCGGCGCACATGGTCCTTGCCGAAGGGTGGAAGCACAGGTGTGTCGCCTGGCAAAAGCGAGCTTGGCGCACGTAACTGGTCCTGATGTTCGGATGAACTCACAGGGCGCGGCTTGAAAATCCAGTCCGGCAGCGGGGCGACGGGCTTTTCCTCGCGAACAACAGGCGCATCGCTTTCAGGCTGCGGCAGGCCGCCAAAGCGCCAGATGCCATGTTCATCGCGTTCTGCGTCGCCCAACGCCCATGTCGCAATGGTCTGCTGACAGAGATCATACCAGCTACCGTCCTTATAGCCCTGACCGGTCTTCGCGCCATTCCATGCACCACAGATGAGAAGCTGATCTTTGGCGCGGGTGAGCGCCACATAGAGCAGGCGGTTCGCCTCGGCGCGGGATTTCGCTTCTTCCTGTGCACGAATGGCCGCGCTGGCGGCGCAGTCTTCGTCCTTCTTCACCATCCAGACGGGCACGCCGTCTTCGGTGAAGCTAAGATTGCCGGAGAGCGTATTATTCCCGACACCGGTCGTGTCCGGCAGGATGACAATAGGCGCTTCCAGACCCTTTGATCCGTGCACGGTCATAACGCGAATTTCGTCGGCAGGGCCGGATTGTTCGCGTTTGATCTCGCTATCCTGCGCCTCAACGGCGGCAAGGAAAGTCTGCAGGCTGGCGCTTTCTGCATCTTCCAGATTGGCCGCAATGGAGATCAGAGCCTCGAGCGGGTCATGCGCTGGTGAACCGAAACGCGCATTGATCATCTGCCAACCTGTCTGGCCGAGTTCTGAGTGTCGCGTATTCATGACCCAGCTGAGAAATTCAAAGGCTGGCAGACGGCGACGTTCGAGGACCGTCTTCAGGAACGCAGTTGCCCTCTTGTGGTCGCCGTGGTCGCTTTCCTGCAATCGCTGCCAAAGGCTGATGCGGCCACGATCATAAGCCAGCGGAAAGAGATGCGTGTCATCATCCAGAAGGCCAAGGAATGGGCCTTTCAGGATTTCGGCAAGCGTCAGATCATCTTCCTGAAGCAAGGCAAAGCGGACAAGGTTCAGAACATCCTGAACCGCCAGCGTATCCTGAAGGTTGAGCCGGTCGGCGCCAGCCACAGGAAGCCCCTTGGCTTTCAGCTGCTGGATGATGGAATGAAACAGCGCCTTGCGGGACCGAACAAGGATGAGAATATCGCCTGGCCGCGCGGGGCGAGGCTTTCCATCCTTGCCTTCTTCATAGACCGCTGGCGCGCCGGGTGCGAGCCGCGCGTCAATCCAGTTTGCCAGCTTACCCGCAAGCTGGGCAGGCGCTGACACCTGCCGCTCCATATCCATAGGCGCATGCCATGGTACGCCGGTTGGGACAGCTTCCGGCTCGTCCAGTGGCCAGAATTCGACAAGCCCTCTATGCGGTTCGCGGAAAGCCTGATGCGAGATTTTATCGGCCTCGCTTGGCGGCGCCGTTGAGAATGGCGCAGAGCCAAATGAGGCGGGACCGTTAAACACCTCATCGACAAAGCTCAGGACTTGCTGGGTGGATCGGAAGGACATTTCCACCTGCGGCAGATGGATTTTGCCGCCAATCGTGTCGTCGGTCTGTCGGGATGCAAAACGCTGACGCTCAGACTGGAACTTTGCCGTGTCTGCGCCCTGAAATGAATAGATGGATTGCTTCTCGTCACCCACGACGAACAGTGTACGGATCAGATCGTGGCCGCTGGCGCCGGAGAAAAACTCCTCCACGAGCGAGTTCACGATCACCCATTGGTCGGGGCTGGTATCCTGCGCCTCATCGAGGAGGACGTGACTAATGCCGCCATCAAGTTTGTAGAGCACCCATTCGGCAAGGCCCGGGCCGGTGAGAAGGTCGCGTGTATTGGCGATCAGGTCATCAAAGTCGAGGCCCGCACGTATGCGCTTTTCATGGTCGTGCTCCGCCATGACATCAGCTGCGATTTCCAGAAGGGTGACAGTTCGGTCGCGCAGAAGTGCGGCTTTGACATCATTTTCCAGACGCAGAAAGCGATCAACTTCGCGGCCGGTGCCGGGGGCAAACAGGTCTTCGACAATCGTGCCTTCAAGTTTCTTGGTATATGGCGGCTTCTCTCGCTGATTGCCTTTGGAGTCGTAAAAGGCCTTGCGATAGACCTCCATCGCGGCTTTCAGGTCAGCGGCGTCCATGACGGACAGGAGCTGGTCGCTGAATTTGATATCATTCGTGCTGCCGAGGGTGCGTAGTTCGTTGATCGCAGCGGTTAACTCTTGACGTGGCAGGCCGGTATCTATCAGCTCACGGAGTACCTCGCCGGCAGGGACAAGAGGCGCGGCCAATGTCGTGCTGATAGCTTCAAAGCGCCGCTCTGGTGTGCGCGCGCCATGAAGGAAGCGGTGCAGCTTGGAGGCACTGCCTGTGATCACCTCAATGGCACCATCATAGCGCTTCCCGCCAATCTCTTTCATGAGGTCGGCAAAGAGTGGCCAGCGGTGGGGATTGGCTTTCAGCTTATCGAAAGATTTACGCGCAGCTTTTGTCCAGAGCGCTTTATTGTCTGCCTCGTCCAGCTCTTTAAAGCCGGGGGGAACGCGCGCTTCCAGGGGGAAGCGGCGCAGCACACGGCCCGCAAAAGCGTGAAGCGTTTCAATGCGCAGACCACCTGGCGTTTCAAGCGCTTTCGCAAACAGGGCACGTGCTGCTTTCAGAGCTTCCCCGTCGCCGGAATAGTCCATGCCCTGAAGGTCTTTCAGGTCTCTTGCGAGTTCATCATTCCCCATGACCGACCATGCGCCGAGACGCTTGAAGAGACGCTGCTGCATCTCGCTCGCGGCCGCTTTGGTATAGGTAATACAGAGAATGCTATCCGGCTGAACACCCGTCAGAAGGAGGCGCGCAACGCGGTCGATGAGAACCTTGGTTTTGCCAGAACCGGCATTGGCAGAAACCCAGATTGAGGCTTCTGGCAGGGCAGCTTGCTTCTGGGCAGCAACGACGCGGTCATAAGCTGTCATCTGTTCGCTCATCGTGCGTCCTCCATGCCTTCATGGCCGGGGTCTGCCCATTCAGCTTTGCGCGACAGGCCGTCATAATCGCTATATTTTGAGAGGAACTGGATGCGCGGGCCGGAAAGATAAGGCGTGTTGGCATCCGCAAAGACAGAGAGCAAATCCTTCAGGCCGGCAAAGGCATCATCCACCAGTTCAGGGATTGGGCGTTTGCCCTTTCTGTCTGCGATCTGTGTCACGCCGTTTTTCGAACCGAAGCCGACATAGAACAGGTCTGCCGGTTCACCTTTTGGCTTGGAGTCATCTTCGCTGATACGCGCCATCGCAGCCAGCAATGGAAGCTGCGGGGCGAGGCCGGATGCGACCTGCGCTGCTGAAGGCGGGCTTCCGGTTTTAAAGTCGGTGATGGTGATCTTGCCGTCTTGCAGGGTTTCAACCATGTCGGCGCGGCCAGACATGTAAACGCTGCGGCCTTTGACGGTGAGATCGACCGAATAGTTCACTTCCATATTGCGCGTGGCAACAACCTCATCTCGGCTTCGCATCCAGTCCAGATACTCATTTGCAGCCTTTTGCCAGAGCATTTCCCGCTCGGCGATGAAGAGGTCATCCGCGCCAACGGCAGTGAGTTCGTCGCCGAAGCTGGCAACCATGCTGTCTACGGTGACATAAGGCGCTTTCAGTGTGTCGAATCTCTCGAGGGCTTTGTGCATGGCGATACCAATCGACATCGGGCTGAGGTCCGGATCGATTTGCTCTAGCGGTTCAAGCGCAAGCAGGTTCTTTGCGTAAAAGCCATATGGATCGCGGATCAGCGTTTCGACTTCTGTCACGCTTATTGTGTCTGTGCGTTTGTCGGCGGGCGGCTTGGGCGCAGGAGAGGTGACGGCAGGGGCATCCGTGGCGTCATGCTGATGGGCTACCCAGTCGAGAATATGGGCGGTTGGCGCATGAAGCAGCGCGTCTGTGTCCTCGAGGCTCTCAAGTGCGCCACTTGCCAGAATACGCAGCCGCCAGAGCCAGCGCGAGGCGACGGCAGGCTTGTCATCGACCCGTTCAGAGCGGGTCAGAACCACTTCCGGCGAACAGGCAAGCTGTGCAAAGTCATGCGCGGCAAGGCCAACGCGGGCTTCGGTATCAGGCAGTCCGATATTGGCTCTGAAGTTACGCGGCAGGAAGCCGTCCGTACTCGGAGCTTCAGGCCATGAGCCTTCATTGAGGCTTGCGAGGATCATGAGATCGCAACTCTGAAGGCGCGCTTCCAGCGGGCCCCAAATGTTGAGCCGCGGATGGGATGGCAGGTCATCCACGACACGAAGGTCGCCCGCCAGCTGAGTGATCAGCGGCCGCAAATCATCCTGTTCGATTGGCGGCAGGAAGTCGCCCATCTGGGCTATCTCTTCAAGGAAACGGGCAAGGCTCGAGCCGTCCTGGCCAGACCAGAGGAGGGACGGGCCTTCATCGTCCGGATGGCGGGTAAGCGTGTCACAAAGCTCTGCGAAGGCTTCAATGAAGGCGCGTAGCTCGAACTTGTTCTCGATCATTTCGAGGATCGGTTCAATCTTGCCTTCAGCACGCGTGTGCAGGTCTTCGATCAGATGATTGGCGAGGTCGTATTCGTCTTCGGACACCAGAGCATGCTTGGGCTTTTGCTTCGCGCGCTCGGCCTGCGAGACGGCTTTGTCGCCAAGTTCGGACAGGGTTTTCCAGCTGCGCAGATCACGCAGAAGGCCGCGTTCCAGTGCAGAGATAGACGCGTCTCGCGCCGTGTCGTCAGATAGAACGGTCAGCTCATGTTTGAGAAGGCGCGCAAGCGCCAGCGGACCGCCGGGATCAAGCGCCCAGTCCAGAGCAGCAATCATAAACCGGCCTGCGCGTGTCTGCAGGATCGGCCAGCCCGCGGATGGCGAGACATGCACATCCCAGCGTTCCATCAGGGCAGAGACGCGGCGTGCCAGCGTGGCATCCGGGGTGACCAGCGCGGCTGTGCGTTCCGGTGTCTCCAGAACTTCGCGCATCAAGAGGGCGATGGCGTTTGCTTCTTCAGCCTCACTCGCGGCTTCGATCAGCGAAAGTCCTTTCAGGCCATTGGTGGTTAGGCTTTGCGGTGAAGCAGGTGCTGCGCGTTGTTTAAGGCGGGTCACCCAGTCGGCTGTCGTGTCAGCAGGCGCAAGCGATTCCTGAATAATCTGACGACGCGGCTGAAGGGCAGGGCGTTCGGTATAACCCGGCCAGAGGCGGACCATATCCGGATGGCTCTGCAGGGCGGACAGTGTTTCAGCAAAGGCAAATTGCGGGTGGCTAGGGGCATTGGAGATCGCATGCCATGTCTGGGCGTCCACATCGTGTTCTAGGCCCGGAAAGAGGACGGCCCCTTTCGGCAGTTTCATTGCGGCGGCCATCAAAAGGCGTGTGGACGGGCTGGAACCGGTGGAGCCAGCGACGATAACTGGAGAGTTAGGCGGCTCGCGTTCCCAACGCTGGCAGAGCGCTTCTGCAGCCATTCGGTCGCGCGCATTACTGTCAGAGAAGCCTTTCTCTTCCAGAAAGTCGGGCCAGATAGACGTCAGGATGGACAGGAACTCGACTGAGATTTCCCAGTGCTTGGCAAGCTCTGCATTCTCGACCTGATTTGGAAGTTCTTCCCAGCGAACGTCGCCAGCAAGTGCGGCCTGATCCAAGAGGCGAGCGAGATCGCGCGCAACGGACAAGGCCGAGGCGAGCGTGATGTGCTCGCCGCGCGTCTCATGCCATTGATTGACCAATAGAGTGAGGGCGCCAAGGCGAGAGCCTTTGGGCATTGGCGGGCGTACATCTACATCCGTGAGTTCACCGAGTAGTGCAGGGTCATTATCGCCTGCATCGCCAAGCGGGCGGATATCCGGCGGAAGAAAACCGGGGGAGTTCAGTTCTGCAAACAGACGTGCGGCGAGCGCGCGCGCAGACCGGCGGTTCGGTACAAAGACAAGTGCATCTGAAAGCTGTTCGGGATGCTCACGCGCACCGGTCACATCGATCAGCGTTTTTGCGAGGTCTCCCAGAAAGTCTGCCCCCGCAGGCAGGGTGAATACGGGGGTGTCACCAAAAAGCGCGTCTGAGAGATGTGATGTCATGCTGCCCGGTGCGTCCTCATCCAGTCCTCAACCTCCTGAATGGTGGCCGGCTCACCAACATGCATCCATTGACCTTTGAAGGGTAGGCCGAAGAGGCGATTTTCTGTGAGGATTCTATTCCAGATAATATTGGCCGAGAACGGGCGAAGGGCCTCGCCGTCATACAGGCTAGCTTTGGTGATGCGCGCGCCGGCATACGCCCATGGCGCAGTTTCGCGGTCGCCGCGGCGCTCCAACTGGCCGCCTTCTTTCAGATAGAAATCACCAGGGCCCGGAAAGCCGATACTGGTTGTGCGGTCTGCCAGCAGAAGCAGATCATCCATGCTTGTCGGATCATAAGAGGCGGCCAGCGCTGCGAACGGATTGCCGTCGCCGCTCGCAAAGAAGGCGTCTGTGTTCACCATGAAGATTGGATCATCGCCGAGCAGCTTATGCGCTTTAACTATGGCGCCGCCCGTTTCCAGAAGCTCGTCGCGTTCGTCTGAAAGGAGAACCTCAACATCGGTGCGGGCGTTCATATGCGCTTCGACCTGCTCGGGCAGCCAGTGCACATTCACCACGACGCGCTCGACGCCAGCTTCAACCGCCTGATCGAGATAGTAATCCATCAGCGCTTTGCCTGCGACTTTGATCAGCGGCTTAGGCGTCTCGTTGGAGAGCGGGCGCATACGGGTGCCAAGACCCGCAGCAAGAAACATGGCGGTGCGGATAGGCTGTCCCATATCAGGCGTCTTTCAGCTGCGGCGCAGCGATCTCAAGGACGCGCTTCAAATCTTTTAGCGCAGGGTTTTGAAGGCTGGATTTCAGATGTCCCCATTCGCGCGGCAGAAAGGCTTCATACTTCGGCTTGTTGTCGCGGCGAACGAGGCGGGCAAACACGCCGATAACGCGAAGCGCGTTGATGGCCCCCGCAATATCGAAATCGCGCTGGAAGCTTTCTTCCTCATTACCGGTAAGCGCCAGATAGCCGCGGAAAACTTCGCGGGCGACAGCCGGTGACACATCGCGGCGGGCATCCTGAATGAACATGGCGAGATCCCATGCCGCAGGGCCGCGTACGGCGTCCTGATAATCAAGGATGCCGACCTTTTTCAGTCCGTCGCGTTCCGGAAGCCAGAGAAGGTTTTCAGCATGGTAGTCGCGCAGCATGAGAACTTGCGGCAGGCTCGCCAGATGGTCGCTCAGTGCGCGGATGATACCGTCAAATTCCAGCTGCAGGCTGCCAGAGAATGCCACGCCCTCATCATAGGCGGGATACCATTTCGGGAAGAGGTCTGCGCCTGTCGTCAGGGCCAGTGTATCGTATTCGAGGATCGGCCAGCGCCATTCCGCAGCGCTGACGATTTCCGGTGCCGGTGCATTGTGGACATGCGCAAGCGCAGCCGTTGCGGCGAGATAAAGCTCGCGTTCGCTGGCACCGTTTTCGATCTCGTTTTTGTAGATCGTGTCGCCAAGGTCTTCGAGGAGGGCAAAGCCTTGTTCGACATCAAAGGCGATGACTTCAGGCGCTGAAAGGCCAAGTGAGCGCAAATGCTCGCCAACGCCAACAAAGGCATCCACGCGGCAGGCAGCGAGACGTGTCCGGCCATTCCAGCCTGCCAGGATACGCTCATGGGCGCTCGCATCAGGCCCGCACGGTTTGCCTTCGGCTGCTGGAGGGGCGTCCATAAGAACGGCAACATCGCTTCCCTGATAGACGCGCTCATATCGGCGCGTGGACGCATCTTCACCCAGCGAGCGACGCTCGGCACCGCCCCATCCGGCTTCGGCCAGAAACGCATTAATGGCCGCGTTGCGGTCAGCTCCGGTTGAAGATGTCATTCAGTCTTTGCTTCCATTCTGGCGTGTTGCCGGTCAGGCGGGCAGATCGCCCGTTATCCGTGAAGATCAGCTCTACGATGAGTCGCTGTGACGGCAGAAGGCTGCCTGCGTTTTCAGGCCATTCAATGACCATGATATCGTCTTCGGCGTCTTCAAACCCTAGTTCGATCAGCTCGTGAGGGCTTTCGATCCGGTAGAGGTCGAAATGCCAGATCGGCGCAGGGACTGTCTCATAGGTCTGAACGATGGTGTAGGTTGGGCTGGGCACTTCGGTATCAGCGCCCAGTAGCGCCTGAATCAACCCGCGAGACAGGGTGGTTTTACCCGCTCCAAGGTCGCCAATTAGCGAAATGCAATCACCCGCTCGTAAATTCAATGCGAGCTTTGCCCCCAAATCGATGGTGGCTTCTTCCCCGGCGAGGGAAATTTCAATATCAGGGTCCTGTCGCATCTGATCTGATTAGGGTGAAGATAAAAGGCAATCAAGCACTTGCAAAAAAATGACGCAGGCGTCATAAATCGCGGTGAAGTATAGGGTTGGAAAATGTCTGCGGATCAAAAGATCGTCATTATTGGCGCTGGACAGGCTGGTGGTCAGGCTGCTGCCTCGCTGCGTCAGGCCGGTTTTGAGGGTATGATCACCATGGTTGGTGACGAGCCTGCGCCGCCATATCAGCGTCCGCCGCTGTCCAAAGCCTATCTGAAAGGCAAGCTCGACCGCGAACGTCTCTTCCTGAAACCGCTCCAATTCTATGAAGACAGCAATATCACGCTGAAGACCGGCGTCAGCGCGCAAAAGCTTGATCGCGCCGCAAAGACGGTCGCGTTGAGCGATGGTGAGACACTCGACTATGACACGCTGATCATCGCGACAGGGTCTCGCCCGCGTGCGCTTCCTCTGCCGGGTGCGGAATCCTCGAACGTGTTCGACCTGCGTACGCTTTCAGACATTGATGTGCTCAAGCCGAATGTTCAGGAAGGTCGCCGCCTTCTGATCGTTGGCGCAGGGTATATCGGCCTCGAAGCCGCTGCGGCAGCTTGTGAACTTGGTCTGGAAGTCACTGTGCTTGAGATGGCGGACCGCGTTCTGGCGCGTGTTACCTCGCCGGTCATGTCTGAGTTTTACCAGAAACTGCACGAAACTCACGGCGTGACGATCAAGACGGGCGCTATGCTCGCTGAACTGCAAACGCAGGACGGGGCGGTTACGGCCGGTGTTCTGAAATCCGGTGACGTGATTCCATGTGATCTGGTGCTCGTTGGCATCGGCATTCTGCCGAATGAAGAAATTGCCTCTGAAGCCGGTATTGCCTGCAAGAATGGTATTCTGGTCGACCGCGATGCACGCACGAATGACCCGAGTGTTTACGCGATTGGCGACTGCGCGCACCGTCCACTGGTCCATTACGGTCGCGACGGACGCCTTGAGAGCGTTCACAACGCGATCGAGCAGGGCAAGATCGTCGCGGCGCATATTATGGCCGCCAAGCGTCCGGTTGAAGACGTTCCATGGTTCTGGTCTGACCAGTATGACGTGAAGCTGCAGATTGCAGGTCTGTCTCAGGACTATGACGAAGCCGTTGTTCGCGGCGAACCAACTACAAACAGTTTCGCAGTGTTCTATTTCCGCTCAGGACGGCTGATCTCTGTGGATGCTGTTAACGCTCCGGCAGAGTTTCTGACGGCAAAGAGGCTGATCGCCGCGAATGCTGACATCTCACCGGAACTGGTTGTTGATCAGAAAAAAACAATGAAGGACATTCTGGCTGAAGCCATGGCTGGCCAGAAATAGAGGAGCAAACCCCAATGGTAAAAATCATCTATGCCGACCACTCAGGTACTGAGCGCGAAGTTGACGCCAATGTTGGCGAGAGTGTGATGGAAGCGGCAGTACGCAACAATATTCCAGGCATTGATGCTGACTGTGGCGGCGCGTGCGCGTGCGCGACATGCCATGTCTATGTGGACCCTGAATTTCTGCCAAAAACCGGCGAGCAGGAAGCTATGGAACAATCCATGCTCGATTTCGCTGACGGCGTTCAGGAAAATTCCCGCCTTTCTTGTCAGATCTCTGTAAGTGCTGAGCTGGAAGGTATGAAGGTCACGACCCCGGAAAGCCAGCACTAGGCTGTTTGCTCACAGGTTTTTTATGTACGCCGCCGGACAGGCTTGTTGACCGGCGGCTATACGCTGTGCAGTAAGGATTGGCGTGTTGTCGAGGGGCGGGTATCAGCGACGACATGGCCAGGGGGAGAGCGTGCCTAAACGACGCGCCATAACAATCAAAGACGTAGCCGATCTGGCTGGCGTTTCACAGATGACGGTTTCGCGTGTGCTGAACCTGTCAGCCTCTGTGAAGCCGGACACCCGCGAGCGTGTTCAGGCCGCGATTGCCGAACTGAATTACCGCCCGAACCCGATGGCGCGAAGCCTTGCGCGCGGTCAGTCGCTCTTGCTCGGGCTTTTGTATCACAATACCAGCTCCGCTTATCTGAGCCAGCTTCTGGTCTCGGCGCTGCGTACAAGCCGCCAGCTGGGGCATCACCTCGTCGTGGAAGACATTGACGAGCTACCGGACGGCACGTTTGACGGTGAAACGACGACCACCCGCCTGAATGTGCTCTCTCTGGATGGCCTGATCGTGCCGCCGCTGCAAACGCAGCAGGCAGGGCTGATTGATCACCTCTCCAAATTGAATACCAAGCTCGTCATGCTGGGCGCTATGGATGGCAGCCCTGACATCAGCCGGGTCAGTTTTGATGACCGCGGCGGTGCGCGGGCGATGACGCGCTATTTGATCGAGGAAGGCCATAAGCGGATCGGATTTATGTCTGGTCCTGCCTCATGCCCGGCGAGCCGTGCGCGTAAAATGGGGTTTGATCTGGCCCTGACCGATCATGATTTACCGCTCATGCCCGAGCTGTACATTGAAGGCGATTATTCGCTGCTGTCAGGTGCGCGGCTGGCAAATAATCTTCTCGAGCTTGATGATCCGCCAACTGCAATCTTTTGCGCCAATGACGACATGGCGACTGGCGTTATGGCGACCGCAAACCGGCGCGGACTGGTTGTGCCCGATGATCTGTCGGTCACAGGCTTTGATGATTCTGAAATATCATGGATTGCGTTTCCGGGCCTGACCACGGTGCGTCAGCCGATTTCACTCATGGCCAATCTTGCGGTAAAGCTGATCTCTAATGTTGAAATCCGCGAAGATGATCCGGCTGTCCGGTTCCTGTCAGATAAGCACTTGCAGGTTCAGACAATCGAAATTGTCGAGCGTAGTACGGTGGCACCTCCGAAATGACTTTTCTCCGCACATTCTCGCTTTCTCTGTTCGCTCTGCTTCTGGTCGGTTGCGCGACTGAGCCAGCGCCTCCTGCTGGTCCGGGCCCGGGCGAGACGGGCGGTATTTGCGGCGGGATCGCAGGCTTCCAATGCGCCTCCGCCACCGATTACTGCGCAATGGAGGCAAATACCTGCATGGCTATTGCAGACGCAGCGGGCACATGCACACCGCGTCCGGAAATCTGCACTATGGAATATGCGCCTGTGTGCGGTTGTGACGGACGCACTTATTCCAACGCTTGCGGCGCGGCGGCGGCCGGTGTGAGCGTCGCGTCTCAGGGCGCTTGCGAATAGAGACTGCCAGTCGCGCCACTTCCTGCGACTGAATATGTTTACCTACCCGTATAAAAACTAAGTCTGGCGCTTCAACGCGCCAGATGATTACCTGTGGGTACATAAATGAGGACCGGCGCCGGGGCTGAACGGCAGACCTTGTCCCATTCGAGGGAGTGAAAAAATGGCAAGTCTGGCAACGCCTGGAGACGCGGTGGCGTCTGATATCAATGAAGGGTATGGATCGCGCGGTTATCGCGCCTATGTGCTCGGATCCCTTCTTCTCGTTTATATTTTCAACTTCATTGATCGCGCCATTCTGGCGGTTCTGAACGACCCGATCAAAATCTCGCTCGGGCTTGAAGACTGGCATATGGGCATGATTGGCGGCACGGCGTTTGCGCTGTTCTACGTCACGCTCGGTATTCCGATTGCCCGCATATCCGAGACGCGTAGCCGCAAATGGATCATCCTCGCCGCGCTGACGCTTTGGAGCCTGATGACGGTCTTTTGCGGCTTTGCGACAAGCTTCCTGATGCTCTTCCTTCTGCGTGTCGGTGTTGGCATTGGTGAGGCCGGATGCACGCCGCCCGCCCAGTCCATGATTGCTGACTATTTCAAGCCGTCCAGCCGCGCGACTGCGGTGTCGATTTACGCTCTGGGCGTGCCTCTGGGCGCTATGTTCGCGGGCGTCGCCGGTGGTCCGATCAACGACTATGTGACGGGCGAGAATGTCTATAATCTTATGGCGTCTATGGGGTTGGAAGAGCTTGCTGTCAGCCTGAATGTGATTGCCCTTGAAGGGTGGCGGATCGCGTTCGCGGCCGTTGGATTGCCGGGGCTTCTGCTTGGTTTTGTTCTGATCTTTACCCTGAAAGAGCCGCCGCGCGGGTATACCGATCCGGTGTCGGCGCAGACCACAGAAACGGCAAAGCTCTCTGAAGTGTTGCGCATTCTCAAAAGCAAGCCGGCTTATATTCATGTGGTTCTTGGAGCGGCCATCGCGTCCTTTGTCGGCTATGGCATTGGGCATTTTGTAACGGCATTCCTGCGCCGCGTGCATGGCCTCTCGCTTACCGAAGCGGCGATTTATTATAGCCTCGTCATGGGCCTGTTTGCAGCGATTGGCGTGTTCTCGTCGGGCTGGATTTCCGACAGGATTTCAAAGCGACATCCGAACGCGCTGTCCTGGCTGCCAGCACTCGGCATGTCGATCTCTGTACCGCTGTACGTGATCGGCTTCCTCGTGCCGGAGCTGTTCATTGCGCTCATCCCGCTCTGCGCGGCGGCGCTGCTCCACTATTTCTATCTGGGGCCGATGTATGCGGTGTTTGGCGGTGTGGTAGATAGCCGTATGCGGGCGACCTCAGTTGCGGTTGCTCTGTTCGTGGTAAACCTTGTGGGGCTGGCCCTCGGTCCGCCAGCGTCAGGCATTCTGTCTACGACCTTGAAGGGGCTGATGCTCTCGACCTCTGACCTCGGGCTTTCACTTGAAGTGTGCACGGCGGCGGTAAACCTCACCGAAGCGCAGGCTGCAATGTGCGAGCGTACAGATGCCAAAGGGCTGCAATATGCCATCGTGATTTTTGCCTGCCTCTATCTTTGGGCATCGGTGCATTACCTGCTCGCAGGGCGCACGCTGCAGCGGGATATGCTCTCCATGCCGAACAATAAAGACTGACGGATATGAAAAAGGCGGCCCGCAAGAGCCGCCTTTTATATGAAGATCAGGACTGACTACCGGTCGTATCGGTAGATCACCTTCATCTCGTCCCAGAAGTAGTTTTCATCGACTTCTGATTCCATGTTGAAGCGCATAGCTGGCGTCTGATTTATCGATACTGAAGGCCAGTAAGGCAGGCCCCGCGCATTCGGGTCGCCATGACGGGCAAAGGAAATCCATGCTTCGCTCACCTGATCTGCGACCGGTTGAGCCGCTGCCGGATCGCCGACCATGGATTCAGAATTTCCAAGCGTATCGAAGGCGAATGGAATTTCGAGCGCATGCGGTGCACCGAACACGCCGCCAGCAACCGGTGTTTCCCAATCAAACTGATAAACCCAGATAGGAGCAGCGCCATCCTGCGCAGCGCGTAGGCGTGCCTGACGATAGGCATTGCCCGAATAGCGAAGGTCTGAAGCAATCGCGACCATGAGATCGGCGTCTGTATAGTCCGGATAAATCTCGCGATACCCGGCCACGAACTCGTTGAATTCGTCCTCAGTCGCATAGGCGCCGATCAGACCCTCAGCATTTGCATAGTCGAGCGTTGGCATATTGCCGGGGCGCACCAGCCAGAGGGAGAGTTCATCCCTGTTGGAGCCCACGAGCATTGGAACAGATTGGCTCGGTTCGTTTTCTTCCGCTTCAAACGGGTGATGCGGTAGAGAATTTCCATCACGCACCGGGCTCCAGAAGAGCGATGTTGTTTGCTCGCCTGCTGCTGTGCGGAGTGCTTCCCTGAATGTCTCTGCAGGCACATCATGCAGCGCATCCAGATTGTCAGGTGAAATGCCCAGAATGTTGAGGAAGCGCAGAGTGTGTTCAGTTGCCTCTTCCGGTTCGCGAAACCGTAGGTGCGAGCCTGATTGTACAATAGCGCGATGGAACAGGCCTTCCGCACGTGGCATGGCGAGCATGGTTGAGACTTTACGGCCGCCACCGGACTCACCGAAGATGGTCACATTGTCCGGATTGCCGCCAAACTGTTCGATATTGTCGCGAACCCACTCCAGCGCCATGACCATATCGAGGCTGCCGACATTGCCGCTATCTGCATAGGCCGGATCATCTGTCAGTCCCGCCAGATAGAGATGGCCAAATGCGTTGAGGCGGTGGTTGATTGTGACGACAACCACATCGCCGCGCGTGGCGAGGTTGATACCTTCATAGGCTGCGCTCGATCCGTTGCCGTTCTGGAAGCCGCCGCCATGAAGCCAGACCATGACGGGTCGTTCGTGATCATCAAGCGCGGGTGTCCAGATGTTCAGGCCGAGCGCATTTTCGCTCATGCCCGGCGTAGGATCCGGTGCCCATGAGCGGAAGAGACCATTATTGTTACCGAGCTGAACAATGCTGTCCGGGAAGTCTACAGTGTCGCGTACGCCATCCCATGGTTCGGGTGGATTTGCAGGCTGGAAACGGGTGTCGCGCGTGTCTGCGCCGTAAGGAATGCCGCGAAAGACATTAATGCCTTCCTCTACCGTGCCGCGCACCGCGCCATATTGCGTCGCCGCAACAGGGCGTTCAGCCGGCATGGATGTTTCGGCTGGAGCGGCCTCCTGGGCTGACAGGCTGGCGGGGGCGCAGGCTGCGCCGATGAGGCAGGCAAAGGCGATGCCCGATCTCAAAGCTGATTTCATGGATATGTCCTCCCGTTATTATTGGTGGGAGTGTCAGTGTAGCTGACTATTTTGTCCAGCGTCTTCGGTGCAATCTCACGTATAATTTTACGCAAACTTGTGAGATTGCGCAGGGTGGGCCTTAACAGGCTCTGATTTATGGTCGGACCATTGTCGCAGAATGCGGACCATAAAAGGAGCTCAGAAAATGAGCCTGACCGTTGACCAGCTAATGCCGCGCGTATCCTTACGGAGTGATGCCGAAACAGCTCGCGTGCGCAGTGCTGGCGTATCCGCCTACAAGGCGGTCGAGACGGTTTCTTCAGAAACAAAACGATCTTCATTCTCTATCGCGCGTGATGAAGTGAATTTTTCGCCTCTGGCTCAAACCGCCGCGGAAAGCGACGCGAAAAAGTCCTCACCAGATGATGCCCGTATCGAGGCGCTCTCGCGAGAGAAAGGACGTGCGCGCGAAGCGCTGTTGCGTATCAGGGAAGAAATCAAACTCATGCGAAAGGTCTGGCAATTCCAGCCTCGCGAAATGGCCAAACAGATTGCGCGCCTCGCTAAAGAGCTGAAAGAGGTTCTGAACGACTATAAAAAGGTCCAGAAGGAACTCGCCGACTTGCAGGGCAGCGCAGCCGGTGGCGGCATGGTTACGCCTGATGTCGGTAGTCTGGGGGCGTCTATGGCGACTGGAGCGTCTGGCGATGGAGAGGATGCTTCTGAAGATGAAGCCGCAGCGAACTCTGACATCAATGAGCCAGACGACGTTGATCCTGATGCTGTTGCCGATGCAGACAGTCTACCAGACGCGCGGCGACAGGAAGCTGTGATGCAGTATGAACGTGTGAGGCTGGATCAGACGCCGGAGGCTATGGAGCTTCGCGGCGATCTTGAGTTCACCAACTTTGCGAAAGGGCTCACGTCAGAGCTGCGCGATGCGTTTCGGGATGTGAAGCGCTGGGCCATAGGCTTTAAGCAAAATGATAAAGACAGCGAAAAGCTCTACGAGAATACCGACAAGGAGCTGAAACAGCTGGAGAAAGAGCTCGGCCAGTTTGAGGATGATCTGCGCCGCGCTATGCCGCCCTCCATCTGGGTATCCCAGCCTGTTCAGGCATAATTGACGGCCTGCCTCAGAAATGGGGTTCAATTGATGCAGCGCACTCGCTAAGAGGCTGATATGTCTGACCTTACGATCCGCACTGCAGTAGCCTCTGACGCTGAAGCGCTATCCGCGCTCGGCGCAAAGACGTTTTCTGACAAATTTGCTCATCTCTACAAGCCGGAAGATCTTCAGCAGTTTCTGGATGAGAGCCATAGCGTTGAAGCCTATCAGCGAGCGCTCAGAGATCCGCAAACGCGCATCTGGGTTGCTGTTGCGAACGACGGCGCGCTGGCTGGATACGCAGTTGCTGGACCGTGCACGCTACCGGTGGACGATTGTCCTGAGGGGGCGATGGAGATTGCGCGTCTCTATGTGGATCAAGCGTTTCACGGGCAGGGTACAGGGCGCAAGCTCATGGACCAGATGCTGTCCTGGATCGACCGGAATGGGCGGGCGCCGCTCTATCTCAGCGTCTATAAATTCAATGAAGGTGCCCAGCGTTTTTATCATCGCTACGGCTTTGGCTTGCTAAAGGAGTACAAATACCGGGTAGGAACGCACCATGATCCGGAATATCTCTACATCCGGAACTCATGACATTCGGTTGAACTGGCTTGCCCAATCCTCTGAACGCCGCACTTAATGTGTTTAACTTTGGAGGATTTACCATGCGCCCGATCACTTACGCACTTTCATCTATCGCGCTCTGCGCTGCGCCGGCTTTCGCGCAGGATGTTCCGCCAGTCACCACCCATGATCTGGGCGACGGCATCTACGCGCTTACAAATGATCGCGCGGGTAATGTCGGCGTTCTGGCAGGTCCGGATGGCGTCTTCATGATTGATACGCAGATGGAAATCTTCGCGCCTTCGCTGGAAGACGCGATCCATGCTGTGTCTGATGGGGATGACGTTGACCTTGTTCTGAACACTCACCTTCATGGCGACCATGTTCTCGGCAATGCGTATTTCGCAGAACGTGGCGCGACCGTTATGGCGCACCCGAATGTCAGGCCGGGCCTGATCGAGCCGAACTTTATGGCGCTTTCCGGTCGTACGCCTGATGCCCTGTCCGGACTGGCTCTGCCAACCGTGAATGTCGATGAAGGCGATACGGTCACGATGAATGGTCAGACCGCGCGCTTCTATCATGCGCCTAACGCTCATACCGATGGTGACTTGTTTGTGGTGTTTGAAGAAGCCAACGTCATCCATGCCGGTGACCTTCTCTTTAACCGCCGCTTTCCGTTCATTGACCTCGACAATGGCGGTTCGGTGCAGGGCTATATCCGCGGCATGGAGAAAATTATCGCGCAGGCCGATGAGGAAACTGTCATCATTTCAGGCCATGGTCCGATGGCGAGTGTCGCGGACCTGCAGGCGAGCGTGGATATGCTGAACGCCGGTCAGGAGGCTGTGATGGCACTCGTGTCTGAGGGGAAAACGCTTGAGGAAATTCAGGCGGCTACCCCGCTCGCAGACTATCATTCGGATTGGAATTGGGGCTTTATTACAACCGAGCGTATGGTGTGGACATTTTATCGGGATATGACAGGACTTACCGAATAACGATAATTATTGTTGCCAAAACGATAAATGTCGTTTAGAAGGGACGCAAATTTACAAGGGGAATATGATGCAATTGAAATCTCTCTCAGCTGGCCTGGCTCTTATGGGCGCAAGTGTTGCGACAACAGTTGGTGCGCCTTCTGTGCTCGCGCAGGAAGCGTCCTGGGGCTATGAAGTTTCCGGCCAGCTCGCCAACTATCAGGCGCTGCGCACGGAAGCTCCGGGCGGCCGTCTTGCAGGTCAGGCGTCTGTTCAGGCGCTTCTGTCAAACCTGCCAGACATGCTGGAAGTCAGCTATGGTGGTTTCGCGTCTGAGAGTGGCGGCGATGTCGCAACTGACGTGACGATCTCGTTCAGCCTGTCCGAAGATATCAGCTTCGGCGTCAATATTGGCGAGTTCCGCGTCTACGGTCTCGAGGACAGCGAAGTTGCTAAACTCGCAGCTAACGAAACAGCTGAGCTTGGCTCGCGTATCGATCTGCGAAATGTAAGCCTTGTCGGCATTGAATCGATCGTCGACGCTATTGCGAGCGAAATGTCAGAAACTGCGACCGGTCTGATCCCGGAAGATGCAGTAGAAGCAGAACTCGAAGGCGCTGATTTCGCGATCAACTCATACGGACTGACCTACGACCAGATCGTGCTGGACGGGTTTGTATGGCATGCCGCATCTGACGAAGTGAATGCTGGTATTGATGCGCTGTTTGCATCTGAAACTGGTGAAGACAATGCGTGGCCTCTTTTCGCCCCACTGGCTCGTTTCTATCGTTCAGTCGAGATCGACGAATACGCCATGTATGACATGGACATGTCTATCGACATGGATATCGACGACGGTGAGACCGAGCAGAACATGGTTATGGACATGGTGATCGCGCTGTCTGCCGGTTCAGACATTGATCGCGGTGATTTCGGCTTCTCACTGTCTGAAGGCACATCTTACGATCTGTCTATGAGCATTGCGGCTGAAGAGCTGTCCCAGCCGATTCAGTTCGCATCAGGCGGTTCTGTTGGCCTCAGCACCATGTCCGGTATGAACCTTGGTGTTCTGATGGGTTATCTCGAGCGTCAGGAAGTGCCGGATGCAGGCATTCAGGAGCTGATGAGCCTTGGTCAGTTCGAGAGCTTCGATTCTGTCAGCACACTCAATGGCGTGACGATCTCTACAGTTGGCCGTGCGCTGGTTGATCTGTCCGAGTGGAACTGGTTCGTGCCTGAGCGTATCGCTTTTGAAGGTCAGGACATCAGCTACAATCTCGGCGGTTATATGGACTTCATGACGACCTTTATGGCTGACATGCCTGAAGTCGCTGAAGATCCGGAAGCAAGCGAAGTCTTCGCAATGTTCGGCTCTGTCCGTGAGGCGCTTGTCGACCTCGACATGGACGTCATCAACATGGATATGGCGATGAGCCTGGACTGGGATGCTGATACGGGCATGACAGGCTTCGACTTCGGAACCGACGCAGATGGGTTCGGCACGCTGAATATGGGCTTTGCCGGTTACATGCCGAGCTATAGCGAGTTCGTCACAGCTTACGAAGATGCAGGCAAGGGCGCAGATGACAACGATAAGGACGGTATGTCTGAAGACCCGTTCGATGCGGCTCTTGAAGAATTGATGGCGTCGGAAATGGCCCTGACAGACTTCGACTTCGAAATCGCTGATGATGGCGGCATGGACAAAGTCTTCGGCCTGGCAATCGCGATTGCTCAGCTTATGCCGGAAGACAACGCTGAAGCGGCTATGATCCGCAACGCATCACCTGCAGAGCTTCGTGCGCTCGTCAGCGGTCTGACACGCATGGGCGGTATGGAAGCAGCTCAGGTCTTCCCGCCAGCGGTTGGCTATATCAACGGTATCGCTGACTTCGTGATGAATGGTGGCGCACTACGCGTCGCGCTGAACCCGGACGAGCCACTTGGTGCTCAGTCTGAAGCGCAGCTCATGCAGCTGGGTGACGACCCGCAGGCCATTCTCGATTTCCTTGGCTTCGAGTTTGAATACACAGCGCCATAAGCGTTGGTTCAGAACCGAAAATCAGAAACGGGGAGCTTCAGGCTCCCCGTTTTTTATTGTTCAATCTGTGAAAACTTCGCCATCGCAGCGGACCTGATCATGAGGTACACCGCGCGCACCAGCCTCGGCGCGGCGTTGATTACATTCGTTTTCGCGGCGTTGGCGTTCCTCAACGGCCGCCATGCGTTCTTCGGAATATTGCGCCATACGATCACGAATGCACTCATTCATGTCGGTTACGCCTTCGCTGCGGCAGGCCGAATAGGCCTGATCACGGCTATAGCTTTCTGTTGAGATACAGCCCGCCATCGTCAGCGCGCAGGTCGCTGCAATTATTGGTTTTACGTGTTTCATTTCCAGCCCCTTGCCACAGGGGAGAGATCAGCTCTCCACTTTGCGGACGAGATAACCCGCCCGTGGGAAATGAATGTGCAGGCTCTCAATCGCGTTTTCTACTTTAAAAAGTGTAATCTTATTCGGCTGGGCCGAAACAAGCTCACCTGTCACCCAGACCTGACCATAATCGTCAGGTGCAACGCTGACATGATCGCCTGGTGCAAGTCCCTGAGGCTCGGTGCCAACCGTAGCGGCGAGAAGACGTGGGGCTGAGTTCTTGGCAATCTCAAGCGCATCAGCAGAAGAGACCTCTTCCGGTTCAGGGCCAGATATCGCGTTCAGCCGGTCAAACCAGTCCTCTGTGCGCGGTGCATCGCGCAGGAATTCGCGCGTCATCTGAGGCAGGTTCTTGTTGAGGAACCAGATGTTCATATGGGCATGAATGTCCGTCAGGCCGGGCTTGGAGCCGAGTAGCCAGTCACCAATGCCTGAGCTTTTGGAGGCCTGTAGGCGTTCTTCTACCCATGAAAGCTGAGCGCGCCATTGATCCATGAGGAGCGGCACCGAAAGCTTCATTTTTTCGGTGTCGAATTTACGTCCGCTCATCGCGGAACGATCTGCCTTGAATTCCTCTGAAATATGTTCGCCCAGAGAGCCGAAAACGAGGCCGACAGTCGTCTGAAACCATTGCTTGTCCGTCCATGACGCAACCATGGACTGGACGCCTTCATGGCCGCCAAACCCGAGTGCGCGTTCAGGAAAACGGGTTTCAATCATTCGAAGAATGAGGGCGGTATCGCAATAAATATCGCCGCCAATCTGCATAACCGGCGTGCGGCGATAGCCACCTGTCAGCGGCATGAGGTCCGGCTTCGGCATAATGCTCGGAATTTCTACCTTGCCCCAGGCCAGATTTTTCAGGCGCAGTGCAAGGCGGACTTTCTCTGAAAACGGAGAGTTTCCGTATTGATGCAGCAATATTGATTGCGCATTTGCCATGACCGAGAAGCCTCCGTGCGATTTTGTGTTTCGCTCAGTTAAGCTCGGTTTTGGATGCGTGGAAAGGCCCGTTCCACCGGAAAGCGTGGATTAAGGCGTACGCCATTCTCCGGCGACCTCGTCACCGACCCAGCGCAGCTGTGCACGACGATGGCCCTGCGCAGACAGTTTCAGCCAGTCAATGCAGCTCACTTTCACGCAAATCACCGTGAAATTCCGGCCGCCAAACGTTTCGTCCTGACCATGTTCTTCAGGATCATTGAGGGGCGAACCCGGTGGAAGCCGCGTGAGATAGTCGCCGCGACCGTATTCCGGAACCGTAGACCAGAGCTGGTCGGCCAGTTCGTCGCCAATATGCAATTCGGCTGTGCCTGTAATGCGGATCTGCTCTTTATGGTCCGGGTCCCACATCAGAACCTGCACTTCGGGGTGTGTTTCCAGATCGGCGACCTTGGGTGAGCGCGCGTCCGTATAAAACCGCAGCGTCATGGTTTCAGGATCAAAGTGACGGAGTACCAGCGTGCGCACCTGAGGCGTGCTGTCAGGAGACACGCTGGCAAATGATGTCAGTCGCAATGGAGAGCCTGCCTCATCCCCAGCGTGGACGAGCCGGCGCAATAAATCACGGCGAAGAGGCATCAGGCTGGGTGTTTTGTCGAAACGGTCGATCTGGTCAGTCATAAGAGCTCTGTTTCAGTATTGATCATGTCGTGCAGTCAGTCTTGTATAGGCGGCGAAACGCGAAACAAAAAAGAGTGCCTTCGTCGCACCATCGCTCGTCTGGGAGGACACAATGATTGATATCGAGAAGATTGGCCACTTCGCCAATATTCCCCGCTATGCCGCTGAAACCTGGGGAGACGCGACAGCCTTCTGGTTTGAAGGCCGCGAAACCAGCTTCAACCAGACCGAGGCGATCTCCAACAAAATTGCGAATTCTTTGCTGGAACTTGGTGTGCAGCCGGGTGAGCGGGTCTGTTATCTCGGTAAGAATACCGATTATTTTTACATGATCCTCTGGGGTACTGTGAAAGTGCGCGGCGCGATGACCGGTATCAATAACCGCCTCGCTGCGCCGGAGTTTGTCTACGCGATCAATGATAGCGGCGCGTCTACTCTGTTTGTAACGCCTGAATTCTTCGATGTGATCGCGCAAATCCAGTCTGAATGCCCGAAGTTGAAAAATATCGTCTGCGTTGAAGGCGAACGCGAAGGCTGGTTGAGCTATGACCGTATGGTCGCTGAAGGTTCTGATGCGCCCCTCGATCTGCCGCATCCGGCAGATGATGATGTCGTCCAGCTTTATACATCCGGCACGACCGGATTCCCGAAGGGCGTGCAGCTTACGGGCAACAATTATATGGGCATGTTCGGTCAGCTGAACTTTGTCGACTGGGCTCATTATGATGCGGGCGAAGCGGTCATGAATGCTATGCCGCTCTTCCATGTGGCGGGCGTCAATTTCGGCATTTTCGGAATGGTACAGGGCGCTGAGGTGGTCATCCTGCGCGAGATTATTCCGCAGGAAATCCTGAAGCTGGTTGAAGGGAAGAAGATCAATCATGCCTTCTGGGTGCCGGCCGTCATTCTGATGCTGACGCAATTGCCGGAAGTCCATTCAACCGACTTCTCCAGCCTGAAACGCGTGTCCTACGGGGCCTCTCCGATTGCCGAAGACCTTCTGAAACAGGCTATCGATATTATGGGATGTAAATTCACCCAGCTCTACGGCCTGACGGAAACTGCGGGCGCAGCGACCTATCTGCCAAGCGAAGCCCATGACCCGAGCTGGGGTAAGCTTCGCTCATGCGGCGTGCCATGGCCGGGCGCAATGGTACGCACTGTCGATGGTGACGGTAATTCGACCCAGCCGCATGAAGTCGGCGAGATCGTCATCAAGTCGAACTTTGTCATGAAGGGCTATTGGAACAAACCGGATGCGACCGTCGATTCCGTTCGTGATGGCTGGTTCTATACTGGTGATGCAGGTTACTTCGATGAGGACGGCTTTCTCTACATCCATGACCGCGTGAAAGACATGATCGTCTCCGGCGGTGAGAATGTGTATCCGGCAGAGGTCGAGAATGCGATCTTCAGCCATCCAGGTGTGGCCGATGTTGCTGTGATCGGCATCCCGTCTGATCAATGGGGCGAGGAAGTCAAAGCCATTGTCGTTAAAGCGCCGGGCGAAGAGCCAGCACCAGAAGACATCATTGCCTTCACGCGAGAACGCATCGCAGCGTATAAGGCGCCGAAATCGGTTGATTTCATTGAGGCATTGCCGCGCAATCCGTCCGGTAAGATCCTGCGTAAAGATTTGCGGGAACCTTATTGGGAAGGGCGGGAACGTCGCGTCAGCTGATGCGTTCTTCTGTCTTCCCTGCATATACACCGTGAGGGAAGACGAAAGGACGACAGGATGAGCACTCCCGATTGGCTGAAACCGGCCATGCAGGCGATTGAAATTGATGATGCCGGACGCGCCTGCCGGGATATTCCAGAAAGCGCCTGCAAGGAGGAAGGAAACAACTTCCTCCGCCATGTTGTATCGCTCACCCTGTCTAAAAGCTCTGATGGCCTGATCGACCCGAAGCTGGTGCTTAGCTGGCTTCTTACCCATCTTGGCGCGCCTGCTTATCTGATTGGCGCGCTTGTACCGGTGCGCGAGGCGGGTGCTCTACTTCCCCAGCTTCTGACAGCTAAGAAAATCCGTGAGCTGCCGCGTCGCAAATGGGCGTGGGCGCTTGGCGCACTTGTGCAGGGGCTGTCTGCGCTGGTCATCGCGCTCTCAGCACTATTCCTGTCGGGCTTACAGGCTGGGCTGGCAATTGTCGGCTCGCTTGCCGTTCTGGCCGTCGCGCGCAGTGTCTGCTCGGTGAGCTATAAGGATGTGCTTGGTAAGACGGTCGATAAATCCCATAGGGGCACGGCGACAGGGCTGGCGGGATCGCTCTCTGCGGGCGCGGTCATTATATTTGCGCTCATCCTGACCTTTGATCTGGTAGAGCGTGAGCTTCTAGTCCTCTTCGCCATAAGTCTCGCAGGCCTGTTCTGGATGATTGCCGCGCTGAATTTTACCGGACTTCGCGAGGAAAAAGGCGCGACGGAAGGCGGTAAGAACTCTCTGGAAGCGGCCGCTTCCAACATCACGCTGCTTAAAGAAGACCGCCAGCTAAGGCTTTTCATCATCACGCGTGGTCTGCTGACGGTGACGGCGCTGGCGCCGCCTTTCATGATCACAGCGGCAGGTGAGGGCGGAACCGATGGCTATGGTGGTCTTGGATTTCTTGTTCTGGCCTCCGCTATTGCCTCTCTCGTCTCCAGCGCGGTCTGGGGCTATCTGGCAGACAGGTCTAGCCGTAAGGTTCTGATGTTCTCCGCGGTGGCAGGGGCGATTGCGCTCATCGCGACGTCGGTTGCGGGCGCTTTGGGTTATCTTGGTGTGCCGCTTCTCTTGCCGGTTCTGTTGTTCGGACTGATGATTGCCTACCAAGGCGTCCGCCTTGGCCGGTCTACCCATCTCGTCGACATGGCCAATGAAGATACGCGTGCAGCTTATACGGCGCTTTCAAATACGATTATCGGTGTTGTGCTTTTAGCAGGCGGCGTGTTTGGCGTTATCGCATCATTTGCTGGTGCGCTGAGCGTGCTCGGCATCTTCGCGCTGATGTGTGTCGGTGCTGGGCTGATGGCTGTACAATTGGAAGAAGTTCAGTCCGACTAGCTGACTGGAAGCCTGCGTGTGCAGCCTTGAAAAATGCGCGGATTACCCACAATAACCTTACAGGTATTAATTAGAAAGTCAAGTAATTCAGTCGTCTGAGTGACAGGATGACGCGCGTCAAAACACGCACTTTTTATACGGGTTATATAGGTGCACAAGGGGGCATCAACAAAACGCGCAGACGGAGAGCGCTTCATGTCTAAATCTAAATATGCCCTTCTCGCACTCACAACAGCCCTTCTGGGAACTTCTGCAATGGCAGAAAGCCCATGGCAGATTCGTGGTCGCGTACTCGGTGTTTTCCCGTCCGAAAGTGCTGACCTCAGCGTAGGTGGTGCACCTCTTGGCGGTGACGCTGATATCGATGCAGGATACGTTCCTGAGCTCGACATCACATACTTCTTCTCAGACAATATCGCAGCTGAGCTGATCCTCGGTGTGACACCACACGATGTGACAGCAACAAACGTTGCGGCTGTCGGTGGGGCAAACGTTGACCTTGGCGACGTGACACTTCTGCCGCCAACTCTGACGCTGCAATATCACTTCAACAACGAAACCAACATTACGCCTTATGCAGGTGTTGGCCTCAACTACACGCTTTTCTTCAACGAGAACGCAGGTCCGGTCGCTGATGACATTGACTATGACCCAAGCTTCGGCCTCGCTCTGCAGGCTGGTCTCGATTACGACCTCGACGGTGAGCCAGGCGGCTGGCTGTTCAACGTCGATGTGAAGAAAATCTGGATCAACACAGACGTAACCGTCGACTTCACAACTGCGCTCGGCGCAACGGTTGACGCTGACGTGGACATCAACCCGCTCGTGGTCGGCGTAGGCTTTGGCTACCGCTACTAGGAACGGACAAAAATCTTAAACTGCAACATCCTCCCAGCAGTTTTGAACTTGGGTCCATTCTACAGGTCAGCAACTAACTGGACTCGATACGGGGCGGAGCAATCCGCCCCGATTTTTTTTTGTGCCGTTTCGTGATTTCCGGCTTTGGCGTTACGCTCCCTGAAAAATAAAATATCGGGAGGAAAAAGCATGACCGTGAACGTTAATCCGGCGGACTTCACCTTTTTTGAGATTAAACAGCTGTCGCCCATGATCGGCGCTGAGCTCTCAGGTCTGAAACTGTCAGGTGACCTGCCTGATGCGGCTATCTCGGAAATTCGCCGTGCACTTCTGGAATTCAAGGTCGTCTTTTTCCGCGACCAGCATGAGCTGACGGCTGGAGAGCATATCGCTTTTGCGCGCCGGTTCGGTGATCTGGAAATTCACCCCGCGACACCGAAAGGGCAGGAGGCCCCTGAAATCCTTCGCATTACGCATGATGAGACGTCTAAAGGCCGCGAGAATGCCTGGCACTCGGATGTGACATGGCGACCGGAGCCGTCACTGGGCTCAATTCTGCGTGCACGTGAAGTTCCACCCTTTGGTGGTGATACGCTGTTTTCATGCATGTATGCCGCCTATGATGCGTTGTCGCCTGCCATGAAAGAGTGGGTAAGTGGCCTTACGGCTCGCCATGACATTGCGCGCGTGTTTGCAGGTCGGCTCAACAAGTCCACCGAAGAGCTTCACGCGCAATATCCGGTGCAAGAGCATCCGGTCGTCAGGACACATCCTGAAACAGGACGTCGCACGCTCTATGTGAATACAGCCTTCACAGACCAGATTGTGGGCCTCTCAAAGAAGGAGAGCGACTGGCTGCTCGCACATCTCTACACCTTTGCGGCTGTTCCAGAGCATCAATGCCGGTTCCGCTGGGAAGCCGACAGCCTTGCCTTCTGGGATAACCGTGCCTGCCAGCATTACGCTGCAAGTGACTATTTCCCGCAGCGCCGCGTGATGGAACGTGTGACTATTGCCGGTGACAGACCTTTCTTCGATCCGGAAAGATAGGCTATCAGGGACCCGCCAAAGCTGTTTGGCGGGTTTTTGTCGGGTTTCTGTCGTGGCGCCTGGTGCCTCCTCGCACGATGCCAGTCTGGCAGCAGACGAAAAGGGAAACCGGCAATGAGCCTTGCTACACGACGCACGGAAAAAGGATGGTCACAGGAAGACCTCGCCCAGATTTCCGGCGTGAGCGTGCGCACAATCCAGCGCGCGGAAAGCGGGAGCAAGATCGGTCTGGAATCTCTGAAATGTCTGGCTGCTGTACTGGAAACGAGTGTCAGCACTCTCATTGAGGAGCAGCAACCTATGCCTGTCCAAACCATGCCCGAAACACCGCGAACCGACCGCGAGCAGGAAGTGATCGAACAAGTCGAAGCGCTGAAATGGTTTTATGTCCATCTCGGCTGCTTTCTCATCTTCAATGTTGGAATGCTGGGCTTCAACCTGCTTACTACGCCAGATGAAATCTGGGTGATCTATATGACTCTGCCGTGGATTTTCGGACTCGCCGTGCATGCGTGGTCTGTCTTTGGAGATGGCGTCGTTTTGGGGCGAGAGTGGGAACAGCGCGAGTTTGAAAAGCGCATGCGTCAGAAATAAAAAAAAGCCCGCTTGAGTGAGCGGGCTTTTCGTATCAGGTCATCGCTGACGCTTAGTTGTGGATCGAGAAGGACACGCCAACAATGCGTGGCTCGTTCACAAAGCCTGTCAGGTTATTGAAGTCGATTGCGCCTTCGAGCACTTCAACATCGGTGATGTTGCGTGCAAACACAGAAGCTTCCCAGCCAGCATCGCTTGCGTAACCTGCGCGCAGGCCACCTTCCCAGTAACCGTCTTCAGAGAACTCGACGCTCTCATAGAGGAAGAAGTTGGTGTCGCCTTTGTAAGCCCAGTCTGTGTAAGCGAAGAACTCGCCTTCACGGAACGGGATTGCATAGCGTGCTGTGAAGTTCGCAATCCACTCCGGAGAGTTCGGGAACGGGTTGCCGGAGATGTTGTAGCCGAGGAAGTTGTTGTTGCTGTCGTAAACTTCCGGATCAAGAACTGTACATGGCGCGCCGCAGCCCGGTGCGATCAAAACGTCATCAAGGATCTCGGTGTTGTTGTAGGACAGGCCGCCTGTGAGAAGCAGGTTCTCGATCGGCGCTGCTTCAACTTCGGCCTCGAAACCGTAGCCACGGCCTTCGTCTGCGTTGAACAGAGCAACTGTGTTGTTCAGGCCGCCAACGATTGTCAGCTGCTGGTCTTCCAGAGTGTAGTAGAAGACAGACGCGCTACCGCGAACGTTCGGCAGAATGTCAGACTTTACGCCCGCTTCGTAAGAGATAACGGACTCAGTGTCAGCGATAGAGACGAGGTCACCGAATACGAGACGACCCTGAATAGACGGGCCACGGAAGCCACGTGCGACACGGCCGTAGACGTTGGTGTCTTCGTTCAGATCGTACATCGCTGTGAGGTCCCAGCTGATGAAGTCATCGCCGGTCGCACCGTCGATCGGGCCGAGTGGCGGTGCGCCGAACGGGCCAAGCGTACGTGCAACAGAGAAGGTCTTGTCTTCTTGCGTGTAACGCGCACCCGCCTGAACGGAGAGACGCTCAGTCAGGTCATATGTCAGAGACGCGAACAGAGCTGAAGATTCTGTGTCGCCCGTACGAACAGCTTCACCGTTGAGCGGGTTGCCCGGTGCGAGGGTGTCGAAGCTTGTAGACGTGATGTCGACGGTTTCGTCGAACAGGAAGAAGCCAGCCTGACCTGTCAGACGGCCGCCATTGTCATAGGCAAGGCGAAGCTCGTTTGTGTACTGGTCGATATTGTTGACGCGGCCACCGCTTTCAGACGGGAATGGGATGAAGCCCGGACCGAAATTGCCAGCGCCGAGGAAGGCTGCGCCGAAGCCGCCGTCAATGTCGCCAACAGATTCAACGTCTGCAGTTTCGAAGCTGAAGATGTAAGTTGCATCGATCGCATCAGACAGAGATTTCGTCAGCGTGATCGTTGAGCCCCAGGCGTTCTGGGAGAGACCGTTCTGACCGTCAAAGTAAACCGTGTCGCGGTCGAAGTTTGAGCCGACACCGTTTGTGCCCGGATCAATAATGTTCGCACGGAACAGACGCGCTGAAGAGCGGTTAGAGCGTGCGTGAACGTTGAAGAGCGCTTCGAAGTCATTGTCGAATGGCGTGAAGAGTGCCTGACCACGAACGGCATATTCCTGGAAGCCTTCATAGACGTCGTCATAGCCCGTGAACGCGTTGTCGACATAGTCGTCGCGGTACTGGTAGAGGCCGGACAAGCGAACAGCGAGTGCTTCGTGAACACGGCCACCAACAGCGCCTTCGATTTCGGCGGTGTTGTAAGACCCGTAGGTCACGTCGAGATAAGCGTGGAACTCGTCAGTTGGTGCAACTGAGTCGAATTTGATGATGCCACCTGGTGTGTTGCGGCCGAACAGCGTGCCTTGTGGGCCGCGCAAAACTTCGATGTCTTCAATGTCGAAAACCGGATAGCCCTTAAGGATCGGGTTTTCGTAAGGAACATCGTCATAAACCAGAGACACTGGCTGGGACGCGTTCAGGTCGAAGTCTGTGTTGCCGATGCCGCGAATGTAGAAGCGCGGGAATGCACGACCGAAAGAGCTCTCCGCGATGACGCTAGGAACGCGCGCAGACAGGAAGCGGATGTCAGCGCCACCAGACGAGATAACGTCGAGGCGCTCGCCTGAAACCTGGCTTACGGAAAGCGGAACGTCCTGAAGGCTTTCTTCAAGGCGCTGCGCTGAAACCGTAACGGTATCGAGGCGGGATTCTTCTTCCTGCGCAGTTGCCATTGGAGACACGGCGAGTGCGAGAAGGGCGATAGCGGATGTACTGCAAAGAGATTTGATCGAGGTCATTTTCACATTCCTGTGTGAGAAGTGGGTGAGACCGGTCATCTCGAAACAGTTCCGGATGACTTCTATGTAAAAAGGGGCTTCCTCCAGCCTTGAGCTGTCTAAGTCATAAACTGTTTCATCAGAGCAAGACTGAATTGCAGGGTAAGCGGTATGAGCGTGCTTATTAAGCCACATCGTGCTTTTCACGTCACAATATGGGGTCGATTTCGGGTCTGAATTCCTGGTGCGCTAGATGTGTCGTGTACGGAGCATAGGGGCTCGGCGACAATGCATAGCGATCTATCTGTTCGATCACGCGAAACGTGGTAAACTTTGAGTCTCACCGGGGGAGATGGATATGACTGGCATCAGGCATATTTCAAAGTTCATGCTCTGCGCTGCGGCGGCGTCGGCACTGGCATCATGTGGCGGGACAGAGTCAGAAGAGCGGTCTGACGCGGCGTCTTCAACGATGCAGGCGAGCAATATTGAGCGCCCGGTCGTGATTGCGTCAGAGACTGAACGCGTGACCGCAGCGGTCATAGAGGAACCTGTCGTGCTCAATATGCCAGATGAGATTCTCGGCGTTGATCTTCCCATTATAATGTCCGGCACAGAGCCTTTCTGGTCAGGCAGTTTCGAGGGCGGCTGGATCACGCTCGACCGGCCCGGACTTCCGCTGATTGAAGTGCCTATTCCTGAGTTGCCAGACGCTGGCAATGGACGCATGCGGTTTAACACTGAGGGCCTCAATATCACTCTTGCGACGGGTGGATGCGAGGCGGCTGATAGTGAGCTCAGCGTCACCGTCCTCTTTGAGGATGCCGAGTATGTCGGGTGCGCCGGAATGGAGACGACCGAAGTTCGCGATGGCGGTGACCTGCCTCTCTGGTATCAACTTGTGCCCGGCTCGATAGAGGCGATTGATGCGTGTCTTGAGGCTGCGGCCGGACCGCGTTTTGTGCGCGCTCTATATCCGCGAGAGCAAGGCACGGTCGGCATGATCCTCATTGATGGGGTGGGCCGCTATGAAGAATGCGGAGCGGAAGTCGATACAGGTGAACTCGGCTTCTTTGATCCGGTATCATCCGAGCAGGCAGCAGTCTGGTTCGATGGAGATGTCATGTTTGCGCGGGCAGATAGCGGGACAAGCTGCAATATACAGCTCAGCTCGCCGCTCGATGCGTCGCTCGGCCAGTTCCACCCGAAAGGGTGTCGCTAGTCTCAGTAAACTGGGTCGCTTGGTTTATCTGCGCGGGCGAGAGCTTTGGTCGCAAAGAAGGCTGACGCACCCGCTAGCACCAGCGAGATAAGCGCATTGTATCCGGCCATGGAAATGCCGAACAGGCGCCACGCGGCAACATCACAAGACACGGTCCCGATAGGTCGGTTGAGGTCTTCAAATGACGGAATACCATTAAGAATAGTTGAAGCACTTGCGCCACCCGCGGTGGATGAACAACCAGACGGTCCCTCAAAAATCTCCCATTCGACGCCAGCATGATAGGCGGCAACGACGAGGCTCGTCATGAAAATGAGGAATAGAAGCACATTCACGGCGCCAAGCAGACGCGGTGTGGACCAGCGCTTTACGACGACAAAGCCTATTGCGGCGATGGTCATCGCAGCCCAGTGAATTTCGCGCTGGCGAAGACAGAGCTCGCAGGGAAGATAGTGCCCGAAACGCTCGAATGCGTGCGCGCCTGCGATCAGGGCGGCAGAGGCGATGAAGGCCAGTACCGGCCAGGATTCGGGCTTTAGCTTCATTTCAGGCATTCCTGAGAGAATGACAGTGATTTGCAAATGTGACACTGCGACCGGAGACCGCAGGCATCACTTTATCAGCCGCCAATTCCCATCATGGCAAGCACGCCTTTGATTAATTCTTTGAGAGCTACCGGCCCGAGAATGAACAACATTCCGATCCAGCTGATACCGATGATCAGGCCGGCAATCATCATCGCGCCGTCACGCGCCATTAAGCCGAAGGAGACAAGTGCAACGGCGAAGCCAGGCGTGGTGTTGGTTAGCGGCAGGGGAACCAGAATTGATCCGCAGAACAGGCAAAGAAACGCGCCGATCACGCGCTCTGCGGCAGAGTGGACAAGAAAGGTCAGACGCGGGCGCGCAATCTTTTCGGCCCAGCCAAAGAATTTGCGTCCCGAGCGTGAAATGCGCTCAAGACCTGCCTTGTCGATACGGCGAGCAGCGAATTTCTCAGGAAGCCATGGTTCATTCCGGCCAAGCACCATCTGAAAAGCGATAGCTGCCATCGGCAAGGACACGATCTGCGGCACGGCGTAGAGAAACGGGATGCAGCAGGGCAGCGCAAGGGCAAACAGAATTGCGCCGAATGCACGTTCGTCCAGAGCATCGAAAATTTCGCGCAGCGTCAGCCCCTCTTCCGGCGCGCTGTCGCTTAAACGGTCAAGCGCGGTCAGGATCGATGTGTCTTCGTTCTCGATGGAGGCGGTGTCGGTCATATGGCAACTCTTACGCGCATCTGACGCAAAGGGGAATCTCCCAAATTACCCGCTTTCTTAAAATCTGTTCGGCTGCAGTATTTGAATGCAGGGCGGAATGGATTTAAGCCATATGCTGCAGCAGGTTTGGATAGGCAGGTGATATGGAACTCTCTCGCGGACATGTGAAAGCCGGTTTTGAAGACGTACGTCGCGTGTTCGAAGAGAATTTCGCTGATGATGGTGAGCTGGGCGCAGGCTTTGCTGCCTATCAGGATGGCGAATGCATTATCAGCCTGCAGGGCGGCTTTGCAGACCGCGCGAAAACCAGACCTTTCGACGAGCATACGCTGACACCGGTTTATTCTACGACCAAGCCGATCGCCGCGCTGGTCGTCGGCCATGTGGTGGATCAGGCGCCCGGCATCACGCTGGATACGCGTGTCGCAGAGTTCTGGCCGGAATTTGCTGCCGAAGGGAAAGACGATCTTACCATCGCAGATCTGCTCAGCCACCAGGCAGGGCTTTGCGGCTTTGAAGAACGGATTGATCCGGCGCTCTGGCTGAAGCCACGTGAACTGAGCGCCAAGCTCGCAGAAACAGCCCCTCTCTGGTCACCGGTTCCCGATGGCACGAGTGGCTATCATCCGCTTACATGGGGCTATCTGGCGGGCGAGATCGTCGAGCGTCTTGCGGGGCATTCGCTCGGCACAGTTCTGGCCGAAGATATTACCGGCACAGCGGCGGGCGGCGATGATGTGATCGACTTCTGGGTCGGCACGCCGGAAAGTCAGCATGACCGGATCAGCGAGATCATGCGTCCGAAAGAAATGCCGAAGCTTGGTGATCTCAATCGCTACAACAAGGCCGCATTCCTGACGGCATGGTCAGCGCCGGAACGCGGTACGAAAGTCTGGCGGGAAGTTGAAATTCCATCAGCGAATGGTCACGGCACGGCGCAAAGCGTTGCGCGGCTTTATTCTGCTTTTGCCAATCAGGGCGTGGTGAAATCACCGCTCATGAGCAGCGATACCTGGAATGATTTTCTGACCGTCCGCACGACAGGGCAGGATCGTGTCCTGCCATTCAATATCGAATTCGCTGCGGGCGTAATGGGGAATAATTCCGGCTTTTACGGGCCAAACCCGAATAGTTGGGGCCATTCGGGCTGGGGCGGTTCAGCTGCTTTCGGAGATCCGGATAACCGGCTCTCCTGCGCATATGTCATGAACAAACAGTCGGCGTATTTGCAGGGCGACCCGCGCGCACAACGACTGTTTGATGCAGTGTATGACTGCCTCGATTAGAGGCGGCCAATCTCGTGGGCGAGATTGCGTTCTGAGTCAGTCGCGATCTTTTCGAGCGTTTTAACACGCTCCCGCAAGTCGGCGACTTCACGGCGCAGGCTATCGACTTCACCGCTGCCAACAGCGGCCTCGCGATCGCGCTTCGCTTTGATCCAGTTGTTGATGACCCCACCGCCAACGCCAATGATCACGATCAGCACGACCATAGTGAACGGCGCTTCCATTCCAAACATCTTCTATATCTTTCGATCCATTATTGAATATCGATAATATAAGATGAGAATCAGGTGCTGTGAAGAGGCTAAATTCAATTAGCCCTTGCCGGTGGACCCAAAACCGCCTTCGCCGCGATCTGTTTCAGGCAGAACGTTCACCTTTTCCCAGAGGCCTTGTGTGACAGGTGCCATGACAAGCTGCGCGATGCGCTCACCGCGTTCAATGGTGAAAGCCTGATCGCCAAGATTGATCAGAAGGACTTTCAGCTCGCCGCGATAATCAGAATCGATGGTACCCGGCGTGTTGAGGCAGGTGATGCCGTGCTTGAAGGCGAGGCCAGAACGCGGACGGACTTGCATCTCATAACCGTCAGGAATTGCCATTGAGAGGCCGGTTGGCACCAGAGCGCGCTGTCCAGGCTTCAGGATAATGTCTTCATCTTCGGGGTTCGCTGCGCGCACATCCATACCGGCAGAGCCTGCGGTTTCGTATTTCGGCAGGCTGAGGCCTTCAAAATGCGGGAGCGGGCGCACGTGCAGTGTGATGGTGGCAGCGGACATATAATTTCCCCCGAAAAGTGGCGGTGTTGTTTATGAGAGGGCTTTCGCGATTCGCGCCGCGATCCAATCGGCAATCTGTGCCTTGGACATGCGGGGCGAGGCCTCCATACCATCTTTCGTGAAGAGGCTCACCTCATTGTTTTCGCCGCCCATCACGTCGCCGGACACATCATTGGCGACGATCCAGTCACAGCCCTTGCGCTGAAGTTTGCCCTGCGCATGGGCAGAAACGTCATTGGTCTCGGCGGCAAAGCCGATGACGAGGCCCGGGCGGTTCTCAGCGAGGTTCGAGATGGTTTTGAGAATGTCGGGGTTCTCAGCAAAGGTCATGGAGACGGGCTCATCGCCGCCTTTGAGCTTCAGCTTGGTGTCTGACGCAGTCGCTGGTCGCCAGTCTGCCACGGCCGCAACAGAGATAAAGGCATCTGCGGGCAAAGCAGTTTCGACAGCGTTCAGCATTTCCAGAGCCGTTTCGACCTTCTGCAACTCAACACCCGCTGGCGGTTGAATAGACACAGGGCCGGAGACAAGGGTCACCTTCGCGCCACGGTCACGCAGGGAGGCAGCGATCGCATAGCCCTGACGGCCGGAAGAGTGGTTGGAGATATAGCGTACCGGATCAATCGGTTCGCGTGTCGGGCCCGCTGTCACGAGGATATGCTTACCTTCGAGCGAGCGGTCAGGGCTTAGTGCAGTGAGAATTTCTTCTTTGAGGCGCGCAACTTCCGGCAGGCGGCCGGGGCCAAATTCGCCACATGCCATCAGGCCTTCATCCGGTTCAAGAACGATGGATCCGTCGGCGCGCAGTGTCTCGACATTGCGCTTCACGGCGGGATGATCCCACATGCGCACATTCATGGCCGGTGCGTAGAGGACGCGCTTGTCCGTCGCGAGAAGCGCAGTCGAAGCGAGGTCGTTGGCGAGGCCGTTCGCCGCCTTGCCCATTATGTCCGCGCTGGCGGGGCAAACGACAACAAGATCGGTCGAACGTGACAGCTCGATATGACCCATCTCCGCTTCATCATCGAGGTCGAACAGCTCCGTAAAACACTTCTCGCCAGACAGGGCAGAGACCGACAGCGGCGTTACAAATTCCTGCGCGGCTTTTGTCAGGATGACGCGCGATTTCACACCCGCACGGCCCAGCTCGCGGATCAGCTCCAGGCTTTTGAACGCGGCGACACCGCCCGTGATAATGAGAAGAATGCTGCGATCTGACATGAACACCTCTTTCGTCTTCGCTTCTATAAAGCGGAGCTGAAGAAAAGGGAAATGGAAGCGGCGTAAACAAAAAGGGAGCAGCGCGTGGCTGCTCCCCCTGTCGTTCCCCCAAAACCGCCGTGATCAGTTCATGATCGGGCGGCCCACATTCACGTTTGGCGTATAATTGCCTTCACGGTGGTTGTAGAGATCAACCAGACCCGGAAGGTTTGCAGCATAAACGGCATCCTCGGTCGCTTCGTCGCGGCATTCGCGACGTGCACGGGATGAATAGAAAGCGCTGATCCCCTGATCGCGGCAGGCGCGGCGGGATGCTGTCTCGATACGCTCCAGAAGCTCAGAGTTACGGTCGTAATCCGACAGGTGCATCAGATCTGCATAGCAGACAGAGTAAGAGCGTTCGCCATCACGGCTGGTGGACAGGCGGCGGATTGTGTTCTCTCGGCATTGCTCAAATGCCAACCAATCATAGCGAACAATTTGCGGAGCAGGTTGTGGAGCCGGAGCAGGCTGGTGGTAGACGACGGCTGGCGCGGGCGGCGCTGCACACGGGTTTGGCGTGTAGCAAGGTGTCGCGGATGGCACGCTGCGCACATAAGTGCGGGTCGTCGTGGTTGTACGCGTTGGCGCGGCGTGGTGGCTCGCGCAAGGATTTGGCGTGTAGCAGCCAGATGTTGTCGTCGTGTAGGTGCGCGTCGGTGCTGATGAATAGCTGTAAGAAGAGCTGGACGCCGAAGAATAGCCGGAAGCATGACCGGACGAGTAGCTGTACGTCGCTGCGGGCGCAGGCTGAACGGTGTGGATAGAGTGCATGGACTGAATGTTGAGGTCGCGCGTATTGGTGCCGCTGCCTTGGGAGTGGCCCCATCCATGCTCAGACTGGTGATAGCCGTGCCCATGCGGGGCAGGCGCAGGTTGCGGCGCTGGTGCCGGATGGAAGTTCGGTCCCGGCTCGCCAGCCAGTGCAGGCAGGCTGACTGCAGTCATCGCAAGTACAGCAGAACAGATAATTTTTACAGCGCGCATCAATTCACCCTCTCCAAAGTGTTAACAAGAAGTTACCACTGAAAGGGGAAGTTCAGCAACTTAAGAATCCAGTAGACGCACCTGACTGTTCGGGAAGGCGCGTTTTAGGAGAAAAACGTCTCATAGAGAGACAGTCCGACCACGACGCTGATAATGATCGTGCCTGAGAGCACGATCAGGCTGGTCACCGGCTTTCGGATATAGCCGGGCAGTCGCATGGATTTGCTCTGGCGGGCATGAGCGTCCTGCGCTTCCAGAACGCGGTCGACACGGTCCAGAATTTCCGGAAGCTGAACCGCGCGCTGGGCAAGGCTTCGTAGTGCAATACCGGATTGCTTGGCAATGCCGGCAGGGCCGAACTCCTGACGTATCCATTCCTGAACGACAGGTTTGGCGGCGTCCCAGATATTGTGGGTTGGGTCGAGTGTGCGCGCGACGCCTTCCACCTGCACCATGGTCTTTTGAAGGAGGACCAGTTCAGGGCGCAAATGCATACCGAATGTGTGGGTGAAGTCCAGAAGCTGGAGCAGAAGTTTGCCCATGGAGACTTCCTGCGCAGACTTGCCGTGGATCGGCTCGCCGACAGAGCGCAGCGCCTGCGCAAAATCACCGACAGACCGGTCTGGCGGGACATATCCGGCTTCAAAATGCACTTCAGCCACGCGCTTATAATCCCGGCGGATAAAGCCATCCAGAATTTCAGCGAGGAAGCGGCGCTCGGCCATGCCGATGCGGCCAACAATGCCAAAGTCGATCAGATACAGCTCGCCGTCATCACCGAGGATCATATTGCCTTCGTGCATGTCCGCATGGAACACGCCATGGCCAATAGCGGCCTGAAGGAAGCCGCGTGTGACTTTGTTCGCAAGTTCGATGCGGTTGAATTCACGCTTTGCGAGGGCTTCGGTGTCGGTCAGGCTGGTGCCGGTGACCCAGTCGGTTGTGAGGACGGTTTTACCAGAACGCTCCCAGTCGACTTCTGGAACATGGAAAGAGCCGCCAGATTTGGCGGAGACTTCTGCAAACTCAGACGCGCCGCCTGCTTCAAGACGCAGGTCGAGCTCTTTTTCCATAGAGGTCGCGACCGTCTCAACGAAGGCAACCGGCTCCATGCGTCTGGAATTTCGGTCCACCGTTTCGATGGTACGGGCCGCGCGCTTCATGGCGCGAAGTTCGGTGAGGATCAGGCGTTCTACGTCAGGGCGGAGGATTTTGACCGCGCGCGTGCCGTCCGGTGTTTCCATCCGGTGGACCTGCGCGATGGACGCCGCAGCGATAGCAGGCCCGATTTCAGGAAAAAGACGTTTGGCTTCGTCCTCGCCAAATTCCAGATTGAGCTGTGTTCGCGCTTTCTCATCACCAAAAGGCGGAAGCTTGTCTTTCAGGCGGGAAAGGTCAGTCGTCGTTTCAACGCCGAATACATCCGGTCGCGTCGCAAGGAACTGGCCGAGCTTGATATAGGCGGGGCCAAGCGATTCCAGAGCAGCAGCGAGACGTTCGCCAGGGCGCCCTTTCGGTTTGCCGCCAGTGGCGCGCAGAAAGCCGCCGAATGCCTTGGCCGGAAGCGGCATGCGGCTGGCGTATTCTGCAGGCAGGATCACATCATGACGTGCCAGCGTAACGCCCGCGCGCATGAGGCGCCAGTAATCTGCAATCGCGGAAAACATCTAGACAGCCCAGCCGAAGTGAAGCGCCGCAATGCCGCCGGTGAAGTTCGTGCAGGACACATTACTGAAGCCTGCCTCTTCAATGCGGCGCAGGACTTCATCCTGTTTCGGGAAGCGGCGGATGGACTCGACAAGGTATTGGTAAGACGGCGCATCGCCTGCCACCCAGTCGCCGAGCTTCGGGATCACATTGAAAGAATAAAGGTCGTAAGCCTCCTGCAGAGGTGTCGCCGTCATGTGAGAAAACTCAAGGCAGGCAAAGCGCCCGCCCGGCTTCAGCACACGGCGGAATTCGCGGAAGGCTTTATCAATGTCAGCGACATTACGAATGCCAAAGGAAATGGCGAGCGCGTCGACAGTATTATCTTCAAACGGCAGAGCCATCGCGTCGCCGCATACCCAGCTCATCTGATCAGCAACGCGGGCAACATCATCACGCTCGCGACCTGCGGCCAGCATGGCATCGTTGATATCGCAGACAATGGCATTAGCGCGGACGTGATGGCGGCCATGGCGCTCACCCTGCAGGCGGGCACGTTTCAGAAAGGCGAGGGACAGGTCGCCCGTGCCACCAGCGACATCAAGGAAGGTCTCGCCCGGTTGCGGGTTCAGCCTGTCCATTGTCATGGTTTTCCAGACGCGGTGAACGCCGGCGGACATGAGATCGTTCATCAGATCATATTTACCCGCGACAGAGCGGAACACGCCTTTGACGCGCGAGACTTTTTCATCTGCGCTTACGTCTTCAAAACCGAAAGAGACTTTCTCTTCAGCTGGCGCTTCAGTGTCGGCGGTGTTTTGGATCTGATCAGTCATGACTATCCTCTAAACCCGGTTGGCCATTGAGAAAAGCGCCAGATTGGCGCGGGTGGCATTTTAGGCTGCTAACGTTTTTGCCAATCGCTTGAGACCCACCTGTTTTAAACGGGCAAGACAGGCTGCTTCATCGAATACGCGGTTATCAATGATCTGGATGAGATTAGCCATGACGCGTTGCGCCGCATCAGGAGACTGTTTGGCCAGTTCTGTGAGGAAGTGATCTGTATTAATGGCGCGTATGCCTGTGCCGGAGAGGGCCTTCTTCGGGAAGTCGCGCAGGTTTTCGGTCACAATGACAGACGCGCCTGCTGATAACGCGAGTTCTAGCACATGTTCATCATCAGGGTCCGGAAGGGGCGCTGGAAGTGTCATGGATTGAGGTTCCTGTAGCGCTTCAGGAAAGCTCTCGAGGATCAGGTCACACATTGTCCCGGCATGCTGGGTGAGCGTCTCTTTATCCATGCCGCTTGCCTTGAGTGTTTTCGGGATAGCGCGCTGAGTTTCATCCAAAATTCGCGGTGACCAGACCGGCTCCAGAAGGCCTTCATGGGCAAACAGCAGCACCATGTGTCGCCTGATTGTGCCCGCCAGAATACAGGCGTCGATTACTGCACGGATCATTGCGAGCTTACTTTAAACCATGCTTTGATATCAAGTTGAATAATTTCATGAATCGCGTTTTGATTTATTTTTAGTTTTCGGTTGTTCGCGGTTGTTTCAGCGTGCTGCGGATCGGTTTTTTCTTGCTCAGCCTTTTCGGGGGGTAAAAGACTTTTATCATCTTTCTGCATCGGGATTATATTGACTCCGGAATTAATCCAAAGATCATAAAGACATAATTTTTTGCAATTTGCTTTTTTGACTTACAAAATGTCTGATTTATTTTGATAATTTAGAACAGTTTAATTCAGTTTGGAAACCTGAGGCCATGAATATTTCGCACGATTTTGAAGCTGATAAGAAACTCGTATCACGTGATCCGGCAGGCTTTTTTGCGGAAATGCTGGGTGAACTGAGTCAGGTGCTTCAGGAAGCTGTGGGGCACGACGATGCAGAAGGCTTCACAACGATCATTGCGGCACGAATGGGTAACCGTATCAGCGCTGAATATTCTGCGTCACAGGGTGCAGATGGACTTTCAGTGGAAGCGCTTGCGGCGGCGATGGTGCATTTGAAATCAAAGCTGGAAGGCGGATTCTCTATTGTCTCGGTCGATGACGAAAAGATTGTGCTTCGTAATTCCGCCTGCCCATTTGGTAAACATGTTGTAGGAAGACCGTCACTCTGCGCGATGACGTCAAACGTGTTTGGGCGCATGGCCGCCGATAGCAATGGTTATGCGGCAGTTGACCTCGAGAAGGCAATCGCCAGAGGTGATGCGGAATGTCTTGTTACGGTTCACCTTCAGCCTCAAAATATTTCTCAACATATGCGTGAATATATCTCTCGAGACGACACGGATGTTTGAAGCAATATTTTACCGCGCACGTGAATCTTACCTCCTGATCAACGCGGACCGGCACATACTGGATGCAAATCGAGCTGCCTGCCGTTTTCTGAACACGTCACGTGAAGAACTGATAGGTATGTCCGCGGACAGCTTATTTTCCGATGCAGCAATGTCAGCTCTTTGTAGCTCGGCAGCATTGATCGATTCCTGGACTCCCGCTTTTGGTGGGCGGCTAGCCAGAGAAGATCGTAGTATCGACCTGCGCGCGATACAACTTCACCCGAAGAGTGGGGCAAGAATGTTCGCAATTGAGGTGTCGCAGGAAACGTCTCAACGCGCGATTTTTCGAGAACTACGTCACGAGTTGAATAAGGCCATTGAGACAGCGCGCCGTGAAAAACGGACTGTACGGGATCTGGCGTTCACCAATAGGAAACTGGATGCATTCGCGCACAGAGTGGCGCATGATATTCGTGGGCCGTTGCGGAACATCAGAATGGCCATCGAGCTTGTCGGTGATATCAGCACCATTGAAGATGAAGAGCTTCGGTCCCGATTGGACCTCCTCGAGATTGCTGGATCCTCTGCGGCGTCTCTCGAACGTCTGACGGTTGGCTTGTTGAGCTATTCGCAGAACACTTCGCGCGCTGTCACCAAAGAAGAGACTGATCTGACAATCGTCGTGGAGGGCGCTGCCCACTCGCTGGACCTTACCGACCATGACAGCTGGCTTTCGGTGAAATCACTTCCTGTCGTTATGGCCGATGAGACTTTGCTGGAGGTCGTTTTCCAGAACCTCTTATCTAACGCTGTAAAATTTGCTTCTGCGGATCGTCCTCTGGCTGTTTCAATTGAAACGTCTGGTGTGGGGGATCATGCGGAGATTTATATCCGCGATAATGGTATCGGATTTTCGCCCGAGGCCCGAGAGAGGATTTTTGAATTGTTCAGTCGCGAGCATGCGGATCGGGAAGGCGCAGGCATCGGTCTAGCGACCTGCGCCGAGCTGATTGCGCAACATGGCTGGTCGATAGAAGCAAACAGCGCCTACGATGAGGGCGCTGAGTTCAAAATTATTATCCCATGGGACGATGTCACCAAACTGCGCTAACCAAAAAACCAGCGAGTTGATTGTTAGGGCCGACCCACGCTCGTATAGTCAAAGCCGCGCTTGGTCATGTCAGCTTTAGTGTAGATGTTGCGCAGGTCTACGACGACATTGCCGTTGAGAATGGATTTGGCGCGTTCCATATCGAGCGCGCGGAACTGGTCCCACTCTGTAATGATGACCATCGCGTCAGCGCCCTCCAGCGCGTGATACGGGCCATCGCAGAACATCACGTCTTTGAGCGAGTGGCTTGCCTCTTCCATGCTCTCAGGGTCATAGGCGCGGACCTTTGCACCGGCTTCCTGAAGGGCGGGAATAATGTCGAGGCTTGGCGCATCGCGCATGTCATCCGTGTTCGGCTTGAAGGCGAGGCCCAGAATGCCGATCGTCTTGCCGGAGACATCACCGCCCATGGCGTCTATAATCTTCGTCGCCATGGCTTTCTTGCGGTTGGCATTCACTTCAACGACCGTGTCAACAATGCGCACCGGCGCGCCAACATCATTGGCCGTCTTGGAAAGCGCCAGCGTGTCTTTCGGGAAGCATGAACCGCCATAGCCAGGGCCAGCATTGAGGAACTTCTTCCCGATGCGGTTATCAAGCCCAATACCGCGGGAGACTTCCTGAACATTCGCGCCAACCTTCTCGCACAGGTCTGCAATCTCGTTGATGAAGGTGATCTTCACCGCGAGGAAGGCGTTGGCTGCGTATTTGATCAGCTCGGATGTACGGCGGTTTGTGAAGAGGATTGGCGTCTCATTGAGGTAGAGCGGGCGGTAAAGCTCGGTCATTACCTCTTTGGCGCGCTCGTCATCTGTGCCGACGACAACGCGGTCTGGAACCTTGAAGTCTTTGATCGCAGCGCCTTCGCGGAGGAATTCAGGGTTGGAGACAACGGCAAAGTCAGCCTCAGGGTTGGTCTGCTTGATGATGGCTTCCACCTCATCACCCGTGCCAACCGGAACCGTCGATTTGTTGACGACCACTGTGTAGCCGTCCATCAGGCCGGCAATCTCTTCAGCTGCGCCATAGACGTATGACAGGTCTGCATGGCCATCACCGCGACGTGATGGCGTACCAACTGCGATGAACACAGCATCAGCGGTTTTGATCGCGTCAGTCGGGTCGGTCGTGAAAAAGAGGCGCTCTTCTTTGACGTTCTTCTCAACCAGCTGATCAAGGCCCGGTTCGAAGATCGGGATCTCACCCGCCTTCAGCTTGTCGATCTTGGAAGCATCCTTATCCACGCATGTCACAACATGCCCGAAATCTGCAAAACATGCGCCAGATACAAGGCCCACATAGCCCGTTCCGATCATTGTTACACGCATTGGGATACTCCGTCTGGATGCGATGGCGTTCGGTGATATTGCACCGGAAATCTAATGGCGGAGGGGTGCGTTTTTTAGGCGCCAACGTCAAGTCCAAAGGGCATAAACACGGCGCGACAGATCGGCTGTGTGGTTTTCTCTACCCCGTCCGATGATCTGAAAGTCGTTACAAAACTAAAGTTCCCCTGAGAGTTGCTTTGAACATGTATAGCGGAGTCATAGTTGATTTCAGTATAAAATGACCCTTTTTCTGTATTAAGTGCTTCCATTTTTGGAAGCGGAAAAACGACCGTTCGTTTTTTGGTAATAAAAAAAGAGAGGCAAACTTGTTTTTACTTCGAAAACTAAACGCGGTTATTCATAATTAGAATATAATTTAATGATTACAGTGCCCTTCATATAATACGTGTGGAGTGTGAGGGGTTATGCTCAGCAAGCTGGAAAAGCTTTCGGTACAGAAAGCTGTAACGCTGATGACCAGTTCTCTGGTTGTCGCGGCTGTAGGAATTATTTCGATTATCAGCCTGGTGGTCATCGCCGGCAAGGTTGAGAACGATGCGGCAAAAGCCCAGGCAATGAACATCGCTGTTGCGGCAGAGATGTTCGAATTAAGCGTTGAGGGCACTGAAGTTCGCTGGGGGCGAGACGGAAGCGTAACAGGTGTTGTGGTTGAGGCGTTTCCGGACGTCAGCGATCACGCCATCGTAGATGAAATTGTGCGTGCGACGGGGGAAGTCGCCACACTATTTGAATGGAATGAAGCTCGTCAGGACTTCATTCGTCGATCGACCAATGTCCCGGGGGAAGACGGGGGCCGCGCAACTGGGTCACTGCTTGGTGCATCTAATGATGCCTATCAGGCGGTGATCCGGGGCGAGACCTATCAGGGCGAGTCGCTGGTACAAGGTGAAAAGTATTACGGCGTTTACACGCCGGTCAGAAACCTTGCCGGGGACATTGTCGGGATCGTGTGTGTGGCCATCGAGAAGTCGCAGATCACGGCGATTATCTGGACGCTTATTATTCAGTGTGGCCTCGCCGCTATTCCGGTGATGGGGCTTGCCATCTGGATCGCTGGAATGGCCGTTCGCAGGATGATGAAGCCGGTGACCGAACTCGCGGCAGTGACCGAAGAGCTCGCGCGGGGCAACCTGAATATAGATGTGCCTTATACGGACCGCGTGGACGAAATCGGCCAAAGCGCACGTGCCGCGATTGCACTGAAAGACCTTTCCCAGCGCCGCGTTGCAGAGGCTGAAGCCCGTGCGGCAGAGCGTGAACAGCGTACCTCTCAGATGGTGGCCCAGTTCAGTGCCCGCATTGATGAACTGCTTGGTCAGCTGAATGACACAGCAGGTGGTCTGGATACGACAGCGTCTCGTTTGACGGACGTTGCTGAAAACTGCTCTGTGCGTGCCGAGAACACGGTGAACTCATCGAACGACGCAACAAACAGCGTGCATGCTGTGGCGGCGGCTGCCGAAGAATTGTCTGCCTCGATTTCCGAGATTGCGGGACGTGTCGC